>Ga0207657_10008854_pt1 | contig 10179 bp, 9 predicted proteins | sample KBSC33metaG_FD_184316 | JGI IMG/M metagenome (GOLD analysis project Ga0207657, IMG submission 184316) | Corn rhizosphere microbial communities from Kellogg Biological Station, Michigan, USA - KBS C3-3 metaG (SPAdes) (version 2) | ecosystem: Host-associated > Plants > Roots > Rhizosphere > Soil ... | reverse complement strand
GTACGTGACCCAAGCAATATAGTCGTCCATGGCAAGCCGATGAAGCAACAAGAATTTCTAAAGAAATTTTGCTCGGGGAAGATGTTTAACGAAACATGTGTCGCAGTTAGCCGACAGATGTCAATGGACGCCACGAGGAGCAAGACAGGTGCTCCGCGCTTTTGATCATGAGTCAGCAACGCGCTAAAGTGTTAAGACCCAGCTGGTCGCCGGACGGCATGCCGGAACGCCTGGAAAACAAGCCTGATAAATGATCCATTTCCCAAAGTAGAGTTCGCTGGAAGCGAAAAGGGCGCCTGCGCGCCCTCCGATCCAGCAAACGTTCAGCCCGCCTTTTGCACCCGACGCCGGCGCATCCCCAGCCCAACCAGCACCGGCACCATCAGCATGAGAGTCGACGGTTCCGGCACCTGCGCGGTTGCCAGATCCCAACCCACCACGTCCAGCGCCACCCGTTCTGCCGCGTGGTAATCGGCGATCACGCCAGGCGTACCAAACGCATCCTGCGCGGAAGGCGTATGCGGACCGGCACTCCACCAGTCGGCGTAGTCGGCACCCCATTCCTGGTTGAAGCGCGCCAGCATGGTCGCGCCGCCGTCGATCGAGAAATAGGCATCGTCGCCCGCGGTGGTATAGGACCGGACACCGGCGGAACTGTAGCGGAACAGGTCTTCGATACCCAGGTAAGGATAGCCGCTGCCTACCGACGAGCCAGGACCGCCGACGCCGAGGAATTCATCCATTTCGTGCAAGACGACGGTAAACATGTCGTATTTATCGGATGCGACACCATCGGCACGATTCGAATCGACCAGGCTGAGGTTGATGGAGATATCCCTGAGTCCCTGGGCGCCGCAGTTGAAACCGAGCGCGAAGCACTGCGCATAGGTGAACCAGACCAGGCTTTTTCCCGTCGCCGTATCGGCAGGACCGGCCGCCACATGACTCATCGCCTGGTAGTCGTTTGCGCTGGTGCGATCCGCATTCAGCGCGGCCACGACGTCGCTGTAGCTCGTGCCATACAGTCCCTGCAGGGAGGAGCCGAGTCCGCTCGAGGACGTCTTGAAGTTGATCCCAAACGTGACGTTGTCGGTGACCTGCGACTGCAGAAACGAAATCGCGCTGAGGACCGTTGCTTTTTGCTCGGCGCTATAGCCGGCATCGAAGGTCGGATTGATCACCAGCGCGTGCGCCGGCATGGCAGCCGCCGCCAGCAGCGACATCGAGACAAGTTGTCTGGCGATTGCTTTCAACTTTTTCAAGGGGCTAGTTTTGGACATGGACGTTCAATCGTTGTTATTAAAGGGATACTCCAAGCAAGCCTGGAGGAAGTAGGTTTCATTTATGCAATATTTGTGCCTAGGAAACATAGAAATCTAATGTTTATAAGAATCAATTGCTTACAACAAAGTCACGGTTGTTATTACAAAGATGGGTGCGGCGTGCCGGGGTCACTGTAAAGTTTTCCGACTGACATAGTTTTGGCGTTTGACAAGGAATTTGACGCGACGAAGCGCACGCCGCGCAGCCGGAGCCGCGCAGCACTGGATCGTGGCGCCCATCCTTCAGGTCCGAAGTGTCGACGCCAGCAGGGCTGGCCGGTGCGCAAAGCCTGACTCTGCCCGGCCCGCTATCCCGTCACTCGTTGTTCACGATGATCTTGCCGTTCGCAAGGGTCCGTCCGGCATTTCCGCCCGTTGCGGCCTGGCCGTCGTAGTCGACGACGTCGGCCGCCGTCTTCGGATCGGTGTGCCAGATTTTCACGCCGAAGCGCCCGGATGCGGTGGCGCCGGCGGCCGTCGTCGCCACGAACCGATAGCCGGCCGCGCCGTTGACCTTGCCGGTGCCGGTCAGCTGCGCCTGACCATCCCGGGTCGTCGACACCCGTACGTCATTGCTCGCGAAGGCAAATCCGGGCAGGGCGAACAGGAAGCGGCCCTGCGCGGCCGCCGCGTTTGTGCGCCCCGCCGGCGGGATCACGAAACTGAACGTCGCTTTGCCACCGGGCACGGGTGCGCGCGGGGTGAGGGTGGTCGGCAGCAGGACGGTGCCGGTGCCCGCGACGACGGCGCCGGACGGCGCGTACACGACGACCCGGTGCGCCACCCTGGCGTCGTTCCCGAGCCGGTCGGTCACGTTCGCCGTGACCGTATAGATGCCCGGCGCCGAATAGATGTGCCGTGCCGCCGCACTCCCGCTCCCCTTGGCGACGCCGGCGTCGCGCGCGCGGTCGGCGGTGCCGTCGCCCCAGGACCAGGTCACGCTGTAGCGCGCCGCGCTGTCCTCCGTTGTGAAACCGATCGACGCGTCTACCGTCGCGCCCAACGGGACCATGTCCGGCGCGGCGATCGGCCCGGCCGCGTGCGCGCAGCCGCAGGCCCGCACGGGCTTGAGCAGCACCAGGCCCGCATTCGAGGACGCGACGATCGAACCGTTGGCCGCGATCCCGAGCGCGCTTTCCAGCACGAGCCCGGCCGGCGCGTGGACCAGGCGCCGGTTGAGGTCGACGAGGCCGTCGTTCCGGCTCCAGATGAAGGCGTGGTAGACGTCGTCCGGCGTGATCGAGCCACCGACCACCTGGCCTTTGTCATTGGCCGCCAGGGCCGTCGACGATTGACCGCCCAGCGTGCCGAGGTCGTGCATGCCGTGCGCCTGCGTCCACGTCATTGCGTGCTGGGAGAAGTCGGGGTAGGTGATGACGCCTGCGATGCGCCCGCCCGGGCTCATGCCGAACATCCAGGTGCCCTGTCCATTCGCCGGGCCGAGGTCGTGCATGCCGGCGGACCGCGTCCACCAGAACACCGAGCCGAAATTGTCCGGGGGATTCATGAGATTGCCCGCCACGAGGCCGCTTGCCGCCACGGCGACGGGGGTCGAGGCATGGGAGCCGAGGTTGTCGATGTCGACCATGCCGGTGGCGCGGGTCCAGGCGAAGGCGTGGTAGGTGTTGCCACCGGCCCAGGCCTCGCCGGCGACCAGGCCGTCATCGTTGAGCGCCCGGGCATACGCGCTCGATTCTTCGCCGGGAAGCAACAGGCCGAGATCCTCCATTCCACTCGAGGCGCTCCAGCGGAACGCGCGCGGCCAGGGCGGGCTTGGATCCACCGTCGAATAACCGGCGACGACGCCCCGGTTGTTGATGACCGGGTCCCAGGCGCCGTTCCTGCCGGGCAGCGTCCCGATATCCGTCATGCCGCGATGCAGGTTCCAGACGAACGAGTGGATGAGGCCGGCAGCCGTGCCCGAAATGCCCGTCACCGTGCCAAGATCGTTCAGCCCGTTGGTCCGGATGTCGCTGCCGCCGAGCGTACCGATCTCGTGCAGGTGTGCGCCGTCGTAGAACCAAGCGTGGGGCGGTTCGTCCGACCACCACGGCGGGAAGTGGGTGAACGTCACCTGGCCGTTCGCGTTGATGAAAACGCCGGCCTCACCCGGCCCCAGGTTCGTTACCCGGTACAGGGTGGAAGCGGGACTCGTTGCCGCGGTCGCCGCGATGGCGCTCCCGTCCTGTGCTGCGGCCGCGACTCCGGCCAGTGCCATGCTGCCCATCAGTGCGGCTGGCCAATTGCACAGGAGACGATTCAGAGTTGCCGAGCCTGGTCTGCGCTGGTTCATGTTCAGCTCCATGAGAAAGGTGATCGGGCGGACGCCCAGGTTGATGATCGTTCAGCGGCGGAGCGGAATCAATGGTGTGCATCATGCGAGATGAGTATCCATTTTTCGAGCGCCTCACGGCCGAGGCGGCGTGTCGTTGTCCTTTGGTCCAATTGAGGCCCCAGTCCATCTCAATCATGATGGATGCTCGAACTCGGACTCCCGTGAGGTGCCACATGATGCACGTCAAACTGTTCATTCATCCAGCGCGCGTGCTGGCGCCATGCTGTCTGCTGGCGTTGGCCGCGTGTGCCAATCCGGCGTTGAACAACCAGCTTGCCAACAGCCGGGAAGCAGTCGACCAGGCGAAGATCGTCGGGGCGGAGCAGGCGGCGCCGACGGAACTCCAGGCCGCGGTCGACAAGCTGAACCAGGCGAGCGCCGCCGCCGAGAAACGGCGCAACGGCGACGAGGCGATGCGACTGGCGCAGGAAGCGCAGGTCGACGCCAACCTGGCGCGCGCCAAGACGAATTCGGCCCAGGCGCGGTTGGCGGCGGCAGAGATGGCGAAGAGCAACCAGCTCTTGTACGAGGCCCTCAATCGTACGAACCAGAACCAGCAGAGGTGAGAGATGAAACACATCATCCGGTCCACCAGCGGCGCGCTTGCCGCCGCATTGATCGCGGCGGGATGCTCGACGGCGCCGAAGGCGTCCGACGTGGCCGCCGCGGATTCCGCCATCGGCAATGCCGGCCAGGCCGTCGACCAGGCCGCCTCCGATCCCCACGTGGCCAAGTACGCGCCCAGCGAACTGGAGCGCGCGTCGGCGTCGCTGGATCAGGCAAAAGCGGCGTGGAGCAAGAAGCATGACTTGCAAACCACCACGCACCTTGCCTACATCGCGCAACAGCGCGCCGCGACGGCGCAGCAGCTGGCAAACGAGCGCGCCTCGGAAGAGGTCGTGACGGTGGCGGCTGCGGAGCGTGACCATGCGGTGCATATGGCGGCGACGGCCAAGCCTGCCGCCACGGGCGCCGAGGTGGCACAGGAGGGGCTTGCCGGGTTCGCGTCCGGCAAGGCGAAGCTGCCGCCGAACTCGGCACGCGCGATCAACGACCTGGCGACCACGCTGAAGGACAATCCGGACAGCAAGGTGGTGATCGAGGGATATACGGACAGCGTCGGCGGCCACGATTACAACCACGGCCTGGCCATGAGGCGGGCGGAAGCGGTACGTAAAGCGCTGTTGCGCTACAAGATCGATCCCGGCCGTATCCTGCTCGGCTCGCAGGGCGAATCGAATCCCGTGGCCAGCAACGACACCCCCGCCGGGCGCCGCGAAAACCGCCGCGTGGAAATCACCGTCGCCGGCGCCGAGTCCGTGGCAGGCGCATCGCAGATGGGCTCCTCGCAGGGCTCGACCGCGACGACGTCGAGCGGAGGCGGCGGGCGCAAGGGGCAGTGACGTATGCAAAGCCCATCCGTAAAACGATGGGCTTTGTTTGCTTGGCTGTTGTCAAAATGAAATTCCTGCGTTACCCTGCAATGGTTGTTGTCTGTTCGCAATCAATCCGTTGGAGGAAGCATGGGAATGGTGTTTTGCAGGGGATGCGGTAAAGAAATTCACGAAACGGCTGTATCGTGCCCGCATTGCGGATGCCAGCAGACGGCAGTCACGGCGGGCAACGTCAAGAACCAGAGCGTGGCCGCGCTGCTGGCGGCATTCGTCGGCGGCCTCGGCATCCACCGGTTCTACCTGAGCCGTCCGATTTCAGGCGTTTTCTACCTCCTGTTCTGCTGGACGGGGATTCCCGGACTGATCGCGTTCGTGGAAACGCTCGTGTACGCCTTCATGAGCCCGGAGAACTGGGCGCGAAAATACAATAATGGGCTGGTCAGCGCGCCCGTGCACATCGCGATCCGGATTCTCGTGCTGATTTTCCCCCTCGTGTTCGTTGTCGGGATGCTTGCCGCGATCGCGATCCCGGCCTACCAGAACTACGTCAATAAGGCCAGGGCGGCCAGGTCCAGCGTCCAGATCGAACAACCTACGCATGTGGGAACGGTTGCCATGCGCGCGATCATTGTCCCGGCGTCGGCGGCCTGACGTGAAGCGACGGCATCGTTCGTGCGGACAAGCGGACCATCGTGTCATGAAGGAATTTCTGCTGCAAGGGTGGGCATGCTACGATTGCGGGAATCCGAGGCCATCCTTTAGACCTTCGTATCGGAATCCGCGACCATGTCCGAAGTCACCGCGTTGCTCACGACAATCAAGCGCCAGCTCAAGCTGCAAGGAAAGACCTACCGCGACGTGGCCGCCGCGCTCGGGTTGTCGGAGGCGAGCGTCAAGCGCCTGTTGACGTCGGACACGCTGGGTGTCGACCGTCTCGTCGAGATCAGCAACATGCTGGGTTTTACGCTGGCCGAGCTGGCGCAGGAGGCGGTGCTGACGGGCACGCGGCTGCACACATTGAGCGCCGAACAGGAAAAGGAACTCGTGTCCGACACGAAGCTGCTGCTCGTGGCCGCCTGCGCGCTGAATCACTGGACGATGGCGGACATCCTCGCCGTGTACCGCCTGACGGAGGCCGAGTGCCTGCAGAAACTGCTGCACCTCGACCGCCTGCACCTGATCGCCCTGATGCCCGGCAACCGCATCCGCCTGAACGTGGCACGCGATTTCGACTGGTTGCCCGATGGGCCGATCCGCCGCTATTTCCGCACGCAGGGCCTGGCCGATTTCCTCGACGGCCGCTTCGACCGGGCGGACGAGGCGCTCGCCTTTACGCATGGCATGCTGACGGAAAGCGCGCTCGCTGCGATGCAGGTCGAACTGCGCCGCCTGCGCGCCCGCTTTGCAGAACTGCACGAGGAAAGCCTGGCCGCGCCGCTGCCGAAGCGGCGCGGCAGCGGGCTGCTGCTGGCGCTGCGCGAGTGGGAGCCGGCCGGGTTTACCGCGCTGCGGCGCTGACCGGCGCGTCGATGCGGTAGTCCCACGCCGCCAGGGTCTGCGGCTTGCCGCCGGGCAGGGCAAAGCGCTGCGCCTCGTTCGACACGTTGACCGTCACGCGCACGCTGTTGCCCTTCAGCGTACGGCGGAACGCGAACACCTTGTCGTTACCCGTCGCCAGCACCTGCACGGGCCCGCCGTACTGGCCGTTCCACAGCGCCGGATTCGCATGCTTGAGCGCCAGCAGCCGCGTGTAGAACGGCGCGTAGGCATAGTCCTTCCACTGGATGGGATCCTTTTCGAAGAACTCGAGGCGCTTGTCGAGGCCGGACTCCTGTCCGCCATAGACCAGCGGCATGCCCGGCAAGGTGGCGGCCAGCACGGCCATCGCCTTGAACGCAGGGCCGTACAGTTCGACGTCGCTGCCGGCCCAGGAATTCTCGTCGTGGTTGCTCGTGAAGCGCATGCGGTAGGCGCCCGGCGGGAATGCCCTGGGCGGATGCAGGACGAAGTCCGCGAGCGTGCGCGCGTCCGCCTTGCCCTTGGCGACGGCCTTGAACAAATCCTTGGTATCCCAGCCATAGGTCATGTCGAAGGCGTGCTCGTGCAGTTCCGGCTTGTCGGCCTCGGCCAGCATGAAGACGGGTTTCACACGGTCGAGCGCGGCGCGCGCCTGGTTCCAGAAAGGCGTCGGCACCTTGCCGGCGACGTCGCACCGGAAGCCGTCGATGTCGGCTTCGCGCACCCAGTACAGCATCGCGTCCGTCATGCCTTTCCACAGGCCGGGATTGCGGTAGTCGAAGCCCGTCACGTCGGTCCAGTACTCGGGTTCGGCGCCATCCGTGTAGGTGACCGGGTAGATCTCGCCCTTGTCGTTCTTGAGATACCAGTCGCTGTGTTCCTGCGTCCACGGGTTGTCGAACGCGGAGTGGTTCGCGACCCAGTCGATGATCACGTGCATGCCCAGGCCGTGCGCCTGGCTGACGAGCGCCTTCAGGTCGTCGAGCGTGCCGAATTCCGGATTCACGGCCGTGTAGTCGCGCACGGCGTAGTAACTGCCCAGCGTACCCTTGCGGTTCTTTTCGCCGATCGGCTGGATGGGCATCAGCCACAGGATGTCGACGCCCATCTTTTTCAGGCGCGGCAGGTGCTGCGCGAATGCCCTGAACGTGCCCTCCGGGGTGTATTGCCGGATATTCACTTCGTAGATATTTGCATTGCGCGACCACGCAACATGCGGCATCGGCGCCACATCCGTGGATGCTGTCGTTGCGGCAATTGCCGGCAAGGCCGTGCACAAGGCCAAAGAAATTGTAGTCAGGGTACGGCGCAGCTGTCTCATGGTTGTCATTATCCTGTAGTTTAATTACATTCCCGGCCGCTGCGATTGTAAAGTGGAATACCCGGCATGACCAGCACAAAAAACGGATCGGGTCACAATTCCCGAAATGCATATGTGGGACTATGCTGACAACATAACGAGACAGGATGAAGTAGATCTGTGCGATATTGGACAGATAAGATGGGCGGTAACTCGTTAATGTCGAGGCGTAGAGAGGACATACGCCATGAAGAAGGGTTTCGTTGCATGCGTGATGCTGGGCGGTTGGGCGACGCTCGCTTGCGCACAGGATTCTGGCAGCGCCGCCGGCACCGGCAAGCCGGATCGGGCGCGCGCGCCTGCCTGCGGCGATTGCGCCAGAGGGGCAGGCAAGCGCTCGGGCATGGACTATGTCGGTGAAGCGCCGGGCGGCCACGACATCGCCGTGTTCACCGGCCAGCCGAGCCGCGGCAAGGCCGCCGCCGCCAGGACCACAGCCCCGCGCCGCACATATGGCCGCCTCGACGACGTCGGGGATCGCAACGGCGCCGGCTTTACGCTTGGCCATCAGTACAACCTCGAATTCCTGGCCCTTCCGGACGTGGGCGATCCGTTCCACGCCGGCACGGCCGGCCAGGCCAGCAATCTCGTCACACGCAGCGGCATGCCGGTCGAACGCGGCGTGCGTTATTTCAGCAAGCGGGGCAAGCACGTGAGCACGGGCTCGTCCTGGACGATCGACACGCTCGGCGGCGATCCGATGGCGGACCGCGCCTGGGGCATGTCGATCGGTTACGACTACGGCGCGCTGTCGCTGCGCGCCGCCCACCAGAACCGGCATGTGGCGCAGGTCCATTTGTACGACCTCGTTGGCAGTAGCATGGACGCCAAGAATTCCCTGATCGCGGCCAATTTCCGCACGCGCTGGGGCACGGCGTATGCCGCTTATTCCGCCAACCGCGGCTGGGGCAGTTCGCCGCTGTACAACCCCGACAATCCATACGGGGCGGGCGTGGCCAGCACATCGTCGACCGATAGCCGCGACACCCTGATGGGCGTCGCCATGCCCATGACGCGCTCGACGACCTTCCTCGCCTCGTTCATCCACAAGAACGACCGCGACCTCGCCAATCGCGACGCGAGCCAGGTCGCCGTCGGCGCCAGCTACGTCCTCTCGCGCGGTACCGATTTCTACGCCGCGTACTCGCGCACCGTGAACACGAACGGCACCGGTGTCCCGATCGGCGGCGCCGCCCGCCCGGCCGGCAGCTCGGCCGTGAACGTCGGCATGCGCCACGCGTTCTAGCGGGCACCGTGCGCTGCGCCGCCGCGCGGCAAAAGCGGGTAGCCTGTCCTCATGATTTTTGCATTGTTTTGGAGGCAACATGACTGGCACGAGCACACTTGATCCGGATAACTTTCCCGAAGCACCCGATCGCAGCCTGGGCAAGGGCCATGGCGTCGATGCGCTGGGTCCGAGCGATATTTCGGACACGGGCAGCGACGTCGTCGGCGGCCCCGGCTTTGCGGCCAACCTGGACGACGACCAGAAGATCGACCTGGACACCGGCACGACGTCCGACAACGAAGCGAGCTATGCCCACGACAGCGCGGGCGCGGACCTGGGCGACCCCAGGTTCGAGAGCGACAGCGATTTCGGCGGCACGGGCGAACGGGCCGCGGCCGGCCGCGACCTCCTTGCCAGGGATGGCCAGGACATCGACACGGACCATATCGAATCGATTCCGGACCTGCCGCTGACGGACGAGGATGTCGATTTCCTCGGCAGCGAACCGCCGAAGGGGCCGGCGCCGGGCAGGTAAGCCGCGGCGCGACCAACGAGGAGGGCCGGTTGGCGATGCCACCCGGCCCTTTATTTATTCGCGGCGCCGTGTTCGTGTTCGACGGCGCGGACGTCGCGTATCGCCGCGTGGGCGGCGCATGCGGTGGCGTGCAATCACAGCGTGCCGGGGTAGCCGCCCACCCTACGCATGCCAGGTGCGTTGCTGCCACGGCTTGCGGGTCAGCGCCCACGCCGCCAGCAGTGCACCGCCCAGCAAGACGGTTTTGCTCGGCGCTGAACGCATCTCGAACGACGTGTACGGGCTGCGTTCGACGACCCGGTGGTCGCCGTTGTTGTTGCGCTGGTGGAGTTCCTGCTGCGCGTCCGGCGCATGCAGGGCGTCGCGGCGCGCGCTCGAGTTCGGGCGTGCCGATTGCTGCTGGCTGAACATCGTGCGGGTCATGAAGCGGTCCACCGTGCGCGGTGCCAGGTAGCCCAGCACCGACGTCAGCTTCGAGTGGCCGCCC
>Ga0207657_10008853_pt1 | contig 10181 bp, 9 predicted proteins | sample KBSC33metaG_FD_184316 | JGI IMG/M metagenome (GOLD analysis project Ga0207657, IMG submission 184316) | Corn rhizosphere microbial communities from Kellogg Biological Station, Michigan, USA - KBS C3-3 metaG (SPAdes) (version 2) | ecosystem: Host-associated > Plants > Roots > Rhizosphere > Soil ... | reverse complement strand
CGAGCTTGCCCTCGAAGCGGCGCGGCCAAGGCCAATTCCCTACCTGCCGGAGCGCTGCTTCATCAATTGTGATGACGACGACATCGCCGCTCGCGCTGTTCTCATGAAATGAATTGCGCGCTATGCGCAAGTAATCTTCCGGCAGCTGTCCGAGCTCGATCAGTCCGAAGATCAACCCGGCAAGCACGGTCCACAACAGCAGCCGCCACGGCTTGCGGTCGAGATCCTGGTTAACGCGCTTCGACACTTGGGCCAGACTTCCTTCGCGACGACTGTCCGCACGTGTGCGCGTGAAAAGGTTAGGAAAGCGCTAACCGCGCTCGAATTAACGCCCCGCCGCGAACTCAACTTTGCCTCTGTCCTACAGGGCATTTCCTGTGCCAAGGTGCCGCCGATGGGCGGCGCGACAGTTTTCCGGACAATCTGGCGGTCTTGCGGGCGGGTGAAAGGCCGGCCGCTAAGGTCACGAAAAAGCGCGACGCACTTCGTGAAGTTAGTGACTTTAAGCGATTCCTGAGAGGGACCGATGGACTTCATCTCGATCCTGTCGATCTTCGTTCTGGCCTGTTTCGTCGGTTATTACGTGGTCTGGTCGGTGACGCCCGCTCTGCACACGCCGCTGATGAGCGTCACCAACGCGATTTCCTCTGTCATCGTCGTCGGCGCGCTGATCGCCGCCGCGGCCGCCGGAAGCCCAAGCTCGAAGTGGCTGGGGCTCGTCGCCGTCGCCCTCGCATCCGTAAACATCTTCGGCGGCTTCGCGGTCACCCAGCGCATGCTGTCGATGTACAAGAAACGCGAGCGTCCAGTGGACAAGACCCATGCATGAGGCGGCGGCGGCGACGCCCGCCTGGGTGCTTCTCGCGTACCTGATCGCAGGCGTCTGCTTCATCCTGGCGTTGCGGGGCCTCTCGAACCCCGAAAGCAGCCGGCGCGGCAACATCACCGGCATGATCGGCATGGCGATCGCCGTGGTGACGACGCTCGTCACACACCAACCTCAATTAGCTTATCTCACGCCGGCGAACATCGAACACGGGATTACCGTCGACTATAACGCCTGGCTGGAAATCCTCGCGGCCATCGCGCTCGGTGGCGGCGTCGGGCTGGTCGTGGCGCGCAAGATCCACATGACGGCGATGCCGCAGCTGATTGCCGCCTTCCATAGCCTGGTCGGAATGGCCGCGGTGCTGGTCGGGGCGGCAGCGTTCCTCAACCCCGAAGCGTTCGGAATCGCGGTACGCATCACGCCGATCGCGAGCCCCTCGTTCGTCAGCATCTTTCCAGTCAGCCGGATCGAGATGGGGCTGGGCGTCGCGATCGGCGCGATCACCTTCTCCGGGTCGGTCATCGCCTTCCTCAAATTGAACAGCAACATGTCGGGCAAGCCGATCCTGTTGCCACTGCGCCACGTGATCAACCTCGGCACTTTGGTCGCGATCCTCGGGCTGATTGCCTATTTCACGCAGGACCAGGCGCATTGGGTGTTCGCGACCATCGTCGTCCTGAGCTTCGCGATCGGCTTCCTGCTGATCATCCCGATCGGCGGCGCCGACATGCCGGTCGTGATCTCGATGCTGAACAGCTATTCGGGCTGGGCGGCGGCCGCGATGGGCTTCACCCTTCACAATACGGCGATGGTCATCACCGGCGCTCTGGTCGGAAGCTCGGGCGCGATCCTCAGCTACATCATGTGCCGGGCGATGAACCGCAGCTTCATCTCGGTGATTGCCGGCGGCTTCGGCGCGGTGGCGAGCAGCGGCGATGCGGCGGCGATCGACCGTCCGTACAAGCGCGGCTCGGCCGAGGACGCCGCGTTCCTGATGAAGCAGGCCGAGCAGGTCATCATCGTCCCGGGCTACGGCATGGCGGTGGCCCAGGCGCAGCATGCCGTTCGCGAGATGGCCGACCTCCTCAAAAAGGAGGGCGTGCGGGTCAAATATGCGATCCACCCGGTGGCGGGCCGCATGCCGGGGCACATGAACGTGCTGCTGGCCGAAGCCAACGTGCCCTATGACGAGGTGTTCGAGCTCGAGGACATCAACAGCGAGTTCGCCCAGACCGACGTCGCCTATGTGATCGGCGCCAACGACGTTACCAACCCGGCCGCGAAGAGCGACAAGGGCTCGCCGATCTACGGAATGCCGGTGCTCGACGTTGAGAAGGCGCGCACCTGCCTGTTCGTGAAGCGCTCGATGGGCGGCGTCGGCTATGCCGGCATCGACAACGAGCTGTTCTATCGCGACAACACGATGATGCTTCTCGGCGACGCCAAGAAGATGACCGAGGAGATTGTGAAGGCGTTCGGCTAACCGCTCGTCGCAAATGCGATTCACGTCGCGGTAAATTGCCAATTCAATGCTTGCCCGCTTCTTCAGCTTGGCGGAAGGCGGCGCGGCTAGGGGGATGTGAATTGCGGAAGATCGGAATCATCGGCGGTATGACCTGGTCATCGACCGCGCTCTACTATGAGCATATCAACCGCGAGATTTCGCGGCGGCTCGGTGGCCTCCACAGTGGTCGTATCGCGATCGAGAGCCTCGAATTTCACGATATTGCAGCGAAGGAATTCGCGGACGATTGGGCCGGGATCGGTGATGACCTGCTGACGGCGGCAAGAAATCTCGAGGCCGGCGGCGCCGAGGCCGTAGTGATCGCCTGCAATACCGTTCACAAGAGCTGCGGCGCCCTCGCCACCAGCCTTGGGATTCCGTTCCTCCATATCGCGGACGCGGCAGCCGACCGGCTGGTTGCCGATGGGCGCAAGCGCGTCGCCCTGCTCGGCACCCGCTTCACCATGACGGAAGATTTCTTTCGAGGCAGGCTGGAGGCGCGCGGTATCAGCCTGGTGCCCATCGAGGGAGCATGGATCAATGAGGTCGACCGGATCATCTTCGAGGAGCTCGCCGCCGGAAAGGTGGTCCGCAACAGTCAGCGCAAGCTCAAGACCCTGATCACCGAGCTTGCAAGGCAGCGCGTCGATGCCGTGGTGCTTGGTTGCACGGAGTTGGTGCTCGCCGTCGACGCCAAGGCGAACGTGCTGCCCGTCTACGACACGACCGAGATCCACGCGCGTGCGTGCGTCGACTGGATGCTGGCGGACGAAGAGGTGGCGCGCGCCGCGGCCTGACCTTATCTCGGCTGAGTGACCAAGGCCGACCGTCCCGACCATCCCCGAGCCGCCGAGCGCTTCAACGAGGAGCAGGCAACCTACGCCGTGCGCGGCGAGGGGCAGCCCGACCTCGAGGCGGGCGTCGCGGCGATCCGCGGGGTGCTGAAGACGCTTCCTTCGCGTCCAGGCGTCTACCGCATGCAGGATTCCCGCGGAGATGTGCTCTACGTCGGGAAGGCGCGCGTGCTGAAGAACCGCGTGACCAACTACACGCAGGTCGCCAAGCTGCCGAAGCGGCTGCAGCGAATGATCGCGCAGACGCGCTCGATGACCATCGTCACCACGCGGACGGAAGCCGAGGCTCTCCTGCTCGAAGCGCAGCTGATCAAGCGCTTCCGCCCACCGTACAACGTGCTTCTCCGTGACGACAAAAGCTTCCCCTTCATCCTGCTGCGCGAGGATCATGAATTCCCGCGCGTCCAGAAGCATCGCGGTGCGCGCCGCATCAAGGGCCAATATTACGGCCCGTTCGCAAGCGCCGGATCGGTCACGCGCACACTTAACGCACTTCAGAAGCTGTTCCTGCTAAGAAGCTGTTCCGACAGTTTTTTCGCCAATCGCTCGCGGCCTTGCCTGCTCTACCAGATCAAGCGCTGCTCGGCGCCCTGCGTCGGCCGCATTGGCGACCGGGAATATGGCGAGCTGGTCAGTGAGGCGAAGGAGTTTCTCGCCGGCAAATCCATCGGCGTACAGGCGCGCCTATCGCGCTCCATGGCCGAGGCTGCCGACAAGCAGGATTACGAGCTTGCCGCCGTCTATCGCGACCGGCTGCGCGCGCTGACCTACATCCAGGGCAGCCAGACCGTGCATGCCGAAGGGCTCGGTGACGCCGATGTCTTCGCGCTGGCCTGCAAGGCTGGGACGGTCTCGATCCAGGCCTTCTTTATTCGGGGCGGGCAGAACTGGGGGCATCGCTCCTTCTTCCCGGCGCATACCAATGACGTTCCGGAAGCCGAGGTTTTGTCCAGCTTTCTTGTCCAGTTCTATGAGGATTTGCCGCCGCCGAAGCGGATCCTCGTCGACCGCGAGCTCGCCGACCGAGAGCTGCTCGAGGAGGCGTTGTCGGAGCGCGCCGAGCGCAAGGTGGCGATCGAGATCCCGCAGCGTGGCGCACGCCGCAAGCTGCTCGAGCAGGCGCAACGAAATGCCGAGGAGGCGCTGGACCGCCACCTCGCGGAGACCAAGACGCAGGGCAAGATCCTGCGGGAGCTGGCCGACGCCTTCGAGCTTGGCGACGTCCCCAAGCGCATCGAGGTCTATGACAACAGCCACATCATGGGGACGAATGCGACCGGCGCGATGATCGTCGCCGGGCCCGAGGGCTTCCGCAAGAACAACTACCGCAAGTTCAATATCAAGCGGCCCGAGACCCAGCCCGGCGACGACTTCGCGATGATGCGCGAGGTGCTGGAGCGGCGGTTCGCCCGGCTTGAGAAGGACGACCCCGACCGCCAAAGCGGCGAGTGGCCCGACCTCATCCTGCTCGACGGAGGCAAGGGTCAATTGTCCGCCGTCTGCGAAGTCATGGAAGAGATGGGTGTGCATGACGTGCCGGTGGTGGGGGTCGCGAAGGGCCCGCATCACGGCCGCGAGGGCCGCGAGGTGTTCCACCTTCCCGGTGGGCGCGAGGTGACCTTTCCAACCAACTCGGCGATCCTCTTCTACCTCCAGCGGCTGCGCGACGAGGCACATCGCTTCGCGATCGGCACTCACCGGGCAAAGCGCGCCAAGAGTTTGACAACTTCGACGCTCGACGAGGTTCCTGGCATCGGGCCGAACCGCAAGCGGGCGCTGCTGATGCACTTCGGAACAGCGCGCGCGGTGAAGGGTGCCGCGCTCGAGGACCTCGAGAAGGCCCCCGGGATCAGCAGGGCAATGGCGCGCCAGCTTTACGATTATTTTCATCCACGCGGATGAGAACCGATACGCCCGCCATCGTCTGCGCGCTGCGCAATCATGGTGAGCACGGCGCAATCGTGCGGTTGATGACTCCGGACCAAGGGCTTGTCGCCGCCTATGTCCGAGGCGCGCGCGGACGCAGGATGCGACCCGTGCTGATCGCCGGGAATGTCGTCCAGGCGCGACTATCCGCCCGGACAGAGTCGCAGCTTCCCCAGGCGGCGATCGAGCTGGTTCATAGCCGTGGGCCGCTGCTGTCCGAGCCGCTGCCCGCGGCCGGGATCGACTGGGCAACGGTGCTGACCGCCACCGCCTTGCCCGAAGGACAGCCCTATTCGCCACTGTACCAGGCGCTCGAGGGCCTGCTCGACGCGATCGAGGCGGCGCCCTCGGCGGCCGGCTGGGGCGCGGCGCTGGTCCGTTACGAGCTGTTGCTGCTGGCCGAGCTCGGTTTCGGGCTCGACCTCGATCGCTGTGCTGTTAACGGCAGCAACGACGATCTCGTCGCGGTCAGCCCCAAGTCAGGCCGGGCAGTCAGCGCCGCCGAGGCTGAGCCTTACGCCAGCAGACTCCTGCCGTTGCCGCATTTCGTCCGGGAAGGAGGGACTGCCTCCTGGCCGGAAATCGCCCAGGGGTTGGACCTTACCGGCCATTTCCTGCTGCGCGACGTGCTGACCGACCGCGCCAGGCCAATAGCCGAAGCGCGCGAACGGCTCGTCGAACGGTTGCGCCGCGCCGGTGGTCTCGCCTAGGTTCGCTTCCGTGACAGTAGACGCCCTGGCCATGCTCTTCCCCAACGTCGCCGTGACGCGCGGAATCGCGGTGCGCGTTGCCGTCAGCTATTTGTCGGAGCAGTCCGATCCGTCGAGCAACCGCTGGTTCTGGTCCTATCATGTGCGGATCGAAAACGGCGGCGACGTCGCCGTTCAGCTTCTGTCGCGCAGCTGGACCATCGTTGATGAGCGGGGCACCGTGCACGAAGTGGTCGGCGAGGGTGTCGTCGGCGAGATGCCGCTGATCGCTCCGGGGGCAAGCTTCGACTACGTCTCGGGTTGCCCGCTGGACACACCGAGCGGGTCAATGAGCGGCAGCTACCGCATGGTCGACGAGGACGGCAGCGCCTTCGACGTCGAAATCCCGCGCTTCCAGCTCTTGAGCGCCTGACGGAGCCGGCCACGGCGCGGACCATCGTCCTTTCCGCGAACAGCGACTGGAACATTGCCAATTTCCGTCAGGGTCTGGTCCGCGCGCTCCATTCGGCGGGCTATGAGCCGGTGGTCATCGCGCCTCAGGATCCCGCGGCTGATGCCCGTATGCGCGAGCTCGGCGCCGAGCGCATCCCGATCGAAATCGACCGTGCCGGGCTGAACCCGGCAACCGACATAAGGCTGCTGCTCAGCTATCGGTCGCTGCTCAAACGCCTGCGGCCCGCAGCCTATCTCAGCTACACGATCAAGCCGAACATCTACGGCTCGCTGGCGGCTGCATCGCTCGGCATTCCAGCGCTGCCCAACGTCAGCGGCCTCGGCACCGCTTTCATCCGTGGCGGACCGCTGCAGGCGATCGTCAGCCAGCTTTATAGGATCGGCTTTGGTCGCGCGCCCGTAGTCTTCTTCCAGAACGACGAGGACCGCAGCCTGTTCGTCGACCGCCGTATCGTTCGTGCTGAGCAGGCGCGCCTGCTGCCTGGTTCTGGGGTCGACCTGGAACGTTTCGCCCCGGCGCCGCTGCCCGATGGCCCCCCGATATTTCTCGTCATAGGCCGGCTGCTCCGCGACAAGGGCGTCGGAGAATTCGTCGAGGCCGCGAGGATGCTCCGGGCCGAATATCCGGATGCGCGCTTCCAGTTGCTGGGCGCCGTCGACCGGGGAAACCGGACGGCAATTCGCCAGCAGGAAGTCGATGCATGGGTCGTCGAGGGCGTTATCGAGCAGCTCGGCACGACTGACGACGTGCGCCCGTTCATCGCGGCGGCAACCGCCGTCGTGCTCCCTTCGTACCGCGAAGGCCTGCCGCGTTCGCTGCTTGAGGGTGCCGCGATGGCGCGGCCGCTGATCGCGAGCGACGTCCCCGGCTGCCGCGACGTCGTGGAGGATGGCGTGACCGGTTTTCTTTGTGCCGTGCGCGACGGTGTTGCACTGGCGACGGCGATGCGAAGGCTGTTGCAATTGCCTCCACAGCAACAGCTTGCCATGGGGGAGGCGGGACGGCGCCGGGTTCAGGAGCGGTATAGCGAGGCGCTGGTAGTGCGCGCGTACCTCGACGTGCTTGGCGGCGTGGATAGTGCCAGACCGGGGCTTTGATGTTCGGCTTTTCACCTCGACGCGAACAAGGCCCCGCTGGAGCCCGCGGCTACCGGGCCTATGCGGTGGGGGATATTCACGGCCGCGTCGACCTCCTCGAGCATCTTCTGGCCAAGATCCACGCCGACCTGCAGCGCCGGCCCACGCGCAAGACCTTGCTCGTGTTCGTCGGGGACCTCATCGATCGCGGGCCCAGCTCGGCGCAGGTGATCGAGCGGTTGCGTTGCTATCGCCGCGAGGGGGTGAAGCCCGTCTTCCTGCTGGGCAACCACGAGGAAGTGCTGCTCCGGATCCTCGCGGGCGATTCCACCGTGGTGGAGAGCTGGCTGCAGTTCGGCGGCCTGCAGTGCCTGCAAAGCTATGGCGTGACGCTCGCGAGGATCCGCGGGCGATCGGCCAAACAGGTCATTGAGATCGTGCGCACGGTTGTCCCGAAGGAGCATGTCCAGTTCCTCGAGACGTTCGTCGATAGCTGCCGCTTCGGCGATTATCTGTTCGTCCATGCAGGTATCCGCCCGGGGATCGAGGTCGACCAGCAGAGCCAGTCGGACCTGCGCTGGATCCGCGATCCCTTCCTGTTCGACGAAAGCGACCACGGCTTCGTCGTGGTCCACGGTCACACCATCAGCAACGAGGTCGACGAGCGGCCGAACCGGATCGGGATCGACACGGGCGCGTATCGCTCGGGGGTGCTGACCGCGCTGGCCGTGGAAGGCACCGAGCGTTGGTTGATCGACACCAGCGGCCGCTCCCGCGCCGGGATTCCTGCTGCCGATTGATTTGACGACATTGGCAGAATAGGCGTTATGAACTTGAAATTGTCGGTTTTGGTTGAGGAGCGTCACCGGTGCCAAGTCCTGCGCCCCGCCTTCTAAGGGGCCTGTTTTCCCTCCTGGGCCTGCTTATGGTCGCTGCGTGTGCGGATACCCGCGGCGGCTCCATTCCTTACGACAGGCCGCTGGCGGCGCCCGACGAGGTGGTATTCCAGACGCTTGCGTCGGACTACAAGATCGCGCCGATGGACAAGCTGTCGATCAAGGTTTTCAGGATGGACGACCTGACCGGTGAATATGACGTCGACCTTGCCGGAAACATCTCGCTGCCGCTGGTCGGGCAGGTGCAGGCTGCCAATCTGACGACGGCGCAGCTCGACGACCAGCTCACCCAGAAGCTCGGTGACAAATATCTCGAACATCCGGATGTCAGCGTGGCGATCAAATCGTCGACTGCGCACGTCGTCACGGTCGATGGAGCCGTGAAAGACGGCGGCTCGTTCCCCGTCGCCGGGCCGACCTCGCTGATCCGGGCGATTGCGATGGCCAAGGGCACGACGGAGGACGCCAATGCGCGCCGGGTCGCGGTGTTCCGCACGATCGGCGGCAAGCGGCAGGCGGCCGCGTTTGACCTGACCTCGATCCGCCGCGGCGAGGCGCCGGATCCGGAAATTTTCCCCGGCGACATCATCGTCGTCGACGGTTCGCGGGTGAAGGCGGTGCAAAAGCAAATTCTGCAGAGCATCCCGCTGCTGGCGATCTTTGGGCCGATCTAGGCCGGCAAACGAGGACGGAACAGGGAGCGTGAACACCAACCTCACCGTGAGAAGCGAGGGCCAATGGCCAATCGCGCCTTACCCCGGCCAGGATCCGGCGCTCGGACGCGGGCAACGGTCCTATTCAGCAGCCAACATCCTCGACTTCCAGATGTTGATGCGCATCCTGCATCACTGGCGGTGGCTGGTGCTCGGGGCGATTGGAGTTGGGTTGCTCGGGGCAGCGCTTGTCTCGCTCCTGACTTCGCCTGTCTATCGAGCGACCGTCACGCTCGAGGCCAATCCGCCTACGGTTGCCGTCAGCGACGAGCAGTCACGTCAGCAGGACCAGCAGGCGACCGACACCTATGATTTCGTTGCCACTCAGGTAGGTCTTCTCAGCAGCCGCGCAGTCGCCGAACGGACGGCGCAGGAACTGAACCTCGCCAACAATCCCGACATCGTGGCGCAGGATGGCGACGCCTCGCAGCGGCTTCGCACAGCGACAGCGGTCGTTCAGAAGGGCCTGAAGGTCACCCCGCCCGAGCAGGGGCAGCTAATCAAGTTCGATTTTGATTCAACCTCCCCGCAGCTCGCCGCGCTGGTCGCCAACGGCATCGCCGACAGCTTCATCAATACCTCGCTGCAGCGGCGATACGAGGCTTCGGCATATGCGAGGAACTTCCTCGAGCGGCAGATCAACAAGACGCGCGGCGATCTGGAACGGTCGGAACGCGCCGTGGTCGCCTATGCGCAGCAGCAGGGCATCATCACGACGCCGGGCGGAACGGGATCCGATGGCAAGTCCAACGGCAGTGATACGAACTCGCTGCAGGGTGAATCGCTGGTTCAGCTGAATACGGCGCTGGCCGCGGCGACCGCGCGACGTGTCGCCGCCGAGGGCGCTTACCGGCAGGCGCTTGCAACTGGTCCAACCAGCGACGTCAACAGTGCAGTTCTGCCGCTGCGGCAGCAGCTGGCCCAGCTTCAGGCGCAGTACCAGCAGAAGCGCGAGTTCATGAAGCCCGAGCATCCGGAGATGCAGAGCCTGCAGTCGCAGATCAACGAGCTCCAGCGACAGATCGGCGCCCAGATGTCGCAGGCCAATTCAGGCCGCATCAACGGCTTGCTTGCCGAATATCGCGGGGCGCTGTCCGCCGAGCATGCTCTCCAGGCGCGGGTCGCGCAGCTCAAGGGTGACGTGCTCAACCTGCGCGGCCGGAGCATCCAGTACACGATCCTCCAGCGCGAGGTGGACACCAACCGCAGCCTCTATGAT
>Ga0207657_10008852_pt1 | contig 10182 bp, 11 predicted proteins | sample KBSC33metaG_FD_184316 | JGI IMG/M metagenome (GOLD analysis project Ga0207657, IMG submission 184316) | Corn rhizosphere microbial communities from Kellogg Biological Station, Michigan, USA - KBS C3-3 metaG (SPAdes) (version 2) | ecosystem: Host-associated > Plants > Roots > Rhizosphere > Soil ... | reverse complement strand
ACGGAACGGCCTGAAGGCCGTGTTTCTCAACATCAAGTTCCCACCGGAAGGCTAATGCCCAAGCGTACCGACATCTCATCGATCCTGATCATCGGCGCTGGCCCGATTGTCATCGGCCAGGCGGCCGAGTTCGACTATTCGGGAAGCCAGGCGGTCAAGGCGCTGAAAAGCGAGGGCTATCGGGTCATTGTCGTCAATTCGAACCCGGCGACGATCATGACCGACCCGGAGCTTGCCGACGCGACCTATATCGAGCCGATCACTCCCGAAATCGTCGCCAAGATCATCGAGAAGGAGCGGCCGGATGCGCTGCTCCCCACGATGGGCGGCCAGACGGCGCTCAACACCGCGCTGGCCCTGTTCAAGGACGGAACGCTCGACCGCCTCGGCGTGCAGCTGATCGGCGCCAATGCCGAGGCGATCGAAAAGGCCGAGGACCGCGAGAAATTCCGCGACGCCATGGACAAGATTGGGCTCGAGAGCCCTCGCTCCGCCATCGTCCACACGATGGAGGAGGCCGCGGCAGCGCTGGAGAGCGTGGGGCTTCCCGCGGTGATCAGGCCGAGCTTCACGCTCGGCGGTACGGGTGGAGGCATCGCCTACAACCGCGACGAATATGAGCATTTCGTGCGGACCGGGCTGGAGGCCTCGCCGACGACGGAGGTGCTGATCGACGAGAGCCTGGTCGGCTGGAAGGAATATGAGATGGAGGTCGTGCGCGACCGTGCCGACAATGCCATCATTATCTGCTCGATCGAGAACGTCGATCCGATGGGCGTGCATACGGGGGACTCGATCACCGTCGCCCCGGCGCTGACGCTGACCGACAAGGAATATCAGCGGATGCGCTCGGCGAGTATTGCCGTGCTTCGGGAAATCGGCGTCGAAACAGGTGGTTCCAACGTCCAGTTCGCAGTCGATCCGAAGACCGGACGGATGGTCGTGATCGAGATGAACCCGCGCGTGTCGCGCTCGTCGGCGCTGGCGTCCAAGGCGACCGGCTTCCCGATCGCCAAGGTCGCTGCGCGCCTGGCGGTGGGCTACACGCTCGACGAGATCGCCAACGACATCACTGGCGGCGCGACGCCGGCGAGCTTCGAGCCGACAATCGATTATGTCGTAACCAAGATCCCGCGCTTCGCCTTCGAGAAGTTCCGCGGTGCGGAAGCGCTGCTGTCGACCTCGATGAAGTCGGTTGGCGAAGTGATGGCGATCGGCCGCAACTTCGCCGAGAGCCTGCAGAAGGCGCTGCGCGGGCTGGAGACGGGCCTCTGCGGACTGGACCGGGTGCGCGCGCTCGAGGGAGCCGATCCGGTCGAGATCGCGAGTGCGCTGGCGCGGTCGACGCCCGACCGGCTCCTGGTCGCCGCGGAGGCGCTTCGGCAGGGGTTCACGGTCGAGCGGATCAACGAGATCGCCGGGTTCGACTCGTGGTTTATCAGCCGGTTGCAGGAAATGGTTGAGGCCGAAGAGGAAGTGCGCCTCAACGGACTGCCGAGCGATGCCGCCGGAATGCGCCGGTTGAAGGCCATGGGCTTTTCCGATGCGCGGCTCGCGCAGCTGTCGCTACGCTCGACTGAGGTCGACCGCGAGATGAGCGAGGCGGTCGCAGCCGGGGGGTCGGGTGTCGTGCATACGGCCATGAAGGCGATGACCGGCGGGATCACCGAGGACGAAGTCCGGGCTCACCGCGAGAAGCTGGGCGTCAGGCCGGTGTTCAAGCGGATCGACAGCTGCGCGGCGGAGTTCGATGCGGCGACTCCGTACCTCTACTCGACCTACGAGGCACCTTTGTTCGGCGAGCCCGAGGACGAGGCTGACGTCAGCGACCGCAAGAAGGTGATAATCCTCGGCGGCGGGCCTAACCGGATCGGGCAGGGGATCGAGTTCGACTATTGCTGCTGTCACGCCGCCTTCGCGCTTGGCCGCGACCGCGAGGGACACACAGGCGCCGGCTTCGAAGTGATCATGGTCAATTGCAACCCGGAGACGGTCTCGACCGACCCGGACACGTCGGACCGGCTCTATTTCGAGCCGCTGACGGCCGAGGACGTGCTCGAAATCGTCCGGCGCGAGCAGGACAAGGGCGAACTGCTGGGCGTCATCGTCCAGCTGGGCGGGCAGACGCCGTTGAAGCTCGCCGAGGAGCTGCAGGACGCCGGCGTGCCGATCCTCGGAACCTCGCCCGACAGCATCGATCTTGCCGAGGACCGGGAAAGGTTCGCCGCGCTGGTACAGCGCCTGGGCCTCAAGCAGCCCGCCAACGGCATCGCGCGCAGCCGCGACGAGGCGATCCGGGTCGCCGAGCGGATCGGCTATCCGGTGCTCCTGCGGCCGTCCTACGTGCTAGGCGGCAGGGGCATGGAGGTAGTGGAAGGGCCGCAGCAGCTCGATCATTATATCGCGACCGCCGTCCAGGTGTCGGGCAAAAGCCCGGTGCTGATCGACCGTTACCTGCGCGACGCGATCGAGGTCGACGTCGACGCGATCTGCGACGGGACCGACGTCGCGGTGTGCGGCGTGCTCCAGCATATCGAGGAAGCCGGCGTGCATTCGGGCGACAGCGCCTGCTCGATCCCCCCGTACAGCCTTCCCGCGGAGGTGGTCGCCGAGATCGAGCGCCAGACTCGCGAGCTGGCGCTGGCGCTCAAGGTCAAAGGACTGATGAACGTCCAATATGCGGTGAAGGACGCCGAGGTCTATCTGATTGAGGTCAATCCGCGCGCCAGCCGAACGGTGCCGTTCGTCGCCAAGGCGATCGGGGTTCCGGTGGCGAAGATCGCCGCCCGCGTCATGGCCGGCGAGCCGCTGGCCAGCTTCGGCGAGGTGAAACGCGAGTTGGCCTATGTCGCGGTGAAGGAGTCCGTCTTCCCGTTCGTGCGCTTTCCGGGAACGGATCCAGTGCTCGGACCCGAGATGAAGAGCACGGGTGAAGTCATGGGCATTGCGAAACAATTTGACATCGCCTTCGCCAAGGCGCTGATCGGCGCCGGGATGGCGCTGCCGCAGGGCGGCACAGCGTTCGTCTCGGTGAAGGATGCGGATAAAGACCATATCGTGCCGGCCGTCGAGAAGCTGGTCGAGCTGGGCTTCGCGATCATCGCCACCGGCGGCACGGCCGCGCACCTGCAGGCCAGGGGTTTGCCGGTCGAGGTGGTCAACAAGGTCGCGCAAGGGCGCCCGCACATCGTCGACCGCCTCCTCGACGGAGGCGTCGCTGTGGTATTCAACACGACCGAGGGCTGGCAGTCGCTCAAGGACAGCCATTCGATCCGCACCACCGCGCTCAACAAGAAGGTGCCCTACTTTACGACTGCTCCGGCGAGCCTCGCGGCGGCGCGTTCGATCGAGGCGGTGCGAGGGCGCGCGCTTGAAGTCGCCTCGCTCCAATCCTATTATTCCGCCTCCCAAGGCTAGGCTTCCACATACAATCTGCTTCTGTTCGCGGGCCAAGGCACGCCAGAGCGGGGTTTTGAAAAAGGGATTTGAATAATGGCGAGTGCCGAAAAGGTGCCAATGCTGGCTGAGGGCCACCGCAAGCTGACCGATGAACTCAGGCGGCTGAAGGTCGAGGAGCGTCCGGCGATCGTCGAGGCGATCGAGGATGCGCGCGCGCACGGCGACCTCAGCGAGAATGCCGAATATCATGCCGCCAAGGAGCGGCAGGGGCAGGTCGAAGCGACGATCGCCGACCTGGAAGACCGTCTCAGCCGGGCGATGATCATCGATCCGACAACCCTAAGTGGCGACAAGGTCGTGTTCGGGGCGACGGTGACGCTGATCGACGAGGACGAGAAGAAGGTGAGGTACCAGCTCGTCGGGCAGGTCGAGGCTGACGCGAGCCACGGCCGGATCAGCTACAATTCCCCGCTCGGTCGCGCGCTGATCGGGCGCCAGAAGGGCGAGGAAGTCGAGGTCTCGACCCCGTCGGGCGACCGCTATTACGAGATCAAGAAGATCGAGTTCATCTAGGTGGGCTCGCGCCTCCCGCGCAGCGCAACCAACATCATCGTCGCGGTGACGGTGCTGGCGTGGATCGTCGCTGTCCTCCTTGGACAGAACGACATGGCGGCGATGTCGCTAGGCTTCATTCCGCTGCGCGTCTCGGTCCCGACAATGCCGTTCCCGGCAGCGCCGGTGTTCCTGACGCCGCTGACGGCGACCCTGGTCCATTCGAACCTGGTCCACATCGGCTTCAACATGCTGATCCTGCTGTGGTGCGGCTTGCAGGTCGAGCGTATCCTCGGCGCCTCCGGGCTGGTCGTGCTGTACGTGATCGGCGCCTACGCGGCGGCGGCTGCGCAATGGGCTGTCGACCCGATGGCAACCGTACCCGTGGTCGGTGCGAGCGGTGCAATCAGCGCGGTGATGGGCGCCTACGCGCTGAGCTTCGGCCGGGCCAGGCCGATCACCAACAACCTGCGGCTCAACCGGTGGATCAATGTCGCCTGGCTGATGGTCGCCTGGGTGTTGCTGCAGATGGCGACGACGTGGCTCGCAGGAACGCGCGGCGTCCTGGTCGCGACTGCGGCGCACGTCGGGGGCTTTGCCGCGGGGCTGCTCCTGCAGCGGCCGCTGCTGCTCTGGAAGTACCGGAACGCCTAGCTGGCCGGCTCTTTTGGCCGCGAAATTCCCTCCATGTCGGGCTCGAGCAGCCGATGCAGGTGGACGACGACATATTTCATCTCGGCATCATCGACGGTGCGCTGCGCAGCACCGCGCCAGGCGTCTTCGGCGGCGGCATAGCTGTCGTACACGCCGACGAAGTCGATCGTCTTCATGTCGAAGTCGAGGCCCTGCGGATCCTTGACCCGCCCGCCGAAAACCAGGTGAAGCTTGCTCATGGTGCCCCCGCTTGTCCTTGTCGTCAGCCCTGGTTCCGGATCGCATCGGCGGCGGCATTCGCCGAAGCCTTGGCAGCGTCGGTCAGTCCCTCGAGGAGGTTGCGGACGGTTGCCTCACCCTTTTCGCGACTGATCCCGAGTTCGTCGAGGCGCTGAGAGCCCGTGTCACGCGCCGCAACGAAGGCGGCGCGGGCGCTGTTCCTGACCCGCTTCGCCGTTGGACGAACGAGCCGGGCCTCGGCATCGGTGCGAGGAAGCAAGGCCGCGATCAGGGCTCCAGCGGCAAGACCGCCGGCGAGTGCGATCAACGGAGCCTGGCCAAGCGTGTCGCTGGCCCGGCCGCGAGCATCTTCGTAGGCGCGAATAGCGCGCTCTCGTGGGGTCTGCTCGGCTTGCGACGTGGCCGTCGTCTGTTCGTTGCCCCGGTCAGTCATTGGCTTTCTCCGTTTTCTGTTGCTTCGATTGGGCCTTGCGGACCCTTCGTGACTTTCGCTTCTCGCCGACGCCGTCGACCAGCCTGCCGGCCAGATCCATCAACGGTTCGCGGGCAAGGAACATGGTGATTGCGGCAACAACGCCCGTCGCGGCCAGCGGTCGCGCGCGGACCGCGTCGACCGCATCCTCGGCGAAGTCTGCGCCTTTTTCCTTCGCTCCCTGCCAGGCGTCCTTGGCCAGCACCTTCGGGCTCAGCCGGTCCTGCAGTTCATGCGCGGACGCCATGACCCGGGCGCGGGTTCGGTCGACCTCGGCACGGGCCGCAAGAATCTCTGAAGATTCCCTCATAGGTCGCGCCTTAGGCGCTGGTAGCCGGCCCAGCCGAGCAGTCCCGCGATCGCGGCGAAGATCAGCATGCCGACAAAGCCGGCGGCAAGAGGCCCGATGAAGGTCTCGAGCGCAATGACCACCCCCAGCGCAAGCGCCGTAACCGCGGCGAGGATGCAGGTGAATGCGGCGACGAACATCGCCGCCGGAATGGCGAGTGCCTTCCCCTTGGCCGCGGCGATGGCCTTGTAGAGGTCCAGCTCGGCGCGCGCGTAGGCCTTGCCGTTATCGATGAGCTCATGGACGAGCTCACCGATCGGCCGTTCAGGCGGCTGCGGTCCGGGATCGACCGGCTTGAGCATCAGTCGTCTTGATCCTCGTCATCCTCGCCGCTCGACAAACCTGTCTTAAGCAACCGCGCGACAACAAAGCCGACGACGGCTGCACCGGCGAGCGCGATGCCCGGGCTGTTGCGGACGAAGTTGCGCGTGTCCTCAATCAGCTCGTCGGGGTCCTTGGACGCGATCTGGTTCGCGACATTTTCGATCGAGCCGGCAGCGCGTCGAGCATATTCGCCATATTCGGGACCTAGCCGCTCATCGATGCCCTCGGCCGTATCGCCGATCATCTTCGAGACGTTGGCAAGCGCTTCCGAAGTGCGTTCCAGGCCCTGCGTGACCAGGCCGCGGGTTCGTTCGCCCGCCTGGCTCGACAGTTGCTCGCGCCCCTCGCGGAAGCGACCGGCAAGTCCGCGAACGGAATCGGTCGTTGCAGGCACGGCGCTTGAAGCGGAAGCGCCTTCGATCACAGTGTCGGTTCCTTCAGGCAGGTCGGCAGTCATTTCGTCGGTCCTCTGATCGGTCATCGAGCGAGTCCTCCTCAGTCGGCTTGAACCCTGACGAACCGGCGTTCGTTCCGGTCGGCCAAGCCGAAAGTTGCACGACCGAACGCTCGGCCTATTAGGCTCCGCGTACACCTATATTGTTACGCCCCCGCAAGAAGGAAAGCCATGACCGCGATCGTCGATGTCCACGCCCGCCAGATCCTCGACAGCCGCGGCAATCCGACCGTCGAAGTCGACGTCACGCTGGAGGACGGGAGCATGGGCCGCGCCGCGGTCCCGTCGGGTGCCTCGACTGGGGCCCACGAGGCAGTCGAGCTTCGCGATGAAGACAAGAGCCGGTGGGGCGGCAAGGGCGTCATGAAGGCAGTCCAGGCGGTCAACAGCGAGATCGCCGAGGCCGTCGTGGGGCTCGAAGCCGAAGACCAGGCCGAGCTCGACCGGGTCATGATCGATCTGGATGGGAGCGAGAACAAGGGACGGCTGGGCGCGAACGCGATCCTTGGTGTGAGTCTCGCGACGGCGAAGGCGGCAGCGGACGCCTGCTCGCTGCCGCTCTATCGGTACGTCGGCGGCGTCGACGCCAACCTGCTGCCGGTGCCGATGATGAACATCCTCAACGGCGGCGTGCATGCCGACAACGGCATCGACTTCCAGGAATTCATGGTGATGCCGGTCGGGGCTCCCACCTTCGCCGAGGCGCTGCGCTGCGGGGCGGAGATTTTCCATGCGCTGAAGAGCGGGCTTCACTCGGCAGGGCTCTCGACCGCTGTCGGTGATGAGGGCGGGTTTGCCCCGGCGATCAACTCGGCTCGCGAGGCCCTTGATCAGATCGACAAAGCCGTGAACGCCGCCGGCTACACGCTCGGTGATGATGTGCTCCTCGCGCTCGATTGCGCCGCGAGCGAATTCTTCAAGGACGGAGCCTACCGGATGGAGGGCGAGGGCAAGACGCTGACACCGATGGAGATGGCCGATTTCCTCGGCGACCTTGCAGCTAACTACCCGATCGCATCGATCGAGGACGGCATGTCCGAGGACGACGCCGAAGGCTGGAAGGGGATTACCGAGAAGCTCGGATCGCGCGTCCAGCTGGTTGGAGACGATGCTTTCGTCACCAACGTCAAACGGCTGCAGTGGGGGATTGACCATGGCATCGCCAATTCGATCCTGATCAAGGTCAACCAGATCGGGTCGCTTACCGAGACTATCGATGCAGTGCGGCTCGCGCAGACCAACGGCTATACCGCGGTGATGTCGCACCGGTCGGGCGAGACCGAGGATTCGACCATCGCCGATCTCGCGGTCGCCTTGAGCTGCGGGCAGATCAAGACGGGGAGCCTCGCGCGCTCGGACCGCACGGCGAAATACAACCAGCTCCTCCGGATCGAGGAGGAGCTTGGCGATACGGCTCGTTACGCGGGCCGCGGCGCGATCAAGGCCTATCGCGCCAGCTGATCCACAACTTTATCCCCGCTTCGTCCACCAAATCATTCTTTTCACTTGCAAGTCCCAGTCACTCATGATTCTTTTGGCGTCATGGTAGGGGGAACGGAGCGCATCTTCAGACTGATCCGCAGGGTGGCGATGCCGGCCCTCGCGGTGATCGTTGTCGGCACCTTCGCCGGCCATGCCGTAGCAGGTCCCAACGGCATCCTGGCCTGGGGCAGCTATCACCGCGCGCTTCACCAGCGCCAGGCCGAGCTCAAGCAGATCGAGCAGCAGCGGGCGCAGTTGAGGCACCGGTCCAACCTCCTCGACCCGAAGAAAGCCGACCCTGACATGGCCGACGAGCTGGTTCGCAAGGACCTCGGTCTCGTCCGACCCGACGAGGTGATCATTCCCCTCGACTAGTTGCCGCCCGGCAAAGCGCCACCTATAGGCGGGCGCTTCAATCATGAGAGAGAATGCCGTGGCGAAATCCGCCAAGCCTGCCCCGAGCAAGGTAAAGGGGAAAGCTGCCAATCCACCAGGGCAGCAGGAGCAGCAGATCGAGCGGCCGCCGCAGCCGCAGCGCTACAAGGCGTCGAAGGACGAGCTGCTTCAATTCTACCGCGAGATGCTGCTGATCCGCCGCTTCGAGGAGCGCGCCGGACAGCTCTACGGGCTCGGGTTGATCGGCGGCTTCTGCCACCTCTACATCGGCCAGGAAGCGGTCGCGGTCGGGCTGCAGTCGGCGATGACGGTGGGCAAGGACAGCGTCATCACCGGCTATCGCGACCACGGGCACATGCTCGCCTATGGGATCGATCCCAAGGTTATCATGGCCGAGCTGACCGGACGCGAGGCGGGCATCTCCAAGGGCAAGGGCGGGTCGATGCACATGTTCAGCGTCGATCACGGCTTCTACGGCGGTCACGGCATCGTCGGCGCGCAGGTGCCGCTCGGCACCGGCCTCGCCTTCAAGCACAAGTATGACGACGATGGCGGCGTGTGCCTGACCTACATGGGCGACGGCGCGGTCAATCAGGGCCAGGTCTATGAGGCCTTCAACATGGCCAAGCTTTGGGACCTGCCGGTCATCTACGTCGTCGAAAACAACAAATATGCGATGGGGACGAGCATCGCGCGCTCGTCGTCCGAGCCGGAACTGTACCGGCGCGGGCAGGCCCACCGCATCCCGGGCCTCCAGGTCGACGGTATGGACGTTCTCGCAGTTCGCGGTGCGGCCGAAGTCGCGCTGGACTGGACGCGCAGCGGCAAGGGTCCGATCTTGCTCGAGCTTCTGACCTACCGCTACCGCGGTCACTCCATGTCCGATCCGGCCAAGTACCGGACGCGCGAGGAGGTGCAGGAGGTGCGCGAGCACAATGACCCGATCAGCCACGCCGAGCGGGAGCTGCTGAAGGCCGGATTCAAGGAAGACGACCTCAAGGCGATCGATAAGGAAATCAAGGATATCGTAGTCGAAGCTGCCAAATTTGCTGAAGATGCGCCGGAGCCGGCGCCGGCCGAGCTCTACACCGACGTCCTGGTGGGGAGCTACTGATGCCGGTCGAGCTCAAAATGCCCGCCCTTTCTCCGACGATGGAAGAGGGCACGCTCGCCAAGTGGCTGGTCAAGGAAGGCGACGACGTCAAATCGGGCGACATCCTGGCGGAGATCGAGACCGACAAGGCGACGATGGAGTTCGAGGCGGTCGACGAGGGCAAGATCGCCAAGATCCTGGTGCCCGAGGGTACCGACGGGGTGAAAGTCGGAGCGCCGATCGCGATCATGGCCGGCGACGGTGAGAGCGTGGACGCCAGCGCTGCGCCCAAGGCCGACACTGCCGCTCCGGCTCCGCCCAAGGCGTCCGCCGTGCCCAAGCCCGATGTGACGCCTGCGGCACCGCCCGCGCCCGCCGCCGTTGAGACTCCTCCAGCGCCTCCGCAACCGGCCGCGCCACCGCGTGCCGAGGGCGACCGGGTCAAGGCATCGCCGCTCGCGCGCAAGCTCGCCCAGGCGCAGAATATCGACCTGTCATCCCTCCGGGGCAGCGGCCCCGGTGGCCGGATCGTTCGCGCCGATGTCGATGCCGCGGCGGGCAAGGCGCCTTCGGCGGCACTGGCTGGCGCGCCAGCTGCAGCTCCCGCTGCGGCACCCGCGATCGGCGGCCACCTCGTCATGCCGGGGCCGATGGAGCAGGCAATCCCGCACGAGGAGGTCAAGCTCTCCAACATCCGCAAGACCATCGCGCGCCGCCTGACCGAGGCGAAGCAGCAGGTCCCGCCCATCTATTTGACGGTCGACATC
>Ga0207657_10008850_pt1 | contig 10183 bp, 7 predicted proteins | sample KBSC33metaG_FD_184316 | JGI IMG/M metagenome (GOLD analysis project Ga0207657, IMG submission 184316) | Corn rhizosphere microbial communities from Kellogg Biological Station, Michigan, USA - KBS C3-3 metaG (SPAdes) (version 2) | ecosystem: Host-associated > Plants > Roots > Rhizosphere > Soil ... | reverse complement strand
CAATACTTCATGACGATCATCAAGGTTCATCAATTCTTTCACTAACGACCTGGCTTCTTCCATTACTGACTCAAAAAGAGGCGTGCGATGGCCTATTTCAAGGATAGATAATCCGCTGTTATTAAAATTGATGATCGCTTGTGATGCCTGCTGCAACACACTTTGAGGAAGAAAAGAAGGGCCTGCATTAAAATTGTGAATCATTGATAAAAATTAAAATATTTTTTTGATGTATTTGTTTGCTTACTGGCAGCTTTTAAAAAGAATTGCAAATTTGAATTAAAAAAGAATAAGATTTTAATTTTTTTTGTCACGGTGTTAAATAAAAAAGCTACTCATGGAATCTTGCGTTTGTTTCTTTTTGATTTTTCCATGCAACATTTAACTTTTCAAATTCTTTGATATCATTTTCAGAAAAATCCTGATTTACTAACCCGGAAAGATCGGGCTGGCCTGCATTTACCCAGGCTGTATACCAAAATGAGGCAATCGAAAAAACAGATTGACGCATTCGCCGCTCCACCATTCCGTTTAGCATTTTGTTATAGGCGATGGTGTATTCCGCTGAATTCTGTTCGACGCGCTTGTTGTTTCTTGGTTCATAATTTCGTTTTTTATCAGGCCTGAACTTTAGTGATAATTCTTTTTCAAATTTTAAAACTGAATCAGATGCTTTGGCGCTTTCCAAAATACGCTGCCAGATATAAGTTGACGGATCTTTGATATACTCAGCTTTTCCAATAAAAAAATTGAAATTTTTATCCAGTAATTCGGGTATGCGGCTTTCCCAGAACGCATGAATTCCTTTTTGATTGGTAAGCTGCCCATCATAATTTTCTGAAGTATGCAAGGGCACATGCGCATCAGCAATATAATGCCCCAGCTCCGCGCTGTTTTTTAAAATGGACGAAAAGTTTTTTTCCTTAAAAGCTTTGGTAAGTCTGCCGAGCATTACCTGGATGTGCCACGGCACTATGCCATGAGCCTGCAACGTGTCTTCGCCAAATTTATCGACGGCCTCTTTCCAATTTCGCGGCAACTGGTTAAAAGGGTAAGATCCATAATGATCCATATCAATGTAATGCCGGGCTCCTTCAGCAGCAATTAAATATCTTCTCTTATCCGGATCGGTTGCGTGGTTTTCAATAAACTCAATATGAGGCTTATAAAACATCAACATCTGCGGCGGCAATAAAAACACAGCCTGAAAATTTATTTTTCTGTGCGCATGAAATCCCCAGCAAAAGCAAGAGCTTGAGATACTCATCAATATGATAAAAAGAATCGTTTTTGGCACGCAGTTGTTTTTAGTGAATCACAGATTCGTCTAACGGATCATCTATAACATCAGAAAGATTTTGGGTAACACCGCCGCTGACAGCAAACTTCATCGATTGAGCAGCACTAATAGAAGTGATAGGCCTTATTCTTTCTTTAGGCACAATATATACATTTCCGGCGACAGAATAGGCCATTGGCAAATAAACTGCCACATAATTTTCCATTCCAAAAATGCTCATGTCTTCCTGCGTAATAAATCCTACACGCCAAACATCAGTGTCATCCACGCATGCGAGCACATTATGCGTAAACTTCTTTTTATTCCCGGCAAAGGCTTCAAAAAAATCTCTTACAAATGAATAAAACAGTTTAACGCCAGGTGTTCTTTCCAAAAATCTATCCAACACAGACAATATTCTTCCCATAACAAAAAAAGAGCTCAGGTACCCGATAAGAAGAATAAATGCTATGATGATTACAAAGCCCAATCCCGGCAAATGAATGGTAGGCCGCAAGATGCTATCTATCTTATCAAAAACAACATAGATAAAATAAATAGTAATAGAAACGGGGCCAAGAATGAGCAACCCTTGTAAAAAATACTGGATGGTTCTTTGGTAGCTTTTCGATTTTTTCATGATACAAATTATTGAAGGATCAAAGTTACACGATGTACCATTTATCACTGAGATTTAAAAATTCATAAAAAAATTTTAGTGGAAACTTTTGTAACTAAAAAAGTTTCCATAGTTTTGCGCACCGATGGAATTAAAAAACAGAATAAAAGAAAAAGCGGATGAATTGTTCAGGCGTTATGGCGTAAAATCTGTAACCATGGACGAAATCGCATCGCAATTAGGCGTTTCAAAGAAAACGATATACCAGTCATTTAAAGACAAAAATGAGCTTGTAGATGCTGTAGTGGCTGAGATGATAGCCTACAATAAAGAATGTTGTGTGGCAAGCCGCAAAAAAGCTACGAATGCCATCCAGGAAGTGTATTACGGTATAGAAAGCCTGCAGGATATGCTTGACAATATGAACCCTACTATTCTTTTTGATATAGAAAGAGCTCATCCAAAAACTTTCAAAAAATTCAGCGATTATAAAAATAATTTCCTGTACGACTTAATGAAGAACAACCTGGAGCGTGGTAAAAAAGAAGGATTGTACAGGGAAGAATCGAATGCCGAAATAGTTTGTAAAGTACGGCTGGAGCTGATAATGCTGGCTTTTAATGAGGAAATCTTCCCGAAAAACAAGTACTCGTTGTTCTATATTCAACAGCAACTGACCGAGTATTTTTTATATGCAATAGTGACCCCGAAAGGATATAAATTAATAACCCATTATCAAAAAGAAAGCGCTGCAAAAAATGCGGCAAAAAAATAAGTACCGATGAAAATAATAATCAGACTGACCCTCGCGTCTGTGTTGTGCATCTTGTATTTTGGAGCCAGTGCACAGCAAAATGATTCAGCAAGGCAGATTCATTCTTTCTCAGCAAAGCAAGCGGTTGATTATGCATTGCAAAATGCAGTGCAGGTGAAGAATGCATTGCTGGATATCAGGCTTCAGTACCAGCAAAACAAGCAGATTACCGCTGCAGCATTGCCTCACATCTCCGGTAGCGTGGATTTTACCGATTTCTTATCGATTCCTACACAATTGATTCCTGCTGAATTTGCAGGAGGCCCTGCCGGTACGTATTTCCCGGTAAAATTCGGAACGAAATACACAGGAAGTTATGGCGCCAACCTGCAGCAAATTATTTTTGACGGCCAGGTTTTTGTAGGCCTGCAGGCACGGAAAGCGGCCATTAAAAACGCTGAGCTCACTGCTGATATTACGAAAGAACAAATCAAGGCAAATGTTTATAAAGTGTATTATCAATTAGTGGTTGCCAAACGGCAAATTACTACGCTGGATGCAAATATTGACAATTATGAAAAGTTGCTGCACGACACCAAAATCATTTACAATAATGGTTTTGCGGAAAAGCTGGATGTGGATAAAGTACAGGTGCAGCTCATCAATCTGCAAACTCAAAAATTAAAAGCTGAAAATCAGATTGAGGCCGGCAAAGAAGGATTGAAATTATTGATGAATATTCCACAATCTGATTCATTATATCTTTCTGACACACTTTCAGATGAGGAATTAAAATCAAATATCCTGGATGCAGGTTACAATTATGAAGACAGGAAACAATTTCAGCAATTAGAAACCGCAATTGAGTTGGGAAAATATAATGTGAAGAGATATCAACTCAGCAGAATTCCAACGCTCACTTTTTCGGCAAATTATAATAACAATGCACAACGAACCACTTTTAATTTTTTCAAAAAAGATGAGCCATGGTACAGTTCGTCATTTTTAAGCCTGCATTTAGCTATCCCGATTTTTGATGGGGGTGAAAGGCAGGCCAATATTAATTCTGCCCGGCTGAATCTTCAAAAGCTCACTAATAACGCAGACCAATTAAAACAGTCAATTGATAATGATGTGGCGCAAGCCAGAATTAATATGAAATCTGCAATACTTACGATGGATGCGCAGAAAAAAAATATTGACCTTGCACAGCAGGTTTATAATTCTACCAAATTAAAATACGAACAGGGATTGGGCAGCAACCAGGAAATTTCAACAGCGCAGGCTGACCTTGTAACAGCACAGAATAATTATTATGGCTCACTTTACGATGCAATAATCGCAAAAATTGATTACCTCACTGCCACCGGAAAACTTTAATAAAACAAGCATTTCAAATAATATAAAATGAAAAAAATAACAACGATCGGTTTAAGCATGCTGTTGATTTCTTTTATTTCATCCTGCACCAATTCTTCGGGCAAGGACGCGCAATTAAAAGATAAAAAAGCTCAGTTGGAAAAATTAAAGAGTGAGCAGGCATCGATTGATTCAAAAATCGAAAGTCTTCAAAAAGAAATTGCAGTTCTGGATACAGGTTCAGCTATAATTGCCAATCCAAAATTGGTAGCACTTTCTACAGTTCAAAAAGGTGATTTTAAACATTACCTGGAACTGCAGGGAAATGTGGATTCTAAAAATATTTCTTATATCACGCCAAGCGGGCAGCCTGGCCAGATAAAATCTATTTATGTAAAGCAGGGAGATAAAGTTCATAAAGGCCAATTGATCCTGAAGCTTGATGATGCAGTAGCGCAACAAAATGTAACTGCTATTAAACAGCAGATGGGAAGTGTGAAAGCGCAGCTTGGCCTTGCTCAATCAGTTTATGACAGGCAGAAAAACCTGTGGAGTCAAAATATCGGCACTGAGGTGCAATTGCTGCAGGCCAAAACAAATGTGGAAACTTTACAAAATCAGTTGAAGGCCATTGAGGCGCAGGTAAAAACAGCGCAGGAACAAGCCAATCAAAGCAATGTATACAGCGATGTGAACGGGACCGTTGACGAGATTACCGCACACGTTGGCGAAACATTCAACGGAAATCCTTTAACCGGTGGCTACATTAAAGTTGTAAATGAAACTGACTTAAAAATCACAGTTACCGTTCCTGAAAATTATTCCGGAAAGGTGCATAAAGGTTCGCCTGTGATTGTAACGATACCCGATGCCAACGAAACATTCAACGGCACCATTTCATTTATCAGCCAGGCCATTGGTGATTTAAACCGGGGTTTTACCGCAGAGATAAAAGTACCAAAAGGACTGAACCTCCGTCCGAACCAAATTGCGAAAGTGAAAATCCTCGATTACAATGCTCCTGGTTCCATCGCCATTCCATTGAACACCATCCAGACCGGGCAGGAAGGCAAATTTGTTTTGCTCGCCGGAAATGAAGACAGTATAATGGTGGCAAAGAAAAGAGTAGTCACTATCGGCCAGTTTTATGGCGACAGCATTGAGGTAAAATCCGGTTTGCAGCCAGGCGATAAACTGATAACAGAAGGCTTCCAGGGCTTATTTGAAGGCGATCCCATCTTTACAGGCAGTAAATAAACAAATAATGCAAAAATTGCTTTTGCAAAAAAGCGCAATCAATCAAGTATGAGTTTAACTGAAAATTTTAAAGAAAAATATAAAGAGTTTAAACCAACCTCCTGGTCAATAAAGAATAAAACATCGATTTATCTTTTGGTATTGTTCGTATCAATTATCGGGATTTATGAATTTGTAACGCTGCCAAAGGAACAATTCCCTGATGTTGTGATTCCAACCGTTGTGATTCAAACCGTTTATGCAGGGAACTCGCCCAAGGATATGGAGAACCTGGTAACCAAGCCAATTGAAAAGCAATTGAAAGGTATTACCGGCGCAAAGATCAATAAGATTACCAGTACCTCTCTGCAGGATTATTCTGTTATCACCGTGGAATTTGAAACCAGTGTAAAAACAGAAGTGGGTTTGCAAAAAACAAAAGATGCGGTGGATAAAGCGAAGAAAGATTTGCCCACAGACCTTACACAGGAGCCAAATGTACAGGATTTCGACATCAGCGAATTTCCAATAATGTACGTAAACCTGAGTGGCGATTATGATATGATGAGCCTGAAAAAATTTGCTGATGACGCCAAAGATAAGCTTGAAGAAATTCCGGAAATTACCAGGGTAGATATTGTAGGGGCGCCGGAAAGAGAGTTTCAGATTAATGTGGACAATTATAAAATGCAAAATGCAGGAATCACTTTTGATGACATTGCCGGCGCCGTTCAAAGGGAAAATGTGGACATCTCCGGAGGCTTATTGGATGTTGGAAACATGAAGCGGACATTGCAGATAAGAGGCCAGTTTAAAAATGTGTTTGATATTGAAAAAATAATCGTAAGAAATACAAAAGGGGCTCCTATTTACTTAAAAGACATTGCTACAATAAAAGACACGGTAAAAACGAGTGAAAGTTTCGCCCGTTTAAATGGTAAAAACGTAGTGACACTCAATATCATCAAAAGGGCTGGCGAAAATCTGATCCAGACTTCGGACGAAGTAAAAAAAGCTGTAGAGGAAATGAAGGGAACCACCTTACCGGCGAATCTGAAAGTTGTCATCACCGGCGACCAAAGCCGGGCTACGCGCACCTCTTTCAACGACCTGGTAAATTCTATAGTGATAGGCTTTATTCTCGTTCTTTTGATTTTGATGTTTTTTATGGGCGTAACCAATGCGTTCTTTGTGGCGCTTTCCGTGCCGCTCAGTATGTTTGTGGCATTCCTGTTTTTGCCGGCGGCCGACCTGGTGGTCGGGGGAAATGTAACGTTGAATTTTATGGTGCTTTTCGCCCTTCTTTTTGGGTTGGGAATTATTGTGGACGATGCAATAGTCGTCATAGAAAACACACACCGTATTTTCATGGAAAACAAGGGTAAGCTATCTTCTATGGAATCGGCAAAGATGGCTGCAGGAGAAGTTTTTATTCCCGTGCTTTCGGGTACGCTTACCACCTTAGCGCCGTTCTTTCCTTTGCTGTTCTGGCCTGGCATTATTGGAAAATTCATGATCTATTTGCCCACCATGCTCATTTTCACCTTGGGCGCGTCGCTGATTGTTGCCTTTATCATGAACCCGGTTTTTGCTGTGGACTTCATGAACCATCCCGAAGGTGAAGTAAAAAGAAAATCAGCCATATTCAAAAGCAAAGCCTTTTTAATTCCCTTATTGGCAGGGATTCTATTTGACCTTCTGCATATAACTTTTGTGGGCAACCTGCTTATCTTCTTCGCGATAATAGTAGTACTTAATACGTACCTGTTTGATTCGCTTATTCATAAGTTTCAAAATAATGTATTGCCGCGCATCATGAGAAACTATGAAAAGCTGTTAAGATGGGCCACGGCAAAATGGCGTCCCGTGTGGCTTTTGGTAGGTACGTTTGTATTATTGGTTTTCTCTATTATTCTTTTCAGTATAAGAAATGTGCCTGTAGTATTTTTCCCGCAAGGCGACCCTAATTTTATCTACGTGTATCTGAAGCTTCCGGTAGGCAGCAGTGTAAATTATACGGATTCGATTACCAGAAACGTTGAAAATAAAGTCCAAAAAGTTTTACAAGGCCCTTCAGGAAAGCCCAACCCGATTGTAGAAAGTGTAATTTCAAATGTGGCTGTCGGCGCTTCTGATCCGTTCAGTGGAAACAATATTACCCAGCCAAATCTTGGGCGGGTACAGGTTTCATTCGTGGAATTCCAAAAGCGGCATGGCGTTTCTACCGCACCATATCTCGACTCTATACGGCAAGTCGTAAAAGGCATTCCGGGCACCCAGATTTCTGTAGCACAGGAAAATTCCGGACCTCCCACCGAGCCGCCTATCAATATTGAAGTATCAAGTGAGGATTTCGATGAACTTACCTCTACGGCTACCTCTTTAAAGACCTACCTGGATAGTTTGCAAATTCCGGGAATAGAAGAATTAAAATTAGACGTTGACCTTAGCAACCCGGAAATCACGCTCTCCATAAACCGCGAACGCGCCATGATAGAAGGCGTATCTACAGCCCAGATCGGCCAGCAGATACGGACAGCTTTGTTTGGCCTTGAGGTATCAAAAATTAAAGAGGGAGAAGATGAATATAAAATTCAATTGCGCAACAACGAGGTGCAAAGACAGAACCTCACCGACCTGCTCAATATGAATATTGTATTCAGGGATATGGCCAGCGGCGGACAGGTAAAATCTATCCCAATCAGTTCATTGGTAAATGTAGATTACACGAATACGCTTGGCAGCATTAAAAGGAAAAACGTGAAGCGCGTGATTACTATTTTTTCAAATGTACTTTCAGGATATACCCCCACTGAAGTAAATAAAAATATAGCAGCTGCCATCAACGATTTTAATCAAAAAGGCCCCGGCGTTACCATTAAGCAAACAGGCGAAGGCGAGCAACAGGCAGAGACAGGCGCGTTTCTCGGGAAAGCGCTCATGATTGCACTTATGCTCATTTTGTTTATCCTGGTATTACAATTTAATTCTGTAAGCAAATCGGTGATTATCCTCACGGAAATAATTTTCAGTGTGATTGGCGTAATTCTGGGCTTTTCTCTCACGGGCATGACGATCTCTGTAGTTATGACAGGTATCGGAATTGTAGGATTGGCAGGTATCGCAGTTAAGAATGCCATTTTGGTAATTGACTTTGCTGACGAGCTAAGAGCGCGCGGAATGAAAACGAGGGAAGCGGTAATAGAAGCCGGTAAAATCAGGATAATACCTGTAATGCTTACCGCGCTGGCCGCTATTTTCGCCTTGATTCCTTTGGCTATCGGCTTCAACATTAATTTCGTTACTACCTTCTCCGAACTGAATCCCCAGATCTTCTTCGGGGGCGACAGCGTTGTGTTTTGGAAGCCATTGTCGTGGACAATCATATTCGGGCTGGCATTCGCCTTCTTTATGACTTTGATTATGGTGCCAAGTATGTACCTGATTGCTGAAAGGCTGAAACGCCCTATGCGCAGGCAATACGGCGGCAAATGGATTTCCATTCTTGGTATTCCGCCGCTCACGCTGTTGTTTATTCCGCTCATGTTTGTCACCATGATTATTCATAACATAAAAGCAAAAAGAAGAAGAAGAAAGATGGGTAATGAACTCGGTGAACGATTTACGGGTAGTTGGTTTTGACAAATAAAAGTGTTTGATGAGAAAAAGCCTGCAAAAAAATTGCGGGCTTTTTTTTATAGTAAAAGCACAAATAGCAGGCATTTTTATTTTATAAAATTGCTGTCTGTATTCAGCAAATCTTAATTAAAAAATCATTGTATTATCATCCTGTGAAGGCATTATAATAAAAAAATCTTAAAAGAAAGTTGCACCGGCTTTTCTTAACTTTTTTTATGAAATAGATTGAGAATCAGGCACTCACTTTGTGCAAACCAAAGAAAAAGTTTACACTATGAAACGAATATTAATCATGCTTATCGGCTTTGCGGGCTCCGCTGTTTTATTAAATAGCTGTGCCAAAGATCCGGTAGCCAATTTAACTGACGAAGAATCCAGGATCTACATTACAGATCATGATTCAACCACCAATTTTTCTAATTTTAAAACCTACAGCATTTCTGATTCTGTGGCGGTAATCCAGGATGGGAAAACAGAAATGGAATTGAGTGACGTAGACGCGGCATACATTACCGCAGTAAAAAAATACATGAACCAGGCAGGATTTACTTTGGTATCAAAAAACGAGAATCCTGATTTGGGAGTAGATGTTTCTCACATTATACAAACCTCTACCGGCGTAATTTCCTACGGCGACTATTGGGGTGATTATGGCGGCTATTGGGATCCTTATTATTGGGGATATCCAGGCTATGGATACTACATCCCTTATGCCTACAGCGTTTATCAAATCAGGCAGGGTGCGCTGGCTGTAGATATCCTTGATTTAAAAAACGCGGAAGCCAATAAGAATATCAATATTATCTGGACAGGCCTTATTCGTGGATCAGGAATTTTAAATGCTTCCGTCGCTGACAGCCAGGTAAAAACTTTGTTTGATCAGTCTGCTTATTTAAAACACTAAAATTTTTAAAAAATGAAAAACATAAAAATCTTTATATCATCCTTGTTGCTGATGTGTTTCTGCCTGCCGGCCATGGCGCAGAATACGCCGCTCAATCTTGAACTCAATTACAATTACAGCATGCCCACCAGCCATTTTAAAAGCGACCTTGTAGGCGATGGTTCGCCGAGAGGTTTCTCAGCCAGTTTATTATATCCCGCTTCTAACCAGTGGTCGGTTGGACTGGCCGTTGGCTTCCAGGATTATTATCAAAAATATCCGCGGGCGTTATATAACATAAATAAGACACAGCAGATTTCTGCAGTGCTTACCAATTCAATTCAAACTACACCGGTTATGGCCAAAGCAAAATATTTCCCGGCCATTCAATCCTCTTTGAAACCTTACGTGTCG
>Ga0207657_10008849_pt1 | contig 10184 bp, 10 predicted proteins | sample KBSC33metaG_FD_184316 | JGI IMG/M metagenome (GOLD analysis project Ga0207657, IMG submission 184316) | Corn rhizosphere microbial communities from Kellogg Biological Station, Michigan, USA - KBS C3-3 metaG (SPAdes) (version 2) | ecosystem: Host-associated > Plants > Roots > Rhizosphere > Soil ... | reverse complement strand
GCGCTCTCGCCCGGCGAGCAGGTCATCAAGATCGTCCGCGACGAACTGGTCGAGATGCTTGGGCAGGACACGGCCAAGCTGAAGTTCGCGTCTCAACCTCCGACGGTCGTGCTCATGGCTGGTCTGCAGGGTTCCGGCAAGACGACCACATCGGGGAAGCTGGCGAACTGGCTCAAGAATGGGGGCCACCGTCCGCTGCTGGTATCGGTCGACGTTTACCGTCCCGCAGCGCGGGAGCAGTTGAAGGTAGTGGCGCAAGCGATCAAAGCCAACATCTACGAAGGGCAGGTTACGGAGGCGAATACAGCCACGGTTGAGCGGCTGGCCAAAGAAGCGCGACGGGAGGCGATCAACACCGGCTGCAACGTGCTCATCATCGACACCGCGGGACGTCTGCACATCGACGATCAGCTGATGGACGAAATGCAGTCGCTGAAGAAGCTGATGAATCCCCAGGAAATCCTGTTTGTGGCCGACTCGATGACTGGTCAGGACGCAGTGCGATCTGCGGATGAGTTTCACAAGAAGCTGACGCTTACCGGCGTAGTGCTCACGAAGATGGATGGCGACGCGCGCGGCGGTGCGGCGCTCTCGATCCGCCAAGTCACCGGGCAGCCCATCAAGTTCATCGGCGTGGGCGAAAAGTACGATGCGCTGGAACCCTTTCACCCGGACCGCATCGTCTCGCGGATCCTGGGCATGGGCGACATCATGTCGCTCATCGAAAAAGCCGAGCAGCAGGTGGACAAGAAGCGCGCGCAGGAGATCGCGACCAAGGCGATCACCGGCGATGGGTTCTCTCTGGAAGATTTCCGGGATCAATTGCGACAGGTGAAGAAGATGGGGTCGCTACAGAGCCTAGTCGGAATGCTGCCTCGCATCGGGCCATTCTCCGGGCTGCAGGCCGCGGCTGACAAGGTGGATGACAGCCAAATCAACCGCGTGGAAGCGATCATCAATTCCATGACGCGGCACGAACGCGAGCACCATGAAGTTATCAATGGAAGCCGCCGGAAGAGAATCGCCCGCGGATCGGGAACAACCGTGCAGGAAGTGAACAACCTGCTTCGACAGTACGCGCAGATGAAAAAGATGTTCAAGCAGATGGGGAAACCGAGCTTCGCGCGCCGTCTCGCCGGCATGAAGATGCCCGGAATGTGATGATCACCGTTGGTCCTGGTCGTTAGCCTCTGGCAAACGTAATCTGTGGACCGACTTGCGTCACTGAAGCAGGCCAAACGGCAAGTAGCCGTCCCAGAGACTTTGCATTGTAACGAGCTATTAGAAGTGCCCATCGATCGAGACTGCCAACGACCAAGGACTACGACTAGCGACTAGCGACCAATATGAAATGGCGTTCCCTGCAAGAATCGGTTCCTGGCGAGGACTTACGTCCGTTACGAGAGCAGTTTGCCGAGCGCAAGCAACTGATCGATAAATATGTTCCGGAGGAAGCGCGCGCAATTCACTCGCGCGTGGTAGCTGAACTGAAGCAGAGTGGAATGGTCGATCGCGCACTTTCAGTTGGATCGCGGGCGCCTCAGTTTGAACTTCTGGATCACAATGGTCGCGTGATCCGCTCGACGGATCTTCTTTCCAAGTCTCGCATGGTGATCTGCTTCTTTCGCGGCAGGTGGTGTCCCTTCTGCGTCGGCCAGCTGGAAGCAATGAATCAAATCCTAGAAAACATCCTGCGCGAGGGAGCCACTCTGGTCGCGGTCTCTCCGCAAACGGTGAAGCAATCCTTCTTCATGGCGGATCAGCACAAGCTCAGATTTCCGCTGCTGTCCGATTCCGGTAATCAGGTGGCGCGGCAGTTCGGGCTCGTGTACCGCGTTCCCGAAGATCAGCAGGCAATTTTCCGACGATCGTTTATCAATTTGCCGCTGGCGAACGGCGACGAGAGTTGGGAATTGCCGATTCCGGCCACATACGTTGTCGAGCAAGACGGGCAGCTTACCTATGCGTCGGTCGATCCGGATTACACGGCGAGGCCGGAGCCTGCAGAAATTGTGCAGCATCTGAAGGCGCACTAATCGACAAGTTGTAAGCGACGTTCTCAGGTGAATACCTGAAAAGAATAGGAACTTACATCTAGTCACTGCTGGGGTGGTTCAAAATTGGAGACATCGCGTTTTCGATCTTCGCGTTGCTTTAGCACTTCATTCAACTGGGTTACAAGGTCCATCAACTTCTGCGGATCGAGCTCTTTGCTCGCCGCCTCCGACAACTCTCTCCAGTCTTTTGCAACGAGGTTGTAAGACATAAATTCTCCTTCACCACAGAATTGCAGCCCGGTTGCGTCTTGCCTCCACTAATTGCAGTTGCTGTGCCAACTCGGGAAGTGCAGATTTTTGAGTAAGTTGAAATGCCGAGGTCCAGCTGAACAGAGAAGTTGTTGGCAAGCGCAGGTAAAACCTGCATACCTTAGGCGAACTTTCATTTTTGGAAGATTCATACACCAGCTTTGGGGCGGTCTGGCACTGTGAATGAGGGGAGGAACTGCCGGGTTTAACACTCCCGTTCTGTGGCGAACACGGCTTTTGATTCGGCATCCAAGGAAATATGAAAATTGTGTTACTGAGTTTGATAGCCGGACTGTGTTTCTGGTGCGTGGGCTGTTATGCATGTGGTGTGAAACAAAATCCGGAACAGCTGAAGGAACGGACCGCTCAGACCACGGCCGCCCTGAAAAGCGACGCGAAAGCGGTGGCATCCGGAATCCGTGAAGGATGGAGCCGAGATAAGCCTCTGGATATAAATCATGCTACGAAAGAGCAGTTGAGCAGTCTGCCTGGAATCACGGAAGTGGAGGCAGGGAGGATCATTGCAAACCGTCCTTACGAGACTCCACAGGAGCTTGTCGCAAAGCGCGTGATCCCCGCACGCGACTTCGACCGTATCAAGGATCGCATCGCAGCAAAGCACTAGACCAGCGCTGGCACCCCCATTTGCACATAGCTCAAGACGCTAGTTGTATATCTCACGGAAGGCAGCACGGGGTTAGCCCAGAGATTACCGTCTGGCTCGCGAACGGCGACGAGAGTCCGGCACTTTGCCGATTCGGGTATCGCCGGCGAGGACCAACTCGCAGGCGCGCATGGCTGCCGCTTCGAAATCAGGGGCGTCGGCCGGCAGGACCTGCCATCCAGTTACTTTCTTCCCGAGCACTCGAATGGATCGCATACTGGGAAACTCACGCCGCAGACTTTCGTGGTGCTCCACGGTGGTGGCAAGCCACACGCCATTGTCAGATTGGCTTTCGGGTTTATCGCGCAGGGCAAAGATAATCTTGTCGGCAACGTAAACGGCAACGCAGCCGAACATCGGACGCGTTTCAGGTGAGAGCGGAGCCAGAGCGTCGAGGACGAACTCATGCGGAATGGGCTTCCGTCGCTTAGTTACGAAGAACGGATGATCCAGTGGAGAGGGAGGCGTATGGCGGGGAGCCTTCGGCATGAGACATTCTCAATTAGGGGCTAGTGTTAACGGCGCAGTTTTTGATGATACAGATCAGTCGCCGGAATTGAGAGCGGGAGCGGAAGCGAGAGTTGGTGGACCTGGTCGGGATCGAACCGACGACCTCTTCCATGCCATGGAAGCGCGCTCCCAGCTGCGCCACAGGCCCACGATTGCGGGAAACTCCTACGTAATTGTCGCGCAATGGCTTAGAGATAGTCAACGCCACCGGGACAATTTTGCGAATCAGTGGAAAATCTGTATTCTGAACGACGCAGACTCAGGTTCTGGCATCCCACAGCACAAATGAAGAGCGTCCTGATGAACAGTCTTAGATTCTTGCCAGCCTTGTTGGTGGTTTCCTCCTTGGCCGCCCAGGTTCCTTCGCAGTCATCCAACAACGCCGCTCCGGTTTCCTATGCGTCTATGAGCCAGGTGAACGCGATGTTGGGGAACCTAGAGCAGACTGCGCAGAATTCCGTGGCCGATCTGAACAAGCTGCGAGTGGAGAAGTGGAAGACGGACGGAAATACCAAGCGTCAGGAGCAGTCAGATGTCGAGTCGCTGCAGCGCAATCTGCAAAATGCGTTGCCCGGACTGGTTAACGAACTGCGCAATGCTCCGGAGAATATGGCAGCGACCTTCAAGCTTTATCACAATCTGGATGCGCTGCATGACGTGCTGCGGTCGGTAGCCGAGTCGGCTGGCGCGTTTGGATCGAAGAATGAATATCAGGCGCTGGCCGCGGACGCTGAGAAACTTGATGATGTGCGGCGTTCCTTAGCCGATCGGATGCAGAGTCTGGCAACTTCGAAGGAAGCGGAACTGGTACGGCTTCGCACGCAACTGCAGGCTGCGATGGCTGCTCCGCCGCCACCGCCGAAGAAGATCGTGGTCGACGACACGGAACCTCCGAAGAAAGCTACCAAGAAGAAGCCGAAGAAGCCGGCAACTACCCAGCCCGCGCAACCGGCACAGCAGCAGACGCAGCAACCACCACCGGGAAAATAAGTCACTTGAGAATGGGCAGCAGGCTGCTGTAGTCATCCGTCCAGCCACGCGCGTCCCGAGAGTCGAGTTTCCCATTTTTGGCACGCAACCGTTCGAAAAGAGCGCCTCTTCCGACAATCATCCAAGTTGCGCGAAAGATCCCCTGCTCTCTGTCGGGTCCGTTATCGACGAGCAGTGCTTCCCTTCCCGCGCTGGCTGCCCCCGCTGATACGACCGGCTGAAGATCGAGGTGACTGTTGGAGATGTGTACTAGCAGCAACCCCTCAGGTTTCAAGTTGCGAAAATAGAGCGCGAATGCTTCGCGAGTGAGCAGATGGATGGGGATGGCATCGCCCGAGAATGCATCAACGATCAACAGATCGAAATTCTGCGGCGCTTCCCTTTCGAGCGAAAGGCGCGCATCGCCGATCACGGACGATACCTCTGCAGCAGAGTCACGCAGGAAGCTGAAATCCTGATTAGCAACTCTCATTACTAAGGGGTTGATCTCGTAAAAGGTAAAACGGTCGCCACTGCGGCCGTACGCAGCTATGGTGCCCGCACCCAATCCAATCGCGCCTACGTGCAGCGGATGGGTGCTGGCTGCCGCCTGGAAAGCAAGGCCGACACCGGAGCCGCGGCTGTAATAAGTGGTGGGCTCATCGCGAAGATTCGGATTCAGGAACTGCAGGCCATGCGTGATGGTTCCATTCACCAGGCGTCGATAAGGAATGACACGAGAAGCACCGCCCTGCTGTGTATGGATTTCCTCATCACGGACGCGCAGGACGCCATAGAAATTCCTGACCATGGTGCGGGTATCTGCAGATTGGCTCCACGCGTCGAAGATGAGGCCGCAGATAATTACCGCAGACAAAGCGAGGGCGCCAGACCAGGGCAGATTCCAGCCAGGTTTATGAAGGGGGCTTTCAGGGTCGCGACGAAGGATGAGAAGCACCAGGAGCGTGCAGAACCCCAGGGCGATCGGCAACTCATAAAAGCCCGAAAAGACGTGTGGCGCGAGAAGGGCAACGAACACTCCGCCGAGGGCTCCTCCGAAAGAGCACATCAGATAGAAAGAAGTGAGGGATTGTACGGGCGGCTTGAGGCGGGCCAGCTCGCCATGACAGACCATGCAGCAGATAAATAGGCCAGCGCAAAAGAGCGGGATGATGACGTACAGCGGCAGATTCGAGAACTGAGCCGAGAGCGCGTAGGTCATGGCGCCGATGGCGACGGCGAACAAGCGCAGGAACAGTGGGCGTCGATACCAGATGTTGCTTTCAAAGCAAAGAATGAATGTCAGCAGGTAAAGCGTCAGGGGGATGATCCACAGCAAAGGCACGGGTGCGATGTTTTGCGAAATGTGATTAGTGATGGCAAGCAGGAGAGCCGATCCGCAGGCCGCGAGAGCGACCCACAGCAACTGGATTTTCCAATCTGGACCGGGCGCGGAGAGCTTTTGTGGGGCCTCCCCGGCCTGACGAAGAGACGAAAAGGCAACGAGCGCACAAACTGCCGCAAAGAAGACGTACGCGAAAGACCAGCCCATGGCCTGGTGAGAGCTGGAAAAATAAGGCTCGATAAATAGCGGGTAGCTCAACAGCGCGAGCAGCGAACCCGCATTCGAAAGCGCGTAATAACGGTATATCGAAGACGAGGCGCGTGCCTGCGCCGACCAGGCCTGCAGCAACGGAGTGGTGCTCGCGAGTAAGAAGTAGGGGAGCCCGACCGCTGAAGCGAGCACAAACAGCACACGCAACTCTGGTGCAACTGTGGGGTTCCCCGAAAATCGCGGCAGGATCGGAAGTGTAAAAAGACTCGCCAGCAATGCTGCGGCGTGAATTCGGCGCTGAACAACGGAACGAAGATGGCTCGTCAGCAGATGCGCGTACAAGTACCCGAGCAAGAGAACAGTCTGAAAGAAGAGCAGGCAAACCAGCCAGACGGCGGCGGCGCCTCCGAAACGAGGAAGGATGATCTTCGCGATTAACGGCTGAACCTCGAAGAGCAAAAAGGAACTGGAAAAGATGGTGAGAGCGTACAAGGCTACGAGACGACGAGGCATGACTCCTGGCGGCAGACCTGGGTGCAAGGCGGAAGGGTCACCGGCGAGGCGAACACAAGGGTCGGATTTGGTATTCACGTCCAGATTCGGCGGACAGCTGTGGGATCGATGTCTGCCAGAACAGGGTACGGTAATTTGTCAATTAATGCCCGGGAAGAGGCCGCCTCGAGTTCTGCAACGACTCTAATGACTGCTTCTCCTGAAGCGGGAAATTCTTGATGGAAGCCGCAGCATGGCTCGGATTGCAAATTCCGACTGACCTCCAGTCGCAAGCTGCTGATTTTGAGCAACTTATTTCTGGAACATACAACAGGGCTATGGAGTCTATGTGATTAGTGGCGTGGTTTGTAGACGGAGCAGCGGCTCTGGGCCGGAACGCCTTGATTTTGCATGCGAGTTTTGCGCGCTGAAAATCCTATAATAGGGGTGACGCCATGAAGGTCATGGCGGGAGCAACCACATTGGGTGACCTCGCAAGCGCGATCGGAGTACGGGCCCAGGAAGCCGGGATCGTAGCCGAGTTAAAAGCCGGCTCAGAAGATGCGTACGCCTGGCTGATTGGAGAATTCCACCAGCCGATTTTCAGCCTGATCTACCGCATCCTGAATGACCGGGCTGATGCCGCCGACACCACGCAGGAAGTGTTTTTGAAAGTGTTCCGCGGGATGAATCACTTTCACGGCGAATCGAGCCTGAAGACATGGATCTACAGAATCGCACTGCATGAGGCTTCGAACCGGCGCCGTTGGTGGTTCCGGCACAAGGCACGAGAGTTGTCGATGGAATCCGACAACGAATCGCAGAGCGGAGAGTCCTACATCGGGCGAGATTACCTGGTGGACGGTCACGATTCACCCTTCGATAACGTCGCGCATGCTGAAGTGCGGGCTCGAGTCGAAGAAGAGTTGCACAAGGTTCCGGAACCGTATCGAACGACCTTGATATTACGGGATCTGGAAGAGATGTCGTATGAGGAGATCGCCGAGATCACGGAAGTGTCTTTGGGGACGGTGAAATCGCGACTTACTCGCGGGCGCGAAGCCCTGAAACAACGCTTGACGCCTTACATTCGCGAATGCGGATCCGAGCTGGGGCTGGAAGCTCCGCCGGAGAAGCAATCGCGGCGTGCAGATCGAGGCGGTTCTACTGGCCTGAGCCAGGGAATCGAGGTGACACCATGAAGTGCGCTGATGCCCAACCGTTGTTTTCGTCCTATTTGGATGGTGCGGTGACGGGTAGACAGATGCATGCTGTCGGCCAGCACATCGAGTCCTGTCCGAAATGTCATCGCGAGTACATGCTTTTGGCCAAGACGCAACGCATGTTGGTCGGCTTAGGTCGAGCCAAAGCGCCCGCTGATCTGGCGTTGCGCTTACGGGTCACGATTTCTCAAGAAGTGGCGCGGGCGCACCGGCCGCCTTTCCAAGGTCTGAGCGTGCGCATACAGAACGCGATGAACGCGTTCATGGTTCCAGCAACGGCAGGCCTCGTAGCAGCGCTGGTGATCTTCGGAGTGCTGATGGGCTTTTTCGGGTTACCGGATGTGCAGGCCATGAGCAACAACGATGTGCCGCTGATGCTCTACACTTCGCCTCAGCTGCAGTCGTCCGCGTTTGGCCTGACTATGGGCGCGGTGAAGTCGGATTCACTGGTGATCGAGGCCTATGTCGGCGCGGATGGACGTGTTGAGGACTACCGCATCCTTTCGGATGGCGACGATTCCGAAGAGCTGTTGCCACAGGTCAAGAACATGCTGATTTTTACCACCTTCCGGCCGGCCACATCGATGGGACGTCCGATGCCCGGACGAGCGGTGTTGTCGTTTTCGAAGATCAGCGTTAAAGGATAGTCTGCAGGCAAGCAGCCCGGGACCGGGGCACCAAGGGTCGAACACATCCGGTTTGACCCTCTTCTGTTAACCTCTTAAACTTAGGAAAGCACTCCCATCTCAGCCCGGCCTGCAGGAGGTTTCCCCTGGGTTCTTGGTTTCGCACATCAGTTTATGGGGCATTGGTTTGTCTCATCGGTAGTGTGTGCCTGGCCGCCGACACACCAAAGATTGCGCTCGATAACAGCGAGACTCTGTTCTCGGTTCTCACCGCGGTCAACACCTGCGGCTACGACCAGGAGTTAGACAACTCCGATCCGCTGCGCAGCCAGATACGCTCCGAAGTTGCAAGGATCATCTCAGCCTCGCAGGACACAGCTGCGGCTAAGGACGAGATGTGCCAGTTCTATCGCGAGCATCAGCAGCAGGACCCTTCGCGCGAACTGGCGCAGTATGTGTCGCTGGCGCTTTCGTTGGATGGTCCTCCGAACTTCGCTTTCAAGGGAAAAGAGGGTGAAGTGCCGCCCGATGCAGCTCGCCTGGTGGGATTTGGCCCGCTGTTGCTGAAGTTTTACCAGTCGGCGGGTCTGCACGATTTCTGGCTGCGTCACCGTGCGCAATACGAAGGGCTTGTGGAGAAGTACCACGAAGCCCTCTCGAAGATGGTGTTCAATACCGACATCTACCTGAAGCTTCCGACGGCAGGTTTCGTGGGCCGGCAGTTCACGGTGTACCTGGAGCCGATGGGAGCGCCTGCCCAGATCAATGCCAGAATCTACGGCGCCGACTATTATGTGGTGATTTCGCCTGTAGGTTCGTCTCTGAAGATGGAGCAGATTCGACATACGTATCTTCACTACGTGTTGGATCCGCTGGCGATGAAGCGGCCCGAGGCGATGAAACGGTTGTCGCCGCTGCTGGACGCTATCCGGACAGCACCGATGGAAGAGAGCTTCAAAAACGACATCTCGCTGCTGGTAACCGAGTGCCTGATCCGGGCTGTAGAGGCACGGAACATGCTGGGCGGCAAGAGCACCGAGGCGCAGCGCAATGAAGCTGTGGATGCTTCTGTGGGACAAGGTTTCATTCTCACCCGCTACTTCTATAATTCGCTGGCGAAATTCGAGCAGGGCCCGATTGGGTTCCGCGATGCGTATGGCGACATGCTGAATGCGATTGATGTTCGCGGCGAAACTAAACGAGCAGGGCAGGTGGAGTTCGCCAGCGGCGCCGCTCCGGAAGTTGTTTACATTCCGCGACGCGCTTCGGAACAACTGCTGATCGCGGCCGAGAAGAGGCTGTCGGCGGGCGATCCGGCGACGGCGCAGAAGTTGGCGCAACAGGCTCTGGACGAGAAGAGCGAAGATCCGGGAAGAGCGTTGTTTATCCTGGCGCAAGTCGCGACCATGAACCGCGATATTCAGGGAGCTCGAGATTACTTTCAGCGGGCTCTGGGCGTTGCCAAGGAACCGAAGGTAGTGGCGTGGTCGCATATTTATCTCGGGCGCATTTTCGATTTGCAGGAAGATCGCGAAGCGGCGGTCGGGGAGTACCGTGCAGCGCTGGGCGCAAGCAGTTCGCTTCCGGAGGCCCAAGCGGCGGCGCAAAAGGGACTGCAGCAACCCTATGAGCCCCCCGTTCCGGCACAGCCCCAACAGTAGAATTCGAATGAGGAGACGATCACGACCGGAGGTCGCGATCGAAGGAGAAAGCATGAAGCGAGTAGCCGTCGTATGCGCAATCCTGGCTGTAGCATCGTTCGCTTTTGCACAGGCGGGATACGGTAACCAATCACAAAATCCGCCAGCCAGCCAGCAGGGTGGGCAGGCGGGAGCGGCG
>Ga0207657_10008847_pt1 | contig 10185 bp, 3 predicted proteins | sample KBSC33metaG_FD_184316 | JGI IMG/M metagenome (GOLD analysis project Ga0207657, IMG submission 184316) | Corn rhizosphere microbial communities from Kellogg Biological Station, Michigan, USA - KBS C3-3 metaG (SPAdes) (version 2) | ecosystem: Host-associated > Plants > Roots > Rhizosphere > Soil ... | reverse complement strand
GGCCACACGCGCCGGACAGCAGCATGAGCGGCCAGCCGCGGCCCGCGAGATTCTCGAACATGAACGGGTCGTCGGCATGCAGGACCGCATGCGCCGGCACCTTGCAGATGCGGGTGATACTGCCGGTGTGGATCACGCCGATGTCGTAGAGAATGGCAAAATCGATCAGTCCTTCGGCGAGCCAGGCCTGTAGCTGAACCTGATTGCCTTCGAGCAGATCGATTTCGAAGCGCCTCGCGGGCTGAATACAGAAGCCTACAAGCAGGCATGGCAAGACCTCGTTGACCGGCATGACATTCTGCGAACCATGTTCGCCATGCGCAAACTGCCGCAGCCTTTGCAAATCGTGCTGCGCAATGCGCCGCTGGCATTAACGCACGAAGACCTGCGCACCCTACCCGCCGATGAAGCCCAGGCAAGAATCGCCGCCTACCGGGACAAAGACCTGGCGCAAGGCTTCGATCTCACCGCCGCAGTGCCGATGCGCCTCGGCCTGTTCACGCTGGCAGGAGAGCGGCATCGCGTAGTGTGGAGCTTCCACCACATCCTGCTCGACGGCTGGAGTCTGGCAATCCTGCAGTCCGACCTCGATGCGCTATACGCCGCACGCATCGCCGGTCGTAGAGCATCCTTGCCGCCACCGGCACCCTTTTCCGCCTACATCAAATGGCTGGGCACACGGGACCGCAAGCAGGGCCTGGCGTTCTGGCAGGCACGCCTGCAGGGATTGACACTGCCCACCCCCGTGCCGCGCAAAATCGACGCCCGCTTCCTGCCCGACGTCCCCGCCCATGTCTCCGGCGAATGCCGCCATCCGTTGGACCAAAGCGCCAAGGAGGCATTGCCCCGCCTTGCCGCCTCGCACGGCGTCACCGTCAACATCGTCGTGCAGTGCCTGTGGGGGATGTTGCTGGCCCGTCTGCACGGGCGCAGCGATGCCGCTTTTGCCGCCACCGTCTCCGGCCGACCCGCCGAGCTGCCCGACGCCGGACGTACCGTCGGCATTTTCATCAATGCCGTGCCGGTACGTGTGCGCCTGCGGCCCGAAGAAAGCTTCGCCGACCTGCTCGCGCGCATGCAGGCGGAATCGATCGAATCGCAAGCCTGGCACGATTGCCCGCTGCCGGAAGTCCAGGCCGCGCATCCCTTGCGCGATGCCTTGTTCGATCACATCCTCGTCTTTGAAAACTATCCGCAGCTCGACAAGCCGGCAAATGCATCGTCATCGGACACAGTGAACCTGCACGAATACACGCATTACGATGTCGAGTTCCAGTTCCTGCCCGGCGATCCGCCGGTGCTGCGTTTCCGCTTCAATCAGCATTTGTTCGACCCGGCCGCCATTGCGCGCATCGGACAGCAGTTCGAAAAATTGCTGCTGGATGCCAATGAGAATGCGCACCAGCCTGCCCTGCAACTGGCACGTCCTGAGCAAACATGGAAAGCACCGGCCACCCTCGCCATCGCCGCCAGTTTCACGGCAGAACCCATCGCTGAATCGCTCTGTTGGTGGTTCGCGCAATTCGCCTGCCCCACCGAGGTACAGCTCGCCCCTTACAACCAGTGCATGCAGCAGCTCGGCGATGCGCATAGCATGCTGCAACAGGCCGAACTTGGCGTGCTACTGCTGCGCTTCGAAGATGCCGCCCGCGACCTGCGCGACCTGACTGTGGACGATGCTTGCGTCAGCCTGGACGCGCAATACGAAATACTGCTCTCCCTGCTGCGGCAACGCTCCGGCAAGCCCCTCATCGTCGGCCTGCTGCCGACCGTGCCACAAGGCGCACTGACATCGCATGTACGCATGCTCGAACAGCATTGGCATGCCGCGTTGCAAGCGCTGCCCGGTATCGCACTGCTCGACTTGCGCAATCTCGGCGCGCTGCATGGCCTCGACGAAGTATTCGACCCGGCATCCGACCGGATCGGCCACATGCCCTACAGCCCGCCGGCATTCGAAGCGATCGCCGCCGCTATTGCCAGAGCCAGCCTTGCACGATCGAGGCAGCCGTTCAAAGTGATTGCCGTCGATTGCGACAATACCCTCTGGAGCGGCGTTGTCGGCGAGGTCGGACCATTAGGTGTACGCATCGAGGAAGGGCACCGTGCATTGCAGCAGTTCCTGCTGGAGCGCCAGCGCGAAGGCTTCCTGATCGCGCTCGCGAGCAAGAACAGCGAAGACGATGTCTGGGCCGTCATCGACCGCCATTCCGACATGCTGCTGCGCCGTGAACACATTGCCGCGGCTGCCATCAACTGGCAACCCAAGTCCGGCAACCTGAAACAGTTGGCATCGCGCCTCAACCTCGGTATCGACAGCTTCATCTTCATCGACGACAGCCCGGTCGAATGCAGCGAGGTCATGGAAAACTGCCCCGAAGCGCTGGCGATTCCACTGCCCGCCGATCCTGCCCTGTATGGCGATTGGCTGACACGCGTCTGGGCATTCGACCTGATCGCTGTCACCGCCGAAGATCGGGAACGTACCGGCATGATGCAAGCCGAGGCGCAGCGCCAGACAATGCTGGGCGACACCGATCCGCATGCCTTCCTGGAGCAATTGCGCCTCAGGATCAAGGTCGGACCGATGCAGCCGCATCAGATCGCACGAGTGGCGCAACTGACACAGCGCACCAACCAGTTCAACCTGAGCGGCAAGCGGCGCGATGAAGCGGAAATCGTGGCGCTGGCGGCGGAACCTGATGTATCGGTGCTAGCAGTTGAAGTGGAGGACCGTTTCGGCGCTTATGGCCTGACCGGCGTCGCAATCGTCCGCAGCACATCCACTGCGCTGCACATCGACACCCTGCTGTTGAGCTGCCGCGTGCTTGGCCGCAAGGTCGAACACGCGCTACTCGGCGCACTGGCACGGCGGACGCTGGCGCTTGGCCATCGGATAATCGAAGCGCCGCTGCTCTTCACCGACCGCAACGAACCGATACAACTCTTCCTGCGGCAAGCGCCCTGGCAACAAGAGGACGATACCCTGTTCCGTTGTCATGCACAGGCAGCAGCCGTTCCGGTCGCCGGTGTCGAAGTGCTCGATGAATATGTGTTTTCGCCCGCCGCCATGGAAGCGGTCACGCAGACGGAGGCCTCTACGTCGGCTCCACAGCCTGTCGGTGACCCGTCCGCGCTACCGGCAAAGCCATGGCCGACATTCCCTCTGCCCATCCGCAACGAAGCGCAACTCAGGCATGCCACGCAATACCTGCCCTTGCTTGCTGCCTGTGCAGGCTGGCCGCGCACGCGCCTGCGCGCTCATGGCAAGCGCACAGCACCGGCACAGGACAAACGCGCCCCCTCAGCCGGTACTGAAACTGCGATTGCCGCCATCTGGTCCGAAGTGCTCGGACATGCCATCGCGGACGCCGAATCAAGTTTCACCGAACTTGGCGGTCACAGCCTGCATGCTGTTCGCGCCGTCTCCCGCATCGAGCGCACATTCAACCGCAAGCTCAGCCTGTCGCAATTCTTCTCGCTGGGCAGCATTGCCGCACTCGCCGCATGGCTGGAGACGCAACCCGCCATCGGTGCAGCATCGCAAGCGCTTCCCCGCGCCGCCGATGCACCCGACTATCCGCTATCGCACAATCAACAGCGTTTATGGATACTCAGCCGCATGGGCGCAGCCGAGAATCTCTACAACCTGTGCGCGGCATTCCGCCTGCGCGGCCCCCTCGATGCCGACGCATTGCGCCATGCCGTACAACGTGTGGTGGAAAAGCACGAAGCGCTGCGCAGCGTATTTCGCATCATCGGCGACCAGCCGCGCATGGCAATCCTCGATACGCCTGCCGACGCCTTCACAGTGTTCGCCGAAACCGAAGGGCGCGATGAAAAAGCAATCCGCGCCCGCATCATGACACGCAGCCGCCACCCCTTCGACCTGGAGAACGGCCCGCTGTTTTACATCGAACTGCACACGATGCGCCGCGACGACCACGTGCTGGCGATCTATCTGCACCACATCATTGGCGACGGCTGGTCATTCGGACTATTGCTGAACGATCTGGCGCAAACCTATGCGCGGCAAACAGGACATGCAGGTGAAAAATTTCACGCATCACCGCTGCGCTACCGCGACTTCGCCGTCTGGAGCCGCTGTGCGGATGGCGAGGCGGAAATGACGCCTCATCGCAACTATTGGCTGCAGCAATTGCAGCCGCTCGCCCCCATCGCACAGATACCGCCGGACTTCCCGCGTCCCCCGGCTCCAGGAGGCGAAGGCGGCAGCCTGATGCGCATACTGCCGCAATCCGTATCGCAACTGCAAAGCTGGCTGTCCCGGCATCAAGCCGGCCTGTTTCCCATGCTCGCCTCCCTCGTCGCCGTGCTGCTCCACCGCTGCGGCAAGGAATCGTCTATCCGCCTTGGCATGCCTGTTGCCGGTCGCGACCGGCCGGAACTGGAACAGACCGTGGGCTTCTTCGCCAACACTGTCGTGCTTGCAGCGCAATTGCAGGCGGATGACAGCTTCGCCGCCTTGTTGAACGCCATCCAGCAGCACGTCACCAATGCGCTCGAACATCAGTCTTACCCTTTTGACCGATTGGTAGAAGAGCTGCAGCCGGAGCGCGAACCCGGACGCAATCCGCTATTCGATGTGATGGTGGTGCTGCAAAACGCACGCAATAACACTGCAGAACTGCCCGGTATCGACGTGCAGGATTTCACCATCGATACCGGCCTGGCGGCATTCGACCTGGTTTTCGAATTCTGCGAAACCGGCGAAGACCGTCTCGCTTGCGCCTTGCGTTACCGACGCGACCTGTACCGCGACGACACAGCCAGCCTCTTGCTCGACCGCCTCGTCACACTCCTCAACGCCGCCATGGCGACGCCGACCGCCAAACTGCACGCGCTGAAACTCATCGGCCCGACAGAACAAACACGCTTGGATGCCTTCTCCAATGGCGGCACTACACCAATCCCGAACGCCACCTTGCCGGAGCTCTTCACACGCCAAGCCGCCTCCACGCCGCAAACCTTTGCGCTTGCCACAGCCGATACCCGGCTGGACTACCGCACGCTGGATCAACGCGCCAACGCGCTTGCATGGCAATTGTTCGATACCTGCCGCGTCGCCGAGGGAGATGTCGTCGCCGTCATGCTCGACCGCACCGTGGAATGGCCAATCGCCATGTTAGGCATCCTGAAAGCCGGCGCGGTTTATTTGCCGCTGGACCTGCGTCATCCGCAGGCACGTCTGCGCGAACTGCTGAAGCAATCCAACGCCAAGGCGTTAATCGCGGCACCCTCCGCACATACCGCATTCGCCGATACCGGCGTGCGACTGCTCCCCCCTCCGACCGACACCTTGGCCGACACGGCACCGCCGACAAGCATAGACAGCAGGAGTCCGGCCTATCTGATATTCACATCGGGTTCCACTGGCGTTCCCAAAGGCGTGCTTGTGCATCATCGAGCCTTCATCAACATGATCATGGAGCAGGTACGCGGCTTCGCGCTTACCCCGCAAGATGTCGTGCTGCAGCTTGCATCCTGCGCATTCGACGCCTCGCTCTCCGAATTTTTCATGGCCTGGATGTGCGGCGCGGGCGTGGCAATCGCGGACCATGCGAGTGCACGCGACAGCATCTTGCTGCGTCAGGCCATTGCCACTCATCACGCGACGGTAGCCACCCTCACGCCCTCGCACCTGCGGCAGCTCGACGACGCCGATCTCGCCGGACTGCGCAAAATCATCCTGGCAGCAGAAGCCGTGTTCGGCCGCGACGCACGCCGCCTGCAAGCGCTCGGCATCGAATGCTTCAACGCTTACGGCCCGACAGAAACAGCCGTCTGCGCAACGCTCACGCGCATCACCGACACACCCGGCGATGCCTTGCCGATACCGATAGGCAGCCCGCTCGCGAACCTGACGCTGCGCATCGTCGATGAGCATGGCTGCGACATGCCTATTGGTGTCCCAGGCGAACTCCTCGTGCTGGGCGAAGGCGTGGCACTCGGCTATCTGAAAAGAGAAGAACGACACCAGGCATTCTTCACGCTGCCCCACGGCATGCGCGGTTACCGCACCGGCGATATCTGCCGCTGGTTGCCGGACGGCCAGGTGGAATACGCGGGCCGCAAAGATGCGCAACTGAAAATTCGCGGCCATCGCGTCGATTCTGCCGAAATCGCCGCGCTGCTTGCCGCGCAGGACGGCATCACCCAAGCCGAGGTCATTGCCGAACAAGGCGAAGCCGGCGCTTTCCTCGTTGCCTGTCTATGCGGTACCCGTCAGCCAGAGGCCATTCTGCGCACCCGGCTTGCCGACAGCTTGCCGGCCCACATGATCCCGGCACGCTTCGTCTGGCTCGACCGCATGCCCCTGACCACCAGCGGCAAACTCGACCGCTCCGCCCTCCCCGCGCTCACCGCACATCAACCGCCTGCCGCTAATGAACCCACTCAGCTCAACGCGCTTGAAGCCGCACTGCTATCCATCTGGCGCGAGCTGTTGCCGAGTGAAGTGAATGCCGATAGCGACTTCTTCGCAGCCGGTGGCAACAGTCTGCTGGCAATGAGCGGCGCGCGCCGGATCGCACAGCGCCTGAAACATGACTGCCCTGCATTGCAATTCTTCCGCACACCAACTGTGCGCGGCATGGCAGCGGCACTTTCGTTGCCGCATGACGAAACTTCGCTGCAAACCTTTGGTTGCGGCAACGTGCCGGTTTTCGCATTGCCACCGCATCCCGGCCTGGACCTTGGCTATGCGACGCTTGCCCGCGCTTTGCCGGAAACGGCTATTCACGCCGCGCGCTTTATCGACAAGCCGCTCGACAGCCTGATCGATCATTACCGCATCCTGTTCGAACAATTGAATGTCCGCCAGCCTGTTGTATTGCTCGGTTATTCCGCCGGTGGCAAGCTGGCATTGGCGCTTGCCAATGCCCTGGAACGCACTGGCAGGCAGCTACATTCAGTCGTGCTGATCGATACATGGCGCTGGGCGGAGGCATCCTCGGATACGCGCGAACATATCGATGCCGAAACAGCCGCTGCATTCGGGCAAAACACCGCACAGGCAACCGCGTACCGCGCGCGCATGTCAAATTTCGAGCCGCGTCATCAGATACAAACACCAGTGCATCACTTGCATGCAGACAATCTGCCAAGCGCCATCCCCTCCGGACTGTCACGCGATTGGAGCCATCTGGCGGCCTGCGGCTATTGCGAATACCGTTTGCCTGGAATGCACCATCAACTGCTTGACGCCGCCCATGTCATCCATACCGCTACAGTATTGCGCGCCATGCTGTGATTCCTTCACACTACTCACCTCTATGACCAGGACCAGAGACACGATAGGAAGCTTGCATGAACACGGAACAATCCCCCATCACATCACCGAAGTACACCTTATGGCAGCTTGTGCTGTACATGCTGCGCCTGGGCACGTTTGGATTCGGCGGCCCGGTTGCGCTGGTCGGGTATATGCATCGCGATCTGGTCGAGCGGCTTGGCTGGATTACCGAAGCCGAGTACAAGGAAGGCTTGGCGTTGGCACAACTGGCGCCGGGTCCGCTGGCGGCACAAACGGCGATTTACCTCGGCTATGTCCACTACCGCATTCTCGGCGCGACGCTCGTTGGTCTGGCCTTCGTGATTCCCTCCTTCCTGATGGTCCTTGTACTTGGCTGGGCTTATGTGAAGTTTGGCGGCATCTCGTGGATGCAAGCGGTGTTCTACGGGGTCGGCGCAGCCGTCATCGGCATCATTGCAATGAGTGCGAAAAAACTGACCGAAAAGAGCGTGGGCAAGGATAAATTGCTGTGGGCAATCTATCTGCTGCTGGCCATCGTTACGGTTGTCACCGAATCCGAAATCGCGTGGTTGTTTGTCGCCGCCGGCGTGCTCGTCTGGTTCTTGCGCGCACCGCCGAAGTGGTTGAACAAAACCAACGTCAATGCCGCAGCAGCGACACAATTGCCGTTAGCGGGAAGCTGGCTTGGTGCGATCGATGTGAATCTGCTGACGCAGATCGGGATTTTCTTTGCAAAGGCCGGTGCCTTCGTGTTCGGTTCAGGGTTGGCTATTGTGCCTTTCCTGTATGGCGGAGTCGTCACCGAGCATCACTGGCTCACCGAAAAGCAGTTCGTCGATGCCGTGGCGGTAGCGATGATCACGCCAGGGCCGGTTGTGATCACGGTCGGATTCATCGGTTATCTGGTCGCCGGTGCGTGGGGAGCGGTGATCGCCGCCCTTGCGACTTTCCTGCCGTGCTATTTGTTCACGGTCATCCCAGCCCCTTACTTCAAGAAATACGGCAAGCTGCCCGGCGTGATTGCCTTCGTCGATGGCATCACGGCAGCAGCCATCGGCGCTATCACCGGCTCGGTGATCGTGATTGCCAAGCGCTCGATCGTCGATTTGCCGACAGCCGTCATCGCGCTCGTGACAATCGCATTGCTGTGGAAGTTCAAGAAACTGCAAGAGCCTGTTGTCATTGCAGCCGCAGCCATCATCGGACTGGTGTTGTATCCCCTTATTCACGTTTAGGAAAAGGACGCGGCGGAAATGCGCAATGCAATCATTGCTGCCGCTCCTTCACTATCTAACGTAACCTGAGCTCGGGATAAGGAAGTTTCTGCGGGATCAAAGGAAGGCGCCTCACCACTTCGTACGATTGGGTTTGCAGACCGATCAATCGAGATGAAGCAGGAGGCGCTGATGGACAGTTTAACGGAAACGTTTTGTCTGATCGATGATTTTTGCCAAGCCTTTGCGCCGGAATGGGAAAAACGGCTGCTGGCCGAGGGCCACAAGAAGCGGCGCCGTGCGACGTCCCTGTGCCTGTCGGAATTGATGACGCTGGCCGTGCTGTTCCATCAATTGCGCTTTCGCCAGTTCAAAAGCTTTTATCTCTTGCATGCGCAACGCTTTTTGCGTGCCGAATTTCCGGGCTTGCCCAGTTATCAGCGTTGTCTGGAATTGCTGCCCCGCTGCATTGTTCCCATGAGCGCCTTATTTGAGGCCGTCAAAGGAGAGTGCACTGGCATTAGCATTCTCGATTCCAGCCCGATTGCCGTGTGTGACAATCTGCGCATCGCGCGGCACCGGGTGTTTGCTGGGATCGCCGCCCGCGGCAAGAGTTCGACAGGCTGGTTCTTCGGCTTCAAATTGCATATCGCCATCAACCATCGCGGCGAACTGTTGAGCATGAAGGTCACCGCCGGCAATGTCGATGACCGCAAGCCGGTCCCCTTCCTGTGCCGCCACCTGTTTGGTCGGGTCTATGCGGATAAAGGCTATCTCGCCCAATGGCTGGTCGAGCGCTTGCGCCAGCAGCAGATCGAGTTCATGACCAAGGTCCGCAAAAACATGAAGCCAGTTGAGCGCTCGCCATTCGACCAGGCTCTCCTGCGGCGCCGATCTTTGGTGGAGACCGTGTTCGGTGAATTGAAAAACCTGTGCCAGGTCGAGCACACCCGTCATCGCTCCTACGGTGGCTTTCTGGTCAATTTGATGGGCGGCATTATCGCCTACTGCCTCGCACCGAATAAACCTCGCTTGCCCTTGGCCTCAACCGCTCCAGCATTGCGCTGACTTGGCTTATCCCGAGCTCAGGTTAAAGTAGGCTCTCATCAACGTTGCCTCGCCGACGGCGTCCTCCAGTTCCTGTGCAGCCTGCAACATATCCTTGCCGTTGGACATTACAGCCCCATTATATTGGGAGTCCATCTTGGATACGATCTTGGACAGCCGCCCATAAGCAGGGATTTTGTCCGAGATGTGCTCAGTCAGTGATTCGACCATCTCCATTTCGTTGGAATGGGGTGCCAGTTTTTGATTGAATCGAGGATGAGAGAAACAATGGCAGTACTCATGTACAGCAGTATGCAGACCGCCGCCTTTGTATCTGTGATAACGAGAAATCAGCAGCTCGTTTTTGTCTGGGATGTAGTGTCCATACCCGAGTTCAACATTGGGCGACACTTCTGCACGTACCTGATAGCAATCCGAGTTCGCCGGGATGTAGCTGCCAAATTTTTCCAGCATGGCATGTTTGGCTTTTTGCAAGACTTGTGCATCTACGCTGTCGATAGAGTTCAGGACATTTGCAAGCTCTGCATTGGTGAATTCTGCCGCAGGGGAGCTTGCGGAATTCCCTGGATTACGCACAAACCGGTAACCTGCCGATAGAGCCAGCGCCGAGACCAGCCCTTTCAATAC
>Ga0207657_10008840_pt1 | contig 10189 bp, 9 predicted proteins | sample KBSC33metaG_FD_184316 | JGI IMG/M metagenome (GOLD analysis project Ga0207657, IMG submission 184316) | Corn rhizosphere microbial communities from Kellogg Biological Station, Michigan, USA - KBS C3-3 metaG (SPAdes) (version 2) | ecosystem: Host-associated > Plants > Roots > Rhizosphere > Soil ... | reverse complement strand
CCTCAACCTCACCACGCGCATCGCCCGCTCCGCAGGACCGCTGCAAGACGCAACGGTGCTCGAGATCGGTCCCGGTCCCGGCGGCTTGACCCGCGCGCTGCTGGCACTGGGCGCGAAGCGCGTCATCGCCATCGAACGCGACGAGCGTGCGGTGGCGGCGCTCGAGGAAATTTCCGCGCACTATCCGGGGCGACTGCAAATCGTCAACGCCGACGCCATGTATTTCGATCCACGTCCGCTACTGGGATCGGAGCCCGCCAAGATCGTCGCCAACCTGCCCTACAATATCGCGACCCCGCTCTTGATCGGCTGGCTCTCCATCGAGCCATGGCCGCCTTGGTTCGACACCATGGTGCTGATGTTCCAGCGCGAGGTTGCGGAGCGCATCGTCGCTCATGATAACGATGAAGCCTACGGGCGGCTGGCCATTCTCGCCAACTGGCGTGCGGAAACCAGGATCCTGTTCGATATTTCGCCTGCGGCATTCGTGCCGCCGCCGAAGGTTACTTCATCGGTAGTGCGTCTGGTGCCACGCATGGCACCAATGCCATGCGACCGGAAGGCGCTCGAGCAAGTCGCCGCAGCGGCTTTCGGACAACGCCGGAAGATGCTGCGGCAGAGCCTCAAGTCGCTCGGCGTCGATCCGGCCCGGCTTGCCGCCGCTGCCGACGTCGATCCGACGCGGCGCGCCGAAACCATACCGCTCGCCGGCTTTGTTGCCATGGCGCGCGAATTGGCCAATATTCGCTCCGAAAATTTGCAATCGACCTGAGGAGAAACCACCATGGCGCAGATGCGTCGACAATCATTGGTCAAATTCGATGCACCGCTGTGCGAAACCATCGTGGATACTCCGAAGCCGCAAGGCAACGAGGTGCTGGTGCGGATCGAGCGCTGTGGCCTCTGTCACTCCGACCTGCACATCCAGGATGGTTATGCCGATCTCGGCAACGGCAAGCGTCTCGACACCACGCGCGGCATGACGCTGCCGTTCACGCTGGGTCATGAGATCGCCGGCGTGGTCGACGAAGTCGGCCCCGAAGCATCGAAGGATTTGATCGGCAAGAAGAAGGCCGTCTTCCCGTGGATCGGCTGCGGCAAGTGCGCTGACTGCCTGAACGGCGACGAGAACCTGTGCGCCAAGCAACGCTTCCTCGGCGTCTCGATTGATGGCGGATTCGCTACGCACGTCCTGGTGCCCGACGCGAAATATCTGCTCGATTACGATCCGCTGCCGATCAACATGGCGGCGACGCTGATGTGCTCGGGCGTGACGGCCTACGGTGCGCTGAAGCGCCTCGTCGACCGGCCGCGCCAGCGCAACCTGCTGCTGATCGGCCTCGGCGGCGTCGGCATGATGGGGCTGGCGTTCGCGCAGGCGATGTTCAAGCAGAAAATCTCGGTTGCCGATCTCAGCCCGGCCGCGCGCGAGACCGCTCTGAAGAACGGCGCATCAGTTGCCTACGATCCGTCGGAGCCGGATGTCGTCAAGCGCATGATCAAGGAGACCGAAGGCGGCTTCGACGAGATCGTCGATTTCGCCGGCAACGAAAAGTCGATGGCCTTTGCGGTATCGACTGTCGCGCGCGGCGGCAAGATCGTCGTGTCGGGCCTGATGGGCGGCAACTTCAGCCTGCCGATGGTGCAGTGGATCTACAAGCGCCTGACCATCGAAGGCTTCATGGTCGGCACGCTCGAGGAAGGCAAGGAATTGATGGCGCTGGCACGTGCCGGCAAGATCAAGCCGACGCCGATCAAGGAAGAACCCATGGCCGATGTCCAGAAATGGATCGACGAGTTGCGGGCCGGCAAGGTCGTCGGCCGCATCATGCTGCGGAATTAACGCCGGGCATCTTCACTCATCACGACATTATTTGCGGCACGCGGACTGACCGTCTTGCGTGCCGCAATTGTTTTGCGCGCCGCATATCGCGCACTGCCGTGCAACTGAAGGCGCAGTGTTCCATGAGAAAGCCAGCGCCTGAATTATGCCCCATGCTGTCCGGATTTGCGGCCCATTGCGACCTCACTTGTCACCGAAAACTTAACGCACACAGTTGTGAGCATTCGAGTGACACCGGAGGGGAACATGCGACATCACACGAATACGGTTGCCGGGGCGCTGTTCCTTGGTCTGGTCGCGAGTGGCAGCGCGTTTGCGGCACCCGAAGCCGCCGCTCCGGCCGCGACGGCCGCGGCTACGGAATGTCTGGCTGCGCCGAAGAGCGAGACGCCGCCCGGCGGCCATTGGTACTACCGGACCGACCGCACCACCAAGCGCAAGTGCTGGTATGTCGGCGACGCTTCCGCGAAAACCTCGAAGGTCGCAACCGCGAAACCGACGCACTCTGCCGCGCCCAAGCCGGAGACGGCTGCGAAGGAAAAGGACACAGCACCGTCCTTCGACAATGCCCGCGCCGAAATGGAAAGCGCCAATGCAGCCCCCGACGACGAGAAGCTGCAGGCCTCCGTCTGGCCGCCGATGCCGGACAAGGCCGCAGCCGACGCGCCGCAAGCCAACACGCAAGATAGCGCGATCACGCCGCCTCAAACCGCGCAATCGGCCCCTTCTCAGGATGCAGCGGCGCAGCAGCCGCCCCTTGCCACGAACTGGCTCACGCAACCTCCGGCAACAAACTCGCCCGAACTGAAGTCGTCATTGGATGTCAGCGAGACGACTGCAACCGAAACGAACGCTGCATCACCGGCAACACCACAGCCTGCGACCGAGCCGCAGCCGGCCGTCGCAGCCGCAGCCTCGCCGGCGCCTGCTCCCAACAGTTCGATGCCGATGTTGCTGGCCGCGCTGGCCTGCGCGCTCGGGCTGGCCGCCATCATCGGCAGCATCGTGGTCAAATTGTTTGACCGGCGGCGCGACCTCAAGGTCCGCGCGGATGATCGCATCCAACGCCGCGATATCCGCAGCCGCATTCCTGTCGGCGAGATGCCGCAGCCCTACCCGACACTATCAACGCCGGCGAACCTCGACGACATCGCCCGCACGACACCTGACAGCAACGATCCCGATCACGAGATCAAGCAGTTGCTCGCCAAGGCATCGCGGCGCAGGGCCGCCTGATAGAATCTGGAAGAAAGCAGGTGCGACGAATCTGGTTCAGCAACGCTGAATCAGACTCTAGCGTTCGAGTTGCTTCTGCAGGCCGCGCACGAATTCCGTCAGGCCGATCCGGCGCTCGCGCTTGAGACGCTCGGCCTTCAGGATCGACTGCACTTCAGCGAACGCATCTTCGATGGCGTGATTGACGACGATGTAGTCGTATTCCGCCCAATGGCTCAGCTCATGGCTGGCGCGGCTCATGCGGCCGCGAATGACCTCGTCGGAATCCTGCGCACGGGTGTGCAACCGCTTCTCAAGATCGGCGGCAGACGGCGGCAGGATAAAAACGCTGACGACATCCTTGCCGGCCTTCTCGCGCAGTTGCTGCGTGCCCTGCCAGTCGATGTCGAACAGTACGTCCTCTCCGGCACTCAACGCCGCCTCCACCGCCTCGCGCGGCGTGCCGTAGCCGTTGTCGAACACCGTCGCCCATTCCAGCAATTCGCCGCTGCCAGCCATGGCTTGAAACCGCTGGTGATCGACAAAGAAGTAGTCGCGCCCATCGACTTCGCCGGGGCGCTTCTGTCGCGTCGTCACCGACACCGACATGCGAAGGCCGGCCATTCGCTCGATCAACAACCGCGACAGCGTCGTCTTGCCGGCGCCAGATGGCGACGACAGCACGAACATCAGCCCGCGCCGCTCGACTCCGTCAGAACTGTGCTCGCTTGCCCCCGCCATCGATCACTCCAGATTCTGAACCTGCTCGCGGAACTGTTCGACGACGTTCTTCAACTCCAGTCCGGTATTGGTCAGTTCGAGATCGTTGGATTTCGAACAGCAGGTGTTGACCTCGCGATTGAACTCTTGCGACAGGAAATCGAGCCGACGACCGACTGGACCACCCTTGCCGATCAGATCGCGTGCCTGAGACACATGCGACGCGATGCGATCAAGCTCCTCACGGATATCGGCCCGCGTGGCGATCATCAGCGCTTCCTGCGTCAGCCGATCGGAATCAAATCGGTCCGAGGCGTCGAGCAACGTAGCGATCTGCTCCGCCAGCCGCGCGCGAATGGCTTCAGGCTTGCGTCCCGGCGCCGCTTCCGCTTTGGCCGCGAGCGTTTCAATCTCATTCAATCGTTGCGTCAGGATATCGCCAAGCGTCGTGCCTTCGCGCTTGCGCATCTCGACGAGACTCGCCAGCGCCTGCTCGAATGCGGCGGACACAGCGACCCGCGCCGCCTGATCTTCCGCCTCGTCGGCTTCCGGCTCCGCGACTTCGATGACACCCTTCATCGCCATCAAGCCGTCGATACTCGGCGCAACAGCGTCGATCCTGCCGGCGAGTTCGGCGGCGATCTTCACCACGGCGTTGAGCACGTCCGGATTGACGCGAATGGTGGATGCGGCGCTGCTGCGCTTGACGGTCAGGTTGGCGTAGACCGTGCCGCGCGACAGCAATTCCGTGGCGCGTTTGCGCGCGGCCAACTCGACATCGTCCCAGCCGGGCGGCAGCCGCATCCGGAAATCAAAACCCTTGGCGTTGACTGATTTCAATTCCCATTCGAACGCATATGGTCCGCTGGTGCCATGGCTTCGCGCAAAGCCGGTCATGCTCGACAGCGCCATCGCGTTATAATCTCCAGGTCAGGGATGAGGGACTCGCGGAACAGACCGCGACATTATCGCGGATTGCAGAAAAGCACATGCCACGCGTCACCGGAAGGCTTCATACCGGGCCAACGTAGACGGTTTTTTGGCCGCATCAAATGCGACAATCGACCGATCGCAGATTCCGCGATCGCGCCCTAGCGCTGCACGACAGGTGGCGATGTCGTCGATTGCGCCGCGCCCTCGCGGGCGGGGTGTGCCGCCTTGCGGCCGCGCTTCTGCGGCTGGGTTGCCGGTGCAGCCTTCGGAGGCGTATCGACATTCTCCTGCGGTGCGTTGCCAGCGGGCGTAGCGGTCCCGGTCGTGGGCTCATCCGACGGCTCGACGGTATCGTTCTGGATCTGCTTCTCGAGCGTCCGCAGCTTGGCGACGTTCTTCTGATGCTGGTCGTAGGTTTCGGTGAAGGTATGGCCTCCGGTGCCATCTGCGACAAAGTAAAGATCGCGGGTGCGGGCCGGATTGGCAGTCGCTTCGAGCGAGGCGCGTCCCGGATTGGCGATCGGTCCCGGCGGCAGGCCTTCCACGACATAGGTGTTGTACGGCGACGGCTGCGTGATTTCGCTGCGCTTGATCGGACGCCCCAGCGTCCCCTTGCCACCGACCAGTCCATAAATGATCGTCGGATCGGACTGCAGTCTCATCTTCTTCTGCAATCGATTGATGAAAACCGCGGCGACCCGGCTGCGTTCGTTTGCCTTGCCGGTTTCCTTCTCGACGATCGACGCCAGCGTCACCAGTTGCTCGGGAGATTTCAGCGGGATATCCGTGCTGCGACGTTCCCATATCTCCGCGAGCGCGCGGCGCTGCGCCTGCTGCATGCGCGTGATGACCTGCTCGCGCTGTGTGCCGCGCGGGAATTTGTAGGTTTCAGGCAGCAACGACCCTTCACTGGGAATCTCGCGAATGGTCCCGGCGAAAATATCATTCTCCGACAGGCGCGCGACGATCTGCTCGGAAGTCAGCCCTTCGGGGATCGTCACCGAATGCTGCACCACCTTGCCTTCGACAATGGTGCCGATGACATCGCGCAGGCTGGCATTCTTGGTGAAGGCATATTCGCCCGGCTTCATCTCCGAGCGCGCCTTCAACGCGAGCACGCTGCCGATGAACGCCCAGCGGTTATTGTCGATGACGCCTTCGCGCTGCAGGATATCGGCGATATCCGACATGCCGGAACGCGCGGGGATGTTGACGATCTTGTCCTGCTGCAACGGTCCGGGCGCTTCGATCTTCTGCTTGCCGTAGACGTAAATGCCGCCGGCGCCGATCATGCCGACCAGCAGCAGCGTTATGATCGCGTTGCCAACAACGACAAACGGATTGCGCGCGCGCTCGGAACGCTTCGGCGGCGGCGGTATCTGCTCGGGTTCAAGCGCCGCGCGCGGGCTCCGGGGGGAAATGGGCGGTCTCTCGCTCATGCAACCTGAGATCCTGTTGGTTCGGTCATAGCTGAATGCGGTCGCTCGCATTCAGCATCGGGACGCGCCCACCCACATTCCGATACGACAATGTTCAACACGACAATCACTTTGGCTTGCGGCGTTCTTGCGGCCAAAACAAATTTGTCTTCGAAACCATTGCATTAACAGATTTCGGCAGCGAATGCGGCAAAACGGTGGAGCATTCGCCCGAACGGCTAATTGGTCACACGCTGCACGATCACGGATGCGTTGGTGCCGCCGAACCCGAACGAATTCGACAGCGCCACATTGATCTGGCGCGGGCGAGCCTTCCAGGGAACGAGGTCGATCGCGGTTTCCACCGACGGAGCATCGAGGTTGATGGTCGGCGGCGCAACATTGTCGCGAATCGCCAGGATGCAGAAGATCGTCTCGACCGCCCCGGCCGCACCAAGCAGATGACCGGTCGACGACTTGGTCGACGACATCGCCACCTTCGACGCTGCATTGCCTAACAATCGCTGCGCCGCGCCGAGTTCGATCTCGTCGCCGAGCGGCGTCGAGGTGCCGTGCGCGTTGATGTAATCGATGTCGGAAGCGCTGATGCCGGCACGCTTCATGGCAGCCGCCATGCAACGATAAGCGCCATCGCCATCAGGCGATGGAGCAGTGATGTGATTGGCGTCGCCGGACATGCCGTAGCCGACCACTTCGGCGTAGATCTTCGCGCCGCGTCGCTTGGCGTGCTCGTATTCTTCCAGCACCACGACGCCGGCACCTTCGCCCATCACAAAACCATCGCGGTCCTTGTCATACGGGCGCGAGGCTTTCTCGGGCGTGTCGTTGAATCCAGTCGACAGCGCGCGCAGCGCACAGAACCCGGCCATCGCCAGACGGCTGATGGGAGATTCGGAACCACCGGCGACCATCACATCGGCATCGCCCAGCGCGATCAGGCGACTGGCGTCGCCGATCGCATGCGCGCCGGTCGAACACGCGGTGACCACCGCATGGTTCGGCCCCTTGAGGCCATGCTCGATCGAAACATATCCCGATGCGAGATTGATCAGGCGGCCCGGAATGAAGAACGGCGACAGCTTGCGCGGCCCGCGCTCCTTCAGCAGGACTGCAGCATCCGCGATACCCGACAAGCCGCCAATGCCGGATCCAATCATGGTTCCGGTGGCGCAACGCTCTTCTTCGGTCGAGGGGTGCCAGTTGGCATCGTCCAGCGCCTGACGTGCAGCGCACATCGCAAAGATGATGAAATCATCGACCTTGCGCTGGTCTTTCGGCTCCATCCACTGATCGGCGTTGAAGGTGCCATTGCTGCCGTCGCCGCGCGGAATCACGCAGGCGATCTGGCTGGTCAGGTCGGAAACGTCGAACGTGTCGATCTTCCTGGCGCCGCTCTCGCTATTGAGAATGCGTTTCCAAGTCGGTTCGACGCCACAGCCAAGTGGCGAAACCATGCCAAGGCCTGTGACGACAACACGTCTCATATGCAGCCCTCCGGCCCCATCTTTGCGATCCACAACAAGAAGCCGGAGGACCGCTGAACGGCGGCCCCGCCGGCTTTGTCACAACCGCGTAAGGGCGTCAGCTTTTCGCGTTTTTCTCAAGAAACTTGGTGGCATCGCCGACGGTCAGAATGGTTTCCGCGGCGTCGTCGGGAATTTCGCAGCCGAATTCTTCCTCGAAGGCCATCACGAGTTCGACGGTATCAAGGCTGTCAGCGCCGAGGTCATCGATGAAGCTGGCGTTGTCGACCACCTTCTCGGGCTCAACACCAAGGTGCTCCACCACGATCTTCTTAACCCGCTCGCCAATCTCGCTCATCGTTCAACCTCGTGCTTGTTCAGTTTGGACTCGACCGCAAGATGATACGAGCCGTCGTGATGCGTAAACTTGTTATATCCTGTCGCAATTGCGAGCTGTGTTGATCGCCCCCGCGACAAACGAAGGACCCGCACAACAGCGGCAGGCTTGGCAACGCCAATATACAGGGATTCAAATTCCTGCAATGGCGTTCTTTGCCCACCGGGCCGAGGTTCGGTTACCATACTTCCCCAGCCTTGACTATAAGCCAAGGCCAACTCGTCCGCGCCGTCTCCGGCTTTCGCCAAAGACGCTGCAGATGCTTCAAATCATGGCCATTCCGCCGTTGACGTGAATCGTTTGACCGGTGACGTAGGCGGCTTCGTTGGAGCTCAGATACACCGCTGCTGCGGCGATGTCTTCCGGCGATCCCAGCCGCGCCGCGGGAACTTTGGTCAAAATGGCTTCGCGCTGCTTCTCGTTGAGCGCATCGGTCATCGGCGTGGCGATAAAGCCCGGTGCGATGCAGTTAGCGGTGACGTTGCGCTTGGCGTATTCGGCGCCGAGCGTCTTGATCATGCCGATCAGTCCCGCCTTCGACGCGGTATAATTGCCCTGCCCCGGATTACCGGTGACGCCGACCACCGAGGTGATGGCGATGATGCGGCCGAACCGCTTGCGCATCATCAATTTTGTAGCAGCCCGCGCCAGGCGGAACGTCGATGTCAGGTTGATCTTGATGACGTCGTCCCAGTCTTCGTCGCGCAATTGCACGAACAGATTGTCACGCGTGATGCCGGCATTGGCGACGAGAATATCCACTTGTCCCATGGCCTTTTCGGCGGCCGGCACCAGCGCCTCGACTTCAGTGGAATCCGCGAGATTGCACGGCAACACATGCGTCTTGTCGCCCAATGCCGCAGCCAGGCTGTCCAGCGATTCGCGGCGCGTCCCCGAGATCGCCACGGTGGCGCCCTGGGCATGCAACGCCTTGGCGATGGCGCCGCCGATGCCCCCGCTTGCGCCGGTGACGAGAGCGGTTCTGCCGGTCAGATCAAACATCGAAAACTCCCGATAGTTGGCGCGTATCCGGACCGCAAAGCGGTCCATCTTTTGCGGAATACGCGATTATGCCGATTGCGCTGCGGCAATTGCATCCTTGGCGGCGGCGATATCGTTCGGGCCGCTGACCGAAACACCGATTGCACCGTCGGCGATTCGCTTCACCAGCCCGCTCAGCACCTTGCCGGCGCCGATTTCGAGGAAACGTGTCACCCCCTGGCCGGCCATATACGCCACCGACTCACGCCAGCGCACGGTTCCGGTCACCTGTTCGACCAGCCGGCGGCGAATCTCGTCCGGATCGGTAATCGGTGCGGCGAGCACATTGGACACCAGCGGCGACGCCGGTGGCTTGATCGTCACTTCGGCCAGCGCTTTGGCCATGGCGTCGGCTGCCGGCTGCATCAGGCGGCAATGGAACGGCGCCGATACCGGCAGCAGCATCGCCCGCTTGGCACCCTTGCCCTTGGCGATCTCGATTGCCCGTTCGACGGCCACCCTGTCGCCGGATACCACGACCTGCCCGCCACCGTTGTCGTTGGCAGCCTGACAGACCTGGCCCTGGGCGGCTTCCTCAGCCACCGCAACAGCCGCCTCGTAATCGAGGCCGAGCAACGCCGCCATGGCGCCGACGCCCACCGGAACCGCCTTCTGCATCGCCAGACCGCGCGTGCGCAGCAGCCGGGCGGTATCGCTGATGGTGAAGCTGCCGGCGGCGGCCAGCGCCGAGTATTCGCCGAGCGAATGGCCGGCCACGAAAGCCGCATCACGGGCCACCGAAACGCCGGCCTCGGCCTCCAGCACCCGCAAAGTCGCCAAGGACACGGCCATGAGGGCTGGCTGGGCGTTTTCGGTCAGTTGCAGGGTCTCCGCGGGGCCATCCCAGATGATCGCGCTGAGCTTCTCGCCCAGTGCGGCGTCGACCTCGTCGAAGACGGCCCGGGCGGCCGGAAAAGCGTCAGCCAGTGCCTTGCCCATGCCGACCGTCTGGGAACCCTGCCCCGGGAAGGTGAATGCTGCGGTCATCTGCGCCCCTGAAATTCCTGAAGTTGCGCCGTAAGACACCGCCCCCGGGCTTTATGTCAAGCAGGCGACCTAAGCAGCCAGCCAAATCCTGCCGCAAAGTCATCATTTTGCACCGCTTTCCCTTGCAAAGCCGGTCAAAATCCGTATAAAC
>Ga0207657_10008838_pt1 | contig 10190 bp, 10 predicted proteins | sample KBSC33metaG_FD_184316 | JGI IMG/M metagenome (GOLD analysis project Ga0207657, IMG submission 184316) | Corn rhizosphere microbial communities from Kellogg Biological Station, Michigan, USA - KBS C3-3 metaG (SPAdes) (version 2) | ecosystem: Host-associated > Plants > Roots > Rhizosphere > Soil ... | reverse complement strand
GGTGTGAGCGAGGGCGACCTCGTCGAGCGCTTCGGGCGCGCGGGCCTGCAGGGCGTCACCGGCGGCACGGTCGAGACGAGCGTCGACTACGCCGACTTCGACGACTACTGGGAGCCGTTCACCGGCTCCGGCGGTCCCTCCACGGGCGCCTTCTACGACTCGCTCGACGACGCCGGCAAGGCGACCCTGCGCGAGACCGTGCGGGCCTCCCTGCCCGAGGGCCCCTTCACGCTGCCGGCGCGCGCGTGGCTCGCGCTGGGAACCGTGCCGAGCTGAAGCGGACGACGGGACTCGAACCCGCGACCCTTGGCTTGGGAAGCCAATGCTCTACCAACTGAGCTACGTCCGCCGGCTGCGGCGATTGTAGCCCGGCCATAATGGAACCCCACTCAGTGAGAAGAGCCAGCGAGAAGCGAGACAGGGAGATTTCCATGCCGCACACCGAGCTGCACGAGACCGCCCGCGCGCTCGTCGCCGAGGGGAAGGGGATCCTCGCCGCCGACGAGAGCGACGGGACGATCAAGAAGCGCTTCGACACGATCGGCGTCGATTCGACCGAGGAGAACCGCCGCGCGTACCGCAACCTCCTCTTCACGACGCCGGGCGCCGAGGAGTACATCAGCGGCGTCATCCTGTTCGACGAGACGATCCGCCAGAAGGCCGACGACGGGACGCCGTTCCCGGAGCTGCTCGCCTCGAAGGGCGTCATTCCGGGCATCAAGGTCGACAAGGGCGCGAAGCCGCTCGCGCTCGCCGAGGGCGAGACGGTGACCGAGGGGCTCGACGGGCTGCGGCAGCGGCTCGAGGAGTACCGCGAGCTCGGCGCGCGCTTCGCGAAGTGGCGCGCGACGTACTCGATCACGGACACGATGCCGAGCGAGTACTGCATCTGGACGAACGCGCACGCCCTCGCACGCTACGCCGCGCTCTGCCAGGAGGCCGGGATCGTCCCGATCGTCGAGCCCGAGGTGCTGCAGGACGGGACGCACTCGATCGAGCGCAGCGGCTTCGTCACCTCGCGCGTCCTCGCCGCGGTCTACACCGAGCTGTTCGACCAGCGCGTCGACGTCGCGGGGACGCTGCTCAAGCCGAACATGGTCCTGTCCGGCTACGAGGCGTCGGACCGCGCCGGCGTCGACGAGGTCGCCGAGGCGACGATCCACACACTCACGAAGCACGTGCCGGCGGCGGTTCCGGGAATCGTCTTCCTCTCCGGCGGCCAGTCCGACGAGGACGCGACCGCGCACCTCAACGCGATGAACGCGCGCGGGCCGCACCCGTGGCAGCTGTCCTTCTCGTACGGCCGAGCGCTCCAGGCGCCCGCGCTGAAGGCATGGGGCGGCAAGGAGGAGAGCATCGAGGCAGGCCAGCGCGCCTACTACCACCGCGCCAAGATGAACGCTGCCGCGCGCACGGGCACATACGCCCCGGCGATGGAGCAGGAGGCGGTTCCCGCCTAGCGGGCTACTCGACCGGCCAGGGCAGATCGACCGGGACGAACTCGCCCGGCCAGTCCGCGTACGCCTCATCCGGGTTCGGGGTCTCTTGCGAGACGGACGCGCCGTGCTTCGCAGCGACCTCGCTGACCGGATACAGCAGCTGCTCGTCCTCGGAGCGCCCGCCGATCATGAGGATCGCGCACGGGCCTTCGCCGGCACCGACGAAGATGTGGTTGGTGCCGGCGGGACAGTGGAAGAAGTCCCACTGGCGCAACGGCCGCTCCTGCTCCTCGACGACCAGCGTGCACTCCCCGCTGAGCACGAGGAACGCCTCCCGCACGTTCTCGGAGTGGTAGAGCGCGCTCGGCTCGCCGGGCCAGACGACGTGGACGTTGACGCCGAAGTCGGTGAACGGGCCGCCGCGAGGCTCGAGCGGGATGACGGCACCGCCCTTCTCCTCGTTCCGGAACGCGGCCGCGTCGGCGAGGTTCAGCACGAACCAGCCGTCCGAGGCCGGGTTCCGGCCGTTCGGCATCTCGTCGAACGTCGCCTCGTCCATCACGTGTACTCGAATCCGGTCAAGGCCGACAGCTTTGCAAGCGACTGCTGGGCGACCACACGGCGAACCGTTCCCGAGCGCGAGCGCATCACGATCGAGTCGGTCTCCGCGCCCCCCTGCGAATAGGCGACGCCTCGCAGCAGCGGCCCGTTCGTCACTCCCGTGGCTGCGACGAACACGTCCTCCCCGGACACGAGGTCGTCGGTGTGGAGGACGCGCTCGGGGTCGAGACCCGCGCTCACCAGCTGCTGCCGCTCCTCGTCGTCGCGCGGCCAGAGGCGGCCCTGAATGCCGCCGCCGACGCACTTGAGCGCAGCGGCCGAGATCACCCCCTCCGGCGTGCCGCCGATGCCGTAGAGCATGTCGACGTTCGTCCCCTGCTGGCCCGCGGCGATCGCAGGGGCCACGTCGCCGTCGCGGATCAGCCGGACGCGCGCCCCCGCCTCGCGCAGCTCGGCGATGAGGTCGTCGTGCCGGTCGCGCTCGAGGACGATCACGTCGACTTCCCGCGGGGACTTGCCGAGCGCCTCGGCGACTGCGCGGACGTTCTCGGTCGGGCTCTTCGCGATGTCGATCGCGTCGATCGCGCGCGGGCCGACGGCGATCTTCTCCATGTAGACGGCCGCACCGGGGAACAGCATCGTCCCGCGCTCTGCAACCGCGATCACCGCGATCGCGCCGGTCTGACCGAGCGCGGTGAGGCGCGTGCCCTCGAGCGGATCGACCGCGACGTCGACCTCGGGCCCCTCGCCGTTCCCGACCTCCTCGCCGTTGTAGAGCATCGGCGCCTCGTCCTTCTCGCCCTCGCCGATCACGACCACGCCGCGCATGGAGACGCTGTCGAGGACGAAGCGCATCGCATCGACGGCAGCCTGGTCCGCGCTCTCCTTATCGCCCCGGCCGATCCAGCGCGCGGCCGCCATCGCCCCGGCCTCGGTGACGCGGACGAGCTCCAGCGCGATGTTGCGGTCGGGGGCCTGCCGAGCGCTCAAGGTCTCACATCCTTTCAGGTGCCTCGACGCCGACGAGGTCGAGGCAGCGCGCAATGACCGCCTGCGTCGCGCGGCAGAGGCCGAGCCGGAACGCCTGCTGCTCGCTCTCGAGCACACGGTGCTCGTGGTAGAAGCGGTGGAAGTCGTCGGCGACCCGGATCGCGTAGGCGGGAACTCCCTGCGGCCCGCGCTTCACGAGCGCGTCCGCGACGACGGCGGGAAACTCCGCGAGCCGCTTCACGAGCTCCCGCTCCTCCGGGGCCAGAGAACCAGCAAGTAACACTGTGTTACTAGCGTTGTCAGGCCCCGCATTGCGGAGGATCCCGGCGATGCGGGCGTGGGCGTACTGGACGTAGTAGACGGGGTTCTTCTGCGACCGCTCGGCCGCGAGGTCGACGTCGAGCTCGATCGTCTGGTCCGGCCCCCGGTTGACGAGGTACCACCGGGCGGCGTCGACGCCGATCTCGTCCATGAAGTCGTCGAGGAACACGACGTCGCCACGCCGGCGCGAGAGGCGGGTCTGCTCGCCGCCCTTGGTCAGGTTGACCATCTGGTAGAGGAGCACCTCGACGCGCTCGGGGTCGTACCCGAGCATGCGCGCGATCGCCGCGTACCAGTTCCGGGTTCCGTGATGGTCGGCCCCGAGCACGTAGAGCGCGGTATCGAAGCCGCGCTCGAGCTTGTCCACGAGGTAGGCGACGTCCGCGGCGCGATAGGTCGGCGTGCGGTCGCCCGAGCGGAGGAGCACGCGGTCCTCGTCGTCCCCGTACGCCGACGAGCGCGCCCAGAGCGCGCCCTCCTTCTCGTACGTATCGAGGCGCGGCAGCAGCTCCGGCAGGCGTAGCTCGAGCTCGCTCTGCCGGCGAAAGCTGTCGAAGTGGATGCGGAAGCGCTCGAGCGATCCCTCGATCTCCTTCAGCATCAACGGCACCGGATCGCCCTTCAGCGCGGCCAGGTCGCTGATATACGCGCCGCGGTACCCGTCTTCGGGCGGCTCCTCCCCCCGCCGGACGGCGTCGACCGAGGCCCGGAATCGGTCCATCTGGCCGCCCGAGTCGTTGTAGTAGTACTCGCGCTCGACCTCGTGCCCGGCGAGCGCGAAAAGGCGGGCTACCGCATCGCCGTACGCGCCGTTGCGGCCGTGGGCGACGTGCAGCGGTCCGGTCGGGTTCGCGGAGACCATCTCGACCTGAACCCGCTCTCGTGGCTCGCGAGCAGCGGAGCCGAACGCGTCGCCGTCCCCGAGGACCTCGGCGAGCGCGGACGCGAACCAGTCGTCGCGGAGGAACAGGTTGACGAAGCCCGGCCCGGCGACCTCCGCTCGCTCGACCGCTTCGAGCTCAGCGGCCGCCACCGCGATCTCGGCCGCGATCTCCCTGGGCGGCCGTCGCCGGCTGCCCGCGAGTTGCAGCGCGACGTTCGTCGCGTAGTCGCCGTGCTCGGCCTCGGCGGGCCGCTCGAGCTCGAGCTCGGAACCGGCCGCCTCGGCGAGCGCGGACGCAAGCTTCTGGACGGGATCAGCCGGCAACGGTCTCGTCGGCAGCGAATAGATCCTCCAGCGCCCGGATCTCGTCGGGCGAGCCGACGCCGATGAGGACGTCGCCGGCCTCGATCGGAGTGTCCGGCTCCGGCGTCGTGTCGAAGCTCCCGTCCACCTTCCGCAACGCGATCACGATCGCGCCCGTCTCGTGGCGGATGCGCAGCTCGCGGATCGTCCGCCCCGCTGCCGCGCAGGTCCTGCGCACCTCGATCTCCGCGAGCTGGAGGTCGGGGCCGGTCGCGGTCGTCACGGCATCGAGGAACGCCGTCACCTGCGGCTTGAGCACGAGGTTCGCCATCACCCGTCCCGCGGTCGTGTACGGGAGCACGACCCGGTCGGCGCCGGCGAGCGCCAGCTTCCGCTCGGCGTCGGCGCCGGAGGCACGCGCGACGATCGTCAGGTCGGGGCGCGCCGAGCGGGCCGAGAGGACGACGTAAAGGTTGTCCGCGTCGTCGTCGGAGGCCGCCACGAGCCCCCGAGCCTTCTCGAGGCCCGCCTTGCGCAGGTTCTCGTCGTGAGTCGCGTCGCCCTCGACGAGGAGCGCCCGATCCTCCTGCGCCGCGGCGACCGCGTCCTCGTGGAAGTCGAGCACGACGTACGGGACGTTCGAGGCGCGGAACTCCTCCGCGACGCGCTGCCCGACGCGCCCGTAGCCGCAGATGATGAAGTGATCGTGCAGGTGGTGGATCGTCCGCTCCCTCCGGCGTTCGGCCAGCGCGCCCGTGAGGACGCCGCCGGCGATCGACTCGAAGATAACCGCACCCGCGTAGGCGATGAGCGTGACGCCGGCGATGACGAGGACGAGCGAGACGATCCGCGCGCTGTCGTTGGTCGGGACCGAGTCGAGCCCGGTGAGCGTGACCGTGACGGCCGAGCGGTAAAGCGACTGGAACCACGGCTCGTGCAACGTCTGCCGAAAGGCGATCGTCCCGGCGACGAGCGTGACCGCGACCGCGACGAGCAGGCGCGCGGCCTGACGAGGACGGACGTCCGGGCTCATGGCTCCTAGTATGTGGCCATGGACGAAGACGAGCTCGGCCCACCCGGCCCGGATTCGGACGAGCGGCGGCTCAACATCCAGATGCCGGCCGAGCTCGTGGGCGGCACGTACGCGAACTTCGCGAACGTCAGCTTCTCGCCGTACGAGTTCACGCTGACCTTCGCCCGCATCGAGCACGAGGTCGAGGAGGGCGACGTGCCGGGTGCGGTCGTCGCGCGGGTCAACGCCTCGCCGCGGTTCATCCCCGAGCTGATCGCGGCGTTGCAGGACTCGTATTCGAAGTACGTGACTCGCGAGGGCATCCGGAACCTGCCCGAGGCGCCCGGCCATCCGGACGACGCCTCGGAAGCGAGCTGACGCTCTCCCTCGTCCCGTCGTACGCGGTGCTCTGCGCCGCGCAGGCCGCGACCGCCGCGGCTCCGGCACGCCAGGCGCGCACGCAGGGACGGAACTGGGCCTGGGTCGCCGTGCCGGCGGTGCTGCTCGGCGCAGGCGTCCTCATCATCAACACCGTGCCGCAGGGGCCGCACTGGCTGGCGCGCATTGCGACCTTCGGCACGCCGGCTCTCGCCGCGACCTATGGATTCTTCCGCGCCAGCCCGCGCTGGTGGCTGTGGCCGCCGACGGCGGTCGGGCTCTGGTTCGCGGCGTGGCTCGCGGACGGGCTCGTGCAGGACGCTGCAGGCACCGCACTGATCGCCCTCGCCTGCCTCGCCGGCGCGTCGGCGATCGCCATGGCCGCGCCCGCCTGGTCGATCCGCGTCGGCCTCGTCGTGCTCGCAGCCCTCGACGTCGTGCTCGTCTGGGGAACGCCGAGCGTGGAGCAGGCGACGCAGACGCTCCAGGGTGTCCCGAGCCCCGTCGCAGCCGGCACGCCGCTGCCGAGCCTGCAGCAGGCGATCTTCGGGTCGGCGCTCATGGGCTGGCTCGACCTGCTGGCGCCCGCGCTGCTCGGCGTCGTCGTGGCCGGGCGGCGGAAGCTCGGGGCCGCCGTGGTCATCGGGGTCGCCGCGGGCCTCTGGGGCCTCCTCCTGCTCGTCACCTCGGAGGTCGCGGCGACGGTGCCGGTTCTCGCCGGGTTAGCGTTCGCCGCTGTCGATGCGCGTCGCAGTCGTCTCCGACATCCACTCGAACCTGCACGCGCTGGAGGCGGTCCTCGCGGCGATCGACGCGGAGGCGCCTGACGAGCTCTGGTGCCTTGGCGATCTCGTGGGCTACGGGCCGCGGCCGAACGAGTGCTGCGCGACGATCGAGAAGCGAGCCGACGTCTGCCTCGCCGGCAACCACGACCTCGCCGTGCGCGGGACGATCGACCTCGAGGAGTTCGGCGGCGAGGCGGCGGTCGCGGCGCGGTGGACGCGGGAGCAGCTCGCGCCCGAGGCGCAGGCGCTTCTCGACCGCCTGGAGCCCGGGGGCTCGGCCCACGGCGTCGCCCTCTACCACGGCTCGGCGCGCGACCCGGTCTGGGAGTACGTCCTCAGCGACGAGGGAGCCCTCGCCACGCTCGAGCTCGTCGACGCGCCGCTCGTGCTCGTCGGGCACAGCCACGTCGCTCTCCAGGTAGTCCAATCCGAGGAGGAGCTGACGGGCGGGGTGGCGCGGGGCGGCAGCGAACTGGAGCTCGTCGGAGTGCGCGCGCTCCTCAATCCGGGGTCGGTCGGCCAGCCTCGGGACGGCGACCCGCGGGCCGCGTTCCTCCTGCTCGACCTCGACGCGCAGCGCGCGAGCTTCCGCCGCGTCGAATACGACGTGAAGCGCACCCAGCGCGAGATGCGGGACGCGAGCCTCCCCGAGATGCTCGCCGGGCGCCTGGAGCTCGGGCTTTAGGCGGCGGGCAGCGCGGGCGGCGCGAGAACCGGGACGGGTGCCAGGGTGGCCGGAGCCGCGACCGCGGGAACCTCGCGCTCCTCGAAGACCTCGATCCCCTCGCGCGCGAGTGAGAGCTGGACGTCCTCGCGGGCCTTCCAGATCCGCCACTTGACGGTCGCGAGCGTCACCTCGAGCGAGTCGGCGATCTCGGTGTAGGAGAGCCCGACCACGTCGCGGAGCAGGAGCGCCATCTTCAGGTCGACGTTGAGCGCCTCGACTGCCCGCCACACCGCGTCGATCGCCTCGAGCCGCTCGAACGGCGCGTCGAGGACCTCGAGCGGCGGGATGTCGTCGAGATCCACCACCGCGCGCGGCCGGCGCTCGGTCGCCCGGAGCTCGTCGAGCACGCGGTTCTTCGTCACCTGGAACAGCCAGGTCGTGAATTTCGAGCGGAGCGAGAAACGCGGCAGGCCCTGGAAGACGCGGAGGAAGACCTCCTGCGTCAGGTCCTCGGCGAGCGAGCGGTCGCCGACCATGCGGAGGACGTAGTTGTAGACCGGAATCTGATACGCGCGGACGATGATCGAGAAGGCTCGTTCATCGCCCCGCTGCGCCTTCCGCAGTACGCCGTGATCAGGCTGGGGCAGCGACAAGGTGCCGCAGTATAGACCGAAAATTCACGGGATTTGTACGAGTTTTTTACCGGTCATCTCAGTTGACCCATCTAGGCCTAAGAGCGCCAGGATGGTGGGTGCAACATCTCCGAGCTCCCCGTCCCGCAAACGCGCTCCCCGAGCGGTCAGGATCGCCGGGACAGGGTTGGTCGTATGGGCCGTGTGGGGGCTACCGTCGTCCTGGATGAGGGTCTCGGCGTTGCCGTGGTCGGCGATCACGAGCGATACGCCGCCGGCGCGCTCGACCGCGCCCACGACCCGCCCCAGACACTCGTCGGTCGTCTCCACCGCCCGCACCACGGCCGGGATGACGCCCGTGTGGCCGACCATGTCCGGGTTCGCGAAGTTGACGACGACGAAGCCGTAGCCGTCCTCCTCGATCGCGCGGACGACGCGCTCGGCGACCTCGGGCGCCGACATCTCCGGCTTGTGGTCGTAGCTCGGCACGTCGCGCGGCGAGTCGACGAGGATCCGGTCCTCCCCGGCGAAAGGCTCCTCGCGGCCGCCGTCGAGGAAGTACGTGACATGCGCGTACTTCTCCGTCTCCGCCGAGTGGAGCTGCCGGATGCCGTTGGCCGCCAGCACCTCTGCGAGCGTGTTCCGGACGACGTGCTCCGGGAAGGCGACCGGAAAGTCGAAGTCGTGGCGGTAGCGCGTCAGCGTCGTCAGGTCGACGCCGAGCTCCCCGAGCTTCTCCGAGAGCTGGCGGGCACGGTCGGGGCGGAAGTTGAAGAAGATCGCCGTGTCGCGCTCGGGATCGAGCCGCGGCTTTCCGTCGATGACGACGGGCTCGATGAACTCGTCGGTGACCCCGCGGTCGTAGCTCGCCTGGACGGCGGCGATCGGATCGTCCGCGTGCTCGCCCTCGCCGTCCACGATCGCGCGCAGCGCGCGCTCGGTGCGATCCCAGCGCTTGTCGCGGTCCATCCCGTAGTACCGGCCGGCGACCGTGGCGATGCGGTCGACCGGCAGCTCGGACAGGTCGTGCACCGCCGAGTGCGGGGACACGTCGCGCCCGTCGGTGAACGCGTGGATCCAGGTCTTCTCCGGCGCGAAGCTGAGCAGCGCCTGGAGATGGTCGATGTGCGAGTGGACGCCGCCGTGCGAGACCAGGCCGAGCAGGTGCACGTTCTCCCCGCGCTCGAACGCGCCGCGCAAGGCCTCGTTCTCGAACAGCTCGCCGGACTCGATCGACCGGCTCACGCGAACGAGGTCCTGGAAGAGGATGCGGCCCGAGCCGATCGTGAGATGGCCGACCTCGGAGTTCCCCATCTGCCCGTCCGGCAGGCCGACCGCCGCGCCCGAGGCAGCGAGCTGCGCGTGCGGGTACTCGCTCCAGAGCCGGTCGAACACGGGTGTGTCGGCGAGCTCGACCGCGTTGCCCGGTCCGGGCGGCGCGAGCCCCCACCCGTCGAGGATGACGAGCGCTACGAGGGGATACGTGCGGCCGTCTCGCATATCGCCTTGAAGGAGTCGACCTCGAGCGAGGCGCCCCCGACGAGAGCGCCGTCGACGTCGGGCTGGGCGAGCAGCGCACCGGCGTTGTCCGGCTTGACCGACCCCCCGTAGAGGACGGGTGCGTCGAGGAGCGACTTGATGAAGGCGTGGGCCTCCTGCGCCATCTCGGGCGTCGCGGTGAGCCCCGTTCCGATCGCCCAGACCGGCTCGTACGCGAGCACGAGGCCGAGATGCGGCTCGAGCACCGACAGCTGGCGCCGCAGCACGTCTTCCGTCTCCCCCGCCTCGCGCTGCTCGTGCGTCTCGCCGACGCACGCGATCACGCGCAGGCCGGCGTCGAGCGCGGCGCGGGTCCGCCTGGCGACGGTCTCGTCGGTCTCGCCGAAGTACTGCCGCCGCTCGGAGTGGCCGACGAGGGAGCCGACGACGCCGAGCTCGAGAAGCAGCGGCGCCGAGATCTCGCCCGTGTACGCGCCCTCCGGCTCCCAGTGGACGTTCTGCGCGTAGGTGGTCAGGCCGGCTTCGACACAGGCGTGCAGGAGAGTGAACGGCGGGCAGACGACGGCGTCGAGCCCGGCGAGCGCGGCGGGATCCGGCCCGCGGAACATCTTCCAGTTGCCCGCGATCAGCATGGCGAGCGCATCGTACGGGCATGGCCGAGTGATGCACGGGGAGAGACGCACCGTCCTGATCGCGCTCGTGGCGAACGGCGTGATCGC
>Ga0207657_10008833_pt1 | contig 10194 bp, 8 predicted proteins | sample KBSC33metaG_FD_184316 | JGI IMG/M metagenome (GOLD analysis project Ga0207657, IMG submission 184316) | Corn rhizosphere microbial communities from Kellogg Biological Station, Michigan, USA - KBS C3-3 metaG (SPAdes) (version 2) | ecosystem: Host-associated > Plants > Roots > Rhizosphere > Soil ... | reverse complement strand
CACATTCCGGGGTCGAACAACCCGACCGGCGTCGAGGTGAAGGGCCCGCAGGATACGGTGCCGTTCCATCCCTATTACACGGCCAAGGACGGCATGGGCGTGGGCGTGTTCCTGATCGTGTTCGCGGTGCTGATATTCTTCTACCCGAACATGCTCGGCCACCCGGACAATTACATCCAGGCCAACCCGCTCTCGACGCCCGCGCATATCGTGCCCGAATGGTATTTCTGGCCTTTCTACGCGATCCTGCGCGCCTTCACCGTCAACTGGCTGTGGATTCCGGCGAAGCTGTGGGGCGTGCTGGCGATGTTCTCGTCGATCCTGCTGCTGTTCTTCCTGCCCTGGCTCGACAATTCGCCTGTCCGTTCGGCCAATTACCGTCCGGCGTACCGCATCGCTTTCTGGGTGCTGGTGATCGACGTGCTGATCCTCGGCTGGATCGGCAAGAGCCCCGCAGAGGAGCCCTATGTCCGCATCGGGCAGATCGCGGCGGCTTATTATTTCGCCCACTTCCTGCTGATCGTTCCGATCATCGCGGCGGTGGAAAAGACCAAGCCATTGCCCAACTCGATCTCTGAATCGGTGCTGCACGGCGAGGCCGAAGAGGCCGCGCCTATCGGCGTCGGCGCGGCGCATTGATCGGCCAAGGGGGACTATAAGAAATGCTTCGTTTCCTGGCTGGTCTGGTCGGTGTCGGTTTCGTCTCGGCGCTGCTCATCGCTTTCCTGATGCCGCGCGAAAAGGTCGAACCGACCGCGGCGTCGGTCTATCATCTGCCCGAGAAGGAGGTGAAATTCTCCTTCGACGGCCCCTTCGGCAGCTATGACCGGGAGCAGCTTCAGCGCGGCTTCCAGGTCTATAAGGAAGTCTGCTCCGCCTGCCATTCGCTGAAGCTGGTCGCCTTCCGCGACCTCGAGGACATCGGTTTCACCAAGCCCGAGGTCAAAGCGATCGCCAAGCAGTGGGCGGTCGAGGTTCCCTCGATCAATCCGGATACGGGCGAGGCGGCGACGCGCAAGGCAATCCCGAGCGACTATTTCCCGTCGCCTTATGCGAACGAGACCGCGGCGCGGGCTGCCAACAACAACGCGCTGCCGCCGGACATGTCCCTGCTCGCCAAGGCGCGCGAGGGCGGGGCCCATTATATCTATTCGATCGTGACGGGCTATCAGCCGCAGCCGGCCGACCTGCTCAAGCGTTTCCCGGACGCGAAGACGCCGACCGGCCTGCACTACAATCCCTACTTCGCGAACCTGAACATCGCGATGCCGCCGCCTTTGGTGGCGGACGGCCAGGTGACCTATGCGGACGGCAAGAAGGCGACCGTCGACCAGATGGCGCAGGATGCCGCGGCGTTCCTGATGTGGGCGGCCGAGCCGAAGCTCGAGAATCGCCACCGTTGGGGTTTCGTGGTGATCATCTATCTGCTGATCGCGACCGCTTTGGCCTATGGCGCCTACCGCAACATCTGGCGCGACAAGAAGCATTGATCGAGAGCGCCGGCCGGTGACCGAGCCGGCGCTCCTTTCCATCTCCATGCTCGCCGTCCTGGCGCTCGTGCTGGGCGGCGGCTGGGTGATCTTCAAGCGAGGCGAGAAAAAGCAGGGCGTGCTGATGCTGATCGCCGCCCTCGTCCTGCTCGGCAACGTGCTGATCTGGGCGTGGCCGGCGAAATGACTCTCCCCTCCCGCTTGCGGGAGGGGTCGGGGGAGGCCATTTTGCGTTGGCCTTTTCCTCCCCCCAAACCCCTCCCGCAAGCGGGAGGGGCTCAAGAGAGTCGCTATGTCCGACATCGATGACGCCACCGCTGCCGCCGCCTTCCGCCGGCTGGTCGCGCACCTCCAGCACCGCACCGACGCGCAGAATGTTGATCTGATGGGGCTGGCGGGCTTCTGCCGGAATTGTCTGGGCGACTGGCTGGCCGAGGCGTCAGGCGGTGCGCTGACGAGCGCGGAGGGCCGCGAATTGGTCTACGGCATGCCTTATGCCGAGTGGAAAGCGCGCCACCAGCAGCAAGCGACGCCCGAACAGCTTCAGCGGATGGAAGAAAGCCTCAAGCGCAACCCGCTCGCCTGACGGTCAGACGATGTCGCGCCCGGTCACGAAGGAGGGCAACACGGTCGACGGATGTTCGTCCTCCGCGCCGAGCCGGCCGATCACCAACTGGCACACCGCTTCCTCGCGCGTGGGCCTGGGATCGCCGTGACGCGCGATCCACGCGTCGATCGCCTGGATCTGGTCCGGCCCGAACGCGACCGTGAGTGACGTCTTGGGGAGTGATTCCGACATATCCACAGGTTGGTGCGCCAATGCGGCCCGGTCAAGCGTATCAGCCCTTCCGTTCGGGTAGCAGCCACCGCTAAGCCTGTATCGTGAGCGGCGAACCGACCCCGATGATGGCGCAATATCTGGCGCTCAAGGCACAGGCACCCGATTGCCTGCTCTTCTATCGCATGGGCGACTTCTTCGAACTGTTCTTCGAGGATGCCAAGGCCGCCTCCGCCACGCTCGACATCGCGCTCACCGCACGCGGCGAACATGATGGCGAACCGATACCGATGTGCGGCGTGCCCGCGCATAGCCATGAGGCCTATCTCGCGCGGCTGATCAAGGGCGGCCACCGCGTCGCCATCGCCGAGCAGACCGAAACGCCCGAGCAGGCGAAGAAGCGCGGCGGCAGCAAGGCCCTGGTTGCGCGCGGCATCGTCCGCATCGTCACGCCCGGCACATTGACCGAGGAAGTGCTGCTCGACGCGCGCGCCGCCAATTGGCTGGTCGCGGTCGCCAGGGCCGGCGGCGCTTTGGGGCTGGCCGCAGCGGATATCTCGACCGGGCGCTTCGAGATCATAGCGGTCGGCCCCAATATGCTCGATGCCGAGCTCGCGCGTCTCGGCCCGGCCGAGGTGGTCGCGCCCGAAAATTTCGACCTCCAGACCGGCTATCCGCTTACGATAGCAGGCGGGTTCGACAGCAATGCCGCCGAACGCCGGCTCAAGACCCAGTTCAATGTCGCCACGCTCGACGGCTGGGGCGAATTCAGCCGCGCCGAGTTGTACGCGGCGGGTGGCCTGCTCGCTTATCTCGAACGTGCGGGGCAGGGGGCGCTGCCCTTCCTCCAGCCGCCGATCCGCCGCGCTGTCAGCGATCATATGATGATCGACGCGGCGACGCGCGAAAGTCTCGAAATCGTCAACACGACGAGCGGGAGCCGCAAGGGCAGCCTGCTCGACGCGATCGACCGCACCGTGACGGGCGGCGGCGCGCGCCTGCTCGGCAGCGATCTGGCGGCGCCGCTGACCGATCGCGCCGCGATCGACGCGCGGCTCGATCTGGTGGGCTTCTTCCATGACGATGGCGATCTGCGCGCGCGCCTGCGCGCCGCCTTGCGCGCGCTTCCCGATATCGGCCGCGCGCTCGGCCGCCTGGCCGCTGGACGGGGAAGCCCGCGTGATCTCGCCCAACTCCGCGACGGGCTCGACCAGGGCTATCGCCTGCACGACATGCTCAAGGTGACGCCGCGTCCCGCGCTTCTGGAGGCGCTGCTGCCCGCGTTTCTCGGCCATGGCGAACTGGTCGACCGCCTCCAGCGCGCGATCGTCGCCTCGCCGCCGATCGACACCAGCCAGGGCGGCTATATCGCCGAAGGCTATGACGCCGCGCTCGACGCACTGCGTATGCGCGGCGGGGAAGGGCGGCGCGCGATCGCCGCGCTCGAGGCTTCCTATCGTGACAAGACCGGGATCAACCAGCTCAAGATCCGGCACAATAATGTGCTCGGCTACCATATCGAGGTTCCGGCCAAGGTCGCCGATCCGCTGATGCGCGCCGAATCCGGCTTCACCCATCGCCAGACGCTGGCGGGAGTCGTCCGTTTCAACGCACCGGAGTTGCACGATCATGCGAGCGAGGTCGGGCAGGCGGGCAGCCATGCGCTGGCGGCAGAGGCCGCGCATCTCGAGGAATTGACCGGTTTCACGCTCGCCCGCGCGCGTGAGATCGCCGCCACCGCCGACGCACTCGCGCGGCTCGACGTTGCGGCTGGCCTTGCCGAGCGCGCGGCGGAGGGTGGCTGGTGCCGGCCGGCCCTGGTCGAACGGCCCTGTCTCGAAGTGTGCGAGGGGCGCCATCCCGTGGTCGAAAACGCGGTATCGGCCGCCGGCGGACGCTTCGTCGCCAATGATTGCAATCTGGGCCCGCACGATCGGCTGTGGCTCGTCACAGGGCCCAACATGGGCGGCAAATCGACCTTCCTGCGCCAGAATGCCGCGATTCTCATCCTGGCCCAGGCCGGAAGCTTCGTGCCGGCGGCCAGCGCGACGCTCGGCCTGTGCGATCGGCTGTTCAGCCGTGTCGGCGCGTCCGACAATCTTGCGCGCGGGCGTTCGACCTTCATGGTCGAGATGGTCGAGACCGCGGCCATCCTCGCGCAGGCGACCGAGAACAGCTTTGTCATCCTTGATGAGGTCGGGCGCGGCACCTCGACCTATGACGGCCTCGCCATCGCCTGGGCGGTGGTCGAGGCGGTGCACGACATCAACAAATGCCGCTGCCTGTTCGCGACCCATTATCATGAGCTGACCCGACTGGCGGAACGGCTCGACAGCCTGAGCCTCCATCATGTCCGCGCGCGCGAATGGAAGGGGGATCTGGTCCTTCTCCACGAACTCGCCACCGGGCCTGCTGATCGCAGCTATGGGCTTGCCGTGGCGCGGCTCGCGGGCTTGTCTCCTGCGGTGGTGGGGCGTGCCAAGGATGTGCTCAAGCGGCTTGAAGCCGGGCGGGCCGCCACCGGCGGTCTCGCCGCCGGCCTCGACGACCTGCCACTCTTCGCCGCCGCCGCCGCGATCGAGCAGGCAGCACCCGACCCCTTGCGCGAGGCGATTGCCGAGGTCGATGCCGACGTGCTCACCCCGCGCGAGGCGCTTGACCTGATCTATCGTCTCAAAGGGCTGCTCGCCGACGGTTCATGAGGCTGCAAGCGGCCGGAGCGCATGGCATGCGAATGGAGCGGCCCACCCATATCCTCAACGCGGCGTCGAACCTGCTCGGCATCGCCCTGCTGATCATCGCGGGGCTCAATGTCAGTCATATCGCCGACAAGAGTTTCGCGGATGAGATCGCCTGGCTGGCGGCGGTCTGCCTCGCCAGCTCCTGCCTGCTATCCTACTTGTCGCTTCGACATCGCCAGCCTGGTCAACGCTTCGAGGATTGGGCCGACCGGGTCTTTCTGATCGGCCTGATCATGCTGATCGGCTCGATCGTCGTGCTCGCGATCGGCAACCGTTAGCGGCCGAGATGCCAGACCCAGGCGATCAAAGGCGTACCGACCAGCACGACCAGCACCGATAAAGGCAGGCCCAGCTTCCAATAATCGCCGAAGCGATAGCCGCCGGGTCCACGCACCAGCGTGTTGCACTGATGGCCGATCGGCGTGAGGAAATCGCAGCCCGCGCCGGTCGCGACCGCCATCAGGAAGGCGTCGGCACTCAACCCCAGCCCCTTGGCGACTCCCACCGCGATCGGCCCCAGCACCAATACGGTCGGCGCATTGTGGAGAAAGGGCGAGCAGGCCATCGCTGCGACCAGCATTACCCCGAGCGCGAGCAGCGCGGGCATATCCTGCAGGAACGCGGCCAGGCCATGCGCGATCAGGTCGGTGCCGCCCGAATGCTGGACCGCTTCCGACAAAGGCGTGAGCGCGCCGATCAGCACCAGCACTTCGGGTTCAAGCGAGGCATAAGCTTCGCGCATCGAGAGCGACCCGGAAACGATCATCAGCAATGCAGCGCCGAAGAAGGCGCCTGCCACCGGCACGATATTGAGCGCGAGCAGGATCATCGCCGTCGCGAGGATCAGCACGGGCACGAAGCGGCGCCGCCCGCCGCCGATCTGCACGATGCGCTCCGCAAGTGGTAACAGGTAAAGGCTTTCAATGACTTCCGGCAGGGCTTTCTCACCCGCTCGCAATACGAGCAAATCGCCGGTCCGAAAGGTGACGTCGCGCAGCCGTTCGGTGATGCGCTCGTTGGAACGGCCGATTGCCAGCAATTGCACACCGTAACGCTGCTGCAGCCGCATCCGCTCTGCCGAATGGCCGATCAGCGGCGAACCGCTTTGCACGACCGCCTCGATCGTGCGTGTCTCTTCGCTTGGCTCGTCTTTTTTGACATCCTCTTTCTTGCGCGTTTCCTGAAGCGGCGTGCGCTGGAAAACCCGCGCGAGCGCCTCGGCGTCTCCTTCCAGCACCAGGCTCATCCCCGGCGATAGCCGCGTGCTTGCCAGAGCCTTGCGCGATTTGCCGTTCTTGCCCACGACGGCGCGCACCCGCACATCGTCCTTGGCCAGATCGAGATTGCCGATGGTCCGAAGGTCTTCGGGCAGTTTGTCCGGGACCTTGGCCTCAGTCGAATAAGCAGCCTCCGCAGCGGCCTCCGCCAACCCAGCCCGCCCCTTGCGATCGCGCGGCAGCAGCCGCCATGCGAAGCTTACGAAGATCAGGCCGAGCAGGGTCAGGACCAGACCGACCGGTGCGAAATCGTACATCTTGAAAGGTTGGCCGAACGTCTGCTCGCGTACCTGGCTGACGATAATGTTGGTCGATGTGCCGACCAAAGTGACCAATCCGCCCAGGAGCGACATGAACGACATCGGCATCAGCAACGATGAGGGCGAGCTCTCCGTATCCCGCGCAACCCGCAGCGCCACCGGCATCAGGATTGCGAGCGCGCCGACATTCTTGGTCAGCGTCGACAGGATCGCGGTCGCGCCCGCCAGTACGGGCACTTGGGTCGCCGTCGATTTGAGCCGATCGAGCAGCGGCCGCACCGCCCATTCGATCACGCCCGACTGCTGAATCGCGGCGCTCACGATCAACGCGCAGGCAATGATAACCACTACGTCGCTGGTGAAGCCGGTGAAGGCGGCCTTGATGGGCACATCGCGGGTGATCACGCCTGCGAACAAGGCCACCAGCGCGATCACGTCATACCGGAATCGCCCCCATGCGAAGGCGAGAACCGCACCGCCGATGATCGCGAAGGAAAGTGCCTGAGAACCCGTCAAGGAAGCCAAATTCCTATCAATGCGGCGAAACTGACGATCAGCAGGAAGCCGTTCACCGCGACCAGCAGGGCGGCTGGGATGCGTGGCGTGTCGGGGCGGGGCGGGCGTACCTTGCTCATCTGCCGCCAGACCGCGGCGACGAAGCAAAAGCCCGAAAACAGAATCAGCACGCTGCCGGTGACGCCGATAAGCCAATTGGGCACGATCTTGTCGAGCAGCGCGCGTGCGCCGATGCCGGAGGCGAGCGCAGCGAGGCCAGTGCGCACCCAGGCCGCATAGGTCCGTTCCGCTGCCAGCACGGTCCGGTCGGCGGCCAGTTCGGTCCGGCGGTCGGCGCTGTCGGTCTGCTCTTCGGCGCTGTGTTCAAGATGCGCGGCACTGACGACAAGCTTGGCATGGGCTTTGTTGGTGGCAGCCCGATTTGTGGGAGACCGGTCGTCATTGGCCATGTCATCGTAACGCGTGGGAGATGATTTGTTCCCTCAGGTGACGGCGGCGCCTTCTGCCCCTATCTGGGGAAGATCATGGCCAATCGGTTCGACAATCTGCCCAATCGCCGCGCAATCATCGACCGGCGCGGGCTCGCGGACCTGCTGTCGCGGTTGGAGGGGAACAATCCCGCGACGCTCCGCGCCGCCGCTACGCCCGCGCTGCGTGAAGCGCTCGACCGTGGCCGTGCGGAGATTGCCCGGCGGCTTGCCGAAAAGCCCAGCCATGGCGCCGAAATCGCGTCATCCTATGCCTTCCTGACCGATCAACTGCTGCGACTTTGCTTCGATTTCACGCTTCAGCGCCTCTACCGCAACAATCATCCAACCGCCGGCGAGCGCATCACGCTGATCGCGGTCGGCGGCTACGGCCGCGGCGAGATGGCGCTCCATTCGGATATCGACATCGCGTTCATCACGCCATGGAAGCAGACCGGCTGGGCCGAGCAGGTGATCGAATCGATCCTCTACATGCTGTGGGATCTGGGCCTGAAAGTCGGCCATTCGAGCCGCTCGCTCGACGATATGGTGCGCATGGCGAAGAGCGACCTCACCATCTGCACCGCTCTGCTGGAAGCGCGATATGTGTGGGGCGATCAGGCGCTCTATGACGAGGCTGCCGCGCGCTTCGACCGCGATGTCCAGGCCGGCAATGCGCGGAGCTTCGTCGCCGCCAAGCTAGCCGAGCGCAACGAGCGCCACGCGCGGATGGGCGACAGCCGCTATGTCGTCGAGCCCAACCTCAAGGAGGGGAAGGGGGGCTTGCGCGATCTCCATACGCTCTTCTGGATCGGCAAATATGTCCATAAGGTCGATACCGTCGCCGAACTGGTCGAGAAGGGCCTGTTCACCGCGGACGAATATCGCCGTTTCCGCAGGGCCGAGAATTTCCTGTGGGCGGTGCGCTGCCACCTCCATATCTACGCCAAAAGGGCGGAGGACAGGCTGACCTTCGACGTCCAGTCGGAGATCGCGGCGCGCATGCATTATGCCGATCGGCCGGGGCGCAGCGCGGTCGAACGCTTCATGCGTCATTATTTCCTGACCGCGAAGGAGGTCGGCGACCTGACCGGCGTGTTCCTTGCGCATATCGACGAGGAATTTGCGGGGCGCGGCCGCCGTTTCGGCTTCCCGACATTGCGCCGCCGGCCGCGCAAGCTCGACGGCTTCATGCTCGACCGCGGCCGCCTCAAGGCGCCGGAGGACGATTTCTTCGCGCAGGATCCGGTCCGGTTGATCGAACTGTTCTGGCTGGCGGACAAACACGAACTGGAAATCCATCCGCTGACGATGCGCCAGGCGGGTCGCGATTGCCGGCTGATCGACGGCCGCGTGCGCGAGGATCGCCGCGCTAATACGCTGTTCCTGGATGTGCTGACCTCGCCCCGCAATCCCGAAATGGTGCTGCGCTGGATGAACGAGGCGGGCGTGTTCGGCCGCTTCATGCCCGATTTCGGCCGGGTGGTCGCGCAGATGCAGTTCGACATGTACCACCATTATACGGTGGACGAGCATTCACTGCGCGCGATCGGCCTCTTGTCTCGGATCGAAAAAGGCGAGCTGGCCGAGGATCATCCGCTCGCCTCCAAGATCTTCAAGCAGATCGTGTCGCGCCGCGCGCTCTATGTCTCGGTGCTGCTCCACGATATCGCCAAGGGGCGTGGCGGCGATCATTCGGTGCTGGGGGCCGAGGTGGCGGAGCGGCTCTGCCCGCGTCTGGGCATGACCGCGGCCGAGACCGAGACCGTCGCCTGGCTGGTCCGCTATCACCTGATCATGTCGTCGACCGCGTTCAAGCGCGATCTGGCCGACTTCAAGACGATCCTCGATTTCGCCGCAGTGGTGCAAAGCCCCGAGCGGCTGCGGTTGCTGCTGATGCTGACGATCGTCGACATCCGCGCGGTCGGTCCGGGCGTATGGAATGGCTGGAAGCGCCAGTTGCTGTCCGATCTTTACGATGCCGCCGAGGAAGTGCTGCGGCTCGGCCATAAGCAGCGCGGGCGCGGCGAGCGGATCGAGGTCAAGCGGGCCGAGCTGGGCGTAGCGCTCGGCTGGAGCCGTCACCGGTTCGACGAATATGCGCGGCGCTTCCCCGATTCTTATTGGGTCGCCGAGAGCGCCGACGTACTCGAGCGCAACGCGCGCCAGATCGCGGCGGCGGATACGGCCGAAAAGAACCTCTCGATCGTGGCGCAGGCCGATCCGCAGCGCGGCGCGACGCTCGTCACGATCTACGCCGGCGACCATCCCGGCCTGTTCTACCGCATTGCGGGTGCGATCCATCTTGCGGGCGGCAACATCATCGACGCGCGCATCTACACGACGCGCGATGGCATGGCGGTCGACAATTTCCTCGTCCAGGATCCCTTCGGCCAGGCATTCGACGATCCGCACCGCCTCAAGCGGCTCGCCCAGTCGATCGAGGACGCGCTGATGGCGCGCAACCAGCTGGCGACCAAGCTGGCTGCCAAGCCCGCGCCACGCACGCGCGCGCACGCTTTCGACACCGTGCCTAACGTGCTGATCGATAACAATGCCTCGAACCGCTATACCGTGGTCGAGGTCAATGCCGGCGACCGGCCGGCCCTGCTTTATGCGCTCGCGCGCGCCATGTTCCAGGCCAAGGTCACGATCCACTCCGCGC
>Ga0207657_10008826_pt1 | contig 10196 bp, 6 predicted proteins | sample KBSC33metaG_FD_184316 | JGI IMG/M metagenome (GOLD analysis project Ga0207657, IMG submission 184316) | Corn rhizosphere microbial communities from Kellogg Biological Station, Michigan, USA - KBS C3-3 metaG (SPAdes) (version 2) | ecosystem: Host-associated > Plants > Roots > Rhizosphere > Soil ... | reverse complement strand
TCTCATCATCTAGAGATTTAGAAATTTTTCTTTAGCATGTACTTATCTTTGCAAATTGCTTACTTGCTGAACAAGCGCCACTGCCGGGTTTTCTACATGCATAATGGCCTGGGATGGATTTTCAAATGCTTGCCGGCACCATAGAATAATTTTATTGCCGGGATATTTATTTACCTGTTTATTTAACCAATTACTTGCAGCAGTCCTGTTTTCAAGTTTTTCCATTGCCCAGGCTGTTACAAGATCATTAGCTGGTAAAAAATTAGCTACCGTATTTTCAATTTTTGGAGTGAAGTCAAGAATCTTTTGAAGGTATTGCTTTGCATGGCCAGACTTGCCTGTTTTTTCATAACATAAATAACTCATCCAATCTTCCAGGCGCTCATCAATGTTTTCCGGGTAAGGCTTACCAACACCTAAATTTTCAGGCCACTTTTTTGCATCCTCAATAAAAGAAATTGCCTTGTTATAATTCTTATTCTTTATTGCATCTGCTGCCTGCATTAATTTGGCTTCGTGGTATAATTCGCGGCCAACTGTTGCCCCTTCAAAAGGAAGAATATTAATTCCGGATAAGAGAACAGAGCAATCGCTGTATTTTTTATTAAGCAATAATGTTTTTGCATAAAGCAACCCTATTATGTAATTACCGGAGTGTGCTTTATAAAAAGGTTGAATGAGTACTAGCGCTTTTGCATTTTCATTGTGATCAATGTAGTATTCGCCAAGTAATTTTGTATATCGCCATTCATTTTTATCCAGCGAAATAGATTTTTGAAGATCTGCTAAAACCTGTTCATCGCCAGTGCCGGATAGCAATGAAGCACGTGCTGCGTAGAAAGGAGCAAACATCGGTTCATTATTGCACGATAAAAAAAGCTTCCTGCTTTCATTAGTACGGTTGCAGTTTTTGTATAATAAAGCCAGATAGTATTTTGGTTTCCAATTATTGGTATTTCCCTTTGCCCATAACAGCATTTGCTCATCTTCTTGCCGAAAAGGAAAAACAAATGCAGGAGATAAATTATCAGCTTCTTCTATCAATTTGGAAAGATGTTTTCCTTGTTTACTTAGCAGGAAAGCCGTCCAGTAAGCTACAAGGTCGTTTGACGGCGATAATTCCAAAACCTTTTTACTTTCATCAATGCATCCATTATCGTAATAGCTGATGGCTAATTCAAGATAGGTTTGAGCAGGCTGCTCATTAGTTATAATGCTGGTAAAGTTTTTTTTATTTTCTTCTGATGTGTCTAATAAATACTTTTCGAATAATGCAAAATGGTTCAGTGGATCAAATGATAAAATTGAACTCAATATTTTTTTTTCTGCATCGCGGTTATTTTTATAACGGTTAGCAATACACGAAATTTGAAGCGCTGCAATATTATAACGATTAAAATCAATTGCAGCGTTAGCATAGTGCAATGCTTTATCCCAATTCTTTTGTATAAGATAAATATTGGCCAGGCCAGTGTAAGCTTCGCTTCTGTATTCCACAGATAAACTTGCCAGGTCAAGCCCATCCATTGCATCAATTACATTGCCGAGCCTTGCATTTATGATACCATAATAATAATTGGCGCTACCATCGTTGGTATTAATGCTTAAAGCTTTTTTTGCAAATTGAAGCGCTTCTTCATAACGCATGTTGCGATACATCAGTTCCGCCATTTTTACCAATGCAGGTAAAAAATTATGGTCAAGAGTTAAAGATGCATTCAGCTTGCTCTCTGCTGAGTCGTATTGTTTTTCATCAGCAAATTCCTGGCCTTGTATATATAAGCCATAAGCTGAGTTCCAGTTGAAGTTTTCCGGAGCATCAAGCGGACGGCTTATACTATAAGCATCGGGCTTAGAATTGTATATAAGTTTGTTAGCGCCAATCGTTATTAAAAGATTATCAGGATTAATATTTACCTGCGCAGAATCAACGAAAGTTGTAAGAGGATTACTTTCAATCTTTTTACTGTAGATGATTTTATCTCCTCCCTTTACTTCAAGCGTATCATCAATCTTTTGTACAGGATTAAAGTAAAGCTTGAGCCAGCCATTTTCATATATCACATTTAAAGCGCCGTATTCATTGGCTTCTACAAATCCTTTTGTTTTTAAAACAGGATACCAGTATTCCTTCCACACTTCAGTTCCGTAAGGAGAAAAACTTTTATGCTTAAATGGGGTGAACGTGCTTTTTTCCGCAGTCTGGTTAAACAATCTCCCAGATTGCACTTCAACATATTGGCCATCTGTATCGGTTAATAATTTTTCCCAGATCATTCCTTGTTGCGACAATCCCCATATCCATATTTTCTTCCCTGGCTTTTCATCGTGCGGCGCATATCTTGCCATGCCGAAATCATCGTCATGCCAGTATGTTCCAAAAAAATCTGTGTACTTACCAAATACATGATAGGACTTATAACCACCAAAATTGTTATTCTCATAAAAAGAAATGGCCTTGCCGTTTTGTTTATTTACAGGCCAGTCGCTGTATTCACCTTCATGGCCCAGGTAATGATTTCCGCGATATATAAACTCAAGATTTCCCTTCGCTTTTAAGCCTGCATTCATCCAGTGATAATACGGTTCTTCAATTTTTGTGTTGTTGTACCAAAAAGATCTTGTAGTAAAATAAGCTTTGTCTTTAGGTAGATTAATTTCTATTGTCCAGTGAGTGTTGGTTAGTAAATCCAATGTTCCGATGATGCAGCTTACACTGCCATCTTCATTCTTTCGCGTTGTGTAATCCACTGGTGTAGCGCAATTGGGCGTATGGCCCACAATGCCATAGTTAGCTTCCAGGCCGCCGCTTGTCCATGGCCCGCGCAATGCAATATCACGAAATTTTATTGCATGATTATAATAGAAAAAAGAACGGCCTGTAGATTTTTCTATGGCTGACCATATTTTGCCGCCGATCCCAGGCAATATCATCACCTTAATAAAATCGTTCTCTAATTCTACTACTTTCCATTCTTTTCGGATGGGCTTATCGGTAAATCCATCGTAGCGAAAATAAGGATACATTATAGTGAATGATGGAATAGGATTTGGATCAGAAAATGGATATGTTGTAAAGACCTTATTGTACTCACGAACAACCGCATTAGTTTGCGCAATGCCCGAAAAGCTGATACAAACCAATACAACGAAGAATATTTTGCGCATGTTGATATTTTAAATTTGGAAGTGTAAAATAAATTATTCTGTCGCAGGTCTGCCGGCCTGTACCTTTACTTACTTAACATTGCAATAAAGATATTTAGCTTTTTGAAAATAATCTTGAAACCATTATAACAATTATCCTAGCGTTCTATACTTTGCTATTCTTTCTTTCCAATAATTTTTTTCTAAATTTCTTTTGATGATAAATGAATTAAACTAAGGTATAATGACATTTAAGCTTAAAGTTGTTTTTGAATTCATAATTTCCTTTGTTGTTGGTGATTGCTGCCCTGCAAAACCAACCGCACAAACACTTTTAGGTTTGCTTTCTGATATTTTTTAATAATAATATTACTATTACTACTTTCTTTCTGCTACTTCTTTGTGAATAATTCAACTTTGTTAAGACTATAATGAAATCGCTCTTATTCTAACCCATTCTTTCCAAGACTTTCGGCAGCTTCTTTCGTAATTGCTTTTTCCAGCCCATTTGCATAACCAGGCTTACAATAATAAGTTTCAGGCCGCTATAGCCTGAATGTTGTAACGAAAGAATTGTTCCGCCGCAGGTTGGTTCTAACATAAAGCTTAAGACTGTATCTAATTTGGTAAAAATTCCTTTTGTGATTTTATTTGCTGCATCGGAATGAATGCCTGCACAGGCCAATGCCTTTTCACCTGTTGCTTCACCTCTGTATGTATATGCTATGTGCTTTAGTGGTTCAATTGCTGTTATTTCACAATGTGTAATTCCGTCCCAGCCTTTTTGGGGAGCCATGCGGAACGTGAAATAGTGCTCCAGTTCTGGCTTAATGTTATTTTCCATAAACCAACTCCCAAGAAGCCTAGCGTCTGTCAGCGCTTGCCAAACCTTCTCAGGCGGATATGGTAACACGGTTTTAAGTTTAATAGTTCGTTTCATTTTTTATTTAAAGGCTTTGAGGCTTGAATAACTAATCCATCATAATGTTTATATTATCTAAACAATAAATGGTTGCTGTGCAATTAATTTTTAAAATTCTATTGCAGATCCCGGCTATAAAATTATCCTTGGATCATTTTTTTGATTATCTTAAAAAGATTATAGCTTTAGAAAAATTGATACTAAATTACAAGTTTGATTATACACTTTCCAAACGATACCTGGTATGGTAAAATTTAATAGAACATACATTCTGTTTATCATTTTTTCAATGACGACCGCAACCACTTTTGCGCAGCAAAACGAAATCTATCCCGGCGAAATATGGAAAGATAACAACGGCAACCACATACAAGCCCACGGCGGTGGAATTATTAAAATAAATGAAACTTATTACTGGTATGGAGAAGAGCGTTCGAAAGGCCTTGATACAAATTTTCGCTATGTAAGTTGTTATTCCTCTAAAGATCTCATAAACTGGAAATTTTTGGGTGATGTAGTTAAAATGGCCGACTCGGAAAACCTGGGATACCGGTGGGTGTTAGAAAGGCCGAAAATTTTTTATAACCGGAAGACAAAAAAGTATGTGATGTACTTTCATCTCGATGACAGAAGTTATAAACTGGCAAGAGTAGGAATAGCCGTGAGCGATGAACCCGATGGCAATTTTACTTATGTAAAAAGTTTTCGTCCGCTTGGCCATGAAAGCCGGGACATTGGCCAGTTTATAGATGATGATGGTACGGCTTATTTGGTTTTTGAAGATCGGCCTTTTGGATTTCGTATTGCCAGGCTTTCTGATGATTATATGAATGTTGAAAAAGAAATGTGCCTCGTAAAGGCACACATGGAAGGTGGGGCAATTGTTCATTATGATGGCTTGTATTATTCCATCGGTTCTTCGCTTACAGGCTGGAAGCCCAATCCAAATAAGTATGCAACAGCAACATCATTAGAAGGCCCCTGGAGCGAATTTAAAGATATTGCACCGCCGGAAACAAATACCTACGGATCACAATCTACCATGCTCCTGAAGATTGCCGGCACAAAAAAAACTACAATAATTTTTATGGCTGATCAATGGAAGCCTCGTTCCCAATGGGATTCCCGTTATTTATGGATGCCTGTTGAAATTGGCAATGGGCAATTGCAGGTTCCACAACCAAAGCCATGGACGATTAACATAAAAACAGGACAGTGGAGTTATATACAGGATGGTAAACTCACCAATAAACCAATAAACTAATTATTATTAATAAACTAACGACTCATAAACTACCAAACCAATAAACTAACAACTAACGGTTACTAATAAACGAAAATTATGCAAATTTCTACAGGGAGCAGCACAACAACCAAAGGCCCATCATCAGGATTCGTAATTCGTGTGTCATTAATAGCCGCCTTGGGCGGTTTTTTGTTTGGCTTTGAAACCGCGGTTATTTCCGGCGCTGAAAAAACTATTCAGCAGCTTTGGTCCTTAAGCGCTTTCTGGCAAGGATTTACGGTTGCTTCCAGCCTTATTGGAACCGTTATTGGCGCTATGACGGCCGGTATCCCGGCTCAGCGATATGGCAGAAAAAAAGTATTAACTGTTATTGCTATTCTTTATCTTTTTTCTGCAATTGGCTGTGCAGTTACTCCTTTGTGGGTTTTGTTTATTACGGCAAGGTTCATTGGCGGCCTTGCAGTGGGTGCATCTTCCGTTGTGGGGCCAATGTATATTTCAGAAATTGCGCCCGCTGGCCAAAGAGGAAGATTAGCAGGTTCATTTCAGCTAATGATTGTTACCGGCATTTTTGTGGCTTATCTCACCAACTTTTTGTTTGTAAATATCGGGGAAGATTCCTGGCGTTGGATGCTGGGCATAATGGTGGTGCCTGCTGCATTATTTGCAATACTTCTAAAAAGCATACCTGAAAGTCCGCGCTGGCTGGTATTAAATAACCGGGATGAAGAAGCAAAACTCATTTTTGCAAAAACAGGCGAGCATGATGCACTGGCATTAATTCGGGAAGAACATAATTTATCAAAGAAGGGAACTAAAGAAAGTTTGTTCAATGGTAAATATAAAAAGCCAATTTTATATGCAATGCTGCTTGCCATGTTTAATCAACTGTCGGGCATAAACGCTATTTTGTATTATGCTCCACGCATATTTGAAATGGCAGGATTTTCAAAATCGCAGGCCTACCTGCAACCTGTTTACATCGGCGCTGCCAACTTATTTTTTACTTTACTTGCCATGACGATGATTGATAAGTTTGGCAGGAAGACATTGCTGCTGGTTGGCGCCGCCGGCATGATCGTGTTTCTTGGTTTAACTGCCTATGCATTTAGTTCTGGCGGCACGCTAGGCACAAATGTCTTAGTTTATCTTATTGGGTTTATTGCCTTCTTTGCATTTTCGCAAGGTGCCGTTATATGGGTATTTATTTCAGAAATATTTCCTAACTCGGTGCGTTCGCAGGGCGGCTCTCTGGGCAGTTTTACACATTGGATAATGGCGGCTATCATATCATGGACATTTCCAATAATAGTGGAAGGAAGTCCAAATGGTGGGTTTTATTCTTTTGTATTTTACAGTGCAATGATGCTGGTATCATTAATTTTCATTTGGAAGGTAATGCCTGAAACCAAAGGCCGTACATTGGAGCAAATTCAGAAAGACCTGGGGATTGTGTAAAAGACATTTGATGCATTTAAAAATATACAGCAAATATGAAAATTAGTATAAGAGCATATACCATTGCGGGGCTCTTATTAATAGCAAGCTCTCAAAGTTATGGACAGGTAAAAAAAGTTTACACCGGATTAAGTGCGGCGAAGCAAACCAAACTGGAATTAGGCATCAGCACAAATGGAAAGCTTATGTATCGCATGTCTTACTTTGGCCAGAGCGTGGTTACATGGTCAGAATTGGGATTCAAAATAGAAGGCGTAGATACTACGCAAAAAACCATCGTGAAAAGCAAAACACAAAAAAGCCATACTGGTAAATTCGCATGGCCCTTAGGCGAAAATGATACCATCACAAATAATTATAACGAAATAAAATTATCATGTATAATTTCTGATTTGCAATATAATTTTATAGCAAGAATATTTAACGGCAGCGTTGCTTTCAGGTATGAAATACCTGACCAAAAGTCTTCGGCAAGCGATACTATCAGTAGCGAGTACACGAAATTTAATTTTGGCAACCCTTATACAATTTACCAGTATAACAAGGAATCAGTATTTACCCCGGTTGCATTAAATGAGCTCAGCAAAACATGCGACCTTCCTGCAACATTAACCAACGGAAAATTATTCATCACCGTGGGCGAGGCCGATAATGCCGGTTATACTAAAGCCGAATTAAAAAGAGGCCCACAACCTAACAGCCTTGCTATTGCTTTACTAATGGACTCAGCAATAAAAGTCAAATTTCCTTTTCAATCGCCTTGGCGAACAATAAGCGTTTCTAAAACTGCTATCGGACTTCATAACTACAGCGATCTTTTTTTGAAACTAACTCCATCCGCAAACCAGGTTCCTTCATGGATCAGGCCAGGCAAGCTGATAAGAGCGCAATTGAATACACAGAGCGCTTTGGATTGCATCGATTTTGCTGCAAGGCATAATTTTCAATACATCATGTTCGATGCAGGCTGGTATGGTGCAGAATTTCATACTACGTCAGACCCTACGAAGGTTATTCCTGAAATTAATATGCCTGAAATTATTCAACATGGAAAAGAAAAAGGTATTGGCGTAATACTTTATGTGAATTATGTTGGGCTTAAAGTAAAGCTTGATACAATTCTTCCGCTGTATAAAAACTGGGGTATAGCGGGACTTAAGTTTGGCTTCGTTGATGGGCTTACTCATGATGGGCTTACATGGTTAGTGTCTGCAATAAAAAAGGTAAACGATTATGGATTTATCCTGGACATTCACGATAATTATAAGCCTACAGGATTGAGCAGGACTTATCCTGCACTGCTAACACAAGAGGGCATCAGGGGTGATGAAAACAGCCCGGATGCTTTTCATACAACCACTTTGCCGTTTACCCGGTTTTTGGCGGGGCCTGCAGATTTTACCTTTTGCTATCCCAATTTAAAAAATACTTTTGCTAAAAATCTGAAGGTAAGTAAAGCGCAGCAGCTCGCTTTAACCGTTGTTTATTTCAGCCCGTTGCAATCCATTTTTTGGTACGGGCAGCCGAATGATTACACGAATGAAAAAGAAATAGAATTTTTTAAATTCGTTCCAACTGTTTGGGACGAATCTCATTACCTGGCCGGCGATATAGGTAAAAATATAAGTGTAGCAAGGCGCAAAGGAAATTCCTGGTTTGTGGGCAACGCTGCAGGCTTGGAAAATTGGAAGAACAGCATTAAACTAAATTTTCTAACTAAGGGTATCAATTATACTGCAACTGTTTATGAAGATGATGATTCAGGAAGCATTCGTAAGCGAGTCAAACAAATTAAAAAAGGAGATATTTTTTATTTTGATATCAGCGCAAAAGGCGGCCAGGCAATGATAATTCGCCCGGATAAATGAGGATAAACGTTTTAATATGAACTTTGGCAGGCTTTTCCAATTGAGCCAGGTTAAGATGGTTGGTTCCATTTTTTAAATAAGGATTATGATAAAAAGTAGTTCAGACTACAACTTTAAATTTAACGGGAAAAGTGATAAGCCGCTTTATTTGTCTATTGCTGAAATTATAGCAAACGACATAGAAAAAGGCTATTTGCAAAAAAAAGCGCATTTACCTTCTATTAATGAGTTCAGCTCTAAATATTCTGTAGCACGAGACACCATTGAAAAAGCATACAAGGAGTTAAAAAGGGAAAATTACATCTCTTCCTCACCGGGCACTGGCTATTTTGTTGTGGGGAAAAAGGATACCAAGTTGAAAGTATTACTGGTTTTTAATAAACTGAGTTCTTATAAAAAAATAGTGTACGATGCTATTATAAAAACTATGGGCAGCAGGGCTAAAGTTGATTTGCAAATTCACCATTATGATCCCCGTATTCTGAAAGAAATTATAGAGGCCACCGCAGGCCAGTATCATTACTATGTAATAATGCCGCACTTTTTTTTGCATTCAAAAAAAAAGGAGTATTTGCCAACACTTAGCAGTATTCCTGAAAATGAGCTGGTATTGTTAGATAAAAGAGTGAACGGGCTGCCGGGCAATACAATGGGCATTTTTCAAAACTTTGAATACGACATTTACCATGCGTTAAAGTCGGTGGCGAGACGTATAAAAAAATATCATGAGATTATTATGGTGTTTCCAAAAGAAACGCATCACCCGACAGAAATAATAGATGGGGTAAAAAAATTTTGCAAAGAATCAAACAAAGATTTTTCTGTAATCAAAAACATAGAAAATAAGGAGTTTAGCGCTGGCACATTATACATAGTAATCGAAGAACCCGTGCTTGCAAAACTGATTAAGATGGTACGGAAAACAAAGTTTCAGCAGGGGAAACAAATAGGAATTATTTCATTTAACGAAAGCGATTTAAAGGAACTGCTGGATATAACGGTTATCACTACAGACTTTGATCAAATGGGACGCTCGGTAGCAAATATGATATTAGAAAGACAGCACACACAAATTAATAACCCCTTCAAAATTATTGTGCGAAATTCTATTTAAGATGTGTATAAATCATATCAAAATGTTAATTAATTGTGTATAAATAAATTGACGGCAATCTTTTCTTTTACATTTGTAACAGAATCATAACCCGTTAAATTTTTTGTATGAAGTTCATTGCCATTATTTTATCATTGGCTTCATTCCCGTTTATTGCAAAAGCCCAGGTTTTTTTACCGCCTTTGGTAACTGCTGTACAGGTTCTTAATAATTCTAACTCTACCGAAAAACCAAATCCCCAAATATCTTCTTTTACCGCCGTACGCTCCAATTTATTGGCACAGCTAAACTGGTCAACTTCTTATGAGAAAAATAATAAAGGCTTTAGTATCGAACGCAGCACAGATGGAACAAATTTCAGCCAGATAGCAATTGTGCCTTCACAGGCTGCGGGCAACACATCTACCCAAAAGCACAACTATATTTATTTTGATGATAAAC
>Ga0207657_10008825_pt1 | contig 10197 bp, 8 predicted proteins | sample KBSC33metaG_FD_184316 | JGI IMG/M metagenome (GOLD analysis project Ga0207657, IMG submission 184316) | Corn rhizosphere microbial communities from Kellogg Biological Station, Michigan, USA - KBS C3-3 metaG (SPAdes) (version 2) | ecosystem: Host-associated > Plants > Roots > Rhizosphere > Soil ... | reverse complement strand
AAAGCTCCTTTGGATTTGCCGGCTTTTTCGCAGGGCTAAAGCCCTGCGCTCCCACCGAAAAGCACAAAGCGCGCATTTTTCCGCAGCCTGTAAAGCCGCGTTGAATCCAACCGGTTTGCGGCATCCTTCGACTACGCTCAGGACAGGCTCTGAAGCCGTGCCCTTAACAAAGCAGGACTTAACTTATCAGGGGTTCTTTAGGTTGCGGGCTGCGTGTGTAGAGGCTGAGTCGAGGCTCCGCAGCGGGGGCAGAAGGCCGCGGCTGACTCGATAGTGTTGTAGCAGGAAGGACAGCTTCGCGGAACCGAGAGCGAAGCGGCGCTGCTGAGGATGTAACTGGAGATGGAGAGGGCCACCTCGGCGTTGTAGCTGCGAACGCGGTTCGGGGAAAGGAAGGCGTCGATCAGCCCGAGGATGGCGGAGATGCCGGTCCAGCAGAGCAGCAGGTAGACGATGCCGAGGCCGTTGCGCCGGAGATAGAAGTGATGCGCGCCGAAGCAGCCGAGGAAGATGGCGAAGAGGACGCAGACGACCTCGTCCTTGCGGGCACGCTCGTACTCGGTATAGAAGAGAGCGCGTTGGGAGTCGTTCATGTTGCAGGTGTAGATGGAGTCAGGGAACTGCATAAAGGTCTCCGGATTCCTGGTCGGACTTGCAGATGATAATACGCGCAAGGGCGCGGCACGGTTCCCATGATAGATTCAGGCAGCTTTTGCCCACCAAGGCTTGACCAAGCAGCGAAGTTGCTGCATCGTGGTGCGATGCGCGGTGCGACGAGGTTGTCGGCGAGCTGGTGGGTTGTACTTGCCCTGGCAAGCACGGCGCTGTGGGCGATGCGCTCGGATGCGCGGCTTGTGCCGGGGCGGACGCTGACGGCGTGAGCGAGCAAAGCTGATGCCCTGCCTCTCGGAGTGGAGTGGCTGGGCAGCGCGCGATTGCCTCTGTGAAGGCGCACCCGGACGACAAGGACGCGCCCGAAGCTCTGGCGCTTACCGTGCGCGCCACTCGCTATGGCTGCAATGTGGAGAAAGGGGTTGCACAGAAGACGGTGAGCAAGCAGGCGTTTGAACTGCTGCACCGGCTGTATCCGAAGTCGCCCTGAACGGCGAAGACACCCTACTACTATTACTATTGAAGCCGCCAGAAAGCAGAGACCCTCGCCGGAGCGAGGGTCTTGCGCAATCGATTCGGGGCTGAGTTATGCGTCTTTGACGCCGTCCACGAAGGCTTTCAGCTTGCGGCTGCGGCTGGGATGACGGAGTTTGCGCAGGGCCTTGGCCTCGATTTGGCGGATGCGCTCGCGTGTGACCTGGAAGCTCTGGCCGACTTCTTCGAGCGTGTGCTCGGAGCCGTCTTCGAGGCCGAAGCGCATCTTGATGACACGCTCTTCGCGCGGCGTGAGCGTGCGAAGCACCTGCGAGGTGTACTCCTTCAGGTTGACCGAGATGACAGCGTCGGAAGGCGAGACGGCCATGCGGTCTTCGATGAAGTCGCCGAGGTGCGAATCTTCCTCTTCGCCGATCGGCGTTTCGAGCGAGATAGGCTCCTGCGCGATCTTGAGGACCTTGCGGACCTTCGCGACGGGGATGTCCATGCGGCGGGCGATCTCTTCGGACGAGGCTTCGCGGCCAAGCTCCTGCACAAGCTGACGACTGGTGCGGATGAGCTTGTTGATCGTCTCGATCATGTGGACCGGGATGCGGATCGTGCGGGCCTGGTCCGCGATGGCGCGGGTGATGGCCTGACGGATCCACCACGTGGCGTAGGTCGAGAACTTGTAGCCGCGGCGGTACTCGAACTTATCGACCGCCTTCATCAGGCCGATGTTGCCTTCCTGAATGAGGTCGAGGAACTGGAGGCCGCGGTTGGTGTACTTTTTGGCGATGGAGACGACGAGGCGCAGGTTCGCTTCGATCAGCTCGCGCTTGGCGCGCTCGGCGTCCATGTCGCCCTGGATCATCTCGCGCTGTGTGCGCTTGAGGTCGGCGATGGAGATGCCTGCGTCCTGCTCGAGACGTTCGAGGTCGGTGCGGCAGTTCTTCTGCTGGCGCTTGTACTCCTTGCGCAGCTCTTCGGACTTCGAGGCTTCATGCTTGGTGTCGAGCGTCTTGATCTGGCGTTCGAGGGTGCGCATGGCGTCCACGGTCTTGTTGACCTTGTCGAGCAGGCGCTTCTTCTCGCCGTTGGTGTACTTGAGCTCGCGGATGATGCGGTTGATGTAGACGTTCTCGCGGCCGATGAGCCAGCGGTTCTTGCGCGCGTCCTTTGCCTTTGCCTTGGAGTCCTTGCCGTGGGGAGCAACGAGCTTTTCTTCAAGCTGTGCGATCTTCTTCTGGTGCTTGAGGATGTGGTCGACGCGGCCGACGGTGTGCTTGACGCGGGCCTGGAGGATCTCTTCGGTCAGCTCTTCTTCGTCGAACGTGACCACTTCCTTGATATTGCGCACGCCGCGCTTGAGGTCTTCACCCAGGGCGACGATCTCGCGGATGACGATGGGTGAGCGCGAGATCGCCTTCATCACGCGGAGCTGTCCGCGCTCGATGCGCTTGGCAATTTCGACTTCGCCTTCGCGGGTGAGCAGCGGCACGGTACCCATCTCGCGCAGGTACATGCGAACGGGGTCGTTGGTCTTTTCGAGCGTTCCGGGCGAGAGGTCGAGTTCAACGTCCTCGGACTCTTCGCCGGCCTCGGGCTCATACTTCTCGCGCTCGCCGCCGAACTTCGACTCGCCGGAGAGCACGTCGATGCCCTGGGTGTTGATGGTGGTGAGCAGATCGTCGAGGTCGTCGGGCGTGGTGATGTCGCCGGGCAAGAGGTCATTGACCTCGCCGTAGGTCAGGTAGCCCTTTTCCTTCCCTGTATCGATGAGCTTATCTATATCTTCTTCGTACTTGTCGAGTTCTTCAGCCACGGCAGTGCGCACTCCTCGCGAGGAATTCTAAAGATGGGACGGCCGCCGACCTTTCGAGTCATTTTTAACGCGCAGGCGCAGTACAGGCGGAGAAGTCCCCTGGTGGTTCAAGTGTTGGCAGGGAGTAAGGTGCGGTTTAGACCGCGGTGGCAAGCCCGGTTGCCTCAGAAGGCAGGGCATACAAAGGCACACGTCCCCAGCGAATCACAGAATACCACATGATTGGACGTTTCAGACGGGAAATAGACTCCGGAGATACCCTGCCTGCGGCTTGCAGCGAGGCTGAAGCGGCTGCAAAAAATGCGTCCGACAGCCGGTGCCGGGCGATCCGGGGCTAAAGCCCTTGATTTTGCTGAGGTTTTCGCAGGGCTGAAGCCCTGCGCTCCCGCCGAAAAGCACAGGGCGTGCATTTCTTTCGCAACCTGTGAAGTCGCGCCCTTTCAAAACCAAGTATCCATAAGCTATTTAGATATATCTACTTACAGAGAATGGCGTGCTTCCTGAACCACCCGGCCAGACCCTTTTCGACATGCAGCCGGTTCAGCACTTCTTTGGGCAGCACAATGCCAACCGAGTTTCCGATCGTGGTGATCTTGACGGTAGTGGCCATGATGTCGAGTGCCTCTACTGAGTCATAACATGCGTTATAACTAGCTCTCAATGCTCGCCGTCGAGCGTCTGAAGCGTGAATAGAGCGCCGCCGGGCGCAGTGACGGGGGATAGTGGACCATACTGGCGACAAAGGCCGGAAGCGTGTCGTGTGCAATACGCACTGAAGCCGGTACGACATAGGTATTCATGACGATCTCCGATAACAGGAGCGAGGCGGCTGCGCCATAAAGCCCAAAGGAACGGGCAAGAAAGTAGCAGAGAACACAGGTGGCGCTGGTTCCGAGAATGTAATAGGTAGCAAGCCGCTGGTGCTGGTTGGTGGCCGTCATCAGAGACGCGCTGGTGGACCACAGCGAGTAAAAGACGACAACCAGCAGAAGGACGCTGAGCAGCCCCCGGCTGGGCGGAACGTGGCCTCCGGTCCAATGGTGCAGAAACCAGGGGCCGCCAGCCATCATGAGGAGCACAACCAGGAGCGCGACGGCCAGCGCCAACTGGCAGGAGCGCCTGTGCAGAACGCGAGTAAGCGAATAGTCGCCCGCCCCGAACGCGATCGACAACTCCGGTTCGAACGTATTGCTAACCATGTTGACCATCTGTACTGCGACTCGAGAGACGGTGCGGGCAGTGCCGAAGATTACGACAGCCACCGGGCCGAGAGCATAGCCGACGGCCAGCACGGCACCTTGCAAGTTGAGGGCATTGCCCAGCGGAAATCCCATGAAAGCCAAAGCCAGGGGAGCGAGCCTGCGTATTTCGGCAAGTTCTGCATGGGCCCAGCCGAACTTGATCCAGGGGATGTCGCGGCGGACCATCACGTACTGGATCGCGCTCCCGGCCAGGTTGGCTACGGCGAGAATGAGTGCCGCGAGACGGGCTCCCGCGCCGAGCGTCACGGAGACGATCATGCAGGTAAACGCGCAGAGCGTCAGCATGCTCTTCAGAAACGAACCGAAGGGATAACGGCCAATGGAGCGATACGCGGCTTGCAAGAGACCCTCGAGCTGGCCGAAGAGCACGGAGACACCCAGGTAGAAGATGATCCATTTGGTGTCGGTTTCGCTGATATGGGTCAGTTTGAGCAGATGCGCCGCAGGAAGAAAGTAAAGCGCGCCGCCAAGAAAGACGATCACAGCAGCGCAGATGATGAAAATGAGCCACCAGCAGCTCTGAAAGACACGCAGCGCCCCGGCGCGGTCATCGCGTGCAACCATCATCGTCATCTCGTTGCCGGCGACGCTGCCGAATCCTGCATTGCTGAGACTGAGATAGGAAGGGATAGAGTTGATGATCATCCACTCGCCATAGAGCGGCATGCTCCAAAAGTGGAGAAAGACGGGAATCTGCACGAACTGGATGATGGTTGCGGCAAACTTGGACACCCAGTTGGACAGGAAGCCAAAAAACAATCGCCGCTTTGTATGGCTGTCCATGCTGTAAGTCCTTGTTCGCTCTGATTCGCCCTTGTCCGCCAGGGGATATGGAGTGTCTATCGCTGGCGGATCCGTTTGGCCAGCTTCTGGGCATAGGGCCGAATGAGGTCCTTGCTCCGCTCGGTGAGGCTCATGGGCGCCACAACGGTTTCGCCATCGGCGAAACGCTTCACCAGGTCCTGGGCGTTCAGGCGCGCAGCCCAGCTATCGAAAAGAGGCACAATTTCTCCGCGCTCTTCGGGCGAAAACTCCTTGCTCGCGCTGGTGAGGTAACGCATGAAGCTCTTGCGGCTGGCTTGTTCGATCCACAGGCGGTCGCTCAGGTTCGCGCGTTCGGCGGCAAGTGGAATCACTTCATAGAACATGCGCTGTTCGTCTCGCAGCCACATGCCGATGCGTTTGCGGAACTTGTTGCCGTCGTGCCCGATGCGATAGCCGCTGATGATCTCGGCCTCGTAGATGAAGGAGCCGAAAGGAGCAATCTGCATATAGAGCGGCCAGTCGCCAAAGGATTCCATGCCGGTGTGGTATCCGCCGGAGGCCTCGAGCACGTCGCGCCGCGCGGCAAACGCAGCAAAACATGCCTTGGGGCCGTTTCTCTGCTCAATGATGTTGTCGGGAGGCAAAGTGACGGCCTTGACGCTCAGCAGATATTCCGTGCTGATCGTAGCTCCCGTTGCGTCGATCTGGTCCCAGCCGGCGCGGACCAGCACGGCGTCTTCGCGGCGTGAGGCGCCGCGCAGCAGCACTTCACAGAAGTTGGGCCGGGCCACATCGTCGCTGCTGAACAGCGTGACCCAGTCGCCGCTGAGGCTGCGCAGGGTAAAGTCCCACTGTCCGCCAACGTTACAGCCGGGCGGAGGCTTGAGGCCACGGACGTGCTTTGCATACTTTGCGATGATGTCCGGGGTGTGGTCGGTGCTGAAATGATCCGAGACGACGATCTCGTCGGGCGGGCGCGTCTGATTTAAGAGCGAAAGAATCGTCTCTTCAAGGTAGTCAGCCTGGTTGAAGGTCGGAATGCCGACAGACAAGGTGAGACGTTTGCCCATAGGTGGATTGTAACAAGGTGAAAGGGGCGTTTCGGGCGGCGGCGCGAGCCGGTGCTCAGGATCAAAACTCCCGCAGCGAGCGGTCGATCTGCATCTTCTCCGCGATGAGGCGGGTGAGCATCTCCTGGTCGTTGCGGCGCTCGGCTTCGGCGATGAGTGTGCGCACTTCGCGCTGGCGGCGCTCGAGACGGCGTGCACGTAAGGTGTGGAGCGCGTTTTCCACCTGCTCCTGCATGGATTGCTCCGGCTCACTTGTTTCGGCTGACTCACCGCCGCCTTCGAGCGCGCGGGCGAGGAGGACGCGGCTCTCCTGGTCGGGAGCGGCGTCGAGCGGGTTTTCCGGGACTGGTGCATTGGCCAGCGCCTCTAAGACGACAGACGAGGGCAGGCCGTCGTACCACTCCGGGTGCTGCGAAAGCTCCTGCGCGGCGAACGAGCGGGCGGGGTCGTCTTCAGGCAGCACGAGGGCGCGCAGCAGAATACGCTCGGTTTCGCTGGCCGGGTCGTGCGTGTGCTGGCGGATGCTCTCGACGCGCTGCGCCGCCGCCTGCTTCAGCTCCTGACGCAGGATGGCGGAGTCGATACCGAGCTTCTGCGCGGCGTCGGCGGCGAACTCGTCGCGCTGGATGCGGTTGGGCATCCGGCGGATGTGGGGGAGCAGAAAGTTCATCGCCTTGACCTTGGCGTCGGGCGTGCGGGCGGGAAACTCCTGGCGGGCGCGGTCGATGAGGTAGTCCATGTAGCGTTTGGCTCCGCGCACGGCGGCGGTGTAGGCTTCGAGCCCGCGCTCGCGGATGAAGCGGTCTGGGTCGAGGCCGTCGTCAAGCGTGACGATGCGCACCTCGAAGCCTTCTTCCGTCAGCACGGCGCTGGATTTTTCGGCGGCGTTTTGGCCGGCGGTGTCAGGGTCGAAGTTGAGGATGATCTGCTTCTCGGGAGTGAAGCGGCTGAGCAGCCGCACCTGCGCTTCAGTAAACGCCGTGCCCGACGTGGCGACGACGTTGCGGATGCCCGCCATGTAGACGGAGATGCAGTCCATCTGGCCTTCGACCAGCAGTGCGAAGCCGAGCTTGCGTATCTCGGCTTTGGCCTTGTCGAGATTGAAGAGGACCTGACCTTTGATATAGAGCGAGGTCTCGGGCGAGTTGAGGTACTTGGCGATGGGCCTTCCCTTCTCGTCTTCGGCGTCGAGCGCGCGCCCGGTGAAGGCGATGGTCTTGCCCTGCTCGTTGGCGATGGGGAAGGTGATGCGTTTGCGAAAGCGCGCGTAGAGCTGGCCCTGGCTGCCGTCGGCCTGCTCGCGCGCGCTGAACAGGCCGCTGGCGCGGAGTACGTCTTCGGTGAAGTGCGGCGCGAGCGCGTTGCGCATGTGGTTGAAGTCGTCGGGCGCGTAGCCGATGCGGAACTTCGCGATGGTGTCGGCGGTGACGCCGCGGCCGGTGAGATACTCGCGGGCGCGAGCGGCTTCGGCACTCTTCAGGGCAGCCTCGAAGTACTGGGTCGCCGCTTCGTGAATATCGATGAGCTGCTTGCGCATTCCGGCTTCGCGCGCCTCTTCGGGCGAGCTGAACTCGCGCTTGGGCAGCGGGATGTTGCACTTGGTGGCAACGGCGCGGACTGCCTCCGGAAAGCTGATGCTTTCGAGCTTCATCAGGAAGGTGAAGACATCGCCCTTCTCATGACAGCCGAAGCAGTAGAAGTAGCCGTGCGTGGCGTTGACGGAGAAGCTGCCGGTCTTCTCTTTGTGGAAGGGGCAGAGGCCGGTGTAGTTCTGCGCGCCGCTCTTGCGCAGCTTCACGTACTCGCCGATGACACGCACGATGTCGGCCTGCTGCTTGACTGTCTGGGCGAAGTTATCGGACATACCGGGTCAGATACGAGTGTAGATGACGGCACGTATCTTTTCCGTTATTGCCGCGAATCGCGGTGATGGCGCGGGGCTTAGAGAAGGCATCCACTTTAGTTGTAGAGAATGCACGGGCTTGCGGAGAAGGTGGAAAACTTCCTGCACGAGGTCGTGTTCCCATAGTGGTATTCACGGACGGGCACGAAGCCCGTTCCAATCAAAGCGAAGCGGCTGCTTATGCCGCATGGCTCTCCCCGAGGTTGATGATGCGATCTTTCAACATAGTTCGTAAGTTTGCCCTGATAACGGCACTTGCGCTTGTACCGGCGGCCATGTCCGCTGGAGTCTTTGTCAACATCACCATTGCGCCGCCGGTGCTGCCGGTCTATACGCAGCCCATCTGCCCAGGCGACGGCTATCTGTGGACGCCCGGATACTGGGCCTACGGCCCGGACGGCTACTACTGGGTGCCCGGTGTATGGGTGCGTCCTCCGGCCGTCGGTATGCTCTGGACGCCCGGATACTGGGGCTATGGCCCGGGCGGCTTTTACGTCTTCCATGCCGGATACTGGGGGCCGCATATCGGCTTCTACGGCGGAGTCCACTACGGCTTTGGCTATACTGGCGTCGGCTATGAAGGCGGCTACTGGCGCAACGGCGTCTTTGCCTACAATCGCAGCGTGAACAACATCAACGTGGTCAACGTTCACAACGTCTACAACAAGACGGTCATCGTGAATAACTACAGCAAGGTGAGCTACAACGGCGGCAACGGCGGCTTGCAGGCACGCGCCAATCCGCGCGAAGAGGCTGCATTCCGCGAGCAGCACTACCAGGCCACCAACGAGCAGGTGAACCACCGCGAAGTTGCTTCGCGTGACCGCGGACAGCTTGCCTCGGTCAACCACGGACGTCCCCAGACAATGGCGATGTCTCGTCCCGGCGTGCGCGCGGAGAACCAGCAGGACCGCATTGGCCAGGGTGTCCGCTCCGGCCAGATGACGGCGCATGAGACCAGGAACGTCGAGGGCCGCGAGGCCAGCATCAACCGCCAGGTGCGCAACGACCGCGAGGCCAACGGCGGCAGACTGACCCAGCAGGAACGCCAGCAGGTCAACCGGCGGCAGAACAACGTCAGCCGCTCCATCCATAACGACAAGCACAACGAAGCGCGGCAGGGAAACCCGCACCCGCAGGCTCGCGAAGAAGGCGGGCGCGACAAGCGGTAAATCTTCTGTCCCCAACCATGCGGCCGGCGAGAGATTCGCTGGCCGCCTTTTTCGCGCCTAAAATCAGGAGTGATGCTTTCCGCTGAAGAGTCCAACCGCGTCCGAGTGGTGCTGGTGCGGGCACGCAATCCGAACAACATTGGCGCAGTGGCGCGGGCGATGCACGACTTCGGCTTTCGCCGCCTGCGCATCGTCAACGACTTCTCCGTGTCGTTTGAGACGGCGCGCTCCGCCGTGGATGCTTCCGAGGTACTGTCTGCCGCCGAGACCTTCGCTTCCGTAGCGGACGCAGTTGCCGACTGTACGCTGGTGGTTGGAACAACGGCGGTGGGCGAGCGTGCGTTGCAACATCCGCTCCATACGCTGCAGCAGGCTGCACCGCGGATTCGCAACGAGCTGGCGCGCGAAGATCACGCAGGCCGCGTCGCCGTACTCTTCGGCTCGGAGAAGACCGGACTGAGCAATGAGGAGTTGAGCCACTGCAACTGGCTGCTCACCATCCCCATGCAGCAGTATGAGGACGCCCGGCACCCTTCGATGAATCTGGGACAGGCGGCTGCGGTCTGTCTGTATGAACTCGTTCGCCAGGGCGGTGAGTCGCTTGTAACCGTCGATGATCCGGCAGCAACGGCGGGCGAACGTGAGCGGCTGATTGCTCTGCTGACCGAGGTGTTGCGGAAGAGCGGCTATATCAACCGGCATCCGGCAAATTGCACGAACGAGCAGCTTCGCAGACTGGTCGTGCGCATGGGTGTTTCGACGGGAGATGCGCCGGTGTGGATGGGGATTCTGCGCCAGATGTTGTGGAAGCTCGGCACGGCGGATGCGGGCTAGCGCCTCCGTCGCGTAGTCTGGAATGCGTTCATTTTGATGAATGCGGAGGTGCGCGTTGCAGGGTAAGGGACTGTGTGTAGTGGCCGGGATTGCCTTGGCATGTTGCTTGACGGCGAGCGGGAGAGCGCAGGGAAGACAACTGACCACGGCCGACTATGCACGCGCCGAAAAGTTCATGGCGTACAACGTCAATCCGCTGGTCTACCACACGGTCAACCGCATCGCGTGGCTGGATGACGGGCGCTTCTGGTATCGCGACCGCGATGCATCAGGCATTACC
>Ga0207657_10008824_pt1 | contig 10197 bp, 5 predicted proteins | sample KBSC33metaG_FD_184316 | JGI IMG/M metagenome (GOLD analysis project Ga0207657, IMG submission 184316) | Corn rhizosphere microbial communities from Kellogg Biological Station, Michigan, USA - KBS C3-3 metaG (SPAdes) (version 2) | ecosystem: Host-associated > Plants > Roots > Rhizosphere > Soil ... | reverse complement strand
ACCCAGTGCAACGGCATCGCGCAATGGGCCGGACAGGTCGAGAACCGCTACGGCCAGGGACTGCACGGCGGGCCGGGATTCCTCACCAACATCTGGCAGCTGAGCCCGGCCGAGATCACGAGCTACGTCAACGCGCCCGGCAACCTGCCGGCCTCGTCGCTGCCGTACTCGTGGCCCAGCAGCTTCGTCGTCAACGAGAAGACGCAGGCGCTGTACGGCATGGCCAAGCTGGTGGGCACGCAGTGGAAGGGCAACGCGGGACTGCGCGTCGTGCGCACGCAGCAGGTCGCCCACTACAACGAGGGCTCGGACGCGGCCGGGCCCGGCGACACGATCTTCCCGGATCCCCACAACGGCGACTACATCCACGTGACGACCCGCAAGACCTACACGGACCTGCTGCCCAGCGCCAACCTCAGCTACGACTTCACCAACAAGCTGATCGGCCGGTTCGCCGCGTCGCGCACGATCACGCGCGCCGACTACACGGATCTCGCCGGCGCCGTGAGCCTGAACGGCCAGAACGGCACCGGCTCGGGCGGCAACCCGCAGCTCAAGCCGGTGCGCTCCACCAACTGGGACGCGTCGCTCGAGTGGTACTTCGCGCCGCAGTCGCTGCTCGAGGTGGGCGTGTTCTACATGGACCTGACGTCCTACATCGGCTACGGCCAGACCACGGTGCTGGCGCCCAACCTGCAGCAGAACCCCATCGTCTCGACGCCCACCTACCCCTACACCGTGGCACAGCCCGTCAACGACAAGGGCACCAACAAGGGTTTCGAGATCGCCTGGCAGCAGCCGATCGCGTGGGGCTTCGGCGCCAACCTGAACTACACCTGGGCGCTTGGACGCGACTCCAACGGCGCGCCGCTGGCCGGTTCGTCCAAGCACACCTGGAACGCCGAAGGCTGGTACGAGAACGACTTCCTGAGCGCGCGCCTGACCTACAGCTATCGCTCGGACTTCCTGACCGGCATCGTCAGCGCACTGCCGCAATACGTCTCGGGCGCGGGCGACGTGTCTGCCTCCGTCAACTTCAAGCTGACGAGCCAGCTCTCGGTGTCCTTCGATGCCAAGAACCTGGCGGGCGGGCTCGCGCGCCAGTACGTGGTTCAAAAGGACATGCCGGCCGCGATCTACAACAACGGCAAGCAGTTCTACCTGGGCCTGAAGTACTCGATGTGACTCCCTCCCAGCCGTCATTCTGCGCGGAGCGAAGCGCAGTCGCAGAACCCACCCCCGGGTGAGCGCCTCCCGGCGCGTGGCTCCTGCGACTGCGCGCAGGATGACCGGCCTTCTTGATTCCTCGAAAGCCCCAACTTGATCGTCCGACTTCCTCGCCAACGCATCCTCTCCATCGATGCCTTCCGCGGCCTCACGATCCTCGTGATGGTCTTCGTCAACCAGCTCGCCGGCGTCAGCGGGGTGCCGCAGTGGGCGCGCCACATGAAGGCCGATGCCGACGCGATGAGCTTCGTCGACGTCGTGTTCCCGGCCTTCCTGTTCATCGTCGGCATGTCGATTCCGTTCGCGCTCGACCAGCGCCAGGCGCGCGGGGACGACGGCGGGGCGCTGCAGCGCCACGTGCTGGGCCGCTCGCTGGGATTGATCCTGCTGGGCCTGTTCATGGTCAACGCCGAGGAGGGCTTCAACCCGGCGGTGATGCCGTTCAACATCGGCTGGTGGTCGCTCGGCCTGTACCTGTGCACCTATCTGATCTGGGGCGTTTACGGCAGCGCGGCCCCGGGCGGACGCAACACCTGGCGCACGGTCGGCGCGTTGGGGCTGCTGGTGCTCAGCTGCACCTGGCGCGGCGGTCCGGACGGCAAGGCCTGGATGACGCACCAGTGGTGGGGCATCCTCGGCCTGATCGGCTGGTCCTACCTGATCTCGGCGTCGACCTACCTGGCCTGCCGGGGACGTGTCTCGGTGCTGCTGGCCGCCGCGGCCGCCTGCATCGCGGTCTACGCGCTGTGCCACGCCTTTCCATCCGCGGTGTATCCGAACTGGAGCGACCTCACCGACACCGGCGGCCTCGTCTGCGAGACCTCGCTGACGCTGCTGGGCATCGTCACGAGCCTCGTCTTCTTCGCGCGCCCGGACGAACGCGCGCCGCGGCGGCGCTTCGCACAGGCGGCGGCGTTGATCGTCGCCTGCCTGGTCGCCGGGGCGCTGCTGCGGCCGGCCTACACGATCTCCAAGATCTACGCCTCGCCCACCTGGTGCCTCTATTCGGCGGCGATCTGCATCTCGCTGTTCGCCGCACTCCACACGCTGGTCGAGCTGCGCGGCCACGCGCGCTGGACGCGCTGGCTGGCACCGGTGGCCGCGCAGCCCCTGGTGGCCTACCTGATCCCGTTCGTGGTGGTCGGCATCGAGGAGGCCTTCCGGGTCGCCTTGCCAAGCGTGCTGAACCAGGGCGCCACCGGCGTTGCCTTCAGCGTCGTGTTCGCGCTGTTCGTCCTGGGCGCGACCACCCTCATCATGCGCAAGATCAAGTTGCAGCTCTAGGAATTACTCGACGATCGTCCCGGTAGTTCGTCTTGCCGTCGACCACCAACCTTTGCAATACTGGCCTCGACCCGATACGAATGCCGCCGACGGCGCCCCTGCCCGGCGAACCAGGAGACTGCATGTTCAATCGCCGGCCCCCGCCGCCCGCCGTCATGCCGCCGATGCAATCCGGCCCGGACTACTCGGCCGCGATCCGAAGCATCGCGGCGCAGGCGTCCGAGCTCGGACGCGGCGCCGCCGAGCTCGATGGCGTCATCGAGGACGTCGTCGCCGCGAGCACCCGCCAGGTGGACGAGATCGGCCAGTTGGCGGTCGACATGCAGGCGATGGTGCAGTCCAACCGCGCGATCGAGGCCAGCGGCGGTGCCGGCCGGGTCGCGATGGGACAGGCGCGCGACGCGGTCGCGCACGTCGGCCAGGGCGTGCTGGAGGTGGTCACCTCGCTGCGTGACGTCGCCGGCGCCGCCGCCGACATCACGCAGATCGCGCTGCAGACGCGCCTGGTCGCATTCAATGCCACCGTCGAGGCCAAGCGCGCGGGCGAGGCCGGCGCCGGCTTCGCCGTGGTGGCCGAGGCCGTGAAGGATCTCGCGGCCAAGGTCGAGCGCTCCTCCAAGCTGATCATGTCGACGGTCACGCAGCTGGACGCCCGCATCGACAGCCTGGCCGCCAGCATCACCGAGAACAAGGACGCCGCCCAGGCGAGCGCGTTCCACCAGGCGCTGGCGCGGGTGGAGACGAGCGTCAACGAGATCGTCGCGGCGACCCAGCGCAACCTCGAGACGTGCCAGACCGTCACCGCCGAGGTCGGCACGGTGGCCGCGTCGGTGGCGGCCAATGCCGACACGCTCAAGCGCGTCAACGCCAACACGCGCAATTTCCTCAAGGCGTCCGAGTCGCTGGCCGAGATCAGCAACGACTGCGGCGCGGTCACGCCCGACACGCCCTTCATCGAAGCCGTGCAACGTGGCGCGGCGCGCCTGTCCGAGGCGCTCGAGGCCGCCGTGGCGCAGGGCCGCATCTCGATGTCCGACCTGTTCGACGAGAAGTACCAGCCGGTGGCGGGCAGCAACCCGGCGCAGCTCACCGCGCGCTTCTGCGCGCTGACTGACGAGCTGTTCCCCCCCGTGCAGGAGGAACTGCTCGCGTTCGATCCCAAGGTGGTGTTCTGCGCGGCCGTCGACCGCAACGGCTACCTGCCCACCCACAACCTGAAGTTCTCGCAGCCGCAGGGCGCGGACCCGGTGTGGAATGCCGCGCACGCGCGCAACCGGCGCCTGTTCAACGATCGCACCGGCTTGGCCGCCGGCCGCAACGAACGCCGCTTCCTGCTGCAGACCTACCGGCGCGACATGGGTGGCGGCCAGCGTGTGCTGATGAAGGACCTGTCGGCGCCGATCACGGTGCAGGGCCGCCACTGGGGCGGGCTGCGACTGGCCTATTCGTTCTGAGGTCTCGCTGCCGTTTGAACGGGCGCGTGGATCGCGCGGCGCGAAACTGACAAAACGGTCATCCTGCGGTCAGCGTGGCGTTCCAGCGCGACGGCTAGAGTGCAGCCTGCCAAGCTCACTCCCGCCATGCCTGCTCGTTCGTCTCTTGCCGTTGCGGCGGTTGCCGCGATGCTGTCGGCCTGTGCCGCCGGGCCCGACTACGTGCGTCCCGACCTGCCCATGCCGACCGCCTACAAGGAGGCCGGCGCCTGGAAGGCGGCCGAGCCGCGTTCGGCCATCAGCGGCCTGGCTTGGTGGCAGGCCTATGGCGATCCCGTGCTCGACGGCCTCGAGGCGCAGGCCATGGCCGCCAACCAGAACCTGCGCCAGGCCGAGGCCGCGTACCGCCAGGCCATGGCCATCGCCGATGCCGATCGCGCCGGGCTGTTCCCGTCGCTCGGGCTGAACCTGGGCGCGCAGCGCGCGCGCACCGATGCCCCCGCCGTGCGCATCGGCAACGCCTTCAGCGCCGGCCTGGCCGCCAGCTGGGAGCCCGACCTGTGGGGCGGCGTACGGCGCCAGATCGAAGCGGGCGCGGCGGGTGCGCAGGTCAGCGCGGACGACCTCGCCGCCGCGCGCCTGAGCATCCAGACGACGCTGGCGCAGGACTACCTGCAGCTGCGCATCGCCGACCAGCAGCGCGACCTGGTGGCCAGCACCGTCGAAGGCTATGCCAAGGCGCTCAAGCTCGCGCAGGCCCAGCACAACGCGGGCGTGGCGCTGCAGTCGGATGTCTCGCTCGCCGAAAGCCAGCTCGCGCAGGCCCAGGCCGCCGGCGTCGACCTCGAGGCGACTCGGGCCCAGCTCGAACACGCGATCGCCGTGCTCGTCGGCCGCGCGCCGGCGCAGTTCACGCTGGCCGCCGCGCCGCCGGGCCAGCCGCTCACGCTGCGCACGCCCGCCACGCCGGCCGGCCTGCCCTCCGCGCTGCTGGAGCACCGGCCCGACATCGCCGCCGCGGAGCGCCGTGCCGCGGCCGCCAACGCCAACATCGGCGTGGCCCAGGCCGCGTACTTTCCGCAGCTGACGCTCAGCGCCACCGGCGGCTTCGGCGCGGCCGCGCTCGGCAACCTGTTCGACACGCCCAGCCGCGTCTGGGGGCTCGGCGCCGCACTGGCGCAGTCGCTCTTCGACGGTGGGCTGCGCCGCGCGCGCACGGCCCAGGCCGAGGCCGCCTATGACATCGCGGTCGCGCAGTACAAGGAGACCGTGCTGGGCGGCTTCCAGCAGGTCGAGGACGAACTCGCGCTGTTGCGATTGCTGGGGCAGGAAATCGCATTCCAGGACCAGGCCGTGCGCTCCTCGCAGCAGGCGCAGCAGTCCGCGCTGGCCCAGTACCGCGCCGGCACCGTCAGCTACCTGAACGTCGTCACCACGCAGACCACGCTGCTGAACAACCAGCGCAGTGCGGTGCAGCTGCGCGGCCGCCTGCTGGCTGCCAGCATCTCGCTCGTTGCCGCCACCGGCGGCGGCTGGAGCGCCGAACATCCCCTCGCCGACGCTTCGAGCGCGCCGTTGCCATGAACCGACCCGTGACCAGGACCTTCTCCCCCCATCGCACCACCTGGGCCCTCGCGACGGTCGCCGCTGTCGTGCTCGGCGTGGGCCTGTGGTCCGTCCTGCGCCCCGCCAGCGCCGCCGACACCGGCAACAAGCGCCCCGCCGACGCCCCGGTGGGCGTGGTCACGGTGCTCGCCAAGGCGCAGGACGTGCCGATCTTTCGCGCCGGCATCGGCACCGTCACGCCCAACCAGTCGGTGACCGTCAAGGCGCGCGTCGACGGGCAGCTGGACAAGGTCGGCTTCACCGAGGGCCAGGATGTCAGGAAGGGCCAGCTGCTCGCCCAGCTCGATCCGCGCACGCTGCAGGCCCAGCTGCTGCAAGCGCAGGCCGCGCGCGCCAAGGACCAGGCCACGCTCGTCAACGCGCGCGTCGACCTGCAGCGCTACACCACGCTGATCGCGCAGGACGCCGCCACCCAGCAGCAGCTCGACACGCAAAAGGCGCTGGTGGGCCAGCTGGAAGCGGCGATCAAGGCCGACGACGCAGCCGTCAACGCTGCGCAGGTGCAGCTGGGCTTCACGACGATCAGCGCGCCCATCAGCGGACGCGTGGGCGCACGCCTGGTCGATCCCGGCAACATCGTGCACGCGAGCGACACCACGGGCATCGTCGTCATCAACCAGATCGACCCGATCTCGGTGCTGTTCACACTGCCTGACGATGCGGTGCAGGACACCATCCACGCCCTCGATGGCAAGAAGACGTTGATGGTGCAGGCCTTCGCGCGCGACGGCAACAAGCTGCTCGGCAGCGGCACATTGACCTTGCTGAACAACCAGATCGACACCACCACCGGCACCGTGCAGTTGAAAGGCACCTTCCCCAATCCGCAGCACGACCTGTGGCCGGGCCAGTTCGTCAACGTGCGCCTGATCCTGGGCCAGCGCGCCAAGGCGGTGACGCTTCCCGAGGGTGCCGTCCAGCGCAGCCAGGCCGGCGTCTACGTCTACGTCGAGGACGAGGCGACGAAGACGGTGCGCAACCAGCCGATCCAGCTGATCCAGATCCAGGACGGCCTGGCCGTGATCGGCGGCGGCGTCACGGCCGGCCAGCGCGTCGTGGTCGATGGCCAGTACAAGCTCAAGCCCGGCGCCAAGGTGGTGGAGGTGGCGCGCGGCGCCTCGGGCAGCAGCGCCTACCCGGCGGCTTCGGGAGCCGGCAAGTGAGCGTCTCTTCGGGCTTCATCAAGCGGCCGATCGGCACCACGCTGCTGGCGCTGGCCATCCTGCTGGTCGGGATCGCCGTGTTCCCGCTGCTGCCCATCGCGCCGCTGCCGCAGGTCGACTTCCCGACCATCCAGGTCTCGGCCAACCTGCCCGGCGCCAGCCCGGAGACCATGGCCTCCAACGTGGCGCAGCCGCTCGAGCGCCAGTTCTCGCTGATCGCCGGCCTGAGCCAGATGACGTCGACCAACGGCATCGGCTCGACGCAGATCACGCTGCAGTTCGACCTCAACCGTCCGATCGACGGGGCCGCGCTCGACGTCCAGGCCGCGATCAACGCGTCCAGCGGCCAGCTGCCTGCCAACCTGCCCAACCCACCGACCTTCCGCAAGGTCAATCCGGCGGACTCGCCGATCATGCTGCTGGCGATCCATTCGGACACGCTGCCGCTGATCCAGACCAACGACTACGCGGACAACATCCTGGCCCAGCAGATCTCGCAGATCTCCGGCGTCGGCCTGGTCAACATCGGCGGCGCGCAAAAGCCGGCCGTGCGCATCCAGGCCGATCCGGCCAAGCTGGCGGCGATGGGCATGAGCCTGGAGGACATCCGCAGCGTCATCGCCAGCGTCTCGGTGAACGCGCCCAAGGGCACCATCGACGGCCCCACCCAGGCCTTCACGGTCTACACCAACGACCAGCTGCTCGCGGCCAAGCCGTGGAACGACGTCATCCTGGCCTATCGCAACGGCGCGCCGATCCGCGTGCGCGACATCGGCGTGGCCGTCGACGCGCCCGAGAACAACAAGGTCGCCGCCTGGGCCTACTCCGGCGCGGCGGCGCCCGACAGCGTGGGCAACGGCCGCGGCATGCTGCTGGTGATCACCAAGCAGCCGGGGGCCAACGTGATCGAGACCGTCGACGCGATCAAGAAGGCGCTGCCGCGCCTGCAGGCCGCGATCCCGCCGACGGTCAAGGTCGACACGCTGATCGACCGCACCCAGACGATCCGGGCCTCGGTCAAGGACGTCGAATCGACGCTGCTGCTGACCATCGCGCTGGTGGTGCTGGTGATCTTCATCTTCCTGCGCAACGTGGCCGCCACGCTGATCCCCAGCGTCACCGTGCCGCTGGCGTTGCTGGGCACCGCGGCGGTGATGTACCTGATGGGGTACAGCCTGGACAACCTCTCGCTGATGGCGCTGACGATCGCGGTGGGCTTCGTCGTCGACGACGCGATCGTGATGCTGGAGAACATCTACCGCCACGTCGAGGAGGGCATGTCGCCGATGGAGGCGGCCCTCAAGGGCGCCGGCGAGATCGGCTTCACCATCATCTCGATCTCGGTGTCGCTCGTGGCGGTGTTCATCCCGCTGCTGCTGATGGGCGGCATCGTCGGCCGGCTGTTCCGCGAGTTCGCGGTCACCGTGACGTTGACCATCGGCGTGTCGGTGATCATCTCGCTGACGCTCACGCCGATGCTGTGCTCGCGCTTCCTGAAGGACCAGCACAAGACCCGACACGGCCGCCTGTACCAGCTGTTCGAGGCCGGATTCGACAGGATGCTCGCTGGCTACCGCCGCGGCCTGGACATCGTCTTCAGGCACCAGTTCATCACGCTGATGGTGTTCTTCGCGACGCTCGCGTTCACCGTCTTCCTGTTCACCGTCATTCCCAAGGGCTTCTTTCCGCAGCAGGACACCGGCTTCATCTTCGGCAACGCGCAGTCCACGCAGGACTCGTCGTTCGAGGCGATGAACCGGCGCCAGGTGCAGTTCGCCGACGTCATCCGGCAGGATCCGGACGTGACCGGCGTGGCGATGTTCGGCAACTCGTCGCAGTTCAACACCGGCAACTTCTTCATCGCGCTCAAGCCCAAGGACGAAGGCCGCACGCTCAGCGCCGACCAGATCATCGCGCGCCTGCGTCCCAAGCTTGCGAAGATCGAGGGCGCAACGCTGCTGATGCAGGCCGGCCAGGACATCAACGTCGGCGGCCGCCTGGCGCGCACCCAGTACCAGTACACGATCACCGACGCCAACCTGGACGAGCTCAACGAGTGGGCGCCCAAGCTCTTGCAGCGCTTCCAGCAATTGCCGCAGCTGACCGACGTCGCCTCCGACCTGCAGAACGCGGCCACCACCGCGAGCCTGACGATCGACCGCGATCGCGCCTCCAGCTTCGGCATCTCGCCGGCGACCATCGACGCGACGATCTACGACGCCATCGGCCAGCGCCAGGTGAGCCAGTTCTTCACGCAGATCAACAGCTACCACGTGGTGCTGGAGGTGACGCCGGCGCTGCAACAGGATCCGAGCCTGTTCGACAAGCTCTACCTGACCTCGCCACTGACCGGCAAGCAGGTGCCGCTGTCGGCGTTCGTCAAGGTCGACACCAACAAGACCGCCTACCTGACGATAAGCCACCAGAGCCAGTTTCCGGCCGTCACGATCTCGTTCAACCTCAACCCGGGCGTCTCGCTCGGCGAGGCGGTCACCGCCATCAACAAGGCGCAGGCGACGATGGGCTTGCCGCAGGCCTTGTCCGGCTCGTTCCAGGGCACGGCCCAGGCGTTCCGCGACTCGCTGGGCTCGCAGCCCTACCTGATCGCCGCGGCGCTGGTGGCCGTCTACATCGTGCTGGGCCTGCTCTACGAGAGCTTCATCCACCCGCTGACGATCCTGTCGACCTTGCCATCGGCCGGCGTGGGCGCGCTGCTGATCCTGATGGCGGGCGGCTACGATCTCTCGGTCATCGCGCTGATCGGCATCATCCTGCTGATCGGCATCGTCAAGAAGAACGGCATCATGATGGTGGACTTCGCGCTCACCGCCGAACGCGAGCAGGGCATGAAGCCGCAAGAGGCGATCTACCGCGCCTGCCTGCTGCGCTTCCGGCCCATCATGATGACGACGATGTGTGCACTGCTCAGCGGCCTGCCGCTGATGCTGGGCCACGGCGCCGGCTCCGAACTGCGGCGCCCGCTGGGCTTCGCGATGGTCGGCGGCCTGCTGCTGTCGCAGGTGCTGACGCTGTTCTCGACGCCCATCGTCTACCTGTACCTCGATCGCGCACACTACTGGTACATGAAGAAGTCCGAGGCGCGCAAGCAGCGCAAGGCCGCGCGCGCCGCCGCCGCCGACCCGGACCGCAGCCTGCCGGTCGTCGTCGACGAGCCGCAACCTTGATGCCCGCCTGCCCGCCATGAAGCTGCTGATCGTCGAGGACGAGCCCAAGACCGCCGAGTACCTGCACAAGGGCCTGGTGGAGCAGGGCTGCGCGGTCGACATCGCGCGCAACGGCGTGGACGGCCAGCACCTGGCGCTGGTGCACGACTACGACGTCATCGTGCTCGACGCCATGCTGCCCGGCGTCGACGGATTCGCGCTGCTGCGCACGCTGCGCGCCGTCAAGCAGACGCCGGTCATCATGCTGACCGCGCGCGACTCGATCGAGGACCGCGTGCG
>Ga0207657_10008821_pt1 | contig 10199 bp, 5 predicted proteins | sample KBSC33metaG_FD_184316 | JGI IMG/M metagenome (GOLD analysis project Ga0207657, IMG submission 184316) | Corn rhizosphere microbial communities from Kellogg Biological Station, Michigan, USA - KBS C3-3 metaG (SPAdes) (version 2) | ecosystem: Host-associated > Plants > Roots > Rhizosphere > Soil ... | reverse complement strand
TTCCGATACTCCGGGCCACGTCTCCGCTTCCGTGCCCGCGCAGATGCTGCTCGACAACGGCGCCGTAAATATCGCCGCCGAGGTTCGTGATTCACAGTACAACCCCGCTCCCGATGCCAAGGTTGAAGCGCATATTCTGGGCCCGAGCGGCGTTAGCGCGCTGGTCGAAATGACGCCGGTCCCCGATAGTCCCGGCCAGTTCCAGGCGGCTTGGTCCGCTCCCAGGACGGGCGCGTATTTGACCGAGGTCACGGCGCAGCGCACCGATCCCGCCACCGGCAAGTTCAAGGAATTGGGCCGCGACGTATTGACGTTTCAGCGAATGGATGGCATCGCGGAGAATTTCCATACCGAACAGAACCGCGACCTGTTGGAGCGCCTCGCCAATCAGACCGGCGGACAATATTGGAAGCCCGCCGATCTCGGCAAACTCGCCAGCAGCATTCCTTATTCGGAAGCCGGCGTGACGAATCGCGAGACCAAGGATCTGTGGAATCTGCCGCTGGTGTTTCTAGTGCTGGTGCTTCTGCGGTTCTCCGAATGGTGGCTGCGGCGGAAGTGGGGGATCGTTTAGATGGGCCTCTTCGCGCCCTGGTTTCTTGCCGGTTTAGCCGGGGTCGCGCTTCCGCTCTACCTGCATTTACTGAAGCGGCATAAGCGTCCGCCCAAGCCGGTGCCGTCGTTGATGCTTTACGAATCGCGGGTAGTAAGTTCGACCAAGCACAAGCGGCTCGATCACATTTTGCTGTTATCGTTGCGGCTGCTGTTGCTGGCGCTGTTGATTCTCGCCTTCGCAAATCCATTCATCAACCGCAACGCGGCCGCGCTGGCGAGCAACCGTCTGGTGCTGCTGGTGATCGACAACTCTTTCAGCATGCGCGCCGGTACTCGCTTGGCCGACGCCAAAGACGCCGCCATGGGCGTGCTGGCGGGAAAGGGTTCCGCGCGTGCGCAGGTGGCGGCGTTCGGATCGCAGTTGCGGCTTATGACGCAACCTATCGAGGATCAATCGGCGCTGCGTGCCGCCGTGCAGGCCATTCAGCCCGGCGACGGCCACGGTAACTTCGGAGAACTCGCGCGCGCGGTGCGCGGCATGGCCGAGTCGGTGCACACTCCCATCGAAGTGCATGTGTTCAGCGATATGCAGCGCACTGAGTTGGCCGCCACTTTTGCCGACATGGCGCTGCCCGCTAACGCGAAAGTGGTGACGCACGCCGTGGCCGCCAAAGCCCAACCCAACTGGACTGTCGAATCGGTCGACGCTCCCGGACAAGTGTGGGGCAAGGACGCCAAGCCGGTCCACGTACAAGCCGTGATCGCAGGCTACGGCACGCCCAGTGCCCAACGCAGCGTGTCATTAGTCGTGAACGGCAAGACCACCGCCGCCAAAACTGTGACGGTTCCGTCGAACGGACGCGCCACCGTGGACTTCCCGGCACTCGAAGTACCTTACGGTTTCAGTCGCTGCGAGGTCAAGATCGACTCTGCTGATGGCTTCGCAGCCGACGATCTGCGCCGCTTTGCCGTCGAGCGCTCCGATCCGCAAAAAGTCTTGCTGATCCACAACTACGGCGACAGCCGCTCGCCGCTCTACATCGGAGCCGCGCTCTCGGCAGCCGCGCAATCCGCCTTCAGTCTCGAATCGATCAATGTCACCGAGGCGGCTGACCGTAAGCCCTCCAACTATGCGTTCATCCTCCTTTCCGATCTCAACACGCTGCCTTCGCTGCTGGAAAATTCGCTCACGCAGTACGTGCGCTCCGGCGGCAGTCTCTTCATCACGGCCGGCACCTCCGCCGGCGCTCGCTCGCAGATTCCCATCTTCGGCGCGCACATCGTGACCACGCGCGACTATAGCCGTGTTCCCGATCGCTACATGGGAGTCGGCTCGAGCGATTCCTCCTATCCCGCCGTCGCCAAGGCCGGCGGCTGGCCGGGCGTGAAATTTTTCTATGCTCTGGATGTCGATCCCGGCACCGGTCCGGACGCCGCTCGCGTGATCGTTCGTTTGGGCGACCAGACGCCGCTGTTGCTCGAGAAGCGCATCGGCGAGGGCCGCGTGATGCTGCTCACCTCCGGGCTCGACAACCTCACCAACGATTTTCCGCTGGCTCCGGCCTTCGTTCCCTTCATCGAGCAGACCGCGCGCTACCTTGCGGGCAGCGAACGCCAGGGGGGCGCGCGCATGGTGGACGCGTACCTCGAACTCCGCAATGCGAAGGAACGCGGCCAAGGCGTCGAGGTTACCGACCCCGAGGGCAAGCGCCCGCTCACGCTAGGCGAGGCCGCGTCCGCGCAGTCGTTCCAACTCACTGAGGCCGGCTATTACCAGCTCCGCCTTGCCAATGGACGGCAGGACGAAGTCGGCGTCAATCCTGACCCCAAAGAGTCGAATCTCGATGTGATCCCCGATGATGTCCTGGCGCTCTGGCAAGGCAACAGCGGGAAATCGTCAGAGCAGGCCGCGGCGACGGGTCAACCAACCAGTCCGGCAACGCCGCAGAAGACGCCGGAATCCCTGTGGTGGTACGTCATGCTATTCGTGCTCGTGTCCGCCATTGCCGAATCGGTCCTGGCAAGCGGCTATCTCGGGACGCAACGCGAAGAAGAAATGTCGTCGAAACCCGCTTGAGAAAATGCAGGGCTCAAGAGTCCGCTCTATTGAATTCCAATCCTTTTAACGATCCTTTCGGCCTGGGCCCTCGTGAAGTTGCCGGTGATCACTGCGGATGCACCCAGCGACGCCCGGAGTATCGGAGCCATCACAACCTGACCGTCAAGGAGGATTGCGACGGGCCTTCCGATGTGGCTACCAGTCGCCGCACGTATTTTTTCAGTTCCAGATGCATTAAACTCGACGCCTATACTGTAATGCGCCGGTCCGTTCTGAATGAGCTGGGCCGCTGCAATATCGCTATTGCTGACGACGACCTCATCGTGAAGATAGACCGACCGGTCAGAACCTGATACCTTCGCCGCACGCAGGCCGGGCGCCGGTTTGTCTTCGGCAAGCCTCGCTTCAAAGCGAACTGCCGCCTGCAGATCGCTCACGAATGGCGACCACCCGCGCGAGCCAAGGAAAGGAGCCGCGATTGCAATTAAGGCGACGGCAGCGAAGGCTGCAATCTGCGATCTCGACACAACCCTGCCGGGCGCATGCACAGAGGAAACTGCCGCAATGACCGCTTGACGTCGGAAATCGTGCTGATCCGAAGGCCACTCGGGTTCATGCTGTAGCGGGTCCGATTCTCGCAAAAGTTCTCTAATCGTTTTCATTGCTGTCTCCCATAAAAGGCTTGAGTGCGCCGGTCAAATCGCGCCTACCCCTCGACAGGTGCCAACGAACCGTGATCATGCTGATGCCAAGCAGGGCCGCAATGCGCGGAATCGCCAGACCCTCCAGTTCATACATCACGATGATCGCCCGGCGGCGCGGCGACAGGACGTCGAGCGCCTGCCATACGGCAGCCTTCGCAATCAGCGCCGCTTCTGGGTCCCGGCCCCCAATCGCTAAGGAGCTGCGTCCGAGTGCGTGGTGATTGCGAACCGATGCCTTCCGCCACTGATCACGGCGGATGTTGATGAGTACTCGCACTAGCCATGCCTCTTCATGGGCAGTGCCGATGGGTACAGACTTCGGGTATCGTGCCGCCTTTAGAAACGTTTCTTGCACGAGGTCGAGAGCATCGTCTCTGCTTGGCGAGAGCCGTCTCGCCAAGCGGTAAAGACGGTCGTGATGAACATCGAACAATGATGCCAGTCGCTCGGCTGCGCTACCGGTTAAAACGGCCGGAAGCGCACGAGCCATATACTGTCCGTTCATATACTCTTAAACGGTCGAGGACTCCATAATGTTGGTCCGCTTCCAATAGAAATACAGCCGAAGCCTTGGGGTCACGCGCACCACGCTATCAGAACTGCTGAAAAGGAGCGTGGTGTGTCGCACGAAATGGGAGGCAGGGCCGAAAGCTGGCTAGCGCAACCGGTTCAGCAGAGTTTTGCTCATGCCCGTATCGGCCGATTGAAGTTGACGCGGTTGGAGTTGGTTTAGGAATCGTAAAAGCTGGACGCGCCGTTCCACCATGAACAGGAACAGCGCGTCCAGCGCAGTCTAAGACTTCGCCGGTTCCGCAGCAGGAACTAGCGAGCCGGAGGCGTCCATCCGTCGATCGGCGGACCGCCCTGATAAAAATTGAAGTCCGACCTTGGGAACGGCGTCGGCGGCACGGGCCCGGTGGCGCCCAAGTACTTCCCGGCTCGCTTGGTCGCATCGTGGATAAGTTTCAGCATCCCCTGATACGGCCCCGCTTCGCGATCGAACCAGCCGGAGAAATTGCTTAAGTCGGTGTTTGCGATCAGCACGCCATCGACGCCGGGAACACTCGCGATGTCATACGCATTTGCTACGCCGATCGGTGTTTCGATCATCACAATGACCAGCATGTTCTCGTTGACCGAAGTGCGGTATTTCATCGTGGCATCCCGGCCCTCGCCGAACCAGATTCTTGCCGCCTGGCCCGCTCCCATGCTGCGGCGGCCCTCCGGCGGGTACTTCGCGTAACGAACCGCGGCTTGCGCCTTCTCAACCGTATCCACCGTGGGCATAATAATTCCCAGCAAACCGATGTCGGTTGCATGTTGAATCGAGCTTTCCAGTTCATCCGCGATCCGCACCATCGGCGTGGCGACCGAGTGCGGGCATGCCGCGATCATTTTCTCGATGTCGGCCCAGCTGAGGGTGCTGTGCTGCATCTCAAACCAAACAAAGTCGTAGTGCTTGGCGACTTCGCAGTAGAGTGCGGGATCGGCCTTGCCGACCGTATAGCTGGAAAGGGTTTTGCCTTCCAGTAGCTTTTGTTTGGCGTTGTTGTATAGTTTCGCCGGGGCGGCGTCTTGGGCCTGAGCAGTAGCCGCCACGCCGACGGTAAGCGCGGCTAACAACGCGTACCCCAGTGTTTTCGCGATATCAATTCTCATGAAGGTCTCCCTGGGGATTTGTACCATATCCGGCTGTCTGCTCGCTACCTGGATCGCGGCACGGAGTGAATGCCATCGAGCGCTTCCCTATCCCGCCCTTCCCGATCCCGATTACGCTAGACCGGTTTTTCGTGCGCATTCCGGCAGGGGACGGTGAAGTAAAAAGTCGAACCTTTTCCGGGTTGCGATTCCACCCAGATGCGCCCTCCGGCGCGTTCGACGATTCGCTGGCAGATCGCGAGGCCCATGCCTGTGCCGGGATAGTCGTCTTTGCTGTGGAGGCGCTTAAAGATTCCAAAAATCTGCTCCTGAAATTGCGAGTCGATCCCAATTCCGTTGTCTTGAACGAAAAAGCGCCACTGCTTGCCCCTCTCGGCGTCCTGCTCCTCGGCGCCAATGGATATTCGGGGCGCCTCATTGCCGCGGTAGCGGATCGCGTTGGCGACCAGATTCTGAAACAGCTGCTCCAATTGGAACTGGTACATGCGAACGCGGGGCAGAGCGCCGCGGGTTATGGAAGCGCCGCTGTCGCGAATGAGAACCTCCAGATTGTTGAGCGCAACTTCCAGGACGGCTCCGGCGTCGACATCTTCGGCCGGCTCTTGCTCCGACGTGGACACTTGCGTGTACATTCGCAGGTCCCGTAAAAGGCTTTCCATTCGCATCGCGCCCTGGACGGTGTAGCCGATATATTCATCGCCGATGGGCCCAAGCTGGCCGCCAAATCGCTTTTTCAGCAGCTCGCTGTACGCCGCCACCATGCGAAGGGGTTCCTGCAGGTCGTGCGACGCCGAATCGGCGAATTGCTGCAAGTCCGCATTGGCGCGTCGCAACGCCGCGTTCGCCGCCTGCAAAGCTTCCTCCTGGCGCACGTGTGCCGTGATATCCCGCGCAACCTTTGAAGCCCCGATAATGCGGCCGCCGCCGTCTTTCACCGGCGAGATGGTCAGCGAGATATGCAGCCGCGAGCCATCCTTCCGCATGCGAATCGTCTCGAAATGATCTACCCGCTCGCCGCGCCGAAGCCGCGCGAGAATCTCCGGCTCTTCGTCCAAGCGGTCGGGAGGAATGAGTATAGCGATCGACTGTCCAATCGCCTCGCCGGCACTATAGCCAAACAGCCTAGCCGCGCCTTCATTCCAGCTTGTGATCACGCCGTTCAGATCTTTACTGATGATGGCGTCGTCGGATGATTCGACGATTGCACTGAGCAGGGAAGACGCCAGAGCGGTTTCCTTGCGATCATGGACATCGATGACGGATCCGATATATCCCGCAAAAGCGCCATTGGCGCTGAAGCGCGGCCGCCCGCAGGTCAGTGCCCAGCGGAATTCGCCGTCGGCGCGGCGGAGCCTGAAATCCAGCGAAAACTCCTCGCGCTTGCCGGCCGCCTCGAGGATGATGAGCTTGGTATCGTCGCGGTCTTCCGGATGTACTGCGGCCAGCCAGCCAAAGCCTAACGCCGCTTTCGAGCTTTGTCCGGTGTAGTCGTACCAGCCTCGGGATACGAAGGAACAGGAGGCGTCCGGTTCGGTGATCCACAATATCGCGGGCGCGGTATCGGCCAACTTTCGGAAGCGATCCTCGCTTTCGCGGAGCGACATCTTCGCTTCCCTCCGCATTCGCGAAACTGTCAGGTGGGTCTCGACGCGAGCCATCAATTCCCGCGCGCTGAAGGGCTTGACCAGGTAGTCGTCCGCGCCGGCCTCCATGCCTTCGATGCGGCTCTCCTCGCCGGCACGGGCCGAAAGCAGGATGATGGGGATCTCGCGCAGCGAGGGATCGGCTCGCAACGCGCGCAGCAGGCCGAAGCCATCCAGTTTCGGCATCATCACATCGGAAAGCACCAGATCGGGTGGGTGAGCCCGCGCCGCATCCAGGGCTGCCGCGCCGTCGCAGACCGCCTCCACGTCAAACCGGCTGCTCAGCAGGCGGCTGACATACGCGCGCATGTCAGCATTGTCATCAGCCCACAGAATGCGAGGCTTTTCGGTCCGCGGTTCGGCCGCGCCGGGGAGTTGTTCGACGGCGAACCGTGGGTCATTCAGCTCGGGGGCCTGATCGTCGGGCAGCCAGCGAAATGCCTCCTCCACAAAAGCCGCGTAACCCACGGCCGTTGAAGCCAAGGAGGGAACCCCTCCGATCCGATCGGGATCGAGATGAGCGTGGCCTAAAGGAACCGTAACGGTGAAAGTGCTACCCTCGCCTATCGTACTTTCAGCGGTAATCGCTCCGCCGTGAAGTTTCACCAGCTCCTGCACCAGCGCCAGACCAATACCGGTGCCTTCATGGGTGCGGCCCCGGTTGTGCTCGATGCGGTGGAAACGCTCGAAAATATGGGGGAGTTCCGCCGATGGAATGCCTACGCCGGTATCCCGGACCGTCAAGCGCGCGCGGCCTTCCCTGGTTTCCAGGCGCACTGCGATCTCGCCCTGGAGCGTGAATTTGAAAGCATTGCTGACCAGGTTGAGCACGATCTTCTCCCACATATCGCGGTCCACATAGGCCGCCTCATGGGCGTCGTCCGAGAGGCTGAGCGGCGGGCAATCGATGATCAATCGCAAGCCTGCTTTCTCGCAGAGGGACCGGAAATTACTGGCGAGATCCGCTGTGAGTGCACCGAGATCGGTGGGTTGATAGGAAGCTTGCGCGCGCCCGGCCTCGATGCGTGAGAAATCCAGCATGGTGTTCACCAGCTTGAGAAGCCGCAGGGCGTTGCGATGCGAGGTAGAAAGATCCGCTGCCGCGCCCATGGGGAGAATCCCGTGAGCGTTGGCGAGCGCGTCTTCCAGGGGCCCGAGCATCAGCGTCAGCGGCGTGCGGAATTCGTGGCTGATGTTGGTAAAAAACTGGGTCTTCAGCACATCGAGTTTCGCCAATTCCTCGCGCTGGCGCGCGATCTCGCGCTCTTGAGCCTTTTTCTCGGTGATGTCGCGTCCTTCGGCCGTGATGAATACGACGTTGCCTTGCTCATCCTTGACCGGCATGAGCGAGGCGTCGATGATAATCGTTTCCTTGCCGCTGGCGCGTCCGTAGATTTCCGTATCCCAACGAACGAATTCACCCCGCGAGGCGCGCAAGATAGCATCCCTAAGGCCCTGGTTTATCTCCTCGGAGACTTGCCACCAGAACGTGGTCCAAAATGGCTTGCCTTCGACGTCGGAGAGCTTAATGCCTACGCCGTCCAGCGCAACCTGATTGATTTCGAGCACCGTGCCGTTTACATCCAGCAGGCCCACAAACTGGACCATCGAATCCAACGTAATTCGCGCCAGCTTTTGCCGGTACTGGTCACGAGTATCGCCGCCCAATAGCTCCGTGCCACGGACGTTGATGGGTTTGACGGACGGGGGCGGATTGGTCGACATCTGAGACCCAATGGTGATTTTATTATCGCTGTTGTGTCCGCTAAGAGCGCGTGCGGTCCGACGACGGCTCGGAGCCAAGTGCCATCTCCCCGGGTAAGATAACGAATAGTAAAAACGTGGATGATCGCTTTTTAAACATTTTCGTTTGCCGGTAGCTAGCGCGACCCCAGACGCGACGTTCCACTTTTCAGCACCCTTACTATGGAAACGCTTCCTCCGGCTCGCCGTTTTGGCCGACTTTATACGCCATCGAATTGATTTTCGACGGCTTGTCGCAGGACACAACCCACCATTCCGCACGTCACTCGCCGCGGATCTTTTGGCAATCCGCTGCCACCGCCATTGCGATATGCTTTAGGTGTTAAAAGTGGCCGCCGTGGGAGGTTCCATGAGTCTCCGCGAACAACTTCACGCCTACATTGCGCAGATAGAGCAACGTCTGCGCTGGAGCACCGTGCTGCGCGGCTTCGCCATCTTCACTGGCAGCGCTCTGGTAGCGACGCTGCTGCTGGTCACCATCGCGAATGCGCTCGCCTTCTCGCATGGCAGCGTGACCGCCGCCCGCTTTGGACTTATTCTGATCCTGGCCGTTGCCGCCGCCGCTGGGTTAGCGCTGCCCTTGCGCCGCTTGACTCGCCGCCGCGCGGTTGGAACCGCGGAAGCCACGTTCCCGCAATTCGAGCAGAGGCTCACGACTTTCGCTGAGCGCGATGGCCGAGATCCGTTTATTGAACTCTTGGCGGCCGATACTCTGAATGTCGCGCAATCCGCCGAGCCCAAGCTTCTGGTTACGGATCGCCGCCTTCAGTTCTCGCTAGGCACCGCTCTCGGAGCCTTGGCCATCTTGATCTGGATGATCGCCGCCGGACCCGGGTTTCTCGGTTACGGCGCCTCGCTGCTATGGACCGGTCCGCACGCCGACAAGCCCGCGCTCTACGATCTGCGCGTGACTCCCGGCGACGCCGTCGTGCGCCGCCACGCCGACCAGTTGGTTTCGGCGCTGCCCATCGGTTTGCAATCGCCGAACGTCAAGTTGTATGCCCGCTTCCAGAGCTCAGCCAAGTGGGAAGAGATTGCGATGCAGCCGCAGGCGGCCGGCAATTTCGCGGGCGGCTATCAATTTCTATTTGCCGGATTGCCCGAAGGCGTCGAATACTACGTCACCGCCGGGGCGATGAAGTCGAAACATTTTAATATTCGCGTCAGCGATCTGCCCGCGGTGAAGCAGATTCGCGTCACCTATCATTACCCGGCCTGGACCGGAATGCCGTCCGAAGTCGAGGAGCGCGGCGGCGATCTGCGCGCCGTTGTCGGCACGCAGGCGGAGCTCGATGTCACCACTGACCGTCCATTGCAGGGCAGCCAGATCCAGCTCGACAACGGACAGCGAATTCAGCTCAGCGGCGGTCAGAACAACGTATATCACGGCACGGTCAAGATGGATTCGGACGGCGCGTATCATATTGCGGGCGTTGCCGACGGCCAGCCGGTGCGAGTCAGCGAGGATTTTTTCATCGAGGCTCGCAAAGCCGACCCGCCGCAGATCTCCTTGGTGCGGCCCAGCCACGGCGATTATCGCGCCAGTCCCATCGAAGAGGTGACGATTGCCGCCAAGGCCACCGATGAATTCGGCCTCAGCGGCGTTGCCCTGCATTATTCGATCAACGGCGGTCCTGAGACTACGGTGGACCTTCTCAAGCAGCGGGGAAAGAAACAAGCGGATGGAACGGCCACTATCGCGCTCGAGGACTTCAAGCTGGTGCCGGGCGATCTGGTGAGCGTCTACGCGACCGCTAAGGATGCCAACTCCGAAAACCACACCGACATGATCTTCATCCAGGCCGACGGACGGAT
>Ga0207657_10008820_pt1 | contig 10200 bp, 9 predicted proteins | sample KBSC33metaG_FD_184316 | JGI IMG/M metagenome (GOLD analysis project Ga0207657, IMG submission 184316) | Corn rhizosphere microbial communities from Kellogg Biological Station, Michigan, USA - KBS C3-3 metaG (SPAdes) (version 2) | ecosystem: Host-associated > Plants > Roots > Rhizosphere > Soil ... | reverse complement strand
CGATCATGCCGCGTGGACCTTGCAAGTGGGCGAAACGCAGGCCCGGATCGGCCTGGCGCAGCAGGTCGCGGTAGCGCCGCTTGAGCGCCGAGCACGACACGACGACGCCGACGCCACGCTCGCGTGCGGCGGCGATCTCGCGGGCCAGCGTCTGCAGCCAGTCGGCGCGGTCGTCGTCCGTCAGCGGGATGCCGGCGGACATCTTGATCACGTTGGGGGCGGGGTGGTAGGCATCGCCCTCGAGGAAGGCAACGCCGAACGCCTGGGCGAGGGCGGCGCCGACGGTGCTTTTGCCGCAACCGCAGACGCCCATGATGACCCAGCGGTTGGCGTCGCCGGGCTGGAGGGTTACATCGCTTGGTAGTGCCATTCCGTCTCTCTTTCTATGAATTCGTAGCAACCGTTAGCGCTATCATTTTTGCCAAGTCTTCAATAAGGCGACGGGTTTGTAAAGGGTTATTCGTGTTGCGCAGCGAAACATGCGCAGGTTTATTTATGCGATGTGCATAAGTCGTGGCGTGTTTTGCCAGCGCGCCAGAGTGAAATCCTTGGGAAATATTTGATAGCGCTATCAAGTTTGCGCAGCGGCAGGATTGCGCGAGGTGTGGCGTTTCCGACACGTTTTCACGCGACGATTACGCTGGATCGCACTGTGTAGGCCATCTTCGTTCTTATCTGCAACTAACCAAGCAGGCGTGGCTATGTCGACAGGCTGCCAGACCGCGGCTCAGCCAGGCGACGACGTCTCGGCAATCTTGGCCTTGTGCTGGCGCACCTGTACGGCAACCATCCTCAGCGCAGCCAGGAAGGGCACGGACAGGAAGATGCCGGATACGCCCGCCAGTTCTTCGCCGGCCAGCAGGCCGAACACGACGAGGATGGGAGGCACGTCCACGCCCTCGCTCATCAGGTACGGGTTCAGCATATAGTCCTGGAACACGCGATAGGCACCGATGAAGGCAATCGCCCAGCCGACATGTTCGTATCCGCTGGACAGGGCTACACCCACGATGGTGGCGGCCGCGACGAGCGGACCCAGCACCGGAATCACTTCCAGCACGGCAGCAAAGCCGGCCAGCAGCAGCGCGAATGGTACACCCATCAGGGACAGCACGAGGCCGTAGGCGAGCAGCGTCGCCAGCGACAGCAGGGCCAGCGCCCGCACATAGCTCGACAGGACGGTATTCAGGCCATGCAACACATCGGTCCAGAACGCGCCGTGGCGGCGATGATGCATCGTCACGAGCAGCTCGTCGAACACGGGCGCCTGCAGGATCATCAGGAAGCTCAGGATCGGCACGACGATGACATAGATCAGGTTGCCGGCCAGGTGCATCAGCCCGAAACCGACGTTGCGCACGAATGGCATCGCCTGTGCCGATCCACCTTGCAACAGGTCGCGCAGGAAAGCGACCAGGCGCGCCCGCAGGGGTTCGAGCAGGCCGGGCAGCGGCAGGCGCCGTTCCAGCGTGGCGGGGTCGAGCAGCGTCGGCAACTGGTGCGCCAGCGCGGTCGCCTGGTCGGCCACTTGGTTGCCGAACAACCCGACCGCAAGCGCGACGAGCGCGACCACGACGAGGTACACGAGGCAGAGCAGCGGGGTGCGCGGGATGCGGCCGCCGACCCAGCGCTGGGCCAGCGTGAACAAGGGATAGATGAGGTAGCTGAACAGCACCGCGATCAGCATCACGAGCAACGTCGTCCGTATGAGAAAGACGCCATACAGGCTTGCCAGGACCAGCGCGGCCGTCCACACCACGCGGGCCGTACGCGCATCGATGCCGAACACGGTTCCCCCTCGTCGATGGCCACCGTCGTGGCGGCCGTTGTCGGCATGATACGGCGGGACACCGCAACGCTGGCGCGCAACTCGTCCGTGGCGAAGCGCGGGCGCGCATGGTGCTACAGTGACCATGCGCACGGAAAACGAAGGGGGCCGACGTGAATCGCAGCTATCGCTGGACGACGGAAAAGGGTGGCGGCCTGGAGCATGTCGAACTGGACAGCGGGGGCGCCGGCGTGACGGCGGAGGGCGTGCTCATCGGGCCAGCCGGCGGCAGGCTGTTTGCCTGCAGCTATGCGCTGCGCTGCGATGAACGCTGGCAGGTCCGCAGTCTCGACGTGCATGTCGCGGGCCAGGGCACGGTGTGCCTGCGCGCGGATGGGGCCGGCAACTGGACCGATGCCGACGGCACGTCGCTGCCGGTACTGCAGGGGTGCACAGACATCGACCTGTCCGGCAGTCCCTTCACGAACACGTTGCCGATCCGCCGCCTGGGCGACGCCTTGCGCGATCGCCAGGAAATCCGCGTCGCGTACATCGACCTGCCCAAACTCGACGTGCAGCCCGTGTCGCAGGCCTATACCCGGCTGGCGTCGGACCGGGTGCGCTTCGACAGCCTGTCCCGCCCATTTTCCGCGGAACTCGAGATCGACGCCGACGGCCTCGTGCTGCACTACCCTGGCCTGTTCACGCGCGTCGGAGGTTGATCCGACTCAGCCGGTCTGGCGCGCGGCCGGCAGGCGGGCGGTGCCGATCCACGTGAGACGATGCCACAGCGCTTCCAGCGGCCCCTGCTTGTGGTGCCTGAGCCACCAGGCGCTGAACGTGCCTTGCAGCACGGCCAGCACGATGCCGATCGCGAGTGCGAACACGGTACCCGTCTGTTCGTACAGGCCGAAGCCGAAGCCGTAGTACAGCGTCGTGCCGACCACCGACTGCATCATGTAGCTCGTCAGGCTCATCCGTCCGAGCCAGCGGAACATGCCAAGCACGCGCTGGCCCGCCGCGCGGCGGTAGAGCAGCGCGAAGCCCGTCACGAGCAACAGCATGATGTCCAGGTTGAGCAGCGGCAGGCAGATGGCGTCCACCGGCCGGCGCAGCGCGTCGGCGGCGATCCATGCTTCCAGGCGAAGGTGGATGAAGACCAGCGGGCCGAGCAGCAGCAGCGCGCCGAAGAGGATGCGGCGCCAGACGACACGGTTGGCGTCGTTGACGGCAAACAGGCCGACGCGCCCGGCCAGCATGCCGAACATGAACAGCGCGGGGATCTGCAGGATGCGGCCGCTTTCCCAGCTCCACAACAGCACGCCCTGCTTGCCGTTCGTGAGGTTGCCGATCCAGACGTCCAGCAGCGAGCCGTGCTTCAGGTACTCGTTGGCGCGGCCGAAGTAGGCCCAGGACGGCGGATCGGGCAGCTTGTCCGGCGCGCTGCCCAGTGCCGCGAACGCATCGATCCATGCGAATGGCTGCAGGGTGAGGACGCAGGCCAGCAGGAAGACGGTCCGCGTGCGCAGGCGCGCGACGGGGATCAGGGCCAGGCCCAGCGCGGCATAGATCGACAGGATGTCGCCGTGGTAGAACGCCGAATTCACCAGCCCGAACCCGAGCAGCAACAACATGCGCCACGCGAAACGTGGACGGAAATCGTCCCCGCGCTGGGCGCGCGCCTGGAACTGCAGGTGAAAGGTCAGGCCGAACAGCAGGGCGAAGATCGCATAGGACTTGCCGCCGAACAGGGCGAACATGGTGTCCCAGATCCCCTGGTTCAGCGCCTTCAGCCAGGCCGGGTCGCCCGGCGGCGTGAAATAGAGGTCGAAGTGTTCGATGTTATGCAGCAGCATGATCGAGACGATCGCAAAACCGCGCAGGGCGTCGACGAGGTCGAGGCGGGAAGAAGTAGTCGTCATGGCAGGCATTGTCCTGTTCACTTAGGCCCGGCCATTCTAGGTTGAAAACGTTTTCATCTCCAATAATTTTTCTGCAATTTTCCGACTGAAGTCCTGGAGCGTCGCGAGTTCACATCTGGTTACAAAATGGTGGCTTTTCCCATCTCGGTCAGGGGACTGGTTACCAATTGTTGCACTCTGTCGGCAGCCTGCAACGGTTCAATGAAACCCTATAAACGGTCTAAAAATTTTTTCCAAGTGGCAAAGCAAAGCCTATGCAAAGCGCGTAGAATTGCCACCTATCAGCTTTCCACGCGCCAACCAATCGGTTGGCGTTTGCTTTTAGACTTCTGTTGCTGCAGTTATAAATCCTCGATATGGCCGCAACACGCGGCATGTTCTGCGCAGCAGACTTTTAACAAGAGTTATCGACTAAATGCAAAATAATCGCTCCGTAAGCAGTACCAGCTCCCGCAACATCGCGTTGGCGCAATCCCAGTCGCTCTCCCTGCCTCTGCTGTTCACGGTATTCGGCATGATCATGGGTTCCTGGGCCGGCCGTATTCCCGCCATGGCGGAACGCGTGCACGTGTCGCACTCGGCGCTGTCGATGGTCCTCCTGTGCGGCGGCCTGGGTGCCGTTCTGTCGTACCCGATTTCATCGCGCATGATGGGTTCGCTTGGCGCGCGCAAGACCATGCTGGTTTCCGGCATGGCCCTCCTGGCCGCCCTGATCGCCATCGGTGCCGCGCCGACCGTGCCGTTGCTGATGATGGCCGTCCTGAGCCTTGGTATCACGGCCAGCACATTCGACGTCGCCGTCAACTCGGCAGCCACGAAGCGCGAAAAGCAGACGGGCAAGTCGGAACTGTCGAAACTGCACGGCCTCGGTTGCGCCGGCGGTCTGGCGGGCGCCACCCTCGGCAGCGCGATGGCCAGCCTGCACATCGCGCCGGTGACCCATTTCGTGATGCTCGCCGGTCCGCTGGCCCTGGCGCTTTACTTCGGCTATTCCCAACTGGAAGCCGACGATGCCGGTGAAATCGTCGAGAAGAAGTCGTTCTCGCTGCCGCGCGGTCCGCTGCTGTTCCTGGGCGCCATCGGTTTTCTCGGCTCGATGGCCGAGGGCAGCATCGCCGACTGGAGCGGCGTGTTCCTGAAAGAGCATTTCGGCGCATCGGATGGCCTCGCGCCGTTGGCCCTGTCGTCGTTCTCCGTGATGATGCTGCTGGCCCGCCTGGTCGGTGACAGGCTCAAGGTCCGTTACGGTGCCCGTTCCCTGGTCACCAGCGGTTCGATGCTGGGTGCCGCCGGCCTGTTCTTTGCGGTGCTGTCGCCGAATGCCTGCTTCGCCCTGTTCGGCTTTGCCGTCGCCGGCATGGGCATGGCGCTCGTGTTCCCGTTCGTGTTCAGCGCCGCCGGCGCGCAAGGCCCGGTAGCGCTGGCCGGTGTGGCGAGCATGGCCTACAGCGGCAGCCTGATGGGCCCGCCGGTGATCGGCGCCATCGCCGAGGGCCTGGGCATGCAGATCGCCATCGCCTACATCGGCGGCCTGGCAGCCCTGATCGCGTTCGTGGCGAGCCGCTCGCGCCTGCTGAAGTAAGCCACGAGCCAGTCGTTTTTTCTGTTGCACTTGTCTTCCTTTGGATGGGGCGGTTGCCGGTGGCGCCGCCCTTTTTTCGTCCGGGCCGGCCACCGTCGGGTGTCCTGATCCTTAGTCGGCAGCGCGAGCAAACGGTTCGCGCCGCCACGCGCCCGTTTGCGCTGTGCCAAGCCCGTGCGCATTCCGAAGAACTCCAGTACGCCTGCGTACTCCAAGCAGTGTCGCTCATCTGCCCAGGATCGGAGTCTTCATGCAAAGCGAAATCGATGCCGCGTCCGTCGCCAGGTTCCACGACCGTCAATTGCGCGAACGCGACTGGCCGGTAATGTCCCACGGCGCCTCGCCCGGTGTGTGGGAGTGGATCGATGCCAATCACCGTTACAACGGCCTGCTGTGGCGCGAGGAAGACCGGGCGCGCCGGCTGGACGTGCCGCCTGCCGAGATCGCGGCAGGCAAGCGCCTGATCGACCGCTACAACCAGAAGCGCAACGACGCCGTCGAATCCATCGACGAAGCACTGCTGGCCGGACTGCGCGGCGTCGTGTGCGAGCCCGGCGCGCGGCTGTCGAGCGAGACGGTGGGCGCCATGATCGACCGCCTCTCGATCCTCGCGCTGAAGATCCACCACATGCGCGCGCAGACGCAACGCGCCGATGCGGACGGCGAGCATGTCCGCCTTTGCACGGGCAAGCTCGAGCGCCTGCTCGCGCAGCGCCACGACCTGCTGTCCTGCCTCGACCTCCTGCTCACGGAAGCGCGGGCCGGACGGGCGTATTTCAAGCTCTATCGCCAGTTCAAGATGTACAACGATCCGGCGCTCAACCCGTATCTCAATGGGCAGGCACAAGGGCATGGAAGGGCGGCGCCGTGAGCGAGACGATCGACGTCCTGGTGCCGACCCGCAACCGGCCCGCGGCGCTCGCGGTCACGCTGACGGCGCTCGGCGCCCAGACTTGGCCGGCCCTCCGGATCGTCGTCGCCGACCAGTCGGATGGCCAGGGGGCATGCGCATGCGGCGAAGTGCGGGCCGTCCTGCGTTACCTGCGTGCCACCGGGCGCGGCGTGGACACGTTTCGCCGTTCCCGCCGCAGCGGCATGGCGGAACAGCGCGCATTCCTGCTGGCCCAGGCACGTGCCGCCTACTGCCTGTTCGTGGACGACGACGTGATCCTCGAACCGGACCTGGTCGCCCGTCTGTATGCCGTCATCCGGGAAGAACGGTGCGGCCTCGTCGGCAGCGCACTGCATGGGTTGAGTTATCTGGGCCAACAGCGGCCGGTGCAGGAGGCGATCGAATTCTGGGATGGCCCCGTCATGCCGGAAACGGTCAGGCCCGGCAGCCCGGCATGGCAACGCCACCACCTGCATAGCGCGGCCAATCTGTTTCATGTGCAGTCACGCCTGGGGAATGAAAGCGGTCCGACGCGGCGTTACAAGATCGCCTGGGTGGGCGGCTGCGTGATGTTCGATACGGCCATGTTGCGAGCTGCGGGTGGCTTCGACTTCTGGCGCGCGCTGCCGCCACAACATTGCGGAGAAGACGTGCTGGCCCAGCAGCGTGTCATGGCGCGCTTCGGCGGCTGCGCCATCCTGCCGTCCGGCGCCTATCACATGGAATTGCCGACGACGGTCACGGCACGGGCAATCGACGCGCCCTATGTGCTGCCGCTGGCCGATCCGCCGGCGGAATCCGCGGCAGGGCCGCCGCGCGCCGACCGGCTTGCCTGCGAGGTGGCGATGTCGTCCGCGATGTCATCCTGTTGTCCGGCGCACGACGCGCCGGCGTGCGGCGGCATCGACGACCAGGCATCCGGGGCAGAGGGATAGCACCGTGTCGTGCCCGACTTGGCCGCCTTTGGCCGATGTGCGCAAGATTGTCGTCTTGCGGCCGAGTGCGGTGGGCGACTTCGTGTTCGCACTGCCCGCCTTGCAGGCACTGAGGCAGACCTGGCCCGAGGCCGAACTTGTGCTTGTGGGTCAAGCCTGGCAGCGCACCTTCCTGCGAGTGCGCGCAGGGCCGGTGGATCGTGTCGTGACGGTACCTCCGGTCCCCGGCGTCGGGGCATCGCCGGAGACGGCGGCGGATACGGTGGAGGTGGAGCGGTTCATCGAGGACATGCGCGCCGAACGTTTCGATCTCGCGTTGCAGATGGTGGGAGGAGGACGCTATTCGAATCCTTTCCTGTTGCGCTTCGGGGCCAGGCTGACAGTCGGGGCCCGTGCGCCGGATGCGCCCAGGCTCGACCGGTGGGTGCCCTATCGCACGCCCAGCCAGCGCAGGCTGGCCTTGCTCGAGGTCGCGAGCCTGGCCGGCGCGGCGATCCGTCTGCTGCCAGTCGGACAACCGGAACTCGCGCTCACGGAAGCCGATCGCGCCGAAGCGGCAAGGGTCGTGCCTCCGCTGCCCGGTGAGCGCCTCGTCCTGCTACAGCCGGGGGCCACCGACCCGCGCCGTCGCTGGCCGGCACGATCATTCGCGGCACTTGGCGATCGTCTTGCGCACGATGGCATGTGCATTGCCATCAATGGCTCGCCGGACGAAGCACCCCTGGTGCGCGATGTGGCGGCCCGCATGCATGCGCCGGCGATCGTCCTGGCAGGCCGGCTGAGCCTGGGAGGCCTGTGCGGCCTGCTCGCGCGCGCTGCCTTGCTCGTTTCCAATGACACGGGGCCGCTGCACCTCGGTCTGGCCCTGGGTGTGTCCAGTGTCGGGATTTTTTGGCTGACCAATTTAATGGAAGGGATGCCGTTGCGGCCATCGTCATTGCACGCAGCCCTGGCGGCGCGTACGCGATGCCCTGTCTGCGATCAGGACAATCTGCACACGCGCTGTCCGCATGACGTGAGCTTTGTCGACGATGTGACGCTCGAGGAAGTGGACGCGTTGGCACGAGCGGCCCTGGTAGCCGGAAGGTATGCGGCGCACCAGTGGCCCGATCCGTGACGCAACCGGACCGCCATGCGTACCCAGACCGATGTCCGCAGGCATTACCAGTAGGGCCACATGCCGACACTGCGCTGACGGCTCGGCGCCGTATCGCACAGGAGGGCGCGTGCGTGCTGCAGCACCACATGGGCACGTTCCGCGCCAGGATCCCAGATGCAGCGGTGCGTGTGGCGGTCGAGCGGTGCCCAGCGGGCAATGTCGGCTTTGCTGAACACGACGACACTTTTGAGCTTCAGTCCTGCCGCGATGTGGGAAACGCCGGTGTCGTTGCAGAGCAATAGCCTGGCATCGCGCAGCAGGGCGGCCATCGCGCCAATCGAAATGGGGGCCGCGGCATCGAGCACGGGATGGCGCATGTGCGCGGCCACCTCGGCAGTCAGGTCGGCTTCGTCGGCCGATCCGGTCAGCACGACCTTGAGGCCGAATTCGTCCGCGAGACGATCGCCCACCTCGGCAAACAGGTGCGCCGGCCAGCATTTGTCCCGCTTGCGTGCGCCCGGATGGATGCACAGGTATTGTCCGGGCACGAGTGAGTCGCCGAGACCGCTGGCGCGCCATTCGTCTTCGTCTTCGCGCGACAGCGGAAACTCCAGGTGGACTCCGGCCGCTGGCGCGCCCAACTGCTCCACCAGCGACAACAGGCGTTCCGGTTCCGCCCCGATCTCCGGATAGGGAAACAGGACGGTCCGGTCGCGGACGACGGGGCCGCCACGGCAGAAGCCCGCCATGGCACGCGCGCCGAAGCCGCTGACGACGTCATTGCTCACGTCGCCGCTGCCGTGCAATTGCAGCGCCAGCGCAAACTGGCGGGTGCACAGGCTCGTGTAGAAATGGGCAAGCGCATCCTGCCGGACCGGTTGTTCGGGTAGCAGAGGATGGCCGGGGAAGGCGATGAATTCATCCACGCAGGTGCGGAACCGGTCGGCAAATTGCTGCGCCCAGGGCAATCCCACCAGCGCGATGTGGGCGCGGGGCAGGGCCGCGCGCAGGGCGCGCAGCGCGGGCATGGCGCACAGCATGTCGCCCAGGTGCAGGGCGCGGAATACGACAACGGAAGGGGGATCGAGGCGCTGCAGCAGAGGTCGACGGTACATCATTCCTCCCTTTGAACATTCTGGGAACGTGGACACCTTACTGGCGCTCTCGCCTCCCGCCGATTCATCGCCGGCGGAAATGCCCGGCGTCACCGCCTGGCTCGCCTCGGGACCAGGCAGCAGCTCCTCCGCGTCGGGTTGCGCTGTAATGGTCCAGTCAAGTCTTGGAGCACGATGAGCTGGATTAGTTCATGAGCCGAAAGACGGTATCATCGTCGGCAGTCCACCACCGCACCGGATACGCCATGCTCCAGACCCCCGCCTCGTTCACGCCCCTGATGACCCCGCAGCAGGATGCCGCACCGCTGTCCTTCGTCTTCCATGGCGCTCGCCTGCTCGTGCGCGAGGCCGACCTCGGCCTGCCCGACGAGGCTGCACTGCGCGGGCTGGCGCTCGATCCGCAGCGGCTGCAGCCGGTCGGGCTGCTGGGCGATCGCTATTGCCAGACGGGCTGGGTCGACGACGAAGCCCTGGCGCCGCCTGGCCATGCCTGGCGCGGACTGCGCTCGCTGTTCGGCGAATTCGACGAAGGACGCCTCGGCGTGGCCGCGCGCGCCAGCCAGATCGCCGAATGGGCGCGCACCCACCGTTTCTGCGGCGCCTGCGGCAGCGGGACGGTGCCGGCGGCGGGAGAGCGCTGCTTCAAGTGCGTGAGCTGCGGCCACATGGCGTATCCGCGCATTTCGCCGGCGATGATGGTCCTGATCCGCAATGGCGACAAGGTGCTGCTGGCGCTGCACACGCAGTCCGCGGTGCGGCGCTTCGTGCCGCTGGCCGGCTTTCTGGAAGCGGGAGAAACGATCGAGGAAGCCGTGCACCGCGAAGTGTTCGAGGAAGTCGGCCTGCGCGTGCACAACCTGCGCTATTTCGGCAGCCAGTCCTGGCCG
>Ga0207657_10008815_pt1 | contig 10204 bp, 8 predicted proteins | sample KBSC33metaG_FD_184316 | JGI IMG/M metagenome (GOLD analysis project Ga0207657, IMG submission 184316) | Corn rhizosphere microbial communities from Kellogg Biological Station, Michigan, USA - KBS C3-3 metaG (SPAdes) (version 2) | ecosystem: Host-associated > Plants > Roots > Rhizosphere > Soil ... | reverse complement strand
GAGTTGTGCACCCCGCGCAGAATGTTCTCGATAGTTTCTCCGTTTGAGACGTGATTGATAATCTCTGATTCAGCCAACACCGCACAGACGCTACTGATGGTTTGCGGCTTATTAGCTTGAATCGAAAGATCCCCTACCTGGTCGATATTGACCTCCAGATATTTGCAGGCTCTTTCGATGAATCCGCCGGCGCCGGCGGCGCACTTGTCGTTGGTGCGGAACTCGCGCACTTTACCGGTGTCGCTGACGCGAAGCGCTCTTGTACTCTGCGCGCCAATATCTAGGACGCAGCGGGTCTTGGGGAAGAGAAATACTGCCCCCCGCCCAACGCAGGTGATATCGGTGATTTGAACGTCGCGGAAGGGAACGTTGTAGCGGCCAAAACCGGTGGTGGCGATGTAGTTCAAGTCAGTTTCTTTGAGTCCCGCCCCCTGAAGGGCTAAGTCGAGCACCTCCTTGGCAACCGCATGGAAATCCGGACGGGTTTTCACTCTTGCCTTGCCGCAAACGCGTTTTTCTCCATCTAGGATCAGCGCTTTGGTCGATTTAGCGCCCATATCGATGCCAGCGACAAACGTCATGTTACCCCCTTAAATTAGGCAATGGCGCAAGGCATTAGGCAGTAGGCCCCGCCCCGATTCGTTGTGCCTGTTGCTTCTCGCCTCTCACCTTGTCGGTGCGCTCCAGGGCGAAAATGCTTGCCCCAAGCGCGCCGACGAAATGAGAATCCGGACTCACATTGAGCTTCATGCCCAATTTTTCTTCCAGCGCGCGCACCATGCCGATGTTGAGCGAAACCCCGCCCGTAAAAGTCACTTCCGGTTCAATGCCGACGCGCCGCACCAGTGAAATGGTTCGCGCCGCGATAGCGCTGTGCACGCCGCCGAGGATATCCTCGGTTTTTTTGCCTTGGGCGAGGTAGGACATGATGTCAGACTCGACGAAGACCGTGCAGACGGTGGTGAGGCGCACAGGATTCTTCGCCTTGAGCGAAATGTCGCCGATATCGCCCAGGCCCATCCCAAGAGCCTCGGCGGCGCTGGCGAGGAATCTTCCTGTGCCGGCCGCGCATTTGTCATTCATAACGAAGTCTTTGACGTCGCCGTCTTCGCCGATTTTGATGCCCTTGGCGTCCTGGCCGCCCATGTCGATCACGGTTCGCGTGTCGGGAAAAAGATAGCTGGCGCCGCGCGCGTGGCAACTGATCTCGGTGATCTGCGCGTCGCCGAAGGTCACTTTGTATCTGCCGTAACCAGTGCCTACTATGTAGGCGACGTCTTCTCGTTTGACTCCAGATTTTTGCAGCGCTTCGACGAAGCACCTTTCCGCAGCCCTGGTGACGTAGGCGCCTGTGTCGGTCAAGGCTCTGCCGACGATCTGGTGTTTGTCGTTGATGATAATTCCTTTAGTCTGCGTGGAGCCGACATCGATGCCCGCGGCGTAGATCATGCTGCGCCTCCTGCTTCCGCTCCGGCACGTAGTATTTTTTTGTGTTCCAACGACTCGAAAAATGCGTCGATGCGGTTTTTCAACTGCGCTTCGGAAAAATATCGCGGATCTTCGATATCCGACTCGATCAACATGGTGGGAACGTTCAGTTCTTTGGTAAAATATTCGCGCATGTCGCCCTGTCCCGCAGAGAACAGTCGACAGCTCTTAACGGAATGAATCACCAGAGCGTCGGCATGCCATTCTTCGACATACCGGCGGATCTGCTGGTAGCGCTGCAGGAAGTTGCGGTTGGTGACGTTCCATTGGAGCATATGCTGGGCAATCGATTCTAACGGATGATTGGCATCATGCCTGAAGCCGAATTCCCACAAACCACCGACCGTGGAATAAGTCGAAGCCACTGCCACCGCGCCCCATTTGGAGAAAAGATCTCTAAACGTGCGTAGGTAGGGCCAAGGTGGAGGTCCTTCGATAACGAAGCGGAAGCGTTCCTCGGGCAGGGGCCCGGTTCCCATCCGCACTTTTTCTTCCATCTCTTTAAGGGCGGTTTCGAAAAATCTCACTCCATCCTCCGTTCCCCGTAGACAATAGAGCGGCGCCATCATGGTCACCGAATCAAAATAAGCGTCGAAGGGGGACGGAATATTTTTGGTCAATCCTTTGATGCGCGACCACATTTCGCCGGTTTCGCTGGAACGGCTGACGATTTCTTTCAATCGAGCGTAGTCGAGCTTCTTTCCCGTTAGCTTTTCGCAGATCTCGATCACCTCTTCGAGCTGGCGCACAACGTAAGCAAGGTCCTCTGGGCTTGGCTGTCCGGAAGGGTCGCGCAAAAACGGGATGTCAAGGTTGTAGAGTTGCCCATCGCAATATTCGGCGAGGTGCTCGAACCACTGCAAGTAGACATTGCAGCCGACGTAGTTACAGAGAATCAGCGACGGCAGCGGGATGGTCGCGAAAGGAGTTTTGCGGTCGCCGAGAAAGAGACCGACGTCGGCTTTCACATAGGCGCAGTTGTCCATTGAGTAGCCCAATTCCTCGGCCTTCAGGATAAAGGGTAGGGCGCTCTTTTTAACTGCCAGTTGCAAGGCATCGATTTCCGGATAGACCGGGATCAGATCGAAAGCCTGAATCAGCTCCACCGGATTGCCGCTGATCAGCATGTAGACGGCTTTGCCGTCGCCCTTTTCCGCAGCGCGGGTAACCCGCTCGAAATAGCGCCCCATCATCTCTTTTTGCAGGAGATGCATTTGACCTTGATAACTGGTTTTTACCGCTTCAGCTGCCTGTGCCATCGTTTTTTCCTTCCACTTTGGTTCGGCATTCCTCCTATTACATCTCCCCATCGCGGGGGAGAGAAGAGAGGGGCCAGTTTCGAACTGATCTCACTCAAACAGCATTGACTCAACAAAGGTCTCGACCTCCGTGCGCGCCTTGTCAAAGATCCACATCTTTTCCTCAAACTCGAGGCAGAGGTGAGGAATACCCTCTTTCTCCAGTGCCCGTTTGTAGAGAGCGTAGTCGAACAGCGCCGGCTCGCAGAATTTGGCAGCGAGAATCAACACGGCCGCGGCGCCAGTTTCCCTGAATTTATCAATCAGATGTTTGGATTTGGGCTCGCGCGTGTCGTGTTTCACTCCCGAATAAACGCTATGATTGATGTACGCGTTGGCGAGATTACGAATAGGATCGCCTTCAGTCGAAATATCTTCAGAAAACCAACGCCAGCCGATGAGGAAATCATCGTCCAAAATGTAGCAGCCGGCGGATTCGAGTCCGTCGAGCAATTCGATGGGCGGCTGTTCGCAGAAAGAGCCTTCCAAGACGACTCTAATGCGGTCCTTGGGTTTTTCATTGCGCTGACGCAGTTGAGGGATCGCTTCCTCTAGGATCGCGATGTGTTGCTCGGGAGGTAGCAATGTGCTGATGCGCGTCAGGACGTAACACTCGACGGTCGAAAGATTCTGTGGCGTCGCTCTGCGGATGGCATAAAGCTCCCGAACCAACCGCCGCTGTGTATTGTAAAGCGCGATACTTTGTCTCAATGCCTCGTCTGTGACTTGCTTTCCGGACAGTTGCTCATAGCTGGTGTTAAGCCTTTTGTACTCGGAGACCATGTAATCGATGGTATGGGGTGAAGTCATGTTCTGGGGAAAGTGAATGTACTCCACCATAAGATCAGGAAAATTCCGCGTGAAGACGCTAGCGAGATTGCGCGCGGGATCACAGATCGAGTGAAAAACCATGCCGTCGAGAAACTTAAGTCTATCGGTCAGACCCAATTCAAGGGTGCTTTTTACGATAGAGCAAACGAAGGATTGGAAGCGGGAGTCGGCATGGGCGATCTCAAGCCGGTTGCCGGCGCCAATGACGCCGACCGGCAGCATTCCGGCAGCGTGGATCAGTTCGACCGGAGTATATACCGGATAACAACCCACGAGCTTCTTGCCGGGATGCTGTTTTTTCCAGTCCGTGGCGAGCTCCAGAGGGACGCTCTCAAGGACCTCACGATAATGAGCAATCAGGCTTTCGACGTTTGTCATTGATCACGCCTTGTTCGATTTTTGCCAAGGACTTCCGCAATACGGATGCCACGGTATTATCGATCGTTCGCTCGGCTTCTCGACAGATTCTTCGCACTTGTCGGAAATAAATGCGGGACTGTTTCTCAGTTTTCAGAACCACCACGCGGCTTGTCGTCGTAGTGTTGTGGCATATGGGTTGCTCGATTGTTTTGTGTCAGACCGCGGCCGCTCGTGTTGGCCGCACAAGTCCACGAAGGAGAATACGATGCCGCGGAGTCGTGGATCCAAATCGATCAAAGTTATCGCCCGTCAACAATTGGAGGATGGCGCATGGGGCATACCTGAGTCGCCGGAATTCTCGTTGGTTCAGCGGCTCATGAACGAAATTCAATCCCAGACCATTCAGGAGGAACGATGGCTTTCCAGGTACCGCGAGATCGCTCGGGAATCGACTGATCCATTAATCCGTTTTCTTCTTGGTCTCATCATCGCCGATGAGGAAAGGCATCACGAGCTTACGAGCCGTATGATCTCGAGGCTGAGAGACGAGTTGTCATCGAGTCGAGCGGCGACCCGATCGCGCGGAGAAGGCGAGAACCGCGAAAAGGCCGACTCGTTACTTCGATCGGTGGGGATATTTATTGAGGCTGAGCGCAGTGCAATTCAAGAATATGAGAAGCTGAAACAAGAAAGCACAGGGTTGGCACGCGACGTCTTTGCCTTACTTTATACCACCATGATTCACGATTCACAGAAGCACGTCGGAATCCTCGAATTCCTGCGTGCGAGGTTGTCCGAAGCCGCAAGCCATGACAAAACCGATAAGCTTGAATCAGGCTAACAAATATCAGTTCGCCTTTTATCTGCTGCTCGATCAACTCGACTAAAGCTTTGATGCTGTCCGGCGCAAATGTTGGAAGACCCATCGAGCAGGGCCTCGACGTCACGAAGGCGATGGCGGTCATTTTTGCAGAGTGGTTCGTCCTTAGCGCCCAAGACCTCGATCTTATTTCTCGCTTCTTTCATGAAAGCCCTCCCCAGAACGATGTCGATGGCTCCCAATTGCATCCGTTGGGCTCGTCGATCCCACCTCGCGGCAACTGATCATTGCCATAGGACGCCCAGCACTTGTCCTGAACAGTAGTGACGATGGAGGGCGCACGATTCTTGAAAACGCTCACCGAATCTAAGAATGGAAGGAGCCTTCCTTCGAGGCGAAATTATATCCAGGTAAATGTCTTAATGCGTCCACGGACATCTGCCGACCACGGTAAAGGTCAGCGCACTGGACGCAGAGTCCAAGTGCCGCGGTCCAGTTCGGAAAATCTTCTTTGAGCGCCGCTAGGGCGTCGGCGCCGAGATCACCCGGCTCCGTTTCGAAGGCGTGGGTGGGAAATCTGCAGAGCGGACAGTGAGTACCCGGTGCGGCATGCGTCTGCAGCATGCCGCTCGCTCGGCGCGGATCAAAGGCAAACGAGGCGAGATCGGCGTGTTTGGGCTGCTCCTTGTCGAAGAACCTGCCGAAGAGTTCTTCGAGCCGATCGTCGAGCATGGGAAAAGTACCCACAAATTCGCCGAACTGTTGCTCGCGAACCGATGCATTGCACCAGCCGCGCCGAAGCATTCGGCCATTGATCGTAATATCCCACAGCACGCGATAGCGGCTGGTAATTAAATTGTCATAGGTCAGGCCGCCTTCAGCTTTCGGCAGCAGCGGCTGGTAGGCAAATACCGGGTCGAGCATGTCGACGATGTGGAACAATTCATGACGCAGGAAGATCGTGAGGGCATGGGTGTCGAACAAGGACTCGGGGCGAAGCAAAATGCGCAATGTGCGAATCGCCCGGCTCTTCTGATAAGGATCATTGGCCACGAAGAGCTCGGCGCCTTCTTGTTTTCTTTGGCAAGCCCGGACAGCAAAACACTTATCCACTTGAGCGGTGATGATATTTTGCTCGAGCAAGCATTGATCGATGCTTTTACCCAGGCCAAGGCGATCGAACCACAAACGGTTGAGATCATTGAATAGATTATCGCGTTCGTCCACATCAGGTACTTCGTAAATGCGATTGCGCGCAGTATCGAGCTCCATCGCGGCTTCGCGGTCCATGCGAGCATGAAAAACCGCCTCTTCAACAAAACGCGGATCGTACTGGATCATTGCGTGCGCGCTCATACGGAGTCCGTATCCTCGGGGGCACATGCGCCAGGCATGGCGGCGCACTCGGCCGCGCTACCGCATGCCATCGGCACGCGATCATCGTCAGCCGGACGAAGGGATAAATTTGCCGCGCCGAGGCGGATGCCCATCCGGGTAGCCTCCTGCGCAATAAAGCGCAAACACAAATCAGCGAGCTTGTGGTAAAACATGGCTGCGTGTTCGCGGCCGAGCTGGCTTGCAAACGCGGGCAGGAATCTGCCGAGATGATCTCGTAGGAACGCTTTCTGCGCTTTCAGGGTAGTTTCCAACATGGTCGCGTCGTTGTGTTCAAGAGCGTACGCTTCTTTCATGGCAAGAAAACACATAAATTCGCACTCGCAGCTGATATGATCAGCGCGCTCGCGCCGGTCGAGCCTCAACGAGAGGCCAAAGGCTCGATAGAAGCCCATGAGATCCCCCAGCTCTTGAGGCTGTTGAAACAATGGCTCGTTGCCATATTCGGTTTCATAAGGCGCAATAATCCCGCGCGCGGTGTGGCCGAACAAGGCGACATAGGACGAAGCCAGGGTTAAAAGCTCGGCGCGCCCTGCCGCTGCCAAATCATTGAAGACTGCCGCAAGAGCCGGGTCGGCACCAACGTCGATCAATGCCGCTGCCGTCGCGAGAGCGGCACAATTTTCCGGCTCGATCATGCGCACAACGGTTTCGCTGGTCGGCGGACGAAATGCCAGCGCCAGCGCGCTATAAATCGTGGCACGGCATAGGGCAGAGTCGATGGCCCTGATATCCCGATTCACAGGTGATGTCGTTGAGTTCATTCAGTACCTCGTCGCTTTGATGGTTCAAAACGTTCAACCCCTTCAAGACGTTCAAGACCCTACGTTGATCCTCCCCGCGGTCGCGGAGGAAAAGGAACGGAGGTTTACACGATTGGAACCTCCGAAACGCTTGAACGGAGCGCAGCGATTAAACAGCTGAAACGATTTGAACGCGCTCCATTCATATCGAATTCGCATGCTTGTTCGGCCGCACATGCACCGGTTCTTCGACCTGGGTGCGGAAGATCTCTTTATCGTCCTGGCCGTAAGCGATCACGGTATCGTTATATATCGAGATTTTTCTGCCGCGCAGCGTGGCCTCGTAAATTTTCGGGCCTTCCTTGATCTCGTAACGAAAGATGATGCGATTTGAGCGACGGAATAGCTGCAACACCGCCAACAATTCCCGGTCGGGATTAGTGTAGCGCTCGATGGCGTCGTCGACCCCGGGGCCGAACATCTGTTTGAGGTAATCCCGCGGCACCCAACGCGGCGGAATGTAATAACCATTCGGCTCGGTGCCAAACTGCGGATAGAGCGGCAGAGCGACTTTAGCAACGTGGACCATGTAGTAGAGCGGGTTGTACCGGTCCTCCGCCCAAGTGCCATCACTGTTCATTTTGACCAGCCCCTGCATGCGGATCTGGCCGATGCACGCGGCCATGCAGCGGGTTTCCATCGGTTGGCCGCCACTTTCGGGATCTTTCCCTTCGACGCGCGGATAGCAAGCGACGCATTTTTCGGAGACGCGGGTGTTGCCACGATACATCGTCTTCTTGTAAGGGCAAGCTTCGACGCACTTGCGATAACCGCGGCATTGGCTTTGATCGATCAACACGATGCCGTCTTCCGGGCGCTTGTAGATCGCCTTGCGCGGACAGGCGGCGAGGCAGGCCGGATAGCTGCAATGATTGCAGATACGCGCGAGGTAAAAAAACCAGGTCTTGTGTTCCGGGAGGGTCGTGCCTTCCTGGTCGAGCTCATTGCGCACGCCTTTTTTTCCGACGGGATTGTCTTCGAAAATGTTCGGTGAATTCCATTCCTCATCCGTCGGCAGATAGCCGAGCACGCGGGCACTGTCCGGCGTCAGCAGGTTTTGCGCCTCGAAGACCGTCTTACCCTCGAACTGGCCGTAGGGTTTTTTCTTGTCGCCGGACGGTTTGCCCGACCATTGTTGATTACCCGGATTGGCTTTCTCCAACAGGTCGAGAATTTTTGCGTCCCAGAAGTGCGGGTAACCGCCGTAAGGTTTGGTTTCGACATTGGCCCACCACATTTGCTCCTGGCCCTTGCTGAACGTCCAGGTGGATTTGCACGCCATGGTGCAGCTCTGGCAAGCGATGCAGCGATTGATGTTAAAGACGAAGGCGAATTGCCGGCGCGGAAACATTTGCGGGTAGGGATAATTCATTTCCCGCCCGATCTGCCAGTTGTGAACCTGGGCCATAACTACCTCCAGCCCGTCTCCATTTTGGCTTTTGGATTTTCGATTTTCGATTCCGGAGCCGGATCGTTAGGAATTGAATCAGGAGTTTGCTTTTCTCGATCAATCGGAAATCCAAAATCTAAAATCGAGAATTTAGCGTGTCCCCAGACCACGAGACATTCATCGATGATCGTTAGTGTTTCTTGTTCGCCTAGCGTTCGATAGGCGCCATGGGCGCCGCCGTAGAAGGGATTTTTAAACAGCCAGAGCAGCTGCTCGCGCGTGTAGCCGAGGCGCGCGAATTCCTCCGCGAAGGCATAGGCCATGTCGCGCATTGCTTCGGCCTCCGCTGGTAACACGACACCGACGAGCATGTTCGGATCGTTTGGGTCGGGATCTTTGTAGGGCATCTCTCATCTCCCTCATCTCGAGTTCAAATGCTTCCAATCCCTCAACCTGAAATTCATTGAAATCTCCCAAAACCGCTTGAACAGAGCGCAGCGATTGAACGATTTGAACAGCTTGAACGTCTTCGGTTCATATCTTTACCTTCGTCAAATCTCCGGCCAGATAACGCTGCATCAACTCGTTTTCGTTGTCCGGCGAATGGCCGGAGGTCGCGGGTTTCCAGATCCCCTTGCCGTCCATGCCGCCGTCTTCGGCTTTGGTGATGCGCACGAGCGTTTCCTTCGGCACGGTATTGATCGCGTGATTGTCGGCTTCGCCTCCGAAAATGAAGCCCATGAAAGCTTTGGTCTTATGAAAGAGGGTATCGGTCTGATGCATTGGCATATGCCAGTTTCGTGTCACCGACTGCTGTGAGCCGTAGCGAAGATTGGCCTGATATCCGGTGTTTTCCGAAAGCGCCCGGCCGTCGGGGCGAGTTTCGTGGGCTTTGACGCTTTTTTCCGTGGCGATAAAGGGCGCATGTTTCATCATGACGATGTTGTAAGGATAGGCGCGGTTATAGGTGACGCGCAGCATGAGGCGCGACACGCGATAAAACGGGTCATCCGGTTTGGCTCCAAGATACGGCCGGTCGGCCGGATTGGCATCGACGTAAACGTAGTCGCCGTCGTTGATGTTGAGATCGCGGGCCGCCTGGGGATTCATGTGCATTTGGTGTTCACCGACGCATGGCGCCCGTTTGTCCAGGCGATACGGATCGCCAAAGTTCGAATCCATCAGCATATGCCAGTCGACGTTGGACCAGCCGCTGTGGACCCGGTGGCGCGTCTTGGGCGTCAGGCAGTAGAACTGGAAACCCTTTTCCCACAGAAAGTTCTTGGTTTGCTTCACCTTGCTCCAGGGCATCTTGATGTTGCGGATGGTGCGCTCATCCCAGTGCTCGGCGCTGGCTGGAATGCCATAGTCCTCCGGCCGTATGTGCGGATTGGAGCTCACGATCACGTTAGGCAAGTAGGGCGTAGCTTCCGGCCCCTCACGATGGACAATGAAATTCTCGCCGTACTCGATCGCTTCCGGCACGTCCGCGTAGGCGTGCATCCGTCCAGTATCGGTATGGAACGGTTCGCTGTCATGAACCTGTTCATAGAACGGAATGCGCGGATACGTGCGAAAGTTTAGCAGCGAGCCGCCTGGAGGACCGTATTTGCCGGCCATGATGTCGGTAAGCTGATAGCCGGCGGTTGTTGTGCAGCTATCGAGCAGGCGCTGGATATAAATACCCCGCTTGTCGGGCGCGGCGAAAGCAAAATAGTCGCGGAATCGTTTATCTCCGGTGACATTGGCGAGCGCATTGGCGATGCCGGCAATGATGTCGAGATCATCTTTGCTGTCGAACACCGGGGGAATACCGCCC
>Ga0207657_10008812_pt1 | contig 10205 bp, 8 predicted proteins | sample KBSC33metaG_FD_184316 | JGI IMG/M metagenome (GOLD analysis project Ga0207657, IMG submission 184316) | Corn rhizosphere microbial communities from Kellogg Biological Station, Michigan, USA - KBS C3-3 metaG (SPAdes) (version 2) | ecosystem: Host-associated > Plants > Roots > Rhizosphere > Soil ... | reverse complement strand
GAAATAGCGACGCAGCGCGACGCTCGTTTCCGGTGCCAGCTCGACGAAGACCCGACGCCCGTCATGCGGGTCGGCGCGGCGCACGAACAGCTTCTCCTGAACCATGGTTTTGAGCCAGCGCAGGGCCGTCGTCGCCGGCACAGCGGCGGCGATGCACAGGCTCGAAACGGGGACGCGAAGGTGCGACAGTTCGGCCTGCAACAGGTCGAGCAGCATGTCCCACGCGGGGTCCGCGAACAGCTCTTCGGGGAAATAACGCGCGCGCAGCCGCCGGGCGCGGATGACCGCGCGTACGGTTTCGGCCGAGATCGCTGGAACGTCCGCGGCCTGCGCCGGCTCGGGCCGGCGCGGCGGCGCTTGTGGACCGGTGGAGAGGCGCGAGAGCGTCGCCGCAATCCTGCTGACCTCGTCGCTCAGCTGCCGCAGCCGCGCTGCATTCTGGTCCGACGCAACGTCGGCGACGCGCTCGGGCAGCTCGTCCTGGGCGGCAATGATCGCCAGCGCGGCGGCGCGCTCTGCGTCATTTGCACCGACGATCACTTCGATCCGGGGATCGCTGGCCTGCGTCATGACCGCATCGAGAATGTCAGCGGACGTCGAGACCACGGCCCCGTAGCGGCCATCGGACACGTCGCGGCTGACTTGGGCCAGCAGCGCATCCATCGGACCGCCGCAATCGCGGTCGAGCTCGATCCATACCGCCGACGCCGATCCCTGGAGCTCGATCCGATCTGCCGCCTCCGAAAGCGGCAGCGGACCGGCGACGCGCGCGCCGGATGCCTCGATCGTTCGCCGCGCGCGCTCGATGGCAGCATCGCTGCTTCCGGTAAGCAGCACCGGTGGCTGGTCGAGATAGGTGACGGAAGCTTGCGTCGGAATCGCGTCCATTGGGTCTGGCCCTGGATGAAAAGCGGTACCGAGCACGGACTTGTTAACGCGCATTCTGGACAAAAGTTAGACGAATTCGGCTCCGGAACGGACCTATCGCAATTAACCATCAAGAAAAGGCGTACATAGCGCGCGCTTGCGAGCGGGGGCGTGGGTGTGAGTCGAATGCCGATCGAAGTCTCCGCGGCCGAGCGCGCTCGCTGGCTGGCCGAGCTTGCCGATGCGCTCGAGCAAGCGGAGCGGCTGGTGTGGTCGCTGGGCGATCTCCCGCACACCGACCCGGAAATGATCGAGCTCTACGGCTCGCTCGACGCGGCGCGCGCCGAGGTGCAGGCGCTGCGAGTCAAGCGCGTGGCTACCGCGCCCCCAGGCCTTCAACCATTTTGGATGAAATCGCCGGCGCCACGGCGCGAAAATTCCGGCGAAGCCTAGACCCCGTGGGGAATTTCCCCGCCGCCGGAGAATGGCTCGAGGAAGTCAGCGAGCCGCGGGGCCTTCCAGCCTGCCGTGGCGACGAAGGCGCGGTTGAGGAACGCGGGCTTGCCGTATTGGAGCGGGTTACCGTCGGGGCCATCGACGATCCCGCCGGCGGCGAGCAACACCGCGTGCCCGGCCGCCGTATCCCACTCGCTCGTCGGCGCCGCGCGCGGATAGATGTCCGCATCGCCTTCCGCGACGATACAGAATTTGAGCGACGAGCCGATCGAGACGTAGCCGCAGGTTCCGACTGCGGCCTCGAGATAATCGATCGTCGCCTGGTTGAGATGCGACTTCGAGGCCACTGCGGTGACATTCTCGCCTCGCGCCCGAGTGCTGATCGGCCGCCGTCCGCGCCCTTCGTCCACCCAGGCTCCGGCGCCGACGCAACCGCCGTGAAGCCGCCCGGTCGCGGGCGCGAACACCACGCCAACCTTGGGCACGCCATTCTCGATCAGGCCGATGTTGACGGTGTAATCGTCGCCCCCGCGGACGAATTCCTTCGTCCCGTCGAGCGGGTCGACCAGGAAGTAGCAATCGTCGTGGGCGGGAATGCGCCCGGCCGCGACTTCCTCCTCCGCGATCACGGGGACGCCGGGCGCCGCTTGCGCGAGCGCGGCCAGGATCACGAGCTCTGCGGCTCGATCGGCTTCCGTGACCGGAGAGGAATCGCGTTTGGCTTCGACGTCGAAGCCGCGCTTCACGACCGCCAGGATCGCTTCCCCAGCCTCCCGCGCCGCCTCGGCCAAATCGTCAACGACCTTCTCGTAGTCGGGGATCAACGCGGCGCCATCCGGATCCCGCCGTCGAGGCGCACCGCGGCCGCGTTCATGTAGACATTCTCGATCAGGAACAGCGCGAGCCGGGCATATTCCTCGGCCTGGCCGAGGCGCTTGGGGAACGGCACTTGCGCGCCGAGCGCGTCCTGCACGTTCTGCGGCATCATCGCCACCATCGGCGTCTTGAACACGCCCGGCAGGATCGTGTTCACGCGCACGCCCTCGCCCATCAGGTCGCGGGCGATCGGCAGCGTCATCGCCAGCACGCCGCCCTTCGAAGCGGAATAGGCGGCCTGGCCGATCTGCCCGTCCTCGGCCGCCACCGAGGCGGTGTTGATGATCACGCCCTTCTCGCCGTCCTCGAGCGGTTCGAGGTCGACCATGCCGAGCGCGGCGTTGGCAATGCAGCGGAAAGTTCCAATAAGGTTGATTTGCAGCGTAGTCTCGAACTGCTGCAGCGGATAGGCCTTGGCAGCCTTGGTTTCCTTGTCGCGCGCAACCGTTTTCGCGGCCGTGGCGACCCCCGCGCAATTGACCAGGATCCGTTCTTGTCCGTGCGCCTCGCGTGCCTTGGCGAAGGCCCCTGCGACCTTCTCGTCCGAGGTCACGTCGACCTCGCAGAACACGCCGCCGATGTCGCCCGCGACCTGCTCGCCGCGACTTGCGTCACGATCGAGCACGGCCACCTTGGCGCCGCGGCGGGCAAGCTCGCGCGCGGTCGCTTCGCCCAGCCCCGATGCCCCGCCGGTCACGACTGCGGCTACTCCGTTGACGTTCATCTCTTCATCCTCTGTCGATTTGCTCGGGCACGAAACGGCCTTCGATCGCAACCGCCTTTGCCTCGAAATCGCCGGATGACAAGCCGCGGGACTGCTGTCGCGCTGCGGCCACGGTTCGCCCGTCAATCGACTCGGTTCATCGCAAATGCATCTTGGTTGAGGGATATCGTGAGATACACGCAATGTGGCTTTTCAAGCATTTGGGGCGGGAAATGACGGATAAGCGCGGCATGCTGAAATCATTGGCTCTCGGCGTCAGTGCGATGCCGCTCATTGCCGCGGCGCCCGCGCCCGCCCAACTCGGCTCGGCCGTGCCCGCTGCCGCCGCCTCTGTGTCCGCATTTTACGACACGTGGCGCTCGCAGCCGATCTGGTTCAAGAACGGCGTCAATCCTGCCGTCGTCTCTCAACTGACGGGGATCCTGCAGCGCGCGCCCTTCGATGGCTTCGCCACCGGCCCGCAGCTTGCCGCGCAGGTTCAGGCGGCTGCCGCCCAGGCCGCGAGCGGCAAGCCCGAAGATGTCGCGAACGCCGAGCGAGTGCTGTCATCGGCATGGGTCGAATATGTCCAGGCGATCAAGAAGCCGACGCCCGGGATGTATTACGCCTACCCGGTGCTCGAGCCGCAGGGCACCCGCGCTGACCAGATCCTGCTGACGGCGGCCGCCGCGCCGTCCCTCGAGACCTATCTGGCGCAGACAGCGACCGTGAACCCGATCTACGCGCAGCTGCGTGACGCGGCCTGGGCGCAAGCGCAGGCGAGCGGCAACATGACGCCCGATCCGCGGCTGCTTGCCAACCTCGACCGCGTCCGGTCGCTGCCTGCGGGCGGCAAGTTCATCCTGGTCGATTCCGGGACTCAGATGCTGACCATGTTCGAGAACGGCCGGCCGGTGGACTCGATGAAGATCGTCGTCGGCAAGACTGACTATAAGACGCCGATGATCGCCAGCATCATGTATTACATCGTGTACAATCCTTACTGGAACGCGCCTGATCATCTCGTTCGCAAGATCGCCCAGAATTATCTCTCGATGGGCGACAAATATCTGAAAACGCGCGGCTACCAGGTGATGAAGGATTGGACCGCGGCGTCGGCGGTCATCCCCAGCGATCAGATCGACTGGAAGGCGGTCGCGAGCGGCAAGGAGCAGATCCGCATCCGGCAGAAGCCGCAGGACGACAACAGCATGGGGGATTTGAAATTCCCGTTCCCCAACTCGCTCGACATCTTCCTGCACGATACGCCGCACAAGGAATATTTCGCCAAGTCCACGCGCTTCCTGTCGAACGGCTGCGTCCGGCTCGAGGATGCGCGCCGTTTCGGGCGCTGGCTGCTTGGGGCCCAGCCGGCCGCACCCGGAACCGATGCTGAGATCCAGGTGCAGTTGCCGCGTGGCGTGCCGGTCTACCTGACCTACATCACCGCCCAGGTGCGCGACGGCAAGGTCGCCTATCTTCCCGACGTTTACGGCTGGGACAAAACGCCCCCGGCCCAAATCGCTTCAAACTAGCGCTTAGCTGAGCGGCTGAACGCCACGGGCAACCGGCCGAAGGCCGCTGCCGCCAGACAAAAGAAAACCGGCCCGGGCAGATTGCCCGAGCCGGTATTTCTTTGCCGCGGTTCGCTTAGCGCCCGCGCTCTGGCGCCGGAGGCGGCGGCGGAGGCGGAGGCGGCGGAGCCGGGCAGGTGTCGGTCGCCAGGATCACCGATCCGTCCGGGCACGTCTGCGTCGCCGGAGGCGGCGGAGGCGGCGGCGGAGGAGGCGGAGGCGGAGGCGGTGGCGGCGGAGGCGGCGCTGCACCGAAGTTCCACAGCAGGCTCGCCAGCAGGCTGTGCGTGCGCACGCGGCCCTTCAGCTCGAAGGGTACGGTGCCGCCCTCGTTGAACACGAGGTTGCTGGCGTTGAAGAAGCGATACTTCAGGCCAACGTCCATCGACGGGCTGATCGCATAGCGGACGCCCGCGATCGCTTGCCACGCGAAGCTATTGTCGCTGTCGCTGAAGTCGAGGCCGGTGAGGTCGATGTTCTGCGAATACTTGACCTGCGCATAACCCGCACCGCCGCCGACATAGCCGGCCCAGCCATTGTCATCCCCGAAATCGAGGAGTGCGTTGACCATGCCGGTGAAGATGCTGAGGTGGCCCGTCGTATCGAAGAACAAGGTGCCGTTCGACGTTGCCGACAAACCGGGGTCGACCTTGGTGTCTTGCAGGCTCGCACGCTTGTAGGCCAGTTCGCCCTCAAGCCGCACCATCCCGAGGTCGTAGCCGGCAAGCGCGTCCACATCGAACCCGACTTTGTGGTTCATGAGGAATCCGGTGGTAAAGGCGCGATTGGCGTCCGAGTAGTCGAGATCCGTGTCCTCGACGACCATCAGACCGCCTTCCACGCCAGCGTACCATGCACCATCCTTGGCGAGAGCAGGTGTCGCCATGGCACTTGATGCCAGCGCCACCGCAATGGCCAGCTTGCGCATATTTGTCCCCTTTCACGTGCGTTCTAAGATTGAACTGCAGCCACATTATGAGAGGGCCGAAGAGCGCGCAAGGTGGGGATGTGCTCACGCTGTTGCCAAAAAGCATCAATTCCACGCCGGAATTGCGCCAACATATTGGTGCGATTTGCTTTTTTAGATTTCTATCAAACCATGCTGTCGCAGAGCGCCGAGCAGCTGATCGATCGCGGATCGGGCCTCTGAGTCGACGGTGCTTCCGCCGGCCGGCGACGTGATGGCTGAGGCCCTTGTCCCAACCACCTGGACGCCGTCGAGCAGCAAGGCCGATCCGGTGAGCGGCCGCAGGCCTCCCCACCCGATCGTCGCCTGCGCGTCCGCGCCCTCCGATCCGGCCCCGATCGTCCTCGCAACGACCTGCGTTCCGATCGCGAAGGACGGAAGTTCGATCACGCGCAGCGCGTCGCTTTCGACCATCACGAACCATTCGTCCGCGCTATGCCCGGCGCTCGCGGATTCCGTGCCGTCTCGTCCACGAAGAAGGCCCGACAGCCGAAACTGCCCCGCGCCGATCGGCATTGCAGCCGCGAATTGGATCACCTCGCGGCCGAGGATCGCGGTATTGGCGCCCCAGGCCAGTGCCTCTTCGTCGCTGCTCAGGAGCCACTGGCCGGGATCGACCATCTCGACATCGACGCTTGCATCGGGGTCGTCGCTGGAGGGCAAGGCGGTCAGAGCGCGTCCGAGCTTGGACTTTCTTGCCGCCGTGCGATGAACCTGGCTCTGCGTGCCCACGCTCACTTCGACGGTCGGGCTTCTCCAGCCGGGCGTCGCCGTGGAGGCGGCCAGGGTGACCGAAGGGGCGTTCGGAAGCGAGAGCGACGCGGGCGTGTCGAACAATGCAAGCACGGCCTCGCCGACGGCGACGTCCGGGCTCGCGACGATGCGTCCGGAATCCGCAACGAGGGCCGCGCCGCTCGTCTCACACGGCCGCAGCTCGGCAATGACGACGAAGGAGTCGATCGTGCACGTTTCGACGACCCACTGTGACGGGCTGAGCGGGATGTCCAACACCTGCCCGGGCTCGAGTGCGAAGGAAGCGGGGGGCAACCGCAAGGTGACTTTGTCGCGCTTGACCCACGCGCGCGCCAGCACCTGCTGAACCAGCGACTTCGCCGAGTCTGCATCCAGGACGGCGGGGATCTCGCGGCGCTCTTCGCCCCCGCCTTGCTCGCCGATGGAAGCTCGCGCTTCGCCCGACTGATAATCCCGCGCCGGGTCGTAATAAGCGAGGCGCAACGTCGTTGCGACATCTTCCGCGGGGGCCTGCTGGCGCTCTATTCGAGGTGCGGATCGATCGTCGGCGGCATTGCCGAGATCGTCGTGCGCGATCTCTACGGTCTCCGATCCGGCCGGGGATCGCAGGCGAACGCCGTCATCGAACAGGTCTATCCCGAAGCAATCGATGATCGGCTCCAGCGCCGCCTTCATCGACGCCCCGTAGGCCGCGTAGCCGACAAGCGGCTGCTCGGCACCGGTGTCGATGGCGCCTGCCGAAGCGTCCGCCAGGATGGCCCCGACGGTCGGCGGAGCTTCGTCCGCGATCACCTCGAAGGTCAGGAACGGGATGCGGTTTCCGTATTCCGCCAGCTCCAAATTCTCGAACACGGCGAGCGCGAGACCGCGATAGGCGGGCGTGCTCGCGATGCCCTCGACGGAAGCGATCAGCGGATCGACGACCTGATCTTCATTGCCATCATAGAACCGAAAGGTGGTGCCGACTTTGAAATCGCCGTCCTCGCCGCGAAGAAGCTTTCCATCGGCCCAGATGCGTCCGATCGACGATGCCCTCCGCGACGACAGGGCGACCGCGAAGGACACCGAGTAACTAAAGGTCGTGTCCGGCTGGCCCTTGGCTCCCGTGGTCTCGCTGCTCTCGACGAGGTCCGTCGCCCAGATGACGCTCCCAGCAACGCGCATCGACCCGTAGATCCTGGGGACTTGCGTACCGTAGCTTGAGCTTTGGACGCTGAGATCGCCGAGCCGCGGGCCACGGCTGCTCGGGCCGAGCAACTCCTGGTCGATCGACTGGCCGATCAGCGCCCCGATGGCGCCGCCGATGGACCCGCCGAGCACCGTCCCGACCGTGCTGAACACCAATGTCGCCATGCTTAACGCGCCCGCTTTCGAAAGAAGCCGAGCACCGGCCATTCGGGCTGACCCGGCGTCTCGATCACCCGGCCGATGCGTGCATGCGCGTGGACGAATCCGGCGGTCGTGCGAATTCCGAGATGCAGCTGGTCATCGGCGACCCGCATCAGCATCACGTCGCCCGGCCGATGCTCGGATCGCCGGATGCGCCGGAAGTGCAGCCCCAGCGCCTGTTCGATTTCTTCGCGGTGGTCGCCCTTAAGCCGGTAATCGCGACGCGCCGCATCCGCGGGGAGCGCGAAGGTCCGAAGCACCAAGCCGACGCAATCGAGGCCGTACGCATCGCGGCCCTGCGCTCGAAAGCGCGTGCCAACCAGGGCGCGCGCCTGCGCAGCAAAGTCGCTCTTCATCGGGTCAGGCTCCCGGATAACGCGTCAGCAGGTCGGCGCCGGGCAAATGCGGCTCGCCACGGAAATTGACGGCATTGCCAAAGCGGTCTTGGCACGTCTCGAGCCGTTTGTCGCAGCCTTCCCGCAGCTCGATCCGGCAGCCCGGCTCGACCGGCGCCCGCGGGAGATCACGCACCGACACTAAAGATCCCGCGGCTCCCATGATGACTGACGCCAGCCCGCAATTCGCGCCGCTCAGGTAGCGCAACCGCCCGAGGACGTAGCGACCATCGACCGTGGCATCGACCGTCAGCTGCGCGCCCTCGACCGAGACGACGCGCACGATGACGCTTCGCCCAGCGAGATCGACCCGGCACGCCTTGTCCCCGAATTGGGCGCGGCATTCCGCCGACGTTGCCGGGCAGACCGGTTCGCCAAGCCGCGTCGCCGCCCCCCGCAGCTCCGCTGAAAACTCATCGTCGCGCGACGAGATCGCGCCCAGTTCGCCAGCGATCAGTTGAATCGCGTCGTTCGACGGGTCGGCCCAGTCGATCGCGGTCAGGGTCACGCGCGCGCCGTCCCACCTCCCGAGTCCCAGGTCGGACGTGTCGAGCGCATCGGAGGTCAGCGCGCAGGCGATTTCCGCCGAGTGCGGCTCGAGCCCGAGCCTTCGCGTCACGGCCGCCGGGATCATTCCCGGCGCCGGCGAATGCAGGGCTCCATCACTCAGGATCGCCTCGTCGTGATTGGTGAGCGCGAGCCCGGCGCCGTCGCCACGCTCGACCCGCCAGCACATCGCCATGCTGGTCAGTTCGCCGTCCGCGATGCCCATGATTATGCCTCGCGGACTTCGACCAGAGGCACCGACGGCGCTTCACCGGCCATGAAGGTCGCGCGGTTGATCTCGATGCGGTCCTCGGCGAACCGAACGGGCGCATCGAACAGGAAGCCCGCAGTGATCGCGGCGCCGGCGGCTGGAGCGACCTCGAACTCGATCACGCCCTTGTCGCCAAGCGTCCAGCCCGACACCAGCTCGGTCCCGCCGACCGCGACGCGTACGCTTCCCGCGACGGGCCGCGTGATCCGCCGCTCCTCGCCGCCGTAGCTTTTGACCAGCGCAAAGGTGTCGGTGCCTCCATCTCCCGTGCCGATGCCCTGATCGGTGGGGCTTGGCGTCGCCGTCATTTCGCTGGAACTGTTGTCGTAGGGATCGCGGAAGCGGAACGCGACCGCCGGTCCACGCCGCGCGCGGAAGAATGCGAGTAGAGCTTCGAGCTCCGCGTCGCCGCGCACCCCCGGGCCCGCGTCGAACCGCAGCCGCGCCTGGCTCCAGTTCGCATTACGAGCTTCATATCCGCTCGCGCTGGTCACGATGTTGGTCGAAAAGCTCGGCGCGAAGCTGGCTTCTGCGCCGATCTCGATCGGAAACAGCACGTCATCGAATGGCGTCACCGCCTGCTCCTCTCCAAAGATGGTCAACCCGTCGCGCAACACCTGCGGCAATGCCCACAAAAAGACCTCGGCACAGCCTCGCGCCTTGGCCTCCGCCGCGGCGTCCAGGATCGCGCCCCACTGCTGCCGGTCCTCGGCGTCCGCAACGAAACCGGACAGATAATGCTGTTCGCCGCGCGCGTAGCCGAGCCGCGCATCCACCTGCGCATAACCCGCGCTGCGCAGGCTCGTTCGCCCGCTCGTCACCCATTCATAATCCTCGGTCTGCAGCACATCGAACGCCGGACGCGCCCAGTCCAACGGCAGGTTCGCGCGGCGCACTTCCGGCGCAGCCGGATCGAGCACGCTCGGCAGGTACACGAGCAGCAGCGTCTTGGCCGACGCCGACGCCGTCTTCACCGCCGCCGCAATCGACGCGGTCGACGCGGCGAGCATATCCCCGGCAGCGTCGAGCAATTGCTTCTGGGCCGTCGTCAGGCTCGTGCGGACATTATTGATCGGCACCGGATTGCCGCCGAACGCCGCCTTGGCGTCGTCGTCGTAGAGGCAGATCGCGCCGCCGTGCGTCACCCACCACCACGGCTCGCCGATCTGGATTTGCGGCGTCAGTCCTGTCTCGACCGCAATCGAAACCAGCTCCGCCGCGACGCTCTCGAGAAACGCGATCGCATCGGCGTTTGCGGGCGAAACCAGCGCGGACGGCGGGTCCCAATCGGTCAGCGCGGGAGTCCCGTCGAACGCGCGCTGCTTCCACGCATCCGGACAGAACATGTCGAGGATCTCGTAGGACAGCGACCAGATCAGCTCATACCCATGTGCCGCCGCCGCACGAG
>Ga0207657_10008811_pt1 | contig 10206 bp, 9 predicted proteins | sample KBSC33metaG_FD_184316 | JGI IMG/M metagenome (GOLD analysis project Ga0207657, IMG submission 184316) | Corn rhizosphere microbial communities from Kellogg Biological Station, Michigan, USA - KBS C3-3 metaG (SPAdes) (version 2) | ecosystem: Host-associated > Plants > Roots > Rhizosphere > Soil ... | reverse complement strand
AAGGAGCTCGCATGCGCCGCCTCGCACTTCCATTGCTCGTCCTCGTCGCCGCCGCGCTCGCTGCGTCGGCTCTCGCTTCGACCAACGTCACCGGGCCCGTCGTGAAGTGGAAGACCTCGCAGTTCGGCTCGATCCTCGCGACGAAGGGGCATCTTGCCCTCTACACCTGGAATCAGGAGAAGGCGCTGAAGGTCAAGTGCACCGGTGCGTGCGCGAAGACCTGGCCGCCGCTCACGATCCCGCACGGCACGATGGCGCCGAAGCACATCGCCGGCGTGATGGGAACGTTCGGTGAGGTGATGCGCCCCGACGGGAAGACCCAGGTGACCTTCAACGGTCACCCGCTGTACACCTTCCACGGCGACACCCCGACGAAGATCCTCTGCAACGGCGTCGACGGCTGGTACGTCGTCAAGGTTCACTAGAAGCGGATGGAGCCCCGCGAGACCCGCCTCTACGGCCGTCGCGCCTTTCTCGGCGTGACGGCCGTCGGGCTCTCCTCGCTCGTCTGGGGTCGCGCCGCGTGGCGCGCGGCCGCCGGCGCCGCCCAGCCGTTCGCAGACGTGCTACCGCCCGGGCTCGTCTCCGGCTGGCGCATCTACACCGTCGCAGCGACGATGCCGCGCTTCGACCCCGCGACATGGCGGCTGACGATCGACGGCCTGGTCGACGCCCCGCAAAGCATCGGCTACGAGGAGCTGCGTGCGCTCCCGAGCGCGGAGCAGGTGTCGACGTTCCACTGCGTCACCGGCTGGACGGTCAACAACGTTCACTGGCGCGGGGTGCGCTTCCGCGACCTGCTGGCCGCGGCCCGCCCGCATCCGGAGGCGCAGGTGCTCACGTTCACTTCGGCCGAGAAGCCGTACGTCGACACGCTCACGCTCCAGCAGGCGCAGCTTGCCGACGCGATGCTCGCCTACGAGATGGACGGCAAGCCGCTCGCCCGTGAGCATGGCGCGCCGGTGCGCGTCGTGATCCCCGATATGTACGGCTACAAGGGCGTCAAGTGGGTCGAGCGGATCACGCTCGGCGCCGACGCGGAGCCAGGCTACTGGGAGCAGCGCGGCTACGACCTCGACGCCTGGGTGGGACGCTCGAATGGCGCCTGAGTACATCGAGCGGTTCTCGCCGACCGAGCGCGCGGTGCACTGGGTGCACGCGACCGCGTTCCTCGTGCTGCTCGCGACCGGTCTCGCGCTCTACGTTCCCGCGCTCAGCGTCGCGGTCGGCAGGCGCCCACTCCTGAAGGACATCCACGTCTACACGGCCGTTGCGTGGATCGGCGCGCTCGTGCTCGTCGTCGTCCTCGGCGACCGCCGGCGCTTGCGCGCGACCGTGCGCGAGCTCGAGACCTTCGACGCCGACGACATGCTGTGGCTGCGCCGCTACCCGCGGCCGCAGGGACGGTTCAACGCGGGGCAGAAGGTGAACGCTGCGTTGACTGCGGCGTTCGCGGTGCTCTTCGCCGTCTCGGGCTCGCTCCTGTGGCTCGGCGAGCGCGACCACCGCTTTCGGCTTGCGAGCACGATCCTGCTCCATGACTGGCTGACGCTGATCTCGCTCTTCCTGCTCGTCGGCCATCTCTACCTAGCGTTGATCTACCCGGCGACGCGGCATGCGCTGCGCGGGATGACCGTGGGGACGGTGCGCCGCGACTGGGCGGAGCGCCACCACCCCAAATGGGTGCGGGAGCAACGACAATGAGCGAGATGGCAACCGTTCTCGTCGTCGACGACGAACCGATCGTGCGGGACGTCGTCGTTCGCTACCTCCAGCGGGACGGCTTCGACACGCTCGAGGCGGGAGACGGCAACGCGGCGCGCTCGATCATCGAGAGTGGCGCGGCGGACATCGTCGTGCTCGACGTGATGCTGCCCGGCACCGACGGCCTCACGCTCTGCCGGTGGATCCGGGCGGGCAGCGACTTGCCGGTGATCATGCTGACGGCACGCGGTGAGGCCGCGGACCGTATCGTCGGGCTGGAGATCGGCGCCGACGACTACGTCACGAAGCCGTTCTCGCCGCGCGAGCTCGCGATCCGCGTGCGCAACGTGCTGAAGCGCGCCGAGACGACCCCACCTGTAGCCGACACCTTGTCGTTCGACGGGTTGACGCTCGACGGCAAGACCCGCGAGGTGACGCTCGACGGCGAGCCCGTGCGTCTCACGGGCAAGGAATTCGACCTGCTGCACTTCCTCGCCGCGAACCCGCGCGAGGTGTTCTCGCGCACGCAGCTCATGGATCGCGTCTGGGGCTACGAGGCGGCGCTCGACACCGGCACCGTCACGGTCCACATCCGCCGTTTGCGCTCGAAGATCGAGCGCGATCCGTCGACGCCGCGGCACCTCGAGACGCTCTGGGGCGTCGGCTACAGGTTCGTGCCGTGATCCGGCTCGCGCTCGCCGTCGTGGCCGCGACGCTCGCGGCCGGCGTGCTCGGCGCCGTCCTGCTGCGCCGCCTGCCGACCGTGCGCTCCCAGCTCGCGGCGTTCGGCCTGCTCGCGGTCGTCCTGCCGCTCGGCGCGGTGCTCGCCTCCGGCTGGGTGATGTTCCACATGGGCGCCGACCTGAAGATCCTCGCCGTCGCCACGGCTGCGGCTGCGAGCGCCGTCGCCGTCGCGCTCGTACTGGCCGCGTCGATCACGCGGCGGGTCGAGCACCTCAGCGCCGCGTCAGTGAGCCTCGCGGGCGGCGATCTCAGCGTGCGCGCCCCGACCGACGGCCCAGGCGAGCTCGCCAAGCTCGGCCACTCGTTCAACGCGATGGCGTCAGAGCTCGAGAGCTTGTTCGACGCGCGCCGCGAGCTGGTCGCCGCCGCGAGTCACGATCTGCGCACGCCGGTCGCCTCGATCACGGCGATGCTGGAGGCGATCGAGGACGGGCTCGCGACGACCGACGAGTACCTCGCGCCGCTGCAGGAGCACGCCCGTCGGCTCGGCGCGCTCGTCGACGACCTCTTCGAGCTCGCACGCATCGACGCGGGCGCACTCTCGCACGAGCTGCAGGTCGTCGCCGTGGCCCCGCTCGTCGCCTCATGCGTGCGTGGGGTGGAGGCGGAAGCGCGTGCGCGCGGCGTGACCCTCGATCAGCGGCTCGCGGAAACACCGCCGGTGCGCTGCTCGCCCGATCAAGTCGAGCGCGTTTTGCTCAACCTGCTCACGAATGCGTTGCAGCACACGCCCTCAGACGGTTCGATCGCGGTCCTGCTCGACGCAGCCGACGACCATGTGACCGTGAGCGTGGAGGACACGGGCAGCGGGATCACGCCGGACGCGGCCCGTCGCATGTTCGACCGCTTCTGGCGCAGCGACCCGGTGCGCACGGGGGGCGCCGGCCTCGGGCTTGCGATCGCACGCGGGCTCGTCGAAGCGCAGGGCGGCCGGATCTGGGCGGAAGGAGCGGCAACGGGCGGGGCGCGCGTCTCCTTCACGCTGCCGGTCGCCTAGGTCGGCATCTCCGGACTTCTGCTTTAGGCCGAGACGGCCGGTGACGTTTTGGCCCTGGTGCGTGGCTTTGGCGTCGCCGGCTCCTTGTCGCCCGCGACCACGCAGTTCTTCCCGGCGCGCTTGGCGCGGTAGAGCGCCTTGTCCGCATGTTCGATCAGCTCTTCGATCGACGAGCATTCCGGGAACTCCGCAACGCCGAAGCTGGCGGTGACGTTGATGATCCCGCGCTGGGCATCGCCGAACGAGACGTTCGACAAGGTCTTGCGGATCTGTTCGGCCACGCGGCGGCCGGCGACCAGAGGCGTTCCGGGAAGGATGAGCGCGAACTCCTCACCTCCGAACCGGCCTGCCATGTCGAGCGCACGGAGCGAGCCGGCGAGGACGGGTGCTACCGAGCGCAGGACGTCGTCACCGAACTGATGGCCGAGCTGGTCGTTCACCTCTTTGAAGTTGTCGATGTCGACGAGCACGAATGACAGATGCGTGCGGTGCCGCCGCGCTCGGTCGAACTCCTCGGCCAGGCGCGCATCGATGGTGCGGCGGTTGGGGAGACCGGTGAGGGCGTCCGTCTCGGCCTGCTCGCTGAGCTCACCGAACATCTGCGCGAGCGGCCGGCCGAGTCGCGCGGCGACCCCGGCGGCCAGGGCGAGCGTCAGCAACGCGAGCAGCATGACCTTCCGCCGATATGGAGCTCCGCGGGCGTCGACTGCCGCCATCGGCTCGATCGCGAGCACGGTGGCGTCCGCCGCGGCGAGCCGGCTCGCCTTCGCCATGAAGACGGTCGTTCCCACCGAAGCGTGGTCGCCGGTGACCGTGACGGGCGTTCCGGGTTTTCCGCCCGCGATGATCCGATCGTTGCGGACCAGGAGCAGCGCCCCGTTCGCGGGCAGCGGCGTTGCAGCGCGAACGAAGTCGAGCAATCTCTTGTCGAGTGTCAGAGCGAGCGTCACGCGAGCGAGCACTGCCGAGCCCTGAGCGATCGTCGCGGTCGAGGCGACGCGCGGCTCGGCGGCAAGGCTTCCGAAGGTCCTGCCGCGGGCGTGGATGCGAGCATGATGTGTCCTTGCGATCTGCGCGATGGCGGCGATGTCGTTCGCGACGATCGCCCGCTGGAGATCAAGGGAGGTCGCGAGTTGCCCCGCCTGCGCGCGCAGGTCTGCGCGAACAGCAGCGAACGACGAGGATGCGACCCGGGCGCTGCTCGTGAGCTCGGTTCCCGCCTGCTGTTTGTTCGTGTGGTCGGCGCTTCGGGTGAGGGTGATCACGAGCGCGACCAGCAGCGACCCGACGAGCAAGAAGACGAGCAGTGCCGCTCGAACGATCGGACCGCGGTGGCGCAGCCGTTTCAACGCGGGGACGTCGCGTCTACGTCGTTTGGGGATCGGGTCGGGGTAGGTCATCGTGGGCCGCAGTGGGGCCGCGGGATGTTCGACCGGGCCCTCCGGCTTCAGCATCGGCGTTGCTGACGATCCGCCGCTCCCTCGGACGGGTGAGCGCTAGAGGTCCAGCTCAGCCTGTGAAATGAGGGCTGGGGTGGATTTGGACAGCAAATGTGTCGCTCGTGCTGTTGCCCGAGCTGTCCACGGCTGTGCAGGTGACGGTCGTGTGGCCCATGTGGAAGGTCGACCCCGAGGCCGGATCGCAGCTCACGGCGATCGATCCGTCGGCGATATCGGTTGCAGTGACGATGTAGTTCACCGGCACCCCGGCCGAGGTGTCGGCGTCGGCGTCGATGTCGGCCGGAACCGTGATCGTCGGCGCGGTCGTGTCGACGACGTAGACGTCGAAGCTCGTGGTCGCGCTGTTGCCTGCGGCGTCCTGAGCTGAGCAGATCACCGTGGTGTGGCCCAGTGCGAAGAGGCTGCCCGAAGGCGGCGCACAGGTCACGGTCACTGGGCTGACCGTGTCGCTCGCTGTCGGCGCCGCGTAGGTGACGCTTGCTCCTCCCAGCGCGTTCGCCTCGATGGTCACGTTCGCGTGTCCCTGGATCGTCGGCGCGGTGGTGTCGCGGACGTGGATGTCGAAGGTGGAGGAGGTGCTGTTGCCGGCTGCGTCGTGCGCGGAGCACGTCACGGTGTTGTGGCCGACGCCGAAGACGCTGCCGGATGCGGGGGCGCAGCCGACCGCGACGGCGCCGTCGTATCCGTCATTTGCAGTCGGGGTCGCATAGGTGACCGTGGCGCCGGACGGACCGGCGGCCTCCGCGACGAGGTCGACATGGCCCTGGATCACGGGCGGCGTCGAATCGGCGACATTGATGTCGAAGTGGCTGAAGGAGGGATTGCCCGCGGCGTCTTGAGCCGAGCAGGTCACCGTGGTATGTCCAAGTGGGAGGGTCGATCCCGACACCGGCGCGCAGCTGACGCTCACCGAGCCGCTGACGAGGTCGTTGGCGGCCGGCGACGTGTACGTGACGACCGTTCCGCCCGGTGTCGCCCCCGCGACGACGTCGGCGTGCGGCTGGATCGCCGGGCCGGTCGTGTCGCGAACGTGAATGTCGAAGGTGGAGGACGCGCTGTTGCCCGCTGCGTCCTGCGTGCCGCAGGTGACAGTGGTGTGGCCGAGGGCGAATGTGCTGCCCGAGGCGGGCGCACAGTTGACAGTGACGGAGCCGCTGACGAGGTCGCTCGCTGCCGGCGTCGGGTAGGTGACGGCTGCGCCTGCGGCACTGGTCGCTTCGACGATCACGTCAGCGTGCGGCTGGATCGTGGGCGACGTCGTGTCGCGAACCTGGACGTCGAAGGCGGAGCCGGTCGTGTTGCCGGCGGCGTCCTGGGCGCTGCAGGTGACCGTGGTGTGCCCGACCGCAAACGTACTGCCGGAGCTGGGCGCGCAGTTGACGGCCACGGCGCCGTTGACGAGATCGCTCGCTGTCGGCGACGTGTAGGTGACGATTGCGCCTGCCGCGCCGGTTGCCTCCGCGATCAAGTTTGCGTGCGCCTGGATCGTCGGCGCGGTGGTGTCTCGGACATGGATGTCGAAGGTGGCGCTCGTGCCGTTGCCGCGAGCATCCTGGGAGACGCACGTGACGGTGGTGTGGCCGACGGCGAATGTGCCGCCGGAGGCGGGTGCACAGTTGACGGTCGTGGAGCCGTCGACGAGGTCGTTCGCCGTCGGGAGCGTGAAGGTGACGTTCGCGCCTGTTGCACCGGTTGCTTCGGCGATCAGGCTCGCGTGGGCCTGGATCGATGGGGCGGTCGTGTCTCGGACGTAGACGTCGAAGCTGGAGGCGCTCGCGCTGTTCCCGGCTCCGTCCTGTGCCCCACAGCTGACGGTCGTGTGACCGAGGGCGAACGTGCTCCCCGAGGCAGGCGAGCAGTTGACGGCTACGGCGGGGTCGGCCACGTCGGTCGCAACGGGGGCGCTGTAGGTGACGGTGGCGCCGGACGGCCCCGTCGCTTCGGCGGCCAGGTCCGCGTGTGCCTGGATCGTCGGCGCGGTCGTGTCGCGCACCTGGAGGTCGAACACGGACGTCGCTGTGTTGCCCGCCGCGTCCTGGGCGCTGCACGTGACGGTGGTCTGGCCAAGGGCAAAGAGGCTGCCGGAGGCCGGGGCGCAGGCGACCGGGACGGGGCCGTCCTGCGAGTCGTCCGCGGTCGGGAGGGTGTAGGGGACCGTGGCTCCGCTCGGGCCTGTTGCTTCCGCGACCACCGGGGTGTGACTCTGGACCACGGGCGGCGTCACGTCGTGCACGTTGACGTCGAAGCTGCTCGACGAGCGGTTGCCCGCCGCGTCTGTCGCCGCACAGGTCACTGTGGTGTGGCCGAACGGGAACGCGGAGCCGGATGCCGGCGCACACGTGACGTCCACCGGGCCATCGACGGCATCAACGGACGAGGGCTTCGTGTAGGTGACGACCGTGTCCGTCGCAGCCGCCGGCGCTATGACATCGGGATGCGCCTGGATCGTCGGCGCGGTCGTGTCACGAACGAGAATCTTGAACGTCGTCCGACCGACGTTGTGTGAACCGTCTTCTGCCGAGCACGTCACCGTCGTGGTGCCGAGCGCGAAGATCGATGAGGAAGCGGGGGCGCACAGCACGCCGAGGGCGCCGTCGACGGTGTCGGACGCCGTCGGGGAGACGTAGCTGACGAAGGCGCCGGACGACCCCGTGGCTTCGGCGACCACGTCGGCATGCTGCTGGAGCGTGGGCGGCGTCTTGTCGCCCAGCACAGTGACATCGAACGATCGACGAGAGACGTTGTGGGCTTCATCCTCCGCCGTGCACGTCACCGTGGTGCGCCCGATGGGGAATCGCGTGCCGGAGGCGGGGGTGCAGTTGACGTTGAGGGCGCCGCTTGCGCTCGCCGCATACGACACGTAGGCCCCGGCGGCGGAGGTCGCATCCACCCGCAGGTCGGCCGGCACGTGGAGGGAGGGGGCAGTGGTGTCGAGAGGGCCCGACGTCTCGACTTTCACGTCCGCGTGCGGGTCGAGGAGCGGCGAGGGCGTTGCAGGATCAATCCTCGTCGTGTCTCCGCCGACGGGCGAGGACTGCCTGGGCGCGTCGACGAATCTGTGTGGTGACGCAGACGTTGTCCGCTTGATGTGAACGGCGGCCACCTGGACGACGACCGGCGTCTTCTCCGGTGCCGCACTCAGCGTGCGGAGGTCCGCACGGGAAGGGAGATCGATCGAGTCGTCGCTGAGTCCCAGGGCGCGTGCAAGTGCACGCCGGTCGTGCGGGTTGCGGCCTGCACCGTCGTCGATCCCGAGCAGCGCGCTCTGCAGTGAGATCGAGACACTCGTCGTGCGCTCCCCGACCAGCGACCCGAGCATCGGCATGTTCGGTAGCGACATGCTCACCCAGAGCACGCTGGCAAGCGTCACCAACGAGGCCAGCACGGAAGTGCCCGCCTTCGGGATGGCCACGCCAATGGTGAATGAAGTGAAACGCCGCAGGTGCCGCACAACAATGTCCTTGCCCTCTATGTCCGGCTCACTGTGGGGCGCAAAAAGGGGAGTGCCCTCCCCCGGAGGGGGGAGCCACCGCTACCCAGAATCAGATCTAAGCCTCTACTAGAGGTTGAGGGTTATGCTGAAGGCTCGGATTCGCGGCGGCTCGTCAATTCGGCCTCCACGGCGTCCAACACGTCGTCCGGGATGCCGTCGCGCGGCTCCAGTTCGCGCCAGCCGAACTGCTCGAGGTACGCGTCGCTGCCGATCAGGCCTTGCTCCATCGCGACGCGGTCGATCTCCTGCTGGAACCAGTCCGGGAGTTGGCGCGACACCTGCGTCCCGTCGTCCGACGTGACGCGGATCAGCGACGGGATCTCCTGCCAGTAGAGAACGCGAACCTGCATCAGCGCCGGTTCTGCACGTACTGGTACCCGAATCGGCCTTTGATGCAGAGGTTGCCCTCCGTCACGTCGTGGTCGTGCGGCGAGGTGACGTTGACGATCTCGCCCGCCTGCACGTGCAGCTCCAGGTTGCAGCCGACGCCGCAGTACGGGCACACCGTCGACACGACAGTCTCGTTCTCCGCGTCCCACGTGCCGGCCTGTCGCTTCTCGTACTCCGCCACTGACATCAGCGCGCCCGTCGGACAGACGGCGATGCAGTTTCCGCAGTAGACGCACGCGGACTCCGGCAGCGTGACGTCGAGCTCCGTCGAGATGTGCGCGTCGAACCCGCGGCCGGCGACGGCGATCGCGAATGTGTTCTGGTGGTCCTCGCCGCAGGCCGAGACGCACTTGTAACAGAGGATGCACTTCTTGTAGTCGCGGACGTAGAGGTCGTTGTCGATCTTCACGTCCTGCGCCACCGTCGCCGCATCCGGGCCGAACCGATCCGGCTTCGCGTCGTACTCCTCGATGTACGCGAGCGCGTCCGGTGCGGTGGAGAGGTCGACCGACGATCCGAGCAGCTCCATGACGAGCCGACGGCTCGTGCGCACACGCTCCGAGTCGGTCAGCACGACCATTCCCGCTTCCGCCTTGCGCGAGCACGAGGGAACCAGCGTGCGAGCGCCCTCGACCTCGACGACGCAGACGCGGCACACGTTCACCGGCGTCAGCGTGTCGCCGTAACACAGCGTCGGCTGGTCGTTGCCGAGCATGCGGCAGGCGTCGAGGATCGTCGATCCCTCGAAGACGCGCACGGCCTCACCGTCGACGGAGAGCTCGATCATCTTCTTGGGCGTGGCGAGGAGGCTCATGGTGCGAACACTTTCAGGTTCACGATCGCCGACATCACTGCGCTCGCGGCCGTCTGGCCAAGCCCGCAGATCGACGCGTCGCGCATCACCTGTGCCAGCTCCGCGAGCGTCTGCAGCTCGTTTTCGTGCGCGCGGCCCGCGGCGAGGCGGTGGAGCGCTTCCTCCTGGCGTACCGTTCCGACGCGACACGGGACGCACTGGCCGCACGACTCGTCGCGGAAGAACTCCGCGATCCGCAGCAGGGCACCGACGAGGTCGGCGCTCTCGTCGTAGACGATCACGACCCCCGAGCCGAGCGTGACGCCCGCCTCCCGTGTGTCCTCGTAGGTGAGCCGCAGGTCGAGGAGGTCCGGCCCGACGAACGCGCCGGCCGCGCCGCCGAGCAGCACCGCTTTCGGCGGCTCCGCTTCCGCCAGGTCGAGCAACTCCCGCAATGTTGCGCCGAACGGCAGCTCGTACAGCCCGGGGCGAGCGACCGCGCCCGAGACGCAGAACAGGCGCGTGCCCGTCGAGTCCTTCGTGCCGATGCCGGTGAACGCCTCGCCGCCGTCGGCCACGATGTCGAGCACGTTGAAGAGCGTCTCGACGTTGTTCTCGGCGGTCG
>Ga0207657_10008807_pt1 | contig 10208 bp, 12 predicted proteins | sample KBSC33metaG_FD_184316 | JGI IMG/M metagenome (GOLD analysis project Ga0207657, IMG submission 184316) | Corn rhizosphere microbial communities from Kellogg Biological Station, Michigan, USA - KBS C3-3 metaG (SPAdes) (version 2) | ecosystem: Host-associated > Plants > Roots > Rhizosphere > Soil ... | reverse complement strand
TCGTCTCGAACCACGCGGCCGGCGAGCAGGTCGCGATCTTCTACCAGCCGTATCCGATGCCGAACGCGATCCAGCGCGCGGTCGTGCTGACGACGACCGGCGGCGCGTTCTCGTTCGACGTCGCCCCGGGCATCCTCACGACGTACCAGGCGACGTGGAAGGGCGCGTTCGCGACGCCGACCGCCGTGCAGGTGCAGCCGCGCCTCTCGCTCGGCCGCAACGGCGGCTGGATCATCCACGCCTACGGCGGGCACGGGCTCGCCGGTCGCGACGTCCAGTTCCAGCGGCTGAACACCGCGACCGGGCAGTGGGTCACGCTGAAGAAGGTCCAGCTGAACGCCCGTTCGGCAGCGCGCGTCGAGGTGACGCTCCCGAAGGGCCTCAATCAGCTGCGGCTCGCGATGTCGGTGAACTCGGCCGGCGCCGGGCTGCTCGGCGGGATGTCTTCCGTCCTCAACTGGCGCCAGAAGTAACGCCTACCTTCGAGCCCCCTCGTAGCGGCGGCCGACCTCGTCCCAGTTGACGACGTCCCACCACGCGCCGAGGTAGTCGGGACGGCGGTTCTGGTAGCGGAGGTAATAGGCGTGCTCCCAGACGTCGATGCCGAGGAGCGGCACATGGCTCTGGAGCAACGGGCTGTCCTGGTTCGCGGTCGAGTAGACGGCGAGACCGGTCCCGTCCCAGGCGAGCCACGTCCAGCCCGAGCCGAACCGCTTCACACCGCCGTCGTTGATCGCCGCCTTGAGCTGGTCCACGTCGCCGAACGTGTCGGCGATCGCCTGGGCAAGCGCGCCCGACGGGTCGCCGCCGCCGCCCGGCTTCATGATCTGCCAGAAGAGCGAATGGTTCGCGTGCCCGCCGCCGTTGTTCCGGACGGCCGCCTGCTTGTCGTCGGGGAGCGAAGACAGGTTCGCCAGCACCTGTTCGAGCGGGCGCCCGTCCCACTCTGTCCCGTCCAGTGCCTTGTTCAGGTTGTCGACGTACGCCTGGTGGTGCTTGCCGTGATGGATCCGCATCGTCTGCTCGTCGATGGTCGGCTCGAGCGCGTCGTATGCGTACGGCAGCTCCGGAAGCTCGTAAGGCACGGCGTTCCTCCTCTGGTTGCAGGTGATTGGAGGATATGCTCCGCGCCGCAACCCGGGAATCTGGAACGAGGAGACCGATGGCCACCACCTACGAGCAGATCACCGCCCGCGCGCTGAAGCCGGCGCTCTTTGAGCTCGACGGCATCTCGCGGGAGACGATCGACGCGCACTACAAGCTCTACGAGGGATACGTCAACAAGCGGAACGAGATCCTCGGGAAGCTCGACGGCGTCGATCTGTCGAGCGCCAACCAGGTCTACTCCGAGCTCCGCGCGCTGAAGGTCGACCTGACCTTCGCGATCGGCGGGATCAAGAACCACGAGATCTACTTCGAGCACCTCGGCGGCATCGGCGGCGACCCGGCCGGCCTCTTCGGCGACCTCGTGAAGCGCGACTTCGGGTCGGTCGACGCGTGGAAGGCCGACTTGAAGGCGACCGGCCTCGCGGGCCGCGGCTGGGCATGGACGGCGTACGACTGGGACGAGGGCCGGCTGTTCAACTACATCGGCGATGCCCAGAACACCTTCCCGGTCTGGAACGCGACGGCGCTCGTCGCCCTCGACGTGTACGAGCACGCCTACTTCATCGACTTCGGCACCGACCGCGCGTCGTATATCGACAAGTTCTTCGACAACCTCGATTACGACGTGGTCAACGACTGGGTGCAGAAGTACGGGATCCGCAAGTAGCGATACCCTGAGCCGCGGATGACCTTCGCGGCGGTTGTCGTGCTGGGTTACCTCCTCGGCTCCTGCCCGTGGGGGTACTGGCTCGTGCGGCTCATTCGGCACGAGGACATCCGCAAGGTCGGCTCCGGCAATATCGGCGCCACGAACGTGTGGCGGACGTACGGGCGCTGGCTCGGCGTCCCGGTCGTCCTGCTCGACATGGTGAAGGGATTCGCCCCGGCGCTGCTCGGGATGCTGTTCGTCTCCCACTTCGCCGGGATCTGCGCCGGCGCCGCAGCCATGCTCGGCCACTGGCGGCCGTTGTTCCTGCGGTTCGCGAAGGGCGGGAAGATGGTCGCGACCTGCGGCGGCGTCTTCTTCGGCGTCGCGGTGTGGGTCGCGCTGACCGCTCTGCTCGCGTGGCTCGTCACCTTCGTGCTCTTCCGCTACGCGTCCGTCGCGTCGATCGTCGCCGGCATCTCGTTGCCCGTGATGGCCGCTGCCTACGGCTATCCGACGTCGGTGGTCGTCTTCGGCGCGGGAGCCGCCGCAGCGATCCTCTACCTGCACCGGGGCAATCTGCGCCGCCTCCGCGCCGGCACCGAGCATCGGTTCCGGCTTCGAAGGCCCGCGAGTGCGTAGGCTCCTCGCCCTCCTCGTGGTGGCCGGCGCGCTCTGGGGCGCTCCGGGAGCGTTCGCTGCAGGCTGGTGCGGCTCCGGGGAATCGGCCGTCGACCGGCCCGACGCGACGACGGGCGCTCAGATCCACGCGGTCTGGGTCGTGCCTGCGGACAGTCCCGACACGTTCGCGGCGGGCGCGCCGAAGCTGGCCGACGACCTGGCGTCGATCTCGAGCTGGTGGGTGGGTCAGGACCCGACGCGCACGCCGCGCATCGACACCGCGACGTTCCCGGCGGGGACGTGCGCCGACATCTCGTTCGTGCGGCTCGCCGAGCCTGCGTCGGCGCTCCTCGGCGCAAACAACGCCTTCAACTCGATCGAGAACGATCTCGAGGCGACCGGCTTCGGCGATCTCTTCAAGAAGTACCTCGTCTACTACGACGGCCCGCTCGTGGAGACCGACGTCTGCGGCTCGGGGCTCGGGCAGCTCGACTCGGGGCCGTCGTTCGCGATCGTCTGGCTCGCGGGCTGTCCCGGCATCCCGACCGACGGGATCGCGGCGCACGAGCTGCTGCACGCGCTCGGGGCGCTGCCCCCGGGCTCGGGTGCGCCGAACGTCTGCCCGGGCGACCAGGCCCACCCGTGCGACTCGACCCAGGACGTGCTGTATCCGTACGCCTCGGGCGCAGCCCTCGCGCAGCTCGTCCTCGACGTGAATCACGACGACTACTACGCCCACTCCGGAAACTGGGCCGACGTCCAGGACTCGGAGTGGCTCCACCTCCTGGCCGCACCATCGGTCCCGCTCACTCTGACCATCGCCGGCGCGGGCGTGGTGACGAGCGTGGCGCCGGGAGTCGTCTGCAGCTCGTCGTGCACGACCCAGTGGGACGGCGGCAGCGAGACCGCGCTGCTTGCTCAGGCGGCGCACGGCAAGCGGTTCGTCGGCTGGGCCGGGACGTGCACCGGCCGCGGGGATTGCAACGTGACGTTCAGCGGCGCGGTCTCCGTGACGGCGACGTTCGGGCCGACGCGCGTCCCGGTCGCACTCGGCAAGACGGGTCAGGGCACCGTGACGTGCACGCCGAAATGCGGCAAGACGTTCGCAGCCGGTTCGAGCCTGGCGCTGCGCGCCGTCCCGGCGAAGGGTTGGAAGTTCGCGTCGTGGACGGGCGACTGCGCGAAGAGTCACATCGCGACGTGCCGTCCGAAGACGGACTTCCACGTCAGCGCGCGCGCGATCTTCAGGCGCCGTTAGGCGCTGAGCCAGTCGCGCAGCTCGGTGTGCTGCGCGGCGGTGCGCCCGGTGAGCTCCTCGCGCACTTCGCCGACGGTGCCCGTCCGCTCCGCCAGCACGTCGTGCCGGTGGATCGTCTCGAGGTTCACCTGCTGCGCGAAGAGGAAGTCGGCGTCGGCCAGATCCGGGTAGCGGTCGATCGTCGCCTTCAGCGCGAACCTCACCGAGTCCTCGACGAACCGCGGCTGCAGATGCGCATGCTCGACGACGAAGAGCTCGTCGGGACGCTTCAGCAGCTCGTAGACCGGTGAGCTCATCGAGTGCTCGACGATCTCGACGAGATGCTCGGCGTTGATCTGCGTCTCGGTGCCGACGAGCAGCGTCCCCTTGCCGCGCTGGTTGTGCGTCGCGAGCGGGACGAGCTCGAGGATGCGCTCGATGTCGTGGTCGGCGAAGCCGGCCTCGAGCAGGCGGCCTGCCGCCGAGTTGCGGACGAGCCCCTGCGCGCACGGGCACGCGTTGATGCCCCAGGCCTCGACGCCGACGACCCTGCGCACCCGCTGCGGCGAGGCGGCGGCGATCCCGATCAGCTTCGCGATCTCCTGCGTGGGCAGGTCGGTGACGGGCGTGCGCCGCTCGAGCGGGTACTGCGCCTCGATGCGCACCTCGGCGCGAAGCGCGCCCTGCCGCTCGACGATGTGTGCCGCGATGTGCTGGGCGAGCGTCTCGACGAGGAACGCCTCGCCGATCACGACCGCGTCGATCGCCTCGCCGAAGAGTTCCGGGAACCGCGACATGTGCACGCCCTTCTGGGCGGGATCGAGGTCGACCGTGCACGAGATCTCAGCCGCGAAGGTCTTCTCGTGGCCCTCGTGGCGGATCCGGATCGCCTTCTGGACGCCGGTCACGCCGGCCCGGGTCAGCCCGAGCTGGACGTCGGGCGTCGACGCCTGTAGGTCGAGGGTCAAGCCGTTCCGGGTTCCCGCCATCGGGTACAACCGTAGCGCGCCCATGGAGGACAGCCGCTTCCCCCGCATCGTCTCGCTCGCCTGCCACGACCTCCGCACTCCGCTCGCGACCATCTACGGCTTCGCGCGCACGCTGACGCGGATGGAGGAGCACGACGAGCGAACGAGCCGCTACCTCGGGATGATCGAGGAGGCGTCGCAGCAGATGACCGAGCTGCTGGACGAGCTCGGCGCGGCCGTACGGATCGAGGCGGGCCGGTGGGAGCCCGCGCTGCGGGAGGTCGACACGGCGGAGCTCGCACGCGGCGACGACGAACGGGTCGCCGTCACGGGGGAGGGAGAGACGATCGAGACCGACGCGGATGCCGTCCGGTCGGCGCTGCGGTCGCTGGCGGTCGCCGCGCTCACGCACGGGCCGGTCGAGCAGGTGCAGTGGAGCGTCGCGGGCCGCGAGCTGTCGCTCGCACCGGTGACGGCCTCCGCGGCGCCGATCGTCACGGGGGAGGAAGTGCGCGATCTCGGCGCGCTCGTCGCCGGGTCGGTCGTCACGGCGCTCGGAGGCTCGCTCGAGCTCGACGGCGACACGCTTCGCGTTCGGCTCTAGATCTAGAGGCGCCGCGCCTTGATGATCCGCTCGAGGAACTGCTGTGTCCTGGGTTCCTTCGGACGCGTGAAGATCTCCTCGGGCGTCCCGGCCTCGAGGATGCGGCCCTCGTCGAGGAAGCACACGCGGTTCGCGATGTCGCGCGCGAACGACATCTCGTGCGTCGCCAGCACCATCGTCATGCCGCCGTGCGCGAGCTCGCCGATCACCTGCAGCACCTCGGCGACGAGCTCCGGGTCGAGAGCGCTCGTCACCTCGTCGAGCAGCATCAGCTCCGGTCGCATCGCGAGCGCGCGCACGATGGCGACACGCTGCTGCTGACCGCCGGACAGCCGGTCCGGATACTCGTGCCGCTTGTCGGCGAGCCCGAACCGCTCGAGCAGCTCGGCCGCCCGCGCGTCGGCCTCTGCCTTCGACAGCCCGAGCACGTCGCGCGGCGCGAGCGTCACGTTGCGCATCACGTTCATGTGCGGAAAGAGGTTGAACGACTGGAAGACGATCCCGATCCTCCGGCGAACCGCATTCACGTTGCGCGCGCCGGTGATCTCTTGGTCGGCGAGGAAGATGCGCCCCTCGTCGATCGCTTCGAGCAGGTTGATGCAGCGAAGCAGCGTCGACTTGCCCGACCCCGACGCACCGATCAGCGCGACCACCTCGTGCTCGGCGACCTCGAGGTCGACGCCGCGCAGCACCACATGCTTGCCGAACGACTTCGTCAGCCTCTCCACCGCGAGCGCGCTCACGCGATTCCTCCGGCCACGCGGCGACGACGGTCGCGCGCGACCAGCCAGTCGGTGAAGCGCGCGAGCGGGATCGTGATCGCGACGAACAGGACGGCGGCCGAGAGGTAGGCGGTGAAGTTGAACGTCGCGTTGGTGTCGATCTGCGACTGCTGGAATGCCTCGATCGCTCCGAGCGTGCCGACGAGCGCAGTGTCCTTCTGCAGCCCGATGAAGTCGTTCAGCAGCGGCGGGATCACGCGCCGAACGGCCTGCGGCAGGATCACGCGCCGGAGTGTCTGCCCGCGCGAGAGGCCGAGCGAGCGCGCTGCCGCCTCCTGGCTCGGATGGATCGAGTCGATGCCGGCGCGGTACACCTCGCTGACGTACGCGCTGTAGATGAGGACGAGCGACACGATCCCCCAGAAGATCACCGACTTCGGGATGTAGCTGAGGCCGAGCGCCGGGGCGCCGAAGCCGAGCATCGCGATCACCAGGATCGTCGGGATCCCGCGGAACAGGTCGGCGTAGACGATCGCGAGCGCGCGGAGCGGGAAGAAGACCGGTCCCGGGAGGCTGCGCAGCACGGCGAGGAACAGTGCGAAGACGAGGATCAGCACCTCGGCGATGCTGAAGATCTTCACGTTGAGCAGGAACGCACGCGCGACCTCGGGGAACGTTGCCTTGAACTCACCCCAGTTGAAGAACTGGCTGCGCACCTCCGGCCAGCCCGGGGCGTGCGTGATCGCCACTGCGACCACGACGAAGAACACCACGGTCGAGAGGAGGGCGATCGCCACGCTCCGGCGGCTGTCGCCGCCGGAGCGCAGGCTGCTGACCAGGCGCGGGCTGCGCGCTCGGTCTACTTCAAGATCGGCGCGCCGGTCGCCTTCGCCAGCCACGTCTGCTGCAGCTTCTTCAGCGTGCCGTTCGCGCGCAGGGTCGTGATCGCCCTGTTCACGCACGCGGTGAGCGGGTTGCCCTTCTGCAGCACGACGCCGAAGTGGTCGGTCGTCTGGCCGGCGGTGTTCTCGAACTGGCCGAGGATCTTGCTGTTCGGCACCTGTGCCGCGGTCACGTAGAACGCGGTCGGCAGGTCGACGACGAGGCCGTCGATCTGCTTGTTCTTCAGCAGGAGGACCGCCGCTGCGTTCGAGCTCGGGACGGACGGCGTCTGCGACGGCTTGATCCGGCTCTTGATGAACTGGTAGCTCGTCGTGCCGAGCTGGGCGCCGAGCTTGTAGGAGCGAAGGCCGGCGATGCTCCGCACGGCGGCGATCTTCGTGCCCTTGTTGACGACGATTGCCTGGTTCACGTCGTAGTACGACTTGCTGAACGCGACGACCTTCGCGCGGGCGGGCGTGTACGAGATCTGGTTGATGTCGAAGTCGAAGGGCTTCGAGCCGGGTGCGAACGCCTTGTTGAACGGGACGTACGTCCACGACACCTTCGTCTTCGCGTAGCCGAGCTTGCCCGCGACCGCGTACGCGACGGCGGACTCGTAGCCCTTGCCGTTCGACGGATCGTTGATCTTCCACTTCGAGCTCTTCGTGCCGCCGGCGTACCACGGCGGATACGCCGGGTTGTCGGTGCCGATCGTCAGCCGGCCGTCCTTGATCGTCGGGCACGAGGCCACGATCCGCGCCGCAGCGTGCTGCGTGCTCGCGAGCGCCGCGATCGCGGCCAGCGCCGCGACGAGGCCCGCAGGCAAAAGGATCCTCTTGCTCATGGTCTCTGGTCTCTCCTGAAGGGTAGGGAGGCTCAGCGTATCGACTCGGTCACCCACGACTGGAACGCGGCGAGGAGCGGCTCGGCGTTCAGCAGCAGGCGGCCGTGGTCGAGGACACCGGACGCCATCCCGCGGTGGACGGACTCGACGAGCGCGGTGTCCTCGCGTCCCACCTGGTCGTCGAAGACGAAGAACTCCTCGCGCCACACCGGGTCGACGTCGGGCGCGAAGAAGTAGTCGAGGTACCGCTCGGTGCGACCGCTGCCGTTCGGCGAGATGGGGCCGATCGACAGGTTCGCCGGGCCGGGGAAGACGTTGATGCCGGTGTTCGGGTAGAGCAGGTGGAACTGGCCGCGCTCGCCGGTCCCCTTCGCGGTCGCGAACTGGGCGGAGAACGTCGGGTGTGCTTGGAGCAGATAGCGGTCGGGATGGACGTCGACCTCGGCGCTGAAGCCCGGGTGCGCGGTCTGGCAGTGGTAGCACTCGAGGAAGTTCTCGACCACGATCTTCCAGTTCGCATTCGAGCCGAAGCCGACCCGCGAGTGGAATGTGATCGCGTCGAGGTCGAGGTCGCGCGCGAGGATCTCCGGCAGGTCGCCGAGGTGCTCCTCGAGCGTCGGCGCCTCCGGATCCGGGTTGACGAACAGGAACGGTCCCCACGTGCCGACGCTCGCCGGCAGGAGCGACCAGTCGGCCGGGTCGAACTCTGCCTCGCGCTCCGATCTCGGCGCGGCCCGCAGCGAGCCGTCGAGGTCGTAGGTCCACGCGTGGTAGTGACACTGAATCGTCGAACGCGTCCCGCAGCCTTCCGTCAGCACCGCGCCGCGGTGGCGGCAGACGTTGATGAACGCGCGCAGCTCACCCGCGGTATCGCGCGTCGCGAGCACCGGGATCCCGCCGACGTCGGCCGCGAGGAACGACCCTGGTGCCGCGACCTGCTCGGAGCGGCCGACGTACTGCCACGACCGGGCGAAGATCCGCGCGCGCTCACGGCGAAGCTGCTCCTCGTCGGAGTACCACGCGAACGGGAGCGTGAGGTCGCTCGCGGTCAGCTGAGCGCAGCCTCGAATCGCGGGTCGTCGCGCACTGCCGTGAGGTCCGTGTCTGTGCGTGCTTGCTCGCGGAACGACGGGAAGAGCTCGACGGATCGGCGCAGGTGGTCGAACATCTCGTCGCTCGTGTCGCCGGCCAGCGTTGCGAAGCAGGCGTAGTTGAAGTGCAGTCCTGGGTTGTCCGGTGAGACTTCGAGACCCTCGCGGACTGCGTCGAGCGCGTCGGCGTACCGCTTCTCTCCGTACGCCTCCATCGATGCGCTCTGGAACCGCCAGGCCTCACCCCAGTCGAAGCCCTGGTACGCCGCGCCGGGAGTGCCGCCGACGACGAGCACGGTCGCTTCGCCGGTCGCCTTTCGGCGCGCCTCGGGGGCGACGTACAGGTAGGTCCCGGCGGGCGCCTCCACCGTCTCGCCGTCGATCTCGAACGTCGCGTTTCCGTCGACCACGACATACAGCTCCTCCTGGCCACCGGCTTCGTCGTGCTCGTTGATCAGCAGGCCGTCCTCGTTCTGCGTGAACGCGTTCACGCCAAAGCCGTGGATCCCGAGGTGCTCGCGCACCGGGATCGTCCTGCCGCGCCGCTCGATGTCCTCGAGGCGCGCGATCTGCCACGTCTGATCCTTGCTCATTCCGTTCACCTCCGTTCGCGGATGCCCGCAGCCTAAGGGACGGAAGGTGGGGCGCTAGTGGCCGATGAACACCGCTTGCACGAGAGCCGCGGTGAGGCCGAGCGTCAGAAGAATCGGTGCCATGGAAAGGAGTAGCCGCATGTCCGGGGATATCGGCGTGCCGGGCGTTCCGGCGGATCACTGAGAGAAGGGATGCGCCAGCCCCGGTCCGGCGTCCTCGACGGCGGGTTGACGTTAGGTTGTGGTGGTGGCCGCCTACTCCGTCACCCGGTTCGATGCGATCGACGAGATCGACGACGGCCGCGCGCCGTACCGGCCGGTGAGGCACCACTTCGGGATCACGTCCTTCGGTGCCAGTAGCTTCACCGGCCGCAAGACCGGCGACCGGATCATCAACGAGCACTCCGAGGAGGACGACCAGGAGGAGCTGTACCTCGTGCTCCAGGGCCGCGCGACCTTCGAGCTCGACGGCGAGCGGGTGGATGCCCCGGCGGGCACGATGATCTTCGCCGAGCCCGGCGTGAAGAGGACGGCGTTCGCGGAGGAGGAAGGGACGACGGTCGTCGTCGTGGGGGGCAAGCCGGGCAAGGCCTACGAGGTTCTCGGCTTCGAAGCCTGGGCGCCGTTCCATCACCTGTACGAGGCCGGCGAGTACGCCGAGGCCGCCGACCAGGCGCGGCCGGTGATCGAAGCGAAGCCGGAGGCGCTCGGAGCCTTCTTCTACCTCGCGTGCTGCGAGGCACTGGCCGGTCGCGCAGACGATGCGGTGCGGCATCTTGGGCACGCGCTCGGCCAGTCGGACCGGCTGCGCGGCCTCGTCCGCCGGAACTCCGACCTCGCCTCGATCCGCGACCGGCCCGAGATCGCCGCGCTCCTCGCGGTGTAGCTCCGCA
>Ga0207657_10008806_pt1 | contig 10209 bp, 10 predicted proteins | sample KBSC33metaG_FD_184316 | JGI IMG/M metagenome (GOLD analysis project Ga0207657, IMG submission 184316) | Corn rhizosphere microbial communities from Kellogg Biological Station, Michigan, USA - KBS C3-3 metaG (SPAdes) (version 2) | ecosystem: Host-associated > Plants > Roots > Rhizosphere > Soil ... | reverse complement strand
CTTCGATCTCCTTCTCCTCGACGAAACCGCGCTCGGCGGCCTCCTCGAGCAGGCGCTCGGCAGGCGTCAGGTCATGCAGATGAATCGTCTCGCTCAGTTGAATCCCTTTCGATTTGAGGTGCGGGGCCGCCCTGGGCGACGGCCTCCTGGAGTCAGGCTTGCAGCGGGATGAGTTGCGCCTCCCGCAAGACGCCCGTCCTCCTATGTGTCTTATAGAACGCCGTGCCTCCAAAGTCCATTCCCAAACATCGCATTTTTGCGATTTTCTTACATGCTCTTAGGTCGGGCTCACCTGCAAAACGGCGGTAGAATGCGCGGCCCCGTGCCGACGTAGCTCAGCTGGTAGAGCACTTCACTCGTAATGAAGGGGTCCGCGGTTCGAATCCGCGCGTCGGCTCTTCTCCCTCGCCGGTGCTTCTCCTGCGCGCTTAGCTCGCTCGGGCCTCGGCGCTCGTGCGGCGTTTCGTCTGCGGGATCGCGACCGTTTCGGCGGTCAAGGCGACGTCGAGATCCTCGACGACGGCGCCGACCGGGGCGGCGCAGTACGGGCACGCCTGCCAGAGGGGCTCGAGCGGCTTGGAGCACTGCAGGCACGGCTGCCGCAGCTGGGTCGTGCAGACCGGGCAGACGAGGAAGTCCGCATGCACGCCGCTGCGGCAGACGGGGCACGTCGCCTCGGCGGGGCTGCGGAGGGTCTTCCTGAGCGCGCGCATCTCCAGCTCGCGCGACTGCGCGTCGGCGAGCGTCTCCGGCGGCCGGAAGAGGAGGTAGACGAGCGGGCCGACGAGCGGCACGAGCCCGACCAGCGTCGCGGCGGAGACGAGCCACGCGTCGTCGAGCCGGCGGTGTGCGTCGCGCCGCACCCAGTACACGACGCCGAGCCAGAACACGGCGACGACGAACAACGTCAGGTTCCGCGCTACCTCGAACGCAGTCGAGTTGAAGACGTCGTGTAGGCCGGAGCCGGTCACCGTTCGGTCAGTGCCCGCGCTCTTGATGCGAAAACACCCAACTCGGGGGATGGTCGTCTCGGTAATGTCCGCTGCGGATGATCGGCGGCCAGATCACCTGCATCTACCGTGCCTACGAGGACGGGGAGCTCGTTGTCACGGGCAGGCTCACGCTCGAGGGCCTGCCGAACGTCGGCGACCAGGTGCCGCTGAACGGCCGGCGGTACACGGTGCGCGCGGTCGAATACGACGGCGGCGAACCGGTGCTCGCGCTCGAGTCGCGGTCCTAGACCGCCCGCTGACCGACCCTCGCTACGGTGGCTGCCATGCGCCGGGGGGCCGGAGCGTTCGTCGTCGTCCTGCTTGCATCGCTTGCGTTCGCGAGCGTGCCCGCGCAGGCGTCCGTCGGCGCGCAATTCGGCATCCAGGACGACGCCTGGGTCATGTACGGGCCGGGGACGCTCGACGAGCGCTTGACGACGCTGCAAGGGCTCGGCGCGCACGTCGTACGGTTCACGCTGCGCTGGGATCAGGTCGCCCGCACCGAGCCGGCGTCGCCGCGCGACCCGTCGTCGTACGACTGGGGCGTATACGGCGAGGTCCTGGACGGGCTGCACGCCCGCGGAATGACGGTGCTCGTCACGCTCTACGGCGCACCGGCGTGGGCCAACGGCGGCGGCCGCCCGAACCATCTCCCGCTCACCGGCTTCGGCGACTTTGCCTTCGCGGCGGCGCACCGTTTCCCGTGGGTGCACCTCTGGACGGTCTGGAACGAGCCGAACAACGGCGTCTTCGCCGCGCCCGTCTCTCCGTCGCTGTACGTGCGTAACCTGCTCAATCCCGCGTTCGCCGCACTCCACCAGGTGAGCGGCGCGAACCGCGTCGCCGGCGGCCCCGTCTCACCGCGCAAGACGCCGAAGGGCATCGCGCCCCTGGCGTTCCTGCAGGGGTTACGTGCTGCGCACGCGCGGCTCGACGCCTTTGCGGTCAATCCGTATCCGCTGAGTCGGCTCGACACGCCGACCCACACGTCCTGCACCCGCTGCGGGTACTTCACCATGGCGACGCTGCCGACGATTCGCGCGGACGTGACGCATTACGTCGGTGCGAAGCCGCTCTGGTTGACGGAGTACGGCTACCAGACGAGCCCGCCGGACCGGCTCCTCGGTGTCTCGCAGTCGCTGCAGGCGAAATATCTCGGCTCCGCCGCGCTGCGCGTCTGGCGCCAGCCCGGCGTGACGATCCTCATCCAATATCTCGTTCGCGACGAGCCCAGCGTCGCCGGGTGGCAGAGCGGCCTCTACACCTCGGCGGGCGCGCCGAAGCTCGCCGTCCACGCGTTTGCGCTGCCGCTCGCCGAGCAGTCGCGCCGCGGGTCGCGCGTCTCGCTCTGGGGTGAGGTGCGTCCCGGCAGCGGCGCCCGCGCGTACGTCGTCCAGGTCGCACGGGGTAGGGCCTGGCGCACCGTCGCCACCGGCCGCACGGGGAGAAGCGGCGCGTTCGCGCGCACGATCACGGCTGCGCGCGCGACGAAGGTGCGCCTCTGGTCGCCGGCGCTCGGTTACGCGAGCCCGACGCTCGTCATCTCCTAGAGACTGATCGACGTGGAGCTCGTCCTCCGCATCGTGCATCTGCTTGCTGCGATCGTCTGGGTCGGCGGCACGGTCGCGCTCGTCTTCGTCTCGGTGCCGCTGGCGCAGCGGTTGGAAGGCCCGGCGCGCGGGGCGATGCTGCGCGAGCTCGGACGACGCTGGCGGCCGATCGGCTGGAGCGCGCTCGGAATCGCGATCGCCACCGGCGCGTGGATCGCCGGGCTCGAGCACGCGTTCGACACGACGCCGACGCGTTTCGACGTCGTGCTCGCCGTCAAGGGCGGGCTCGTCGGACTGCTGGTCGCGGGGGCGTACCTGCACGACTACGTGCTCGGCCCGGGCCTCGCGCGCCAGATCCGCGACGGCAAGCCGCAATCGCTGCGCCCGATCCTCGTCCGGATCGGACGCCTGAACCTCGCGGTCACCGTGGTGCTGCCGATCCTCGGCGCCGTGCTCAGCGAGTTTCTGCACGACTGAGCGGGAGAAAACGGGGACGAATTCCCCGTGCGCGACGACGTCGACCTGGCAACGCTGATCGCTCTCCGCCGTGCGCGCCTGCGCCGCCGGCGGCCGCGTCGCCACGTCCTGGCAATCGTCGCGGCCGCGGTCGCTGCGCTGATCGCGGCGGTTCTGGCGGGCGGGGCTGTGACCGGGCGCGCGCTCGTCTTCGGCTCGTGCAACCTCGATCAGCTGCGGCCGATCACGCTCGGCGAGAACTCCTTCCTCTTCGCGTCCGACGGCAGCCTGCTCGGCGTCATCCCGTCGATCCGCAACCGGCAGCCGCTCGAGCTCGCACAGATCTCGCCGTGGCTGCCGAAGGCGACGATCGCGATCGAGGACCGACGCTTCTGGCAGCACGGTGCGCTCGACTACCAGGGGATCGCCCGTGCGCTGTACGCGGACGCGCAGGCCGGGAAGGTCGTGCAGGGCGGCTCGACGTTGACGCAGGAGCTCGTGCGCAACCTCTACATCGGCAGCAACGAACGGACGCTGGCGCGCAAGGTGAAGGAGGCGTGCCTCGCGCAGAAGCTCTCCGGGATCTGGTCGAAGCAGCAGATTCTCTCGGCGTACGTGAACGAGGTCTTCTACGGCAGGCACGCCTACGGGGCGGAGGCCGGAGCAGAGACGTTCTTCTCGACGAGCGCAAGGCGTCTCACGATTGCGCAGTCGGCACTGCTCGCCGGCCTGCCGCAGGCGCCGTCCGTATACGACCCGGTACGTCATCCCGCGCGCGCGCTCGCGCGGCGCAACGAGGTGCTGCGCGCGATGCTCGCCAACCAGGACATCACGCAGGCGGAGTACGCGTCCGCCGTGTCGTCGCCGCTCGGGTTGCATCTCGGTGCGCTCTACAGCTCCCAGCGGCATCCGAATTTCTTCGGTTGGGCGACCGACCAGCTGGTCAAGCGCTTCGGCCCACGCAAGGTCGAGCAGGGCGGGCTCGAGGTGCGCACGACGATCGACCCGCGCATGCAGTACGAGGCGTTGGCCTCGATCAGGAGCGTCCTGCGCGAGAAGACCGACCCTGCCGCCGCGCTCGTCGCAATCGACCCGCGCACCGGGGCCGTCAGGGCGATGCAGACATACATCCCCGACGGCCGCAAGATGAAGTTCAATCTCGCGACGCAGTCGACGCGCCAGGCGGGGAGCTCGTTCAAGCCGTTCGTGCTCGCAACGGCGATCGACCAGGGGATCTCCGTCTACACCGGCTTCAACGGCCCACCGTCGCTGACGATCGACGATCCCGCCTGCGCCGACAGGGGCGTGCTGTGGAACCCGCACAACTACGCCGACGAGACGGCGGGCTACATGAACCTGCTCGACGCGACCGCGCACTCGGTCAACACGATCTTCGCGCAGCTGGTCGACGTCGTCGGGCCGAGGAACGTCGTCAGAGAGGCGCACAAGCTCGGCATCCGGTCCAATCTGCAGGCGGTGTGCTCGATCACGCTCGGCACGCAGGCGATCAACCCGCTCGAGATGACCGACGCGTACGCGACGCTCGCCGCGCGCGGGCGCCATCACGATCCGCAGGCGTTCGAGCTCGTGCGCGGCCCGCGTGACGGCGTGATCGGCAGGCTCGACGCACCCGGCGCCCAGACGATCGCGCGGAACACCGCGGACACCGTCACGTATGCCCTGCAGGGCGTCGTCACGCACGGCACCGGCGTCGCGGCCGGTCTCGGCGCGCGGCCCGTCGCGGGCAAGACCGGTACGGCGGAGAACTCGGTCGATGCGTGGTTCTGCGGCTACATCCCGCAGCTCGCCGTCTGCGTGTGGATCGGGTATCCGAAAGGCGAGATCCCGCTCAGCTACGTCGAAGGCGTCGCCGGCGTCACCGGCGGCACGCTGCCCGCGGAGATCTGGCATCGGTTCATGACCCAGGCGACGGCGAAGATGCCGATCCTCTACTTCCACCAGCCGGTGATCGGCGGGCACTACGTGTCGGCCCCGCGCACGTCGAACTCGTACGTACCGACGACGTACAGCGCGCCGACGACCACCGCGTACTCGTACACGAATCCGACGCCGGTCGCGCCGCCGCCGCCCGGCGGTCGCTGACCGTGTTCCCGCTCGACCGGGTCGACGACGTCCTCGGGGACGCGGTCGAGCGTGCGGTCTCTGCGCACCATCGGCGGCGGCTCGCGCGTCACGGCCACCGTCCCGCGGCCGCACCGGCGGGCGGTTGGGCGAGCGGTGGCTCGTTCGCGCCGCGCGGCGGCAACCGCGTCGAGCTGCTCGTCGACGGCGGATCGCTGCTGCCGCGGATCGTCGAGGACATCGTCGCCGCGGAGTCGCATGTCCACGTCGCGGGCTGGTTCTTCACGCCGTCGTTCCGGATGGGCGACGACGGGCCGACGCTGCGCGGTCTCCTCGCCGACGCGGCGATGCGGTGCGCCGTGCGCGTGCTCGCGTGGGCGGGCGCGCCGCTGCCGCTCTTCCACCCCGACCGCGCCGAGGTGCGTGCGATGCGCGACGAATTGACGCGCGGGACGAACGTCGCGATCGAGCTCGATGCAAAGGAACGGCCGATGCACTGCCATCACGAGAAGCTCGTCGTCGTCGACGACCGAGTCGCTTACGTCGGGGGCCTGGACCTGACGTCGTTCGCGGGAAACCGCCTCGACCACTCCGCGCACGAGACGCGCGTCGGCATCGGCTGGCACGACGCGTGCCTACGGATCGAAGGCCCGACTGCGGCCGATGTCGCCGAGCACTTCCGGCTGCGCTGGCCGCACGCACTCGAGCGTTCGCGCGTCGCCGACGGCGACGGCATCGACGTCCAGCTCGTTCGGACCGTGCCCGAGCATCTCTACGACGGCCTGCGCGACGGCGAGTTCACGATCCTCGAGAGCTATGTGCGCGCGCTCCGTTCGGCCGAGCGCTTCGTCTACCTCGAGAGCCAGTTCCTGTGGGCCCCCGAGATCGTCCGCGTGCTCGCCGACAAGCTGCGCGAGCCGCCGTCGGACGAGTTCCGCGTCGTCGTGCTGCTGCCCGCCAGGCCGAACAACGGGCAGGACGACACGCGCGGCCAGATCGGCGTGCTGATCGATGCCGACCGTGACGGCGGTGGGGCGGATCGGTTCCTTGCATGCACGCTCTTCCAGCGCGGCGAGCATCCCTCGCCTGTGTACGTCCATGCGAAGGTCGGAATCGTCGACGACGAATGGCTGACCGTCGGCTCGGCGAACCTCAACAGTCACTCGTTCTTCAACGACACCGAAGTGAACGCGGTCGTGCGCGATCCCGACGTCGTGCGCGCCGCGCGGCTGCAGCTCTGGTCGGAGCACTTCGAGCGGGAGGCGAGCGGCGACGCGAACGAGTGGTGGGAGCTGCCCGGCGAGAAGCTGCGCAAGCTCGCCGGCGTCTCCCGCCGGTCGCGCGCGTTGTGGGGGCCGCTGAACGGCCTCATCGTCGACGGCTGAACCGCCGGCGCTGCAAGGCCCGCCTCTCCGCTCAGATCTGCCAGAGGCCGCCGCTGATCAGCGGGACGCGGCGTCCCTTCGCCGTGATCGCGGTCACCTCGAAGTCCGGGCCGCCGATCATCACGTCGAGGTGGATCGTCGAGCGGTTGAGGCCGGTAGAGCCGCTGTCGCGGGTGCCGCCGAAGCCGGCTCCGAACGCGATGTGCGCGGCGGCGTTCTCGTCCATCAGCGTGTCGAAGTACGTGCGGCCGCTCTGCCCGATGCGAGACGTGGCGTCGACGAGAGCGACCTCGCCGAGCCGGCGGCCGCGACCGCTCGGGTCGCTGTCGATGTACGCCGTGAGGAAGTCGCGGTCACGCTTGGTCGCGGCCTCGAGCCGCACGAGCTTGCCGTTGCGGAACTCGCCGGCGATCCCGTGGATCGTCCTTCCCTGGAACGTCAGCGGGAACGTGCATGCGAACGTGCCGTTCGTGCCGTCGGCGTGCGGGCTCGTGAACGTCTCCTCGGTCGGCATGTTCGGCGCGATCTTCGCGCCGTGCTTGCTCTCCTCCTGGCCGCCGAGCCACCGCGTCGCCGGCGCGAGCTTGATCTGCAGGTCGGTGCCGGGCGCCCGCAGCTCGAGCGCGACGTATTGCTGCTTCGTCAGCTTCACGGAGCGGCGCGCGATCGTCTTCACGTGCGTCAGCCAGCCGCTCGAGCCGGCGCCGTCCGCGTCCGTCAGCCGGCAGAACCAGAGGAAGTCCCGTGCGAGCTTCCGCTTGCCCTCGAGCCGCGAGAGCTCGGGATACACCTGGCTCGCCCAGTAATCGGTCGGCCACGCGGCGATCGTCCAGCGCGCGCTCATGTCGAGGTTCGCCTTCTGGAACCACTTCAGCTGTGCCGAGACGGCGGCCTGAGCCTCGGCGATGCGCTTCGGCGGCACGCCGTCGAGATATCCGGGGTCCGCGGCGCCGTCGATGTGCGCACGCGCGCTCGTCGGCTTGACGAGCTCGCGGTATTGGCGCGTGCGCCACGGCGTCACGTGTGCGCGAGCCTCGGGCGTCCCGTGCAGGATGCGCGCGCGGTACGCGAGCGGATCGCTGTAGTCCACGTCGACGCTGAGCGCACCCGCTCGGTACGCCGATTCGGCGACCGCGACCATCAGCTCGCGATGTGCGGTCTCGCCGCTGACGACGAACACGTCGTTCTTCTTGACGCCGAGCGACGCCTTGACGATCGCGTCGGCGTAACGCCGAAGCTGGTCGGGCTCGAGGATCTGCTCGCCCTTCACGGGCGCGAACCCTACTGATTCAGGCGTTCTGCAGCACGTCTGCCGGGCCCTGTGACGGGCAGGTCGTCGACGAGCGAGAGCGCCGTCTGAACCGTGCCGGGCGCGACACCGGCCGCACGCGCAGCGAGCTTCGCGTGACGTTCGCGATGCGGCCGCCGCCGCGTTCGATCATCATCGCTATACCCGCCGGCGGCTAGAGAGAAGCGCCGAGCGCGTCGTCGAGCGACTCGTGAACCGTGAAGTGCTTGTCGAGCCCGGAGATCTCGAGCGCGCGACGCGTCTCGAGGCCGGGAGCGGCGAGGAGGAAGCCACGGCGGTTCGCCATCCGTGTCCGCGCCTCGATCAGCACGCCGAGGGCGGTCGAGTCGATGAAGTTGACGCCGGAGAGATCGACCACGAGCCGGTCGGGCGATTCCTCGGTGCAGGCGATCAGCGCCTCGCGCACCGCGCCGGCGTTGTAGAGGTCGAGCTCGCCGGTGAGCCGGACGACCGTCGAGCCGCCGTTGCGGTCGATGCCCGCGACCGGGTCCTCGCGAATCCCGTCAGTGCCCCCACCCACGCAGCAGATTGAAGCAGAATGGAAGCGCGATGGAGGTCGCCGAGGTCGCCGCGAGGGCAGCCGGGGAGAACTTCCCGGTCGGCTCCGTTCTCTTTCCGCGCGCGCTGCGGCCGCACGTGCGCGCGCTCTATTGCTACGCGCGGCTCGTCGACGAGCTCGGCGATTCGTACGACGGCGACCGGTCGGCGGCGCTCGACGAGCTCGAGGCTCAGGTTGCGCTCACGTTCGAGGGCGAGCCGACGTGGCCCGTCCTCCGCAACGTGCAGCCGACCGTTCGCGCGTTCGACCTGCCGCGCGAGCCGTTCCTGCGGCTGATCGAGGCGAACCGGATGGACCAGCGGATCGCCGACTACGCGACGTGGTTCGACGTCAAGCACTACTGCATGCACTCCGCCGATCCGTGCGGGCGGCTCGTGCTCGGCGTCCTCCGGCTGCTCGACGACGAGGAGCTCGTGGCGGCGAGCGACGACGTCTGCACCGGGCTCCAGCTCGTCAACTTCCTGCAGGACGTGCCACGCGACTTCGCGATGGGCCGCGTCTACCTGCCGCAGGACGACCGCGATCTGTACGGCAATCCGCAGCTCGACCGCCCGAGCGACGAGTTGCGCGCGCTGCTCCGGTTCGAGGCCGCGCGCGCCGCGGCGTTGCTGAGCGCGGGCGACGTCCTGCGCTCGCGGATCGGCGGCCGCCTCGGCCGCGCGGTCGGGCTGTTCGCGCGCGGCGGGCTCGCGGCGCTCGACGCGCTCGAGTCCGCGAACTGGGACATCTTCACGCAACGTCCGAAGCCCTCGCGCGCGCGGCTGGCGCGCGAGGCGGCGTTGGTCCTTGTGCGATGACCGTCGACGCTGCGTACGACGAGGTCCTGCGCATCACGCGCCGCGAGGCGAAGAACTTCGCGTACGGGATCATGGTGCTCCCGAAGGAGAAGCGCCGCGCGATCGCCGCGATCTACGCGTTCGCCCGCGAGGTCGACGACATCGCCGACGGCGAGCTGCCGCCCGACGACAAGCGCGTGCGACTCGAGGCGCTTCGCGCCAAGCTCGACGGGCACGAGCTGCTTGCGCTCGCCGATGCGCGCACGCGGTTCGGCATCCCGCGCGACGCGCTGAGCAGGCTCGTCGACGGCGGCCTCCAGGATCTCGAGCAGACGCGCTACGCGACGTTCGACGACCTGCGCGGCTACTGCGAGAAAGTCGCCGGTGCGGTGGGCGTCGCATGCATCGCGGTGTACGGGAGCAACGACGTCGAGCGCGCGAACACGCTCGGCATCGCGCTGCAGCTGATCAACATCATGCGCGATGTCCAGGAGGACTCGCAGCTCGGACGCGTGTACCTGCCGCAGGACGAGCTGCAGCGGTTCGGCGTGGACGAGCTTCGCCACACTCCGGAGTTCGTCGAGCTGATGCGCTTCCAGGCGCAACGCGCTCGCGCGCATCTCGCGGAGGGCCTGCGGCTGCTCGACTCGCTCGACCGACGCAGCGCGCTCTGCGTGTCGACGTTCGCCGGGCTGTACAGCGGACAGCTCGACCGGATGGAGGCGAACGACTTCGACGTCTTCGACAAGTCGTGCCGCCTCTCGACGCGCGCGAAGCTCGGCGTCGTCGCCCGGAACCTCCTGTGAGAGTCGCGGTCGTCGGCGGCGGCCTCGCAGGGTTGACCGCGGCGCTGGACCTGATGGATGCAGGCGCCGACGTGACGCTCTACGAAGCGCGGCCGACGCTCGGCGGCGCGGTGCAGACGCTGCCGGAGCGCGAGGGCGACCCGCAGCCGCCGCCCGACAACGGCCAGCACATCGCGCTCGGCTGCTTCACCGAGTACCTGCGCTTCCTCGACCGCGTCGGCGAGCGCGAAAGCGTCCTGCGCACCCGATTGGCTCTGCCCGTGATCGACGAGCGGTCGCGGACATCGTCGATTG
>Ga0207657_10008805_pt1 | contig 10210 bp, 7 predicted proteins | sample KBSC33metaG_FD_184316 | JGI IMG/M metagenome (GOLD analysis project Ga0207657, IMG submission 184316) | Corn rhizosphere microbial communities from Kellogg Biological Station, Michigan, USA - KBS C3-3 metaG (SPAdes) (version 2) | ecosystem: Host-associated > Plants > Roots > Rhizosphere > Soil ... | reverse complement strand
ACGGTTTTTTACATTGTAAAGCCGTGTGAGAGATGCATAATTCCGACCATCGACCAGGCGAAAGGCACGAAAGGAAAAGAGCCGCTGACGACGCTTAACAGTTATAGAAATTTTAATGGCAAGGTTTTGTTCGGGCAGAACCTGATAGCGGAAAAACCGGGTGCGGTTTTGAAAGTCGGCGACCAAGTGGAAGTGATTCCGTCCAAATAAAAACCGATTAGCCACGAACGAACACGAAAGGACACGAAATAGCTAAAGCACTGCTAACGAGCGGCTTTTTTTCGGACCTTGAGATTTTTTCCGTTCCTGGGTACGCGGGTGTTCTTGCCGCGGGCGGGCTGCTCGCGTTTTTTTGGTTTTGGCGTTGCGGAGTATTCGGCGACGCGTTTAGAGAGCGTGTTGCGATGTATGCCAAGCGCGGTGGCGGTGTTGCAGAGGTGGTCACCGTGGCGGGCCATCGCGGATTGTATATAAACTTTTTCGAATTCGCCGACGGCTTCGGAAAGCAAAATTTGTCCGTCGAGCATTTGCTTGATGAGAGCCTCCATTTGACTGCGTAGCTGCATATCCTTTTATAAAAGGCCTACACCACAGGCAATTCCTTTCCGGTTAACAATTTGTAAGCGCGAAGATAGCGTTCGGTCGTTGCGGCGGCAATGTCGTCGGGCAACGCCGGTGCGGGAGGAGTTTTGTCCCAGTCCAGCGATTCGAGATATTCGCGGACGAACTGTTTGTCGAACGACGGCTGCGGGTGGCCGGGTTCATATGTGTCGCGGGCCCAAAATCGGGATGAGTCGGGCGTCAGAACCTCGTCAACTAAAAGAATGTCGCCTTTTTCGTCAACGCCAAACTCGAATTTTGTATCCGCAATGATGATGCCGCGAGTGAGCGCAAATTCCGCAGCGGCTTTGTAAAGCTTCAGCGACGTCGACTTCAGTATCGCGGCCGTTTCGGTACCGAGAATGCTCTTGCATTCGAGGCCGGTGATGTTTTCGTCGTGGCCGGATTTCGCCTTTGTCGATGGGGTGAAGAGCGGATCGAGCAAGCGGTCGCATTGCTGCAGTCCGCGAGGCAGATCGTACCCGCACACCTTTCCGGTCGCCTTATAATCCTTCCAGCCCGAGCCTTCGAGATAACCGCGAACGACGCATTCGACAGGGAAAACCTTCGCCTTCCTGACAAGCATTGAGCGGCCGCGAAGCTCCGGGTGACGGCGAACGGCCCCGGGCATTTTTTCAAAATCACTCGTTATCAGATGATTTGGCGAAATGTGCGCGAGCCGCCGAAACCAGAATTCGGAAAGCGCGGTAAGCACCACACCCTTGTAACGGATCGGTGTCGGCAAAACGCAGTCGAACGCCGAAAGCCGGTCGGTCGCAACCAGAAGTAATTCGTTATCGGTGATCTGATAAACGTCGCGGACTTTACCGCGATATAAAAGCGAAAGGTCGTCAAAAATTGTCTCTGTGACTGTTGACACAGCGGTCATAAGAATCTGTTAGCAGAACTTCGTTGGTGTAGATAACTTTAGTATGAAAGCTCGATTTAGTAAAGGTGAGTCTTCTCCGGGTACCGGGAAAAAAAATATGTTGCACTTTGTTTAATTTTGATTTATAAGTTAGGGCATTCACGCCAATTTTTTACGCGATCTTTTGTTAGAGAGCGTCTGCTCCCTCGTCATATACGTAAGGGATGATGTCCCTTGCTGCATTCTGCCCAGTAAAAACGGGCAGGGAGATACTCAGATGAAAACGAAATTCAATATGTCCCTTATTTTTTCATTGATACTTGCGCTCGGCCTTTTTCTCGCCAGCAGCGTGAACGCCCAACCAGGATACGAGCCGGCCTATGTAGCCGGCCAAACGGTAACCATAAATGCGATCGAAGTCCCAAATCACGCGCCTCAAACCGCACAGGCCGATTTCTACCAGGTCGTTTACCCGATTAACTGGCAGCAACTTGGCCTCGCTCCGCCGCAGTGCAACCCGTGCGACCATGATGGCGGCGGTATAGATTTTATCGACTTCCACGATCATGTACTTGATTCGATGCCGGCCAATCCGGGGCACGGTGAGTTTAGCCCATTGTGGCACGTGTTTTTGGTCGTTCCGGCTTATTCATTCTTGACCGGCGGAGACCCCGGAAAAGATGATGCGATCGCCGCGGCCTATGCGGGCCACCTGCCTACACGTTCGGAAGCAGCTGTCGACGATCTGCTGGCGTCCACGCTCCCTGACGGGACAACACCGGTCGCAATCGAGATCGATACCGAATTCTATTTTCTTTGTGCTGTGGTCAACCAACACGCCGTTCATTAGTTGAGCGGCGCCCTTGAGAGAAGTTAGAACACTTTTGAAACGGCTGATTTTTGGTTATGATTAAGATATGCAATTTCGTCTCATTTCTGAAAATCAGCCCAAGGGTGATCAGCCTGCGGCGATAGATCAGCTTGTTTCAGAGCTCAATAACGGCGCAAAGGACCAGGTTCTGCTCGGGATAACCGGGAGCGGAAAGACCTTTACCATTGCCAACCTCATCGACAGAGTCCAGCGGCCGACGCTGGTGCTTGCGCACAACAAAACGCTCGCGGCGCAGCTTTACCAGGAATTTAAGACCTTCTTTCCCGAAAACGCGGTCGAATATTTCGTCTCTTACTACGATTATTACCAGCCCGAAGCCTACGTCCCTGCGGCCGACCTTTATATAGAAAAAGAAGCGACGATAAACGACGAGATAGACCGTTTGCGGCTGTCGGCGACGCGGGCTCTGTTCGAGCGGCGCGATGTGATCGTTGTCGCGTCGGTTTCCTGCATTTACGGCTTGGGCGATCCGGACGCGTATTACGGGATGCTGATCTTTATCGAGCCGGGAATGAAGATAAAACGCGAAGAGTTTTTGCAAAAGCTGGTTGAGCTGCAATACGAGCGTGTGAATATCGATTTTGACCGCGGCGTTTTTCGCGTTCGCGGAGATGTGGTCGAGATATATCCGAGCTATCAGGACCAGGCGTATCGTGTTGAATTTTGGGGCGACGAGATCGACGCGATCTACACTATCGATCCGCTGTTGGGCGAAGTGATCGCCAAGCACGAATCGCGAATTCCGATCTATCCGAAAACGCACTATGTGATGTCGAAAGCGACGATCAAACGCGCTGTTCAGACGATCAAGGAAGAGCTGACGTGGTGGGAAGAGGAGCTTGTAAATCAGGGTAAGATCGTCGAGGCACAGCGGCTGCACCAGCGGACCATGTACGATCTCGAGATGATCAAAGAGATGGGTTTTTGCCGTGGTATCGAGAACTATTCGCGGCACTTGACCGGCAAGCCGCCAGGCGCGCCGCCGCCAACGCTGCTCGATTATCTGCCGGACGACGCGATAATGGTCATCGACGAATCGCACCAGACAGTGCCGCAGCTTGGCGCGATGTTCAAGGGCGACCAGTCGCGAAAGGGGACACTGGTCGAATACGGTTTTCGATTGCCGAGCGCAAAGGACAATCGGCCGTTGAATTTCCAGGAATTTGAAGCGCGGGTCGGGCAGACGATATATGTCTCGGCAACGCCGGGGCCGTACGAATTGCAGCGAACCGGAGGCGAGGTTATTGAGCAGATCATCAGGCCGACCGGGTTGCTTGACCCGATGGTGCAGGTGAGGCCCGTGCGCGGGCAGATCGACGATCTTCTCGAAGAATGCCGCCAGCGGGCCGAGCGGAACGAGCGCGTTCTCGTAACCACGCTGACAAAACGCATGGCGGAGAACCTGAGCGAATATTTTTCCGAAGTCGGAGTTAAGGTGAGCTATCTGCATAGCGACATTCACACTCTGGAAAGAATAAAGATCTTACGCGATCTGCGGCGTGGAGAATTCGACGTTCTGGTCGGCATCAATCTATTGCGGGAGGGGCTGGACCTGCCGGAAGTTTCGCTTGTTGCGATCCTGGATGCCGATAAAGAAGGCTTTTTGCGGTCCGAGCGTTCGCTGATCCAGACCATCGGCCGCGCGGCGCGTAATGCGGACGGAATGGCTATATTGTACGCGGACAAGATCACGAAATCGATGGAGTACGCGATCAGCGAAACTGCCCGCCGTCGTGCGATTCAGGAACAATACAACATCGACAACGGCATAACTCCAAAGACGATCGTTAAACCGATCGAGGCGACGTTGGTGACAGCGTACGAAGCCGATTATTTCAAGGTGCCGATCGAAATGGACAAATTCGAAGAGTACTCACCAAAACAGCTTAAGGAAACTATCATGCAGCTCGAGGCAGACATGCGGCACGCTGCGAAGGAAATGAAATTCGAACAAGCCGCCGAGATAAGAGATAAGTTAAAATATTTGCGAGAGAGGGAATTGCAGTATATTTAGATGGTAACGAATCTACCTGGAAATAATTAATAATTAAAAATTCATAATTATAAATTATTTTACGGGCTTGTTTTTGCGACATATATGCAAGTTAAAACCGAACTTGATCAACTGACGAATTATCTAACTGACGCGAGCAACATGCCTGGCGGGTATGCTGAGAAGCTTTTTATTCCGGAGTCGGCGGAAGAGATCGCTGAGATCTTACGCGAGGCAAATGAGAAAAAGATCCCGGTGACGATCTCAGGGGCAAGAACTGGAACGGTTGGCGGTGCGATACCGTTTGGCGGATATGTTGTTTCACTCGAGCGGCTGAATAAGATCGCGAAAATCGATAAGGATACGAAGACAGTGATTGCCGGCGCCGGCGTGATCTTGCGCGATCTGCAAAAAGCTGTTGAGGCCGAAGGGCTATTTTATCCGCCGGACCCGACGGAATGGAGTTGTCAGGTCGGGGGAACGGTTGCGACGAACGCTTCGGGTTCGAGGAGCTTTAAATACGGCGCGACGCGGAACTATGTAAATGCCCTGAAAATCGTGCTTGCGTCGGGAGATATTTTAAATCTTCGGCGCGGAGAAACTGTCGCTGATGAAAACGGGGTTCTGGAACTTAGGACAGAGCAAGGAAACGTTGTAACGGCGAAAAGGCCGACCTACAAACGGCCGCACGTTCGCAAAAATGTTAGCGGCTACTTCAATCATAAACCACTCGACGCGGTTGACCTGTTTATCGGCAGCGAAGGGACGCTTGGGGTGATAGCCGAGACCGAACTTTCGCTGCTGCCAATGCCCGAAGGGTTTTTTAGCGGAATCGTATTTTTTGAGAATGAATCGGATCTGCTTGCCTTTGTGACGGATGCGCGAGAGCTTTCATTCGCAAATCGCAGATCGCAAATCGGAAATTCATTTGATGCTTCGCTGCTCGAATATTTCGACAAGAATGCTCTTGATTTTATTCGTGAACGGTTTCCGGAAGTGCCCGGGAATATGCAGGGCGCGATCTTTTTCGAGCAGGAGACGACCGCCGAAACCGAAGACATTTTGTTCGAGCAATGGAACGAGCTTTTGGAAAAGCACAACGCCGATGTTGACCGTTCGTGGTTTACGACGACCGATCAGGACCGAGAAAAAATGCGTGAATTTCGGCATGCCTTGCCGGTTACGGTGAATGAAAGGATCGCACGTTATGACCGCAAAAAGGTCGGAACGGACATGGCGGTGCCGGATGAGAAATTTGCCGGTTTTTTGAGGTTTTACAAGCAAATACTCGATGCAAGCGGGCTCGATTACGTCATTTTCGGCCACATCGGCGATTGTCATTTGCACGCGAATCTGTTGCCGAAAGATGAAACAGAAGCCGAAAAAGCGCGTCATATTTATGGCCGCTGCGTTGCTCAGGCGATAATGCTCGGCGGGACGGTTTCAGCTGAGCACGGCATCGGCAAACTTAAGCGGAAATATCTGGACGCTATGATGGGCGAACGGTACCTGAACGAAATGGCCGAGCTTAAACGGGCGTTTGACCCTAACGGCATTTTGGGGCGGGGAAATATGTTCGACGTAAAATTTCTGGCCTGACAAGCGTCCGATCTATTGACGAACTATAAAAGTGCGTTACAATCGTCACATCCGATGTCACCCTTATCGGGAAAACGAATAGGCCGGTACGAAATAAGCTCGCCCTTAGGTGCAGGCGGGATGGGAGAGGTGTTTCTTGCCCGCGACACCCAGCTTGACCGCAACGTTGCGCTTAAGCTCCTATCCGAAGAATTCACAAAAAACGAGGACAGGATGAAACGCTTCGTTCAGGAAGCGAAAACGGCCTCCGCGTTAAATCATCCGAACATAATCGTCATCCATGAGATCGGCGAAAGCGGTGGCCACCATTTTATCGCGACGGAACATATCGAGGGCGACACGCTGCGCGACAGGATAAATCATTCACACCTGTCTATGGAGCAGGTTCTCGATATAGTTTTGCAGGCTGCAAACGCGCTTGCGGCGGCTCACAAGGCGAACATCATCCACCGTGACATAAAACCCGAAAATATAATGGTGCGTCCCGACGGGTACGTGAAGGTGTTGGATTTTGGGTTGGCAAAACTGACGGAAAACGGCGCGGGCGCTAACAGCGATTCCAACGTTCAGACGCAGATGCTGGTCAAGACAAATCCGGGTACCGTTATGGGTACAACCTCGTATATGTCGCCTGAACAGGCCCGCGGGGCAATTGACATCGACGCGCGGACGGACATTTTCAGCCTGGGCGTGGTTTTGTACGAGATGCTGACCGGCCGTGTGCCGTTTCAAGGCAGCACCCCCGGCGAAGTGATCGGCGCCATCATGTATGAATCGGTCAAACCCATTGCACGCTACATCGACGATTGCCCGCCGGAACTGGAACGGATCGTAACCAAAGCGCTTCAAAAAGACCCTGAGGAACGCTATCAACTGATCAGAGATCTTGCGACCGACGTGAAAAACCTGCGTCGGAGAATGGACTTCGAGTCCGAGCTTGAACGGAGTTCGATTCCGAACCGTTCCGATCTTCCCAGCAGTCCGCCGAACCGTAAATCAGAACCGCCGGTGATAACCACGAGTTCGGGCGGCAGTAAGGACGCGTTGCTCCTGACGGAATTTGTAAACCTCACAGGCGATCCGGTTTTTGACGGCACGCTGAACATCGCGCTTGCTATTACGCTTGAACAGTCGCCTTTTCTTGAGATATTTAACGATTCGAAGGTCCGGCACGCTTTGCGGCTTATGGGACGCGACCCGAACGAAAAGGTAACGCGCGACCTCGGACGCGAGATCTGTATGCGGCAGAGCCTAAAAGCGTATATCAGCGGTACGGTTACTTCTCTCGGTTCGAATTACGTTCTGACGCTCGAAGCTGCGAACGGACGAACCGGCGACGTCATTGGCCGGCAGCTTGAGCAGACCGATTCTAAGGAAAAGGTGTTACAGGCGCTTGGGCAGGCCGCGACGGGTTTGCGCGAAAAGCTTGGCGAAAGCCTCAGTTCGATCGATATGTTCGACGCTCCTCTGCAGGAGGCAACGACTTCCTCGATCGACGCATTCAAGGCGTATGCGCTTTTCCTTGAATATTACCGCGATGGCAAAACGCTCGAGGCGATCCCCTTTGCAAAACGGGCGCTCGAACTCGACCCGAATTTTGCGTCCGCCTACGTGATGCTTGCCATCATGTACTACAACACGAACCAGCCGAAACTTGCGGCTGATTTTGCGGCAAAGGCGTTCGATCTGCGTGACCGCGTTAGTGAATACGAACGACTGAGAATAACGCATTTTTATCACCTTATGGTGACGGGTGAGGTCGAAAAAGGCATCGAGACGCTGAAATTGTATAAGCGTTCATACCCGCGCGACGCGATCCCGCCGGTGGTTCTCTCCGATCTTTACGAAGTCATCGGCCAGTTTGAAAGATCGGTGGAGGAAGCGCGTGACGGGCTGAGGCTGAACCCGAATTACGCGATCGCTATACAAAATCTTTGCACCGCGCTTTTGCGATTGAATCGTCTGGCGGAGATCAAAGAGAACTGCCGCGACGCGTTTCAGCGCGAGATGGACGGCGATCTGTTTCACGTTTTGCTGTACCAGACGGCATTCATCGAGCACGATGAGGCAGCAATGGAAGAACATCTTGCGTGGTTTCACGGGCGCGATGACGAACACATTGCGATAAACCAAACCGCTGCCGCTGCCGCATTCGGCGGAAAATGGCGCGCTTCGCAGGAGTTGACGAAACGCTCCATCGAACTGGCCGTCAGAAACGATGCGGTCGAAAGCGCCGCCGAATACGCGGCCGAACAGGCGGTAAGGATGGTATGCTGGAGCTCACCCACTTTGGTACCAGCACGTGACGATCAGAAACTAAAACTGCCGCTGCAGACGCAGGTAAAAAGAGCACTCCAATTTTCACGAAACAAAGTTGCCCTGTCCAGAGTGGCCGTGGCACTCGATTTTGCGGGCCACCGTGCTGAGGCGGACACGCTTTTTCAGGAAATACGTTCCGAATATCCGAATAATACGCTTCTGAACCAACTTTGGATGCCGTTTGCAAAAGCCGGAGGCTTGTTGCATGCCGGACGGTACGAAGCAGCCGTTGCCGCGCTCGAAATGACCGAACGGTTCCAGGGCGCGGGACAATTTTTCCCACAGTATTTTCGCGGCCTCTCGTATTTGAATTTGAACCGAAAAAACGACGCGGTCCGCGAATTTGACAGCATTCTCACACATCAGGGCGAGGCTCCGCTTTCCGCTATTTATCCCCTCGCGCAGCTTGCGAGGGCGCGGGCGTTGAACGACAAGAGAGAATACGAAAAATTCTTCGAGTTCTGGAAGGACGCGGACGCCGATATGCCGGCCCTCGTTGCGGCGAAGAGTGAATACGAAGCTCTCGTGTAAGAACGGCAGATCAATTAGTTTGTTCGTGTTGATTCATGAGATTTTTTGGTTTCAGTTTTCCCGAAGTGCGCGAACCGGATCAATTTGAACACGCCGCAACTCGGGTTACGTTATCGCCTCTTTTCTATGTATTTGCCGTCACCTGCCATCAAAGTTAAAATAAGTTTTTGCAACATTTAATCAAAGGAAATAACGAAAGATGATCAAAGCGATTTTGATGGACTTTAACGGCGTTATTATCGACGACGAGCCGATACAGATGAAGGCGTATCAGGAGATCTTGTCGCACGAGGGTATTGCGCTGACCGAGAACGATTATTACGAATGCCTCGGGATGGACGACATAACGTTTGTCGAGACCGCATATAAACGCGCCGGCGTCGAACCGGCGCCGAACAAAGTGCTTGAGGTCGCGCAGGCGAAGACGGAAAAATGGCGCGAGATCGTCGCCGACGGCGTGCCGCTGTTCGACGGACTTGAGAATTTTGTCCGAAAAATGGCGAACGAGTTTACCCTTGGCATCGTCAGCATGTCGCACCGTGACGAAGTCGATCATATTCTCGAGCTAACAGGTTTGGCCGATTGTTTTAAGGTTATAGTCAGCGCTACGGACGTCTCAAACTGCAAACCAGACCCGGAATGTTATAGACTTGGTTTCGCGTTGATAGACGCGTACCGCACTGACCGCAAGCATTTGCCGATGACGCACGGCGAATGCCTGGTTATCGAAGATTCTCCGCCCGGAGTCGTTGCGGCCAAAAATGCCGATCTTCCGGTGCTTGGGGTCGCAAATACGGTATCTGCGGACGAGATGCGTGCGGCCGGCGCGGACGCGATCGCGTACGATCTTAATGACTGGTTCCCGGACACGATAAGGCTCGTTTTTGTTTAGAAAATTTTTAACGCTAAGACGGCAGAGCACGCGGGGGAAAAATTGCTTGATTGCTGTAATTCGATCGACGGTTCCGATTGACCCTTTCTTTCCCTTTGTCTGCGGCCCCGACGGTTTCTGCGTCTGATCCGATTTATGCCCGAACATTTTATCTCGGCCGCCGATGCCGAACACGACCTTTTGGCCTGCGCGGCGTTTCTTGCCGAGAGCATCCGAAGCAACGACGGCTACGCCGAGGCAATGAAGGTGATCATTCCGCGCTACCTCGAACGCAATAGCGTTGACCTCGCAGCCGAGCTTGCAAACGCGATCGACGACCCGTTCACGCGCGATATGCTGCTGATCGGCATTGCCGAAAAATGCGCGAATGTTGGCGATGACGAATACGCGCTGCAGCTTGCCGATGCCGTCGAGGATGACGGCTTGCGTTCGCAGGCGTTCGAGCGTATCGCGATACAAAAAAGCGCAAAAGGCGACACCGCCGCCGCCGTCGAAATTGCCGAATCTCTCTCGCAT
>Ga0207657_10008804_pt1 | contig 10211 bp, 8 predicted proteins | sample KBSC33metaG_FD_184316 | JGI IMG/M metagenome (GOLD analysis project Ga0207657, IMG submission 184316) | Corn rhizosphere microbial communities from Kellogg Biological Station, Michigan, USA - KBS C3-3 metaG (SPAdes) (version 2) | ecosystem: Host-associated > Plants > Roots > Rhizosphere > Soil ... | reverse complement strand
GGGCGGCACGCCGCCATCGTAGCCCCCGGCACCTTATTCCGGCATTTGCCGATACTGAGGTGATCTGACTGGCCGGCGGCGAGAAGTTAAGCTGCGCCGACGGCTCGGGTACCGTACTGGGTGATGCAAGTCACGATGCATTTTCCTAATTGGCGCATCGCTTCCTGCAGCGCGTCATGGTATCGCTGCGCATGGGTGCGGCTGTCCTCCGCGCCCGCCGGGGCGCCCAGCGCATCCAGGACCGCCCCCACGACCGCGGCGCATTCCGGTGTCAAGTCCCCGTTCAGGACCCCGGCGCCCTGGAAGGTCGTCTCCAGGTGTACGGCCCGGTCCTCGAATGTCCGAGCCGGATCCTCGTCCGGCAGGTCGGGTCGGGACCGCTCGTACATCTCCGCGGCCAGCCCGGCCAGATCCCGCATGTCCATTCCCGCTTTCGCGGCGGACAGCAAGATCGCGTCGGCGGCCGGGCGGCAGTCTTCGGGCAGTTTGTCGGTCCACTGGCAGATGGCCCGGCCGTAGGACTCCGACAGATCCTCGGTGGCCAGGGCCGCCATCACCCGCGGATGTGTCATCGTCCGCATTACTGGTTGCTGCCCGCTGTCCTTCCGTCGTACCTGGGATGTTTTCCTCAAGACCACACTATCGGCTACCGCCGATATTTCCTGCGTAAGACACACCGTATAAGTAGATTTATCGAAATTGTGAACGATGATATCAACGTGACTTCTGTGACAGGAGCCCGGATCGAGTCGACCGGGAATGCCGCGCGCCCGGAGTGAAGGGCGACGCGGGCGGGCACGATCAAATCGGGCAACGAGAGGGAGCGACGGTGACCGAAGAATCCGGCCTGGACCGGCGCGATGCGCTTAAGACGCTGCTGGCGCTGGGAGCGGCGGCGCCGCTGGCCTGGACCGGGACGCTGCCCGCCCAGGCTGCCGGGCTGACGTCGCAGCAGCTGGCCGGGCAGCGGGTGATCTACTCCTACTCGGGCCTGACCCCGCCGTCGGCCCTGCTGCAGCAGATCAGCGCGGGCCAGGCCGCCGGCGTGATCTTCTTCGGCGGGAACATCTCCAGCGAGACCCAGATCGCCTCGGTGGTCCAGCAGCTGCGCCAGGCGCAGCAGCAGAGCCCGGTAGCCTCGCCGCTGCTGCTGATGACCGACCAGGAGGGCGGCGAGGTCCGGCGGCTGCCCGGCGCCCCCACCATGTCGGAGAAGCAGATCGGCGCGTCCAAGAAACCGGTCTCGGCCGCCAGCTCGGCCGGGACCGGGGCGGGGCAGAACCTGGCCGGCGTGGGCATGAACGTCAACCTCGCGCCCGTGCTCGACGTGTACTACAAGTCCGGCAACTTCATCGACCAGTTCCAGCGGTCTTACAGCAGCAACGCCTCGGTGGTGGCCAGCTGCGGGATGGCCTTTATCACCGCCCAGCAGAAGACCGGCGTGGCGGCGACGGCCAAGCACTTCCCCGGGCTGGGCTCGGCCACCAAGTCGCAGAACACCGACGCCGGGCCGGTCACTCTCGACGTGTCGCTGTCCGGCCTGCGCGCCAAGGATGAGGCACCCTATCCGGTGGCCATCACCGCCGGGGTCAAGCTGATCATGGCGTCCTGGGCCGTCTACCCGGCGCTGGACGCCGGCAAGCCGGCCGGGCTGTCCCCGGCCGTGATCCAGGGCGAGCTGCGCGCCCGGCTCGGCTACCAGGGCGTGACCATTACCGACGCGATCGAGGCGGGTGCCCTGGCCGCGTTCGGCAGTTACGGGCAGCGCGCCGTGCTCGCTGCCCAGGCCGGGATGGACCTGCTGCTGTGCTCGGCCCAGGACCCGTCAGAGGGGCAGGCGGTGGTCACGGCCCTGGCCGGCGCGCTGGACGGCGGGCAGCTGGATCCCGCCGCCTTCAACGCCGCCGCACAGCGGGTGACCGCGCTGCGCAACGGCCTGCCATAGGGCTACGCCCGGGCCAGCAGCTGCTTCCACTCGGCGATCGCGTCGTCGGCCCATGCGGCGTGCAGGCGGGCGAACAGCGCGGCGGCCGCGGTGCCGCGCCACGGCGCGGGCAGGAACTGGGCCGGCAGGCCCGGGTCGATCCACGGGAAGCGGCGCCACGCGTGCACCAGGTCGATGACCCGGACGAGCGGGTCGGGGCTCAACGCGGTGACCTCCCCGCCGAAAGCCTCGATGAACTCGTCGTACTCGCGGGTCAGCTGGCCCAGGTCCCAGGCCTGGCCGACCAGGGTGCCCAGCGAGCCGCCGCCCTGGTGCTCGGCGGTGAACAGGTACCCGTCCAGCAGGCCGGCCTGGTCCAGGATCTGGCGCACCTCACCGCCGCGGTCGCTGCGCGGGCTCAGCCAGACGCCCGGCATGACGTTGCCGAACCCAGCCCAGCGCAGCCGCGTCCTGAGCACGTGCCGGGCGGCCCGTTCGGTCTCGGGGGTACGCGCGATCACGATCGTCCACCGGCCGTCCCAGTCCGCGGCGACCGCGGTGAAGCCGAAGATGCGCTCGGTGCCGTCGCGCAGGAGCCGCATCGCCGCCGGGGTGAGCCGCCACACGGTGCGCCGCCCAACCCGCTCCGAGCTCAGCCAGTTGTCCGCCGCGGTGCGCATCAGCGCCTGCCTGGCCGCCTTCTCCTCGACCCCCAGCCGGGCGAACACGTCGATGAAGGCCGACGTCCAGGCCTCCCCGCCGGTGCGCAGGACCAGCTCGCCGAGCACGGTGAACAGCACGCTGCGGGCGCTGTCCGTGCCCGCGGCGTGACGGCGCAGCAGGGTGGGGGGCTGCTCGCCCAGGCTTGCCTCGGTCATGACAACCAAAATACTACGAACTCTTGACGTTGAACTCAAGTTTTGTAGAGTATGAAGCACCGGCAGGAAGGACCGCGCCATGACCGAGGCGGTACAGACAGAAGCGGTACACACCGAACGGGTCGACTTCCGCGTCCGCCCGGACCGGTACAAGCACTGGCGGCTATCGACCGACGGACCGGTCGCCACCCTGACGATGGACGTCGACGAGCAAGGCGGCCTGGTGCCGGGCTACGAGCTGAAGCTGAACTCCTACGACCTCGGCGTGGACATCGAGCTCTACGACGCGGTGCAGCGGCTGCGCTTCGAGCATCCCGAGGTGCGCACCGTCATCATCACCAGCGGTAAGCCGAAGATCTTCAGCGCCGGCGCGAACATCCGCATGCTCGCCGCCTCGCCGCACGGCTGGAAGGTGAACTTCTGCAAGTTCACCAACGAGACGAGAAACGGCATCGAAGACGCCACCGCGCACTCAGGCCAGACCTACCTGGCCGCGGTGAACGGCACCGCCTCGGGCGGCGGGTACGAGCTGGCGCTGGCCTGCGAGCACATCATGCTGGTCGACGACCGGTCCTCCGCGGTGTCACTGCCCGAACTGCCGCTGCTCGGGGTGCTGCCGGGCACCGGCGGGCTGACCCGGGTCTCCGACAAGCGGCACGTGCGGCGGGACCTGGCCGACTACTTCTCCACCAAGTCCGAGGGCGTCGGGGGCAAGAAGGCCGTGCAGTGGCGCCTGGTCGACGAGGCCGTGCCGCGCCCGCGGTGGGACGAGACCGTGGCCGAGCGGGCCGCCGAGCTGGCGGGCCGCTCCAGCCGCCCGGCGAACGCGAGCGGCGTCGAGCTGACCCCGCTCACCAAGACCGCCGACGACGACGCCATCAGGTACGACCACGTGGAAGCCCGCCTGGACCGCGACGCGGGCCGGGTCGACATATCGGTAAAAGGCCCGCATCACGACCCGCCCGCCGATATCGCCGGGGCAACCGCTCAGGGCGCGGCGTTCTGGCCGCTCGCGGTGACCCGTGAGCTCGACGACCTGATCCTGGACCTGCGCACCAACGAGACCGAGCTCGGCACCTGGGTCTTCCGCACCGAAGGCGACCCGGCCCTGGTCCTCGCCCACGACGACCTCTTGCTCAATAACAAGGGCGACTGGTTCGCCAACGAGGTGCTGCAGTACCTCAAGCGGACGCTGCGGCGGCTCGACGTGACCAGCCGCAGCCTGATCGCGGCGATCGAGCCGGGCAGCTGCTTCGCCGGCTCGCTGCTCGAGCTGGCGCTGGCCGCGGACCGGTCGTTCCAGCTGGCCGGCGTGTTCGAGACAGTCGATTCAAACACGGGGGACCCGGACGCGGAGCCCGCGACCGTCACCCTCGGGGAGATGAACCTAAGCTCGCTGACGATGAGCAACGGGCTGACCCGGCTGCAGACCCGGTTCTGGGGCGACGAGGCCGGCTACGAGGCCGCGGCCAAGAGAAAGGGCGAGGCGCTGGAGGCCGAGGACGCGGCCGAGCTGGGCCTGGTCACGTTCGCGCCGGACGACATCGACTGGGACGAGGAAATCAGGATCGCGACCGAAGAGCGGTCCAGCTTCAGCCCCGACGCGCTCACCGGCCTCGAGGCCAACTACCGGTTCGCCGGCCCGGAGACCATGGAGACCAAGATCTTCGGGCGGCTGACCGCCTGGCAGAACTGGATATTCAACCGGCCCAACGCGTCGGGCCCGGACGGCGCGCTGCGCCGGTTCGGCACCGGCCAGCGGGCCGTCTTCGACCGGAAGCGAGTCTGAACGCCCATGACCACGACCGCTGATTACACCGAGAAGATCCCGAACAACGTCAACCTGCACGAGGACCGGCGGCTGCAGCGCGCGCTGGAATCCTGGCAGCCGAACTTTATCCAGTGGTGGCAGACGATGGGCCCGACGCTGCCGACCCAGGACGTCTACCTGCGCACCGCGGTCAATGTCGGCCGGGACGGCTGGGCGCAGTTCGGTCACGTGGCCATGCCGGAGTACCGCTGGGGGATCTTCCTGGCCGAACGGGACCCGGGCCGCACGGTCGGGTTCGGCGAGCACAAGGGCGAGCCGGTATGGGCCAAGGTGCCGGGGGAGTACCGGGCCGAGCTGCAGCGGCTGATCGTGATCCAGGGCGACACCGAGCCCGCCTCGGTGGAGCAGCAGCGCAACCTGGGCGCCACCGCGCCGAGCCTGTACGACCTGCGCAACCTGTTCCAGGTGAACGTCGAGGAAGGCCGGCACCTGTGGGCCATGGTCTACCTGCTGCACGCCTACTTCGGCCGCGAGGGCCGGGAGGAGGCCGAGGAACTGCTGCACCGCAACTCGGGCAGCCTCGATTCGCCGCGCATCCTGGGTGCCTTCAACGAGGAGACCCCGGACTGGCTGTCGTTCTTCATGTTCACCTACTTCACCGACCGGGACGGCAAGTACCAGCTCGGCACGCTGAAGGAAAGCGCCTTCGACCCGCTGAGCCGCACCTGCGAGTTCATGCTGAAGGAGGAGGCGCACCACATGATGGTGGGCACCACCGGCGTGGACCGAATCGTGCAGCGCACCGTCGAGGTGATGCGCGAGCATGACACCGACGACGTGGGCGGCCTGGGCGCGATCCCGCTGCCGGTCATCCAGAAGTACCTGAACTTCCACTACTCCGTGTCGCTCGACCTGTTCGGCGGCGAGACCTCCACCAACGTGGCGAACTACTACACCGCCGGATTGAAGGGCCGGTGGCTGGAGGACCGGCGCAAGGACGACCACAAGCTCACCAGCGACGCGATCATGGTGGACGCGCTGTCCGAGGACGCCAACGGCGAGCTGAGCATCGGGCAGACCGAGGTCTCGGCGCTGGTCGGCCTCAACACCGACCTGCGCCGCGAGTACATCGCGGACTGCCAGGGCGGCGTCAAGCGGTGGAACCGCATCCTGGAGGAGGGAGGCGTGAGGCAGCGGCTGAAGCTGCCGCACGTCGCCTTCAACCGCAAGGTCGGCGCGTTCGCCGCGATCGAGGCCACCCCGGACGGCGAGAAGATCCCGGCGCAGGAGTGGGAGCGCCGCCAGGGCGACTGGCTGCCCACGGACGTGGACAAGACGTACGTGCGGTCGCTGATGCAGCCGGTGCACCAGCGCGGCAAGATTGCCGCATGGATCGCACCGCCGCGCAACGGCATCAACGGCCAGCCGTTCGACTACGACTACGTGCACCTCGCCTGAGACGGGGGCCGCAGTGACACCCGGGCCCGCTGTGTTCAACGCCTGCGACTACCTGCTGGACCGGCACATCCGGGCGGGGCGCGGGGACCGCCTCGCGCTGACCGGCGTAGCCGGCGACCTCAGCTACGCCGAACTCGCCGACCGCGTCGCGCACGCCGCCCGCGGCCTGCGCGGCCTCGGCCTGCAAGCCGAGCAGCGGGTGGTCATGGTCATGGCGGACTCGCCGGAGTTCGTCGTCGTGTACCTGGCGGCCATGCGGATCGGCGCGGTGCCGGTGCCGATCTCGACCATGCTGCACGCCGACGGCATCGCCGAGATCCTGGCCGACTCCCGGGCCCGGGTCGTCGCGGTGAGCGCGGCGTACCGGGACGTGGTGGCCACCGCGCTGGGTTTCCCGGGCGTGACCGAGGTCATGGCGGTGGTGACCGATGGTGTGCTGGCTGACGCGGAAGACGAGTCGGACGAGATCTACCCGACGACCGCCGATTCGCCGGCCTTCTGGCTGTATACGTCGGGGACGACCGGGACACCGAAGGGCGCGATGCACCGGCACGGCTCGGTGCAGGTGGTGTGCGAGACCTACGGCACCCAGGTATTGGGGATCACCCCGGAGGACCGGTGCCTGTCCGCGGCCAAGTCGTTCTTCGCCTACGGGCTGGGGAACTCGCTGCTGTTCCCGATGTCGGCCGGGGCCGCCGCCGTGCTCGAGCCGAGCCCGGCACGTCCCGAGATTATGGCCGAACGGGCCGGGAAATACGCCGCCACGCTGTTCTTCGCCGGACCTACCTTCTTCTCCAACATGCTGCGTGCTGGTCTTCCCGCGGACGCCCTCGCCGGGGTGAGGCTGGCCGCCTCGGCCGGCGAGGCTCTCCCGGCCGCCCTGTACCAGCGGTGGACGTCGCATTTCGGCGTCGACATCCTGGACGGGATCGGCATGACCGAGATGCTGCACATCTTCTTGTCCAACCGGCCGGGCCAGGTCAGGGCGGGCACGACCGGGGTCGCGGTGCCAGGCTACGACCTGCGCGTGCTCGGCGAGGACGGGCTGGAGGTCCCGCCCGGCATCCCGGGGACGCTGTTCGTCCGGGGCGCGTCGGCCGCGACCGGGTACTGGTCCCGCTACGACGCCTCGCGGCGGGTGTTCCAGGGGGAGTGGCTGCGCACCGGGGACACCTACGTGGTGGACGCGGACGGGTACTACTCCTGCCTCGGGCGTACCGGGGACATGCTCAAGGCCAGCGGCATCTGGGTCTCCCCGGCCGAGGTGGAGGCACGGCTGCTGGCGCACGACGACGTGGCCCAAGCCGTCGTGGTGGCCGCCAACGACACCGACGGGCTGGAGAAGCCCGTGGCCTTTGTCCTGCTCAGCCCGGGCGCGATCGGCGACGAGGACGCGCTGATCGAGTTCTGCCGGGCCGGCCTGCCGTCCTTCAAACGGCCCCGCAGGATCGTCTTCGTCACCGAGTACCCCACCACGGCCACCGGCAAGATCCGCCGCGTGGAGCTGCGCACCCAGGCCGCGTCGATCATGCAGGGGACGGTCCCGTGATCGAGCGGGGCGCGCCGGTCGCCCTGGTCGGGGCCGGCACCATGGGCGCCGGTATCGCGCAGGTCGCGGCCGTGGCCGGCCACCCGGTCATCGTGTACGACGCCGCCGAGGGCGCCGCCGCGCGGGCGGTCGCCGCGGTCCGCGACCGGGTCGCCAGGCTCGTGCAGAAGGGCAGGCTGGAGGGTCCCGTTGACCTGCGCCTGGAGGTCGCCGGCGAGCTCGGCGAGCTGGCCCGGGCCGCGTGCGTGATCGAGGCGGTAGCCGAGGACCTGGCCGTCAAGCAGGCCCTGTTCGCCGACCTGGAGAAGGTCGTCGCGCCGGACTGCGTGCTGGCCACGAACACCTCCTCGCTGTCGCCGACCGCGATCGCGGCCGGGCTCAGCCACCCCGGACGCCTGGTAGGCCTGCATTTCTTCAACCCGGCGCCGGTGATGCGGCTGGTCGAGGTGGTCAGCGGCCTGGCCACCGACCCGGCCGTGGCGGCGGCCGTCACCACGCTGGCGCAGGACTGGGGCAAGCAGGTCGTCCAGGCGTCCGCGACACCCGGGTTCATCGTGAACCGGGTAGCGCGGCCGTTCTACGCCGAGGCGCTGCGGCTGGCCGAGGAACGGGTCGCCAGCCCGGCCACCGTCGACGCCGTGCTGACCCAGGCGGGCGGGTTCCGGATGGGGCCGTTCGCGCTGATGGACCTGGTCGGGCAGGACGTGAACGAGGCGGTGACCCGGTCGGTGTGGACCGCGTTCGGGTACGACCCGCGGTTCGCGCCCTCGCTGCTGCAGCGGGCCATGGTGGAGGCCGGCTGGCTGGGCCGCAAGACCGGCCGCGGCTGGTTTCGCTACGGCGACGACGCGGAGCCGCCGCAGCCCGACGCCGCCCCGGCCCGTTCGGCACCATTGTGGGTCACCGAGCACGGCGAGTCGCCGCTCCGGATCCTTCTCGGCCGTTCGGGAGTGGAGATCCGGACCGGCGAGCGCCGCGACGGGACGGTCGAGCTGCCGGGTGGCGCGCTGCTGGTGCGCTGCGACGGCAGGCCCGCTACCGCACTGGGCAGGCCGGCCGTGGTGGTCGACCGCGCCCTTGACGACGCCAGCGCGACCGCCATCGCGGTCGCGGCGTCTGACGGTGCTCCGGCGGACGCGGTGGCCGAGGCCACCGGGCTGCTGCAGGCGGCCGGGCTGGCCGTGTACGTGGTCGACGACGCCCCTGGCCTGGTCGTGACCCGGACCGTCGCCATGCTGGTCAACGGCGCTGTCGACGCGAGAAACCAGGGCGTGGCCAGCGCCGCCGACATCGACACCGCCATGCGGCTCGGCACGAACTACCCCCTGGGCCCGCTGGCCTGGGGGGACCGCTGGGGGCCGGCCACGATCGCGGGCATACTCGACGCGATGCAGGCCTGGTACGGCGAGGACCGCTATCGCCCGTCCGCCCTGCTGCGGCGGATCGCCGCGGCCGGAGGGGACCTGAGGGAGAACTCATGACGCTGACCTGGACCAAGGAGAACTCGCCCCGCTGGGACGCCGACAAGCAGCGGATATTCGGCCCGGCCGAGCTGGCCGCGGTGGGCCTGCCCGGACCCGCGCCCGGCGAGCCCGTCGCGGACGAATGGTGGCGGGTCACCGACGGCGACGAGGTCGCCGGGTACGGCTGGCTCGACACCGAATGGGGCGACGCGCGCATCACCTTCATCGTCGCGCCCGGCCGGCGCGGCCGCGGCATCGGCGCCTTCATCCTCGAGCGGCTGGAGGACGAAGCCGCCGCCCGCGGCGTGAACTACATCTACAACGTGGTGCCGGGCACGCATCCCGACGGCGCGTGGATCAGGAACTGGCTCGCTGTCCACGGCTTCCACGAGGCCTCCCGCGGGCAGCTGCGCCGCCAGGTGGTCACCAGCGCTGGCTCTCGCTGAGCCTCTCCCGCTGGCCGCTCCTTCCTGCTGTTCCGAAGACCGGAGGCGGTCAGGGGAAGAGGCGAGGCCCGACGCCTGGGCGGAATTGGCCGCGAGCGGCCGCAAGTAGCGCGTCCGCAGCCTGTCGTGCGTTCTCTCCGGTTCGCGACATCCGGGCGGCGATGAGCCCGGTGACGATCGGCGTGGAGAAGGAGGTGCCACTCCACTTGACGATGCCTGCGGAGGTGTCCCGCACGTCACCGTCCACGATCGTCTTGTACTTCATCTGGGCGTAGGCGTTGACGATTTCCTCTCCCGGAGCGTAAACGTCGACCCACGCCCCGTGGTTGCTGAACCATGAGCGACGCTGCCCGTCGCGAGTCATCGAGCCGACGCCTACACACCACGGGAATGCGGCCGGCCAGAAGGGAGTGGTCTCCGACTGGTTGCCCGCGGCGGCCACGAGGACGATGCCGCCGAGTTGGCTCAAACGCTCTTCCCAGAGGACCTGAAAGGCGAGGGGGGGTACGTTCTTCCTGGTATAGCAGCCGGCCGACATGCTGATGATGTCGGGTGAGCGTGTCAGGGCATCGTGGATCTGCTGGATGAGGCGGGATTCCCGGGCGAAGCCCGCGACGCCGAGGATGCGCTCCACCACGACGGTTGAGGCCGGGGCGAGGCAGCGGATCACACCCGATATGAATGTGCCGTGGCCGGCGTACGGATCGGCGTAACCAACTATT
>Ga0207657_10008802_pt1 | contig 10211 bp, 10 predicted proteins | sample KBSC33metaG_FD_184316 | JGI IMG/M metagenome (GOLD analysis project Ga0207657, IMG submission 184316) | Corn rhizosphere microbial communities from Kellogg Biological Station, Michigan, USA - KBS C3-3 metaG (SPAdes) (version 2) | ecosystem: Host-associated > Plants > Roots > Rhizosphere > Soil ... | reverse complement strand
GCAAGGTGCCGTGGGTTTCGCACCTGGTCGGCGGTTTCCTGTTCGGGTTCGGCATGACGCTCGCGTCGGGTTGCGGCAGCAAGACGCTGATCCGCGCCGGCGCGGGCAACCTCAAGTCGGTGATCGTGCTGATGTTCCTCGCGGCAGCGGCCTACATGACGCTGAAAGGCGCGTTCGCGCCGTGGCGCGTGAACGGCCTCGATACGATCCGCTGGGATCTGGGTACCGCCACTTCGGATCTTCCCGCGCTCGCGATGTCGACGGGCATCGGCGCGGCCGCGCGCTTGTGGCTCCCCATCCTCGTCGCACTCGGGCTCGCAGCTTTCATCTTCGCGAACCGCGATTTCCGCACGACGCCTGAGCTCGTCGTCGGCGGGCTCGTGATCGGCGCGGTCATCGTCGGTGGCTGGTACGTGTCCGGTCATCTGGGCTATCTGCCCGAAGATCCGCAAACGCTCGAGGAAAAATTCGTCGCGACCGATTCGGGCCGCATGGAGTCCTACAGCTTCGTCGCGCCGACCGCTTACCTGCTCGAGCTGTTGCTGCTTTGGACCGATCAGTCGCGTCTGTTGACGTTCGGCATCGCCGGAGTGCTCGGCATGCTCGCGGGGTCGGCGGCCGTCGCGGTGGCGACGCGCACGTTCCGCTGGGAAGGCTTTGCCTCGGTGGAAGACGTCGGCAATCACGTCGTTGGCGCGATACTGATGGGCTTCGGCGGCGTCACGGCGCTTGGATGTACGATAGGCCAGGGCCTGACCGGGATTTCGACGTTGGCCGTCGGCTCGATCCTCGCCCTCGGCGCGATCGTCGCGGGGTCCGTCATGGCGGTGAAGTACCAGATGTGGCGCATCGAACGCACTGAGGCGCGAGCGGTCGCTGCGCCCGCCAGGGCGACGAGCGGCGCGGTGGCGGGCGCTCCCCGCACATAGCGGGCTGCTAGCATTGGCGACATGATCATTTTCGAACTCGGCTGTGCGCACGGTCATCGCTTCGAGGGCTGGTTCGCCTCCGGCGAGGAGTTCGCGCGGCAACAAGAGCGTGGCCTCGTCAATTGCCCCGTTTGCGACGACGCGCACGTCGAGCGCCTTCCGTCGGCGCGCGTGAGCGTGGCCAAAGGTTCGGCGCGCGACAACGCGCCGCCCGCCGAGCCCACCGAGGAGCGCCCGCCGGTCGCCGACGCGCCCGTGGGCTTGCCGGCGGAGGCGCTGGCGAAGCTGCGCGAGCTCGTCCGCAACACGGAAAACGTCGGTCGGCGCTTCCCCGAGGAAGCGCGAAAGATCCACTACCAGGAAGTGCCGCCGCGCGCGATTCGCGGCCAGGCTTCGCACGAGGAAGCGAAGGCTCTTTCCGACGAGGGCATCGACTTCGCGTCCCTGCCACCGTTTCTTTCCGGCGAGACGCACTGACGCGCGCTCGTCGCGCGTAGCATCCGGCCGGCGACGCGTCGTCGCAAGTCACCTGCCATCTTTACCGACACGGTTGCATTTCGCGCGCTCGCGCAGGCGCGCTTGCAGTCGTTGATCACGCGCGCAATCTGAGCTCGCCGTATCGCGCGACTGCCGCTCGTGCCGCGGGATCCACGCTGTCGCGCCGCGCGCGACGAACCCGGCACGGACAGCACGGAATGGACCTTGCTATCTCGCAAGGGCGCTCCCCGCAGGCGGCCTGCGCAATTTGCGCGATCGCCATCCATTTCCGTAGGAGTCCAAGCAATGTTTGCACACAACAAGCGTTTGCAATACACGGTTCGCGTAAGCCAGACCGATCCGGTGCTGGCGAATCTCATGCTGGAGCAATTCGGCGGTCCGCAGGGCGAGCTCGCAGCCGCCATGCGCTATTTCACGCAGGCGATCGCCGAGGACGATGCCGGGCGCAAGGACATGCTGTACGACATCGCCACCGAGGAGCTCAGCCATCTCGAAGTCATTGGCACGATTGTCTGCATGCTGAACAAAGGCATGAAGGGCGCGATCGCCGAAGGGCTCACCGAGCAGGGCGAGCTGTTCCGGCGCCTGAACCAGGGCGGGGACAGCCACGTGACGTCGCTGCTGTACGGCGCCGGCGCGCCGCTCACGAACTCGGGCGGTGTGCCGTGGACCGCGGCGTACATCGACACGATCGGCGATCCGACGTGCGACTTGCGCTCGAACATCGCGGCCGAGGCGCGCGCGAAGATCATTTACGAGCGACTCATCAATACGACCGATGACGCCGGGGTGGCCGAAGCGCTGGGCTTTCTGATGACGCGCGAGATCGCGCATCAGAAATCATTCGAGAAGGCGCTCTACGCGATCGAGCCGAATTTCCCGACCGGCAAGCTGCCCGGCGTGCCCGAGTTCACGAACAAGTATTTCAACATGTCGGTGGGTCCTGGCGACACGCGCGGGCCGTGGAACCAGGGACCGCAATGGGAGTTCGTCGACGGCCCGGAGGCGATGACCAATGCAGACAAAGACGGTGACGGCAGCTTCTCGGTCAACCTCGCGAGCGACGAACAATCGCTTGGCGACGAAGCGAAAGAGCGCTTGATGTCCGACCTTGACGCCGACCCCACCACGGGTGCCGATCTCGGTGCCGGGCCGGGCGCCGGAGCGACGACGGGCGAGTCCGCGAACGGAGGGGACCGCCTGCCCGAGGATCCGGAAGGCTCGAGGCGCGCGGCGCGCACCGGCAAATCGGGCGCGACGCCAAGCAGCCGCCGCCGTTGATTCCATCCGGCTTCGATGTCGCCGCAGCAGCTCGCCGGCACGCTCGCTCCCGAGCAGGCACGTAACGGGCTGCGCCGCTTTCTCGTTTACCTCGGGCCCGCGACGCTCGTCAGCGTGGGCTACATGGACCCGGGGAATTGGGCGACGGACATCGAAGGGGGCGCGCGGTTCGGCCATCATCTGCTGTGGGTGCTGGTCGTCGCGAACGGCATCGCGCTTTTGATGCAAACGCTGGCCGCGCGCCTCGGTGTCGTCGCGCGCCTCGACCTCGCGCAGGCGTGCCGGGCGTGCTATCCGCGCCCGGTCACGTATGTGCTGTTTGCGCTGTGCGAGGTCGCGATCATCGCGTGCGACCTTGCCGAAGTGCTCGGCAGCGCCATCGCGCTCAACCTGCTGTTCGGCATCCCGCTCGTCTGGGGCGCCGTGATCACGGCGCTCGACGTGTTCGCGTTGCTCGCGCTGCAGCGATTCGGCATGCGCCGGCTGGAAGCGCTGATCATCGTGCTGGTGCTGACCGTCGGCGCATGTCTCGGGATCGAAGTCTGGCTCGCGGAGCCGACGTGGCACAGCCTCAGCGACGCGCTCTCGCCGCGGCTCGACGCCGCGAGCGTTTACGTGGCCGTCGGCATCCTCGGTGCGACGGTGATGCCGCACAATCTTTACCTGCATTCGTCGCTCGTGCAGACGCGCGTCGCGCCGCTGGGCGCCGAAGCGCGCAGGCGCGCGCTGCGCTTCAATTTCCTCGACACACTGATTGCCCTGAACGTCGCGTTTTGCATCAACGCGTCGATCCTGATCCTCGCCGCCGACGTGTTCCATGCCGCCGGCCTGGAAGTCACGGACCTCCGCGAAGCGCAGCGGCTGTTGAGCCCGCTGCTCGGCACCGGTTTCGCCGGGCTGTTGTTCGCGGTGGCACTGCTGTGCGCGGGACAAAGCTCGACGATCACTGGCACGCTTGCCGGTCAGATCGTCATGCAGGGCTTTCTGCGCTTGCGCGGTTCGCCGGTGCTGGTGCGGATGATCACGCGCGCAATCGCGATCTTTCCGGCCGTGCTGGTGCTCGGCACGATGGGTGAAGACGCCACGGTGCCGCTGCTGGTCGCGACGCAGGTCGTGCTGAGCATGCAGCTGCCGTTCGCGCTGGTGCCGCTCATACGCTTCACCGCTTCGTGCGCGGTCATGGGCGCTTACGTCAACGCACGGACGATCACGGGTGTGGCGGCCATCGCCGCGACGCTCGTGATCGCGTGCAACGCATGGCTCGTCGTGCAGACGATCACCGACCATTTGCCGCCGGCGCTCATGGCCATGGCCCTGGTGGTCGGAATCGCGGCCGTTGCCCTGTTGGCTTACCTGGCCGTCACCCCGTTGCGTGCGCCCGACGAGGCGTTCGTCGAGCCGCTGCGCGATCCATTCCAGGACAGCCCGGAGCCGATCGAGGCTCGGCCGCTATAATTCGGGCCTCCTCCGCGGGCCGTTAGCTCAGGTGGTAGAGCAGCGGACTTTTAATCCGTTGGTCGCTGGTTCGAGTCCAGCACGGCCTACCAATGAATCGTGGTGTATACCGGTCATGTCCGACACGGACACGCTTCCACTCAGCCGGGTGATAAGTCACCGAGCAAAGCGTCCATTCGTCCGATCGCACCCTTCAGGTTCTCGCGGAAGCCACGCAAGTCGTCCTCGTCGAGGCTCATCGTCCGGTAACACTCGCCGCATGACACCGTGTCAAGTCGCCAAGCGAGTTCGAGCGCAAATGAGGTTGTCCCACCGCACGACGGACACTCGGCCATCAGCTCGGCCACGGATTGGTGGGGACGAATGACGAGGAAGAACTCGCTTTGCTTTTTCCCTTCGTTTGAATCGTGGGCAAGCATGCCCTCAGCGTGCGCTTCGGGCAGACGGTGTCAAGCTTTTTCAGTCGGCGCGTCGCGCTTCAGGCGTAGGGCACTTCGCCGCGAGCAGAGCCGCGTGACACGCGGCTAGTGGCAATCGCCGAGCGGCATTCAGCCCAGGAGATTCCGCCGCCGGAACGCTGTGCCAGCGATGGCACGCGATCCGGCGGCGGATGAACGCGCCTTACACCTTCAGGCCGAACTTGGTCCTGAGGAACGACTTCACGGCTGCTTCCTGGGTGCACTGCTCGATTCCCCAGAACATCGAACCGTTCTTGTCATCCGGATGGCTGCCCATTTCGGATGCAACGGCGTTAGCGACGGCACCCCTGCCGCCCTTGAAGCCGATGCTGTCGAGAAGGGCATTCGCAACCGCCGGTGCAGCGGAGCATCCCTTCTCAACCGTCACCGGAAGCGTGACGTAGATCGCCTCGGGTGAAGTGAACTCGGCGTCCTCGGCTCCGTCGCCGAAAAGGAAGAATCCACGCTGCTCCTTCGCACGCGTTCCAGGAACGCACCATGCCCGCGGCAACGATCGCCCGGATTCCATCCACGTTGCCGTCGCGCCCGATCCGGGCGGCGAGCTCCCCGGCCCGATCGCTCGGTCTGGCATAGCCGGTGTCGGGATGGGTCTCGCGCAGTGTGGCAAGCTCAGGCGCGCGAAAGGGGCGGCGCCGGCCTGGCCACCGAAACAAAGCACAAGCAACGCGACCAGCAACCGTTCGGTGGGCATGCACAATCCCGCGAGAACCCGTCCCTTTGGTACGGCGTCCGGCCGCATCCTGCGGGCATTTGCGGCAGGGAAAGGTCGCCGTCCGCTGCCCGGAGACCATCGCCGCCCACTCCCGGCCAGGTGCCGCCCATCGGTGGCTGCCGCAGCGGCCCCGCACGCCTGTCGCCGTCGTCAGGCCGTCCGTCGCTCTAGGGCTTCTGGCGAAAATTCAGGGGCTTACACTGCGCTACCGCGTAGGAGAGGTATCGGCATGGTGAGGGACCGGATTCGCGGATTCACGTTGCTCGAGATCATGATCGTCGTGGCGATCGTGGGAATTCTGGCGGCGATCGTCTTGCCCGCGTATCAGGAGCAGGTGCGCAAAGGCAATCGTTCCGCCGCCCAGCAATTCATGCTTGACGTCGCGACGAAACAGCAGCAGATCCTTATGGATAGTCGCAGTTACGTCGCGGTAGCCGATGGCAATTTCGGCAACAAGCCGTCAGACGCCAGTCCGGGCGTCGGCATTCCTCAGCCTCCCGCGACCAGCGGCAGGTACACGTTCGCTGTGACGGTCGTAAACACGGCGACGCCTCCCACCTTCACGATCACGGCCACGGCGGTCAACGGACAGGCGGTCGATGGAAACTTGACGCTCGATCAAGCCGGTACGAAAACGGGCAAGTGGTAATCCAATGACTTCGTCGCGTCGACTGTCCACCGGTTTCACACTGGTGGAAATGGTGATCACGGTAACGTTGCTCGGCGTGCTCCTCGCGATTGCCATCCCATCGTTTCAAAAGCTGATACTGAATCAGGGCGTCAAGACGGCTGCATTCGACGTTTTTTCTGCTCTCGAGTACGCACGAAGCGAGGCGATCAAGCGGCCCGGCGAAACCGTCACGCTGAAGGCAGGTGCCGCAAGCGACGGCGCCTGGTCGACCGGGTGGCGCCTACTCAACGGCGCCGGAACGATACTGAAGAGCTGGACCGTAGCGCCCGACATCACGGTCACCGACAAGAATGGGACGCCACTCACCCAGGTGCGATTCTTCAGGGACGGCCATGCGGACGGTGCGCCGAAGCTCGAAGTGAACTCCGCCACCACGTCTGCAGGGGTGGACGCGCGCTGCGTCAAGCTGGATCTGATCGGTCGAGCAACAAGCAAGGTCGGAGGCTGCCCTTGATTGCAAGAGGAACTCGGTCGGCGCAATCCGGATTTTTGATGATCGAAGTTCTGATCACGATGTTCATTCTCGTGCTGGGCCTCCTCGGCGTTGTCGGCCTGCAGGCACGTGCGCAACAGGCGGAGACGGAGTCTTATCAGCGATCGCAGGCGCTGATTCTGCTGCGCGACATGGCGGATCGGATGAATGCAAATCGCGCCAACATAGCGAGCTATGTAACCGGTACGTCTACGCCACTGGGCACGGGTGACAGCAATACGGGGTGTGCCACGCCGGCCACACCCGTCGCGGCCGACAAATGCGCCTGGAGCATCGCGCTGCTCGGCGCTGCTGAAACGACGGGAGCATGCAATACGGCGACGGGAGCGAATTGCGTGGGCGCAATGATTGGCGCGCGCGGTTGCGTCACCGAGCTCGATGCGACCGCAAAGATCTATCTGGTCGAAGTCGTGTGGCAGGGCCTGGCACCGACTGCCGCGCCTCCCGCATCGGTTGTCTGCGGGAAGGATCTGTACGGCGCGGAAGAGCTCCGCCGTGCAGTTACGACAGTCGTCCAGATTGGTGACCTGGGAACATGAACATGTCGATCTGTCGTTGCTTGGACGCGCGCGTCGGGATCGGCCTAGGGGTCTTCGTCGGAAAGCGCTCGCGCTCGGCGGGGTTTTCCCTCGTCGAGTTGATGGTCGCGTTGGCGATCGCGTCGCTGCTTCTCGGTGCGCTGGCGGTGATGTTCGTCAACACGAGCATCGCGCGGGGCGAGATCGACCGCACCAGCCGGCAGATCGAGAGCGGACGGTATGCGATGCAAGTCATGGCGGACGACGTCCGGAATGCCGGCTATTACGGTGCGCTGAACACCGCGCCCGCGCTACCGGGCAGCGTGACCGCGCTGCCCGATCCCTGCTCGTCGACGACGACGACCATCCAGAACAGTCTCGCCATTCCGCTGCAGGGGTACACCGACGGCTCGGGCCTGAGTTGCCTGAGCGGCGGCGCCGCCGGCTACAAGGCGAATACGGCGGTCCTCGTGGTCCGTCGCGCCGACACGACGATCAGCAATGCAGCGGCGACGACGGGTTATTTCAACATCCAGGTGAGCGGGTGCGCAGGCGATCCCATCCGTTACGTTCTCGATACGGACACGAGCGGCACGTTCACGCTGCATTCCAATGGCTCGCCCGGATGCACGCCGATCACGAGCGCGCCGCTCGCGAAAATCACACCCTATTACCAGCGAATCTACTACGTCAGCACGTGTTCCGGAACTGATTGCTCGGCTAGCGGGGCCGACAGCATTCCGACGCTGAAGCGCATCGACGTCACGCCTTCAGGTGCGTCCACGCCCAAGCCGGTCGTCGATGGCATCGAGAACCTGCAACTGGATTACGGCATCGACACTTCCGCTCCGGGCGATGGTTCGCCGGACGTCTATACGAACACGACCGCGCATTCGGGCTTGACTCCGGCGAACCTCGCCGAATGGCAGAACGTCATGTCGGTGCGAATCTACGTGCTCGCTCGCAACCTCGATACGAGCAGCTCGTTCACGGACACGAAGACGTACGCGCTCGGTCCGGTCAGTGTCACGCCGGGTGGCTCGTTCCGTCGCCATGCGTACAACCAGGTCGTCCGGCTGAACAACCCGTCGGGACGCAGGGAATAGCGATGAGGCATTCACGAAACGAACAACGCGGCGTAGCGCTCGTCATCGGAATGATCATGCTGGTGCTGCTCACGTTGCTGGTGATCTCCGCCGTCAATTCCGGCTCGATCAACTTGCGCATCACGTCGAACATGCAGGCGCAGGACGAGGCGCGCGCGGTGGCGCAGCAGGCGATCGAGAAATTCGTCGGCAACTACGCCAATTTCTATCCGACTCCGGCGTCGTACCCGAACGTCGATTACGACATCAACAACGACAGCGCACCTGATTTCAAGGTATCGGTCGCGGCGCCGGTCTGCAAGGGTGCGGCACACCAGATTCCCGGCAGATCGATCGACTGCGAGAACGGTGTCAAGAGTGGCCTGTACTGCTGGGACACGTTGTGGGAAGTGACTGCGACGGCGAGCGACACCAAAACCGGCGTTTCGCAAAAAGTAACTCAGGGCTTCGCACTGACGTTCTCACCGGTGTTCATCCCGTCGTCGGCTGGTTGCTAGCCCGATCAGTGAGGGAGAGAGGGTAAGAAAATGCTCAAGAACATGAACCTCGAAAGATTCGCGAGAGCAACCGTCGCGCTCGGCATGGCGTTTGCCGCGTGTTCGGCCCACGCCGATGACATCGACATCTACAGCAATGCGCCGTCGGGGAACCAGGATGCACCGAATGTCCTGATCTATATGGACAACACGGCGAACTGGAGCCAGAGCTTTGCGAGCAGCACCAAGTTCGCGGCGGAGAAGATCGCGCTGGCGCAGGTCATCAACGCGCTCACCGCCCAGTTCAACCTCGGAGTGATGATGGCCTCGGAGACGGGGTCGCCCAACTCGAACACCGACGGGGGCTACGTTCGTTTTGCGATCCAACCGATGAGCAATCCGGACGGGAGCGCGACGAACGCGCGGAACTGCCTGCTCACGATGATCGGTGCCACGCCGGCCACGCCCTGCACCGGGAGCGGAATCACCTACTACACCAATCTCGACATCAACGCCGACAAGAGCAACGGCGGCAAGGCCGGCAAGACGATGGGCGAGGCGTACTACTACTTCAAGGGGACCAACGCGTACGCCGGAAACAACAAGGTCAAGGCCGACCCGAAGGCGTTCAAGAGCGGAACGATCGCGGGACCGGATTACAAGTCACCTGTGGCGGCCGGTACGTGCGCGAAGAACTTCATCATCGTCCTGAGCAACGGCCCCTTCCAGGACAACGCATCCGACACGTCGACGTCGATGTCGCAACTCGGCACGGCAGGCGGCGACCAGACGATCATTAGCCCGCCCGACCGATCGAGCGACAACAACGCCGGCGACGAGTGGACCCGCTTCCTGAACAAGGCCGACGACGTGAACGCCGTCACGTACACGCTCGAGGTCGGGCCGAGCACGACCGGCCAGGGGCCCTACAACACGGCGCTGCTGCAAAGCATGGGACGGCAGGGCAAAGGCGGCTACTACTCGGCGATCGACGCCGCGACGCTGCTGGCGGCGCTCACGCGCATCTTCAACGACATCCAGGCGGTCAACAGCGTGTTCGCTTCGGCGAGCCTTCCGCTTTCCGCCGACAGTTCCGGCGCGTACGCGAACCAGGTTTACATGGGCGTGTTCCGTCCCGACGGACATGGCCAGCCGCGGTGGGTCGGCAATCTCAAGCAATACCAGTTTGCGGTCGACGCGAACAAGAATCTCTTCCTCGTCGACTCGCTCGGCGTTGCGGCGGCAGGTGCGTCCGGCTTCGCGCAACCGGATGCGGTGAGTTTCTGGACCAGCAAGGACACTTCCAAGGCGCCGGACGCGCCGACCACCGCCACGCCTCCCGGCACCGGAGGATTCTGGTTCTTCGATGCCAAGGGGTCGGGGGGAGCCTACGACTGGCAGGATGGTGAGTGGGTGGAGAAGGGCGGCGCGGCCCAGCAACTGCGCAACACATATCTCGGCTACAGCACCATCAAGGGCATCAATGACGCAACGGCGCCGCGCAACGTGTACACGTGTACGGGCACGTGTCCCACCACGGCGAACGTGTCGCTTTCCGGGACGCCCTTCAACG
>Ga0207657_10008801_pt1 | contig 10211 bp, 7 predicted proteins | sample KBSC33metaG_FD_184316 | JGI IMG/M metagenome (GOLD analysis project Ga0207657, IMG submission 184316) | Corn rhizosphere microbial communities from Kellogg Biological Station, Michigan, USA - KBS C3-3 metaG (SPAdes) (version 2) | ecosystem: Host-associated > Plants > Roots > Rhizosphere > Soil ... | reverse complement strand
CGTCGCTTCGCCATCCTCGGTGGCCTGAAGGAAGCCGCCAACCGGGAATGAAACAGGATTGCCCGACAGGGTGACCGTCACCGGCTGTGGCTCGTACACGGTTTCAGGTCCAATCCCCTGGTCGATGCTCAGCCGCGCGACCGGGTTTGATGAAGCGAACGAGGTCAGTTGCTCGATCGCGGCGAGGCCCTCGACACGCACGCCCTTGAGCATCACGTCCGCGCCCTGATCGACGAACGTCAGCTGGACTTCGGCGGCACGCGTGGGTGGGAGCTGGTCGGCAAGCAGCTCGCGCAGTGGCTGCACCAGGGCGAATAGCTCCGGCCGCAGGATATGGCACTCGCGCATGTCTACGATCCGATGCGACTTCTCGGCGTTGAAGCCGACGACAGCGCCCTTGCCGACTTTCAGCGCACGCAATGTCGCCCGCCTGCGGCTTCTCGGCGACGAAAGGTGCGGATCGCAAATCTCCGTCGCAAGATCGTGCTGCGCCAGCGCCGTCTCGATGCGCGAAACCAGATAAGCGCGGTACGCATCGTCGTCCGCATGCTGGAGCTGGCATCCGCCACATTCGGGAAAATGCCGGCACGGGGGCTCCTGGTGATGCGGTCCGGGAGCGAGCGCCCCATCGTCGAGCAGCGCATCGCCCGGCACTCCAAACGCGACGTGCGTACCGCTCGCGGTGACCCCGTCGCCGCGCGCGGCGATTCGTACGATCAGTTCGTGCACAGCGCGATGGCGGCGGGAATCGCGTCCGCAAGGTCGTCGGCGATCATCTGCGGCCCTGCGATCTCCGCCGCCCTCGCCTGCAGCCATACGCCCGCACACGCCGCCTCGAACGCAGGCAGCCCGCGCGCACGCATCGAAGCGATGGTCCCCGCGAGCACGTCGCCGGTCCCCGCGGTGGCGAGCCATGCCGGCGCCGGCGAACGAAAGCCGACGCGGCCGTCAGGCGCAGCGACGACCGTGTCGCCGCCTTTGTAGACGACCACCGCGTCCGACCTGCGGGCAGCCTCCAGCGCCCGCTCCGGCTTGCTCCCCTCGATATTGCCGAACAGCCGCTCGAACTCGCCCTCGTGCGGCGTGATGATCGCATCCTGCCCTTTCAACCGCCCGGGCTCGCCGACCTGCGAAATGCCGTCGGCATCGATCACTTTCGGCGCGCGCGACGTCAGTGCCAGCGTCAGCAGTTGCGGAATATCTCCCATCCCTGGTCCGACGAGAAGGCAGCCGATCCGCTCGTCGTTCACCTCGGCCGTGTCGAGCTGGACGATCGAGGAGGGAAGATTGTCGATCGGGCGCGAGGTGCTCACCCTGACATAGCCAGCGCCGGCGTAAGCCGCTGCCTTGGCCGCAAGCGCGATCGCGCCCGGCATCTTGCCCGCCAGCGCATGGACCAGGCCGCGGTCATATTTATGCCCGCCGGGATCGAGCGGCGGAAGCTCCGGCGGTGCGATCTCGTGCCAGTCGGCGGAAGCATCGATTCCGATGTCGCCGAGCACGACCCGCCCGCATTTGTGCATCGCCGGATATAGCCGGTGGGCAGGCTTCAGCGCTCCGAACGTCACCGTCATGTCGAACGCCGGGACGCTGCCGAGCTCGGCGCCCGTATCGGCTTCGACACCGCTTGGCAGATCGCACGCGATCGTCACAACCGCCGCTGAGCTAAGACGAGAAAGTTGTTGCGCCACAGATGCTTCGAGTCCTCGCCTGAGTCCGGTCCCGAACAGACAGTCGATGATGAGCGGTGCCGGTGCCGTGGAGTCGGACACGGCTTCAACCTCGCCGGTCCATCGTGATCGCGCCCACTTCGCCGCGTCGCTACTCGGCTCCGCCAACGCTGCGAGGCGCACGGACACCCCCCGCTCGGAGAGGTGCCGAGCGGCGACATAGCCGTCCCCGCCATTGTTTCCCGGCCCGCAGAGCAGCAGCGCGGGCATCGGCCCGGCGAAGCGGTAGGCGGCCTCGGCCAGCGCGGCTCCCGCGCGCTCCATCAACTCCTCGACGCTCGTCCCGGCATCGATCGCGGCCTGCTCGGCTTGGCGCATTCGCTCCGCAGTGAGGATCGGCCGGCCCGTCATGGGCCGCCCCTAGCGCAGGAAGGTCGCGAGGCGCCACCATTCCTGAGGCACCGCGTCGGCTGCCGCGTCGCGCGCCCCTTCGCTCTCGAATAAGGCAAAGCAAGTCGCGCCTGAGCCGGACATGCGCACGAACGTCGTTCCTCGTTGCTCGGAAAGCCATGCGAGCACGTTGCCGATCTTCGGCACGAGTGCCGTCGCGGCAGCTTCAAGGTCGTTGCGGCCCTTGCGCCAGTCGCCGAGCGGCCCGTGATCCTCGCCATCCCATGCCGCAAACACTTCTGCCGTCGAGAGTGGGACGCCGGGGTTGACGAGAAGGACGGGGGTGCCCGAAATTCCCGGCAGCGCGATCGGCGATAGATCGTCGCCCGCGCCCGTGCCTTTTGCAGTCAGGCTAAGCAGGCACGCGGGAACGTCGCTTCCAAGTTCTGGAGCGATTTCTTGAGCGTGCTTCGGGTCCATGCCCCAGAGTGAAGTAAGCAGTCGCAAAGTAGCGGCGGCATCCGCGGATCCACCGCCTATGCCCGATGCAACCGGCAATTGTTTGTCGAGGATGATCCACGCACCCCCATCGAGAAGATTTGGTCCGCGCCGCTCGCGAAGCAGCATCGCGGCCTTGGTGACGAGATTATCATAGCCCGAGACTTCCGCGCCGAACGGACCTTTGGTCTCGACCCAGATATGTTCGTAGGGCGCGGCGCTTACCCGATCGCCGTCGGTGCAGAACGCAAAGATCGTTTCAATCCTGTGCCGTCCGTCGGGCAGCTTGCCCCTTACGTGAAGCGCGAGATTGAGCTTGGCCGGCGCGATTTCTCGAGCGGCGGGGGGCTCGTCGCTCAAGGCGCGGCGTTGGCCGTGGTCAGGCCCGACGTCAGCTTCGCTTTGACTCGCGCCGCGATGTTGTCCTCGGCAGTGACCAACGCCGCGTGCCAGGCGAACCGCGCCTCGAAGCGTCGGCCTGAACTGTATAGCGCATCGCCGAGATGCTCCTGGATTTCGGCCTGGTCGGGATCCTTCTCTGCGGCGCGTGCAAGCGTATGGATCGCTTCGTCGACCTTGCCGCGCTTGAACAGGGCCCAGCCGAGCGAATCGGTGATCGAGGCATCGTCAGGCGCAAGCTCGCTCGCCTTGCGAATCATGGCCTCGGCGGCGTCCAGGTCCTCACCGCGTTCCAGCTTCGCATAGCCGAGGAAATTGAGGAGCAGCGGCTGCTGAGGCTCGAGGAGCAGCGCCTGCTGCAGCGCCGCCTTCGCGTCGGGCCAGCGGTTGGCTTGCTGGTAGGCATTGGCCTCCAGCAACAGGAGCGTCCACAGCTGATCGGTCTCGCCCTGCTGCTTCGCCGCGGCGACGGCGCGGGCATAAGCATCGGCGGCCTCGTTGTGCCGGTCCATCGCCTCGAGCACGTCGCCGAGGCGCGAAAAATCGTTCAACCCGGCGCCCGGCTCCCTCACTGCCGCGGCAGCAATGGCGTAAGCCTCATTGTACCGCTTCGCATTGTTGAGAATGCGCACCTGCACGTCTCGGACCTGCCCGATCAGGGGATCGTCCGGGCGGACCGTCGCGAGGAGGGCGAGCGCCTCGTCGCCGCGGTCGCTGGCGTCGAGCAGGAGGGCGAGCAAGGCGGTCGCGCCGCTGTTGTCCGGATCGGCGTAATGCGCGACCTGGGCGAGGCCGACGGGCGGGTTGTCCCGCTGCAGGCGCGCAATGTCGGCGGAGAATGACGTGAGGACGTCGCTCAGCGCCTTGGCGGCCGTGTCGATCGCCTCGCCGTTGGACTTGCCGCTGAGGATTCGTTGCCGCGCCGCCGAGCTGTCGCCCGGCATGTCCTGGACCATGGCAGCCGCGCGGGCGCGGTCGCCGGCGGCGAGAAAGCCGTCGGCAAGCGCCAGCCTCAGCCGCCGCTCACGCGGGCCGGCCGACACAATCGCCCGCCGCGCGTACGGCTCGGCTTCGGCCGAGCGCCGGAATTTCAGAAGGATCAGCGCCTGCTCTTCGTCGACGAGCGGCCGCAGCGGGTTCTTGGCTCCGATTTCGCCGAGGCTTGAAAGCGCGCGCTGCTGGTCGCCGCGCTCGGCTGCGTCCCACGCCGTGATCAACGGCGCGAACAACCGCAGGTCGGGCGTCCCTGCGCTGGGCGCCAGCCACGGCAGTGCCCGTTCGGCCCGACGCTGCTTGACGGCATCTGTCACCAGCAACAGCCGCGCCTCTGTGGAAAGCTTGGCGGGCGGGACCTTGCCGGCGAGGCTAAGCGCGAGCTCCATCTGGCCACTGCCGATCGCCTCCGTCAGCGCCTGCTGCGCGAACTGCACCTGGCCGGGCTCGGCGTCGGCGAGGGTCGCGAGAAGCTGCGCGGCGCGAGCATGATCGCCGTCGATCGATGCCGCGCGCGCCTGGACATAGGTCAGCGCCGAATTGCCCGTCGTCAGCCGTGCCGAGGCCGGAGCGGACAAAAACGCAAGCGCCGCAAGCGCGGCACCGCCAAGGAGCTTACATGTTCGGATAATTGGGGCCTCCGCCGCCTTCGGGAGTGACCCAGTTGATGTTCTGGGTCGGATCCTTGATGTCGCACGTCTTGCAGTGGACGCAGTTCTGCGCGTTGATCTGGAGCCTCGGTTCACCACTGTCGCCATCGACGAATTCATAGACTCCCGCCGGGCAATAGCGCTGCTCGGGGCCCGCATAGACCGGCAGGTTGATGGCGGTGGGTATGTCCGCGTCCTTGAGCGTCAGATGAACCGGCTGGTCCTCCTCGTGGTTCGTATTCGACACGAACACGGAAGAGAGACGGTCGAAGGTCAGCGCACCGTCGGGCTTGGGATAGTCGATCGGGCGGACGTGATCCTTCTCGCGAAGGCTCTTGTGATCAGGTCTTAGCTTCAGCGTCCAGGGCACGCCGACGCCGAGCTGATTCAGCCAGAGATCGAGTCCGGCATAAAGGGTCCCCATCGTCCCGCCCCAATGCGCGACTGCCGGCTGCGCGTTGCGAACGCCTTTGAGCTCCTTGGCGACCCAACTCTTGTGAAGCGCCGACGGGTAAGCGTCGAGCGTATCGCCCGAACGATCCGCCGAAATGGCCTCGAACGCAGCCTCGGCGGCCAGCATCGCCGACTTCATTGCAGTATGCGTGCCCTTGATGCGCGGCACGTTCACGAACCCTGCCGAGCAGCCGATCAGCGCGCCGCCGGGGAAGACGAGCTTGGGGATGGCCTGAAAGCCGCCTTCATTGATTGCCCGCGCGCCGTAGGAGACGCGGCGCCCGCCCTCGATCTCCGCGCGGATCGCCGGATGGGTCTTCCACCGCTGCATCTCTTCGAACGGCGATAGGTACGGATTCTTGTAGTCCAGCGAGACCACGAAGCCGAGCGCGACCTGACCCGCCTCCTGGTGATAGAGGAACCCCCCGCCCCACGCGTCGTCGAGCGGCCAGCCTTGCGTGTGGACCACTCGCCCAGGCTTATGCTTCTCGGCAGGAATCTCCCATAATTCCTTGATTCCAAGCCCATATACCTGGACTCCGCTTTCCTCGCGCAGGCCGAACAACTCGGTCAGCCGCTTGGTCAGATGACCGCGCGCGCCTTCGGCGAAGAATGTGTAGCGCGCGTGGAGCTCCATCCCCGGCTGGTAGTCGGGGCGGTGGCTGCCGTCGCGGGCGATTCCCATGTCGCCGGTCGCGACACCCTTCACTGATCCGTCTTCGTTGTAGAGGATTTCCGCGGCCGGAAAGCCCGGGAAGATCTCCACGCCGAGCTCTTCCGCCTGCCCCGCGAGCCAGCGGCAGAAATTGCCCAGGCTCAGCGTGTAGGTGCCCTTGTTGTTCATGAAGGGCGGCATCAGCCAGTGGGGGAATTCCCACCTCTTCTCCTTGCCGAGCACCCAATGATGGTTCTCGGTCACCGGCACCGTCAGCGGCGAATCTTTGCCGTTCCAGTCCGGGATGAGCTCATTCAGCGCGATCGGGTCAATCACCGCGCCGGAAAGTATGTGCGCGCCAACCTCGCTGCCCTTCTCGAGAATGCAAACCGAGATCTCGCGTCCGGCCTGGTTTGCCAATTGCTTGAGCCTGATCGCCGCGCTCAGCCCGGCAGGGCCGGCGCCGACGATCACGACGTCATACTGCATGGATTCGCGTTCGCTCATCCGCTTCTCTCGCACTCCCGCTGACGCGGGGCTCGCTCCGCGTCTCGTCGCTTCTTCCACACAATTCGACTCGTCTGCACTGCCCATTCCTTGACCGCGGCGTCAATGGCGGGCGAGGAACGAGGCGTGGGAGGGACCGTGGACTCGATCGGCTTTGCCGAGGCACGCAGCGCATTGGCCTGGTGGCTGGAGGCCGGCGTCGATGTCGCGATCCAGGACGAGCCGCGCGACTGGCTGAAGCCCGCTCCCAAGAGGGCGGCGAGGCCAGGCGCCGCGCCGCCCGCCAACGTCACTCGCCCCAGCCACGAGACCCTCGCCGAGCTGCAGGACTGGCTCGCGACCAGCGTCCAGCTGCCGCTGGCCGGCGCGGCCGCAAAGCGAATCCTCCCGCACGGGCCGGAGAATGCTGCGATCATGCTGCTGAGTGACGCTCCATCGCTCGAGGATTATGCCTCGGGTCGGCCGATCGGCGGCGACGCCTGGCTGCTCGCGCAGAAGATGCTGGCGGCGATCGGGTTCGCGCCCGATCAGGCTTACAGCGCATCGCTTTCTCCGATTCACACGCCGGGCGCCCGCCTCAGTGGTCGCGACCGCGACGACTATGCCGAGATCGCGCGGAGCCACGTTCGCCTCGCGAAGCCGCAGCGGCTCCTGCTGTTCGGCGACGGGCCCGCCTTCGCGCTTCTCGGCAAGCCGGTCGCCCAGGCGCGCGGGCACGTTCACAAGGTCGAAGGCGTGCGCACCGTCGCCACCTTCCACCCCCGGCATCTGATTAAGCGGCCGTTAGATAAACCGTTGGCATGGCAGGATCTTCTGCTCTTGATGGAGGACGAATCTTGAAGGTTGCGCTGTTCCTGTTGGGTGCCCTTGTCACCGCGCCGGCAATGGCTCAGCCAGCGACCGATCCGCTCCTGCCAGCGCCCGCTCCCGCTCAGCCGGCGCCCACGGTCGCGCCGGCGGCAGCGCCCATTTCCTCCGCTCGCGTCCCGAGGGACTGGCGCGGTGTGTTCGATGCGATCGACGCCGGCGACTGGGCCGGCGCGCAGGCGGGCATCGCCGCCCTTCCCCCGAGCGTCCTCACGCCGGTCGCGAAGGCCGAGCTCTACACTGCCAAGGGTTCGCCGACGGTCGATGCCGCGTCGTTGCAGGCTCTGATTGCCCAGGCGCCCGAACTGCCCGAGGCCAACCAGCTCGCGCTGATGGCCATGAAGCGCGATCCCGCGGCCCAGCCGATGGTCATCCCGGAAAAGCCGACCATGGTCCTCGGCTCGGCGCCGGTGCGCTACCGAGCCAAGCCGGTGCAGGGCGAACCCGCGGCCGACTCGCTGCGCTCCGCGCTCGATCCCCTGATCAAGGCCGACGATGCCAGCGGCGCCGAAGCCCTGCTCGTCAGCCAGGGACCGGCGCTCTCCGCCGAAGCGCGCGCCGAGGCCGGCACCCGCGTCGCCTTCATCTATTACGTCCTCGGCCTCGACATGGATGCGCGCCGAGTCGCCGACACGTGGCGGCAGGGGGCGACCGCGGAATGGGGCGCCCAGTCGGCCTGGGTCTCGGCCCTCGCCTCGTGGCGCCTCGGCGACTGGAACGCGGCTTCGGCCGCCTTCCGCCAGGTCGTGCCCCTCTCAGACCAGCGCGAGCTTCGCGCCGGCGCTTATTATTGGGCGGCACGCGCGGAGCAGGCGGCCGGCCGTCCCGCGTCGGTAGAGCCGCTGCTCAAGGCGGCTGCCACGACCGAGGAAGCGCCGGAAAGCTTCTACGGGCTTCTCGCGCGAGAGACGCTTGGCATGTCGACCAAGCTCGCGCCGGATTCGCTCAGCGCCTACGATCCGAACGTCGAGCAATATCCCAACGTCCAGCGCGCGATCGAACTCACGAAGATCGGCGAGCCCGGCCTTGCGGAGGCAATGCTTGTCCATCAGGCGAAGATCGGCTCCCCGTCCGAGCATCATGCGCTGATCCAGCTCGCCAAGCGCATCGATCTTCCCGCGACCCAGCTGTGGCTCGCGAAATATGGACAGTACGGCGCCCGCGCCGATGCGACGGACCGATATCCAAACCCGCGGTGGACGCCCGTCAACGGGTGGCGCGTCGATCCGGCGCTAGCCTTCGGCCACATCGTCCAGGAATCCTCTTTCCGGCGGTCGGTGGTCAGCACGGCCGGTGCCGTCGGCCTGATGCAAGTGCTCCCGATCACCGCGCAACAGATGTCGCGATATTCGGGCGTTCCCTATTCGCGCGCTACCCTGACCGACCCGCGCTACAATCTCGAGTTCGGGCAGAGCTTCATCGAGACGATGCGACGCGATTCCTCGACTGCGGGCCAGCTCCCTCGGGTCATCGCGTCCTACAATGCCGGCCCGCTGCCGGTCGGGCGCTGGGCCGGGATCAACGACAAGGGCGATCCGCTGCTGTGGATCGAATCGGTCCCTTATTGGGAGACGCGCTATTACATCCCTTCCGTGATGCGGAACATGTGGGTCTATCAAGGCCTGAACCACGAAGACACGCCGACGCTGAAAGCGATGGCGGAACATAAATGGCCCGCATTCCCGACCGGGATGACCCGCCTCAGTCACTAGTCTTGTTCTTGTTATGTTCTCGCGATCGGCATAACATCGTGCAATGCCGGTCGAGTCGAGCCACGGGCGCGGAGCCACCCGCAACGCCACTTCCACGCGCTTCAACCTGAAGGAGCGGACCGAGGAGGGCGAATGGCTCGACCAGGTCGAGGCGCTCGATGGCCTGCCGAAGCGCCGAACGACTGTCACCATCGAGCATCCCCGGTCGATCCTCACCCGCAACAGCTCGCCCGATATCGGCTTCGACCGCTCGGTGAACGCCTATCGCGGCTGCGAGCACGGCTGCATCTATTGCTTTGCCCGGCCGACCCACGCCTATCACGACCTCTCGCCAGGCGTTGATTTCGAATCCCGGCTGTTCGTGAAGCCGCAGGCCGCGCAGCTCCTCCACGCGGCATTGTCGCGCCCTGGCTACGAGTGCCGGCCGATCGCCATGGGAACCAACACCGACCCCTATCAGCCGATCGAGGAACGCTGGCGTATCACCCGCTCGGTCGTCGAGCTGCTGGTTGAAACCCGCCATCCCTTCACCATCACGACCAAGTCGGACCGAGTCCTTCGCGACCTCGACCTCTTGAAGCAGGCCGCCGACCTTCGCCTTGCATCAGTGGCGCTGTCGGTAACGTCGCTCGATCCGAAGGTCGCGCGCACGCTCGAGCCGCGGGCACCGCAACCGAGGAAACGCCTCGCGGCCGTGAAGGCGCTGAACGAGGCCGGTGTGCCATGCTACGTCGCGATCGCGCCGGTGGTGCCGCAGATCACCGATCACGAACTCGAGCATATCGTCGAGGCGGCGGTGGAAGCCGGCGCGCCGGGCGGCTTCTATCTCCCCGTCCGACTGCCGCACGAAGTCGCTCCCCTCTTCCGCGCCTGGCTGGACGAACATTATCCCGATCGCGCCGCCAAGGTCATGGCCACAATCCGCTCGCTCCGCGGTGGGCGCGACAACGACCCCAATTTCTTCAGCCGCATGCGCGGCAGCGGTCCCTGGGCGGACCTGCTCAGGACCCGGTTCGAGATCGCGGCCAAGCGCTATGGCCTGAGGCAAGCCAGATTCGGCCTGCGCACCGACCTGTTCCGCCCGCCCGAGGGCGACCAGATGCGGCTTCTCTGATTTAATTCGGAGCCGGAATGGCCCACCGGCGTTGGACTCCCAAAAGGGAGAACCCACGATGCGCATCCTGATCGCGATTCCGGCCGTCCTCATCCTCGCCGCCTGCAACGTCAGCAAGGACGGCAATTCGGTCACCGTCCAGTACGACCAGAACACCGCCGAAAACACCGCGGCCGACGTCGGCAACACGGCCCAGAACATCGCGGCCGACATCGGAAACGACGTCAAGAAGACCGGCGACAAGATCCAGAACACGGACGTCGACGTGAACGTCAACAAGGACGTGAAGACCGAGAACAAGAC
>Ga0207657_10008800_pt1 | contig 10212 bp, 12 predicted proteins | sample KBSC33metaG_FD_184316 | JGI IMG/M metagenome (GOLD analysis project Ga0207657, IMG submission 184316) | Corn rhizosphere microbial communities from Kellogg Biological Station, Michigan, USA - KBS C3-3 metaG (SPAdes) (version 2) | ecosystem: Host-associated > Plants > Roots > Rhizosphere > Soil ... | reverse complement strand
GCGCGCTGCGTTATTTCAACGTCGCGGGCGCGGACCCGCAGGGCCGCTCGGGCCAGTCGACCAGGGGCGCGACCCATCTGATTCACATCGCGGCCGAGGCGGCGACGGGAAAACGCGATTTCGTCAACGTGTTCGGCACCGACTACGATACGCCCGACGGCACCGGCGTGCGCGATTACATCCATGTCAGCGACCTTGCCGACGCGCATGTCCACGCGCTGGAGCATCTGATCGCAGAGCCGGGCGAGAGCCTCACGCTCAACTGCGGCTACGGCCACGGCTATTCGGTGCTGGAGGTTCTGGACACGGTCGATCGCGTCACCAATCGCCATATCGAGCGGCGGCTGGTCGGGCGCCGGCCGGGTGACCCGGACAGCCTGATTGCCGACAATCGCGCGATCATGGCCACACTCCCCTGGCGCCCGCGTTACGACGATATCGGTCAGATCGTGAACGATGCTCTGTCGTGGGAACGCACGCTCCGCGAGCGCGGATTGTCGGACTAGCTGGAGCGGTATTGCTCGTCCGGTATGAGCCGGACGTCGGCAACCCAGCGGTTAATCGAGCGCGGCTGCCATTTCGGCCAGCTTGGCGACCGTATTCATATTGCGCGCGGTGCCGGCTTTGGCGGCGGGAATGGCTAGCCGGGAATCCGCCATGCCGTCGTCGTAGAAGACGAAAATCTCGCGTTTCCCGAGCGCCATCTGCTCGTCCTTGACGCCCTTCGCCTGTTCCAGCGCATCCTTGGGGATTGGCCCGTCTACGAACAAGGCGACCACGCGGTTGCCGGGCTTGTCGGCAAACGGATTGCGCTTCTGCGTATCGGCCATCTCGGCAGCCGTTCGCACCATCACGCCGACCGGCTTGCCCGCATAGGCTTCCAGCGCTTGCTCGATCGCAGCGCGCACTGCATCCTCGCTCTTGCCGCTAGTGAAGACGACATTGCCGCTCGCGATATAGGTGCGCACGGACTCAAAGCCGGCTGCCTCGCACATCGCCTTCAGCTCGGTCATCGGCAATTTGCCGGTCCCGCCGACATTCACCGCGCGCAGCAGAGCGACGTAGGCGGTCATTCCTCGGGCTTGTGCGCGGCCAGCTCGTTACCGTCGGGGTCGCGAAAATGGAAACGGCGCCCGCCGGGATAAGCGAAGATCGGCTTGCTGATCATACCCCCGGCCGCCTTCACCGCGCGGAGCGCGTCTTCCAGATCCTCGACCTGAATTACGATCAGCGGCGCGCGCGTGCGCTCGGCCGGATCGGCCTGAAGCCCGACATCGACGTCACCGGTCAGCGTGCAGGCATAGGTAGGGCCAAACCCGGTCATCTGCCAGCCGAACGCCGCGCCATAGAAAGCCTGAGAGGCTGCCACGTCCGCGACGGGCAGTTCGAGGAAATCGGGACGCGGCAGATCGGCCATCTTCGTCGGCCCCTCAGTAACGGCGCAGCAGGCCGGCAAGCTTGCCCTGAACGCGCACCTGGCCCGGGCGATAACGCTGCGGATCGTAGGAGCGGTTGGCCGGATCGAGCCGGATCATCGAGCCTTCGTGGCGGAAATATTTGAGCGTGGCTTCGCTCTCGTCGATCAGGGCGACCACGATGTCGCCGTCGCGCGCGGTCTCGGCCTTGCGGATCAGGGCATAGTCACCGTCGAGGATGCCCGCCTCGACCATCGAGTCACCGGCAACCTCAAGCGCATAATGCTCGCCCGGCCCCAGCAAGGCGGCGGGAACCGACAGGCTGCTCTGACCTTCCAGCGCTTCGATCGGCAGACCGGCGGCGATGCGGCCGTGCAGCGGCAGCTCCAGCACGTCATTCGCCGCAGGCGGCATGATCCGCGAGGGTGGCGTCTGAATATTGGGCTTGGCCGCGGGTGCCGCGCTCTTGACCGCATCCGGCAGGCGCAGGATCTCGAGCGCGCGCGCGCGGTTGGGCAGGCGGCGGATGAAATTGCGTTCTTCCAGCGCCGAAATAAGACGATGCACGCCCGATTTGGACTTGAGGTCGAGCGCCTCCTTCATCTCCTCGAACGAGGGCGAAACGCCGGTCTCGCTCAACCGGTCGTTGATGAAGCAGAGCAGTTCATGTTGCTTGCGGGTCAGCACTGCATTTCCCCTGAACAAAGGAACGTATGCAGAACGTATATTAAACGTTTCGGGGCGGGTCAAGCGAGGCGTAGGAGAAGTAGAATTGGGATTCGGGACAGGTCGCGCCGGCCTCAATGCCGCAAGTGCGCGGAGACCCAATCGATGCAGTCCTCCAGCGCAAGCCGGGACGTATCGAGGATCGGATGGCCAAGAGCGGCGGCCTCCGTGCGCAAATGGCGCGCCCAGTTCATCATGTTCCGGTTTGCGAGTTCGGGCTGCTTCCGCGCGCCGGTCAATCGGCCGGTTCGCACCTCATCATCGCAGTCGACGAGGATCGGGGTGTAGACCAGACCACCAGCAACTGCCGCGCCCTCGGCGAGAAAGGAAAAGCGGGTTTGTCCCTCGAAGAGGATCGGATGACCGGCCTTCGCTTGTTCGGCCAGCCGGAGCATCCACGCGACCGTCCTGGTTCGTTGCCATGCCTCGCCCGAACCGCATTCGCGGATCATTTCCTCGATGGATGGAACACCGATACTGTCGAAAAAGAAAACGCTGGCGCCCATCACGGGGCGCTTTGCAATCGCATGCGCGATCGTGGTCTTTCCAGAGCCGGAAGCACCGATCAGTATGACCAGCGTCACCTTTCGGCTCCTATCGCAGGATGTTGACGGTCTCGCCTGCGGTGGCGAGCGGTGCGCCGGCAGGGCGGACGATAAGGGCGTTGGCGAGCGCAAGTGCGGACAGCGCACCGCTATCCTGATTGGCTAAAGCTGTAACGCGGCCGCTGGACAAAATCGCACGGACATAATCGTCGCGGTTGCCGACCGCCGGCAGCGGAGCCGCAAGCGTGGCAGGCTCGCTCGGCGGGATCGGGCTGCCGGCCCCGCTTAGACGCGCAATCAGCGGCAGCAGGAAGAGCTTTGCAGTGACGAAGGCCGAGACCGGGTTGCCCGGCAGCCCCAGCACGATCGCGTCGCCGAGCCGGCCCGCGAACAATGGTTTTCCCGGCCGCATCGCGATCCGCCAGAAATCGAGTTCGGCACCGGCTTCCGTGAGCGCAGGACGGACGAGATCGTGATCGCCCACCGATGCCCCGCCGGTTGTGACGATGATGTCGGCATCTGCGCTGCGAAAGGCCTCGACCAACGCGTCGAGACGGTCGGGAACGATACCTGCGTCCCGCACCTCGGCCGCGGACCCGATCTGCGCGCGCAGCATTGCGCCGTTCGAGGCGGGCAGCATCACGCCCGTAGCGGCGCCCTCGGGCGGCACCAGTTCATCGCCGGTCGAGATGATCGTGATGCGCGGCTTGCGGCGAACAGTAAGCTGGCCGTGCCCGCCCACTGCGGCCGCCGCGATCTTGCCCGGGGTCAGCAGGGACCCTCGGGCGGCCAGGATATCCCCGACCGAAAAATCGGATCCAAGCGCGCGAATACTAGAGCCGATGCGCGGCGGGCCCTCGCCCGACAGCCGGAGGCGGTTGCCATCGCGTACTGCCTCTTCCTGGATCAGGATCGCGTCCGCGCCCTCGGGAACGGGTGCGCCGGTGAAGATGCGCACCGCCTCAGCCGCACCGAGCAGCCCAGCGAACCCAGCGCCCGCGCGGCTCTCGCCGGTCACTACCCAAGGTCCCGGCATGTCGGCGAAGCGGATCGCATAACCGTCCATCATCGACAGATCGGCGGCGGGTTGGGTGCGGCGTGCGACCACGTCCTCGGCCACCCACCGGCCCGCGGCGTCGACCAAGGATACCGTTTCGGTCGGAAGCATCGTCGCCAGCGCGAGCAGGCGCGCCTGCGCCTCGGCGACGGGAAGCAGGCTCATGATGCCCGCCAGTCTCCCGAACGCCCGCCCGATTTGGCGAGGAGACGCACGCTCCCGATCGTCATGCCGCGATCGATCGCTTTGCCCATGTCGTAGAGCGTCAGCAACGCGACCGAGACCGCCGTCAACGCCTCCATTTCCACGCCTGTTTGGCTGGTTGTCGTGACCGTCACGGTGGCATCAACGCCGCCATCGCCGAACACGAAATCGACGCTGACCGAAGAGATGGGCAAAGGATGGCACAGCGGCACCAGGTCCGACGTACGTTTGGCCGCCATAATCCCGGCAACACGCGCCACCGCCAGCGCGTCGCCCTTGGCAAGCGCGCCGTTTCGGATCGCGGCAAGCGCCTCCGCCGACATCGCGATATGTCCCGCAGCGGTCGCCTCGCGCTTGGTCACCGCTTTTTCGGAGACGTCGACCATATGCGCCGCACCCGCATCGTCGAGGTGCGTGAGCTTGCTCATGCCGCGAGCAAGGCCCGGGTCGCGGCCTCGACGTCAGCCTGGCGCATCAGGCTTTCGCCGACCAGGAAGGCGCGTACTCCGTTGGCAGCCATCTTTTCCATGTCCGCATGCGATCCGATCCCGCTTTCGGCGACGAACAGGCAGTCGGCAGGCGCATGCGCGACCAGTTCGTAGGTGCGCGCGAAATCGACGCTGAAGTCCCTGAGGTCGCGATTGTTCGCGCCGATCAGCCGCGACTTGAGCCTGAGCGCGCGGTCGAGCTCGTGCGCATCATGCACCTCGACCAGCACGTCCATGCCGCGCTCGATCGCGGCGGCTTCGATCTCGGCCATGGCCACATCTTCCAGCGCCGCGACGATGATCAGGATCGCGTCGGCGCCGAGCGAACGCGCTTCGGCCACCTGCCACGGGTCGATCATGAAGTCTTTGCGCAGGCAGGGCAGCGAACAGGCGGCGCGTGCCGCGACCAGATATTCGTCCGCGCCCATGAAGTAAGGCACGTCGGTCAGCACCGATAGACAGGCAGCCCCGCCCGCCTCATATGCCTGGGCGTGTGCGGGCGGATCGAATTCGGCGCGGATCAGTCCCTTCGAAGGCGACGCCTTCTTGATTTCCGCGATCAGGGCGAAACCATTTTCGGCTTTGTCTTCCAGCGCCATGCGAAAGCCGCGCGGCGGCGATTGCGATGCCGCGGCGGCGTCGAGATCGGCCAGACTCCGCGCGGCTTTGGCCTGCGCGACATGGCCCGCCTTGGTTTCCAGGATTTCGGTCAGGCGGTTGGCCATCAGTAAGCGATCCAGCAATTGAGCAACGCGTTGGCGAGGCCCTTGTCTATTGCCTCGGCAGCCTCCTCTACGCCGTCGCGCAGGTTTGTCGCTTCACCCGCGACGACTAGCGCCGCGCCCGCGTTCAACAGCACCGCATCGCGATAGGCGCCGGGCGCACCTTGCAGCAAAGCGCGCAGGGCGGCGGCATTATAGGCCGCGTCGCCGCCGCGGATCGCGTCGAGCCCGTGACGCTCAAGCCCCGCGGCTTCGGGCGTGATCACCCCGCTCATGCCGCACAGGCCCACCGGGACTGTCCGGCTCGGCCCAGCGATCGACAGCTCGTCGAGGCTTTCCTCGCCCGACACGACCAGCCCCGCCTCGGCGCCGAGCAGGTCGAGCGCCTGGGCGACCGTATCGAGATAATCGACCCGCGCGACGCCGATCAGCTGGCGCGCGACGCGTGCCGGATTGGCGAGCGGGCCAATGATGTTGAAGATCGTCCGTCGCCCGATCGCGCGCCGGATCGGGGCGAGCCGGCCGAGCGCGGGATGATGTTTCTGCGCGAACAGGAAGGCGATGCCGAGGTCGGCCAAGCTCTCCTCCGCGCGTGCGGAAGCGCGGTCGAGATCGAGCCCCAGGGCCTCCAGCGTATCCGCAGCCCCCGCCTTGGACGACGCCGCCCGATTGCCATGCTTGGCGACCGGCACGCCCGCCGCCGCCACCACGATCGCGACCGCGGTCGAGATGTTGAGGCTGTGCGCGCCGTCGCCGCCGGTGCCGCACACGTCGATCGCGCCCTTGGGCGCCGTCACCTCGATCATGCGTGCGCGGAGCGCGCGTGCGGCGGCGGCGATCTCGACGCTGGTCTCGTCGCGGATCGTCATCGCGGTCAGGAATTCGGCGATCGCCTCGTCCGATACCTTGCCGTCGAGGATGTCGGCAAAGGCCGCCTCCGCCGTCTCATGATCGAGCGGTTCGCGGGGATCGGGCAAGAGCGCGATTGTGGTCATAAGCGCTCGGAGACCTTGATCCCCGCAAGACCCATGAAATTGGCAAGCAGATCGTGACCATGCTCGGTCGCGATGCTCTCCGGATGGAATTGCACGCCGTGGATTGGCAGCTCGGCATGGCGGAAGCCCATCACCATCCCGTCGTCGCTATGCGCGTTGGCGATCAAAGTCGCGGGAGCACCTTCCACCACCAGCGAATGATAGCGCGTCGCGGTGAAGGGTGAGGGGATGCCGGCGAACACGCCGCTGTCGTCATGCGTCACGGGCGAGGTCTTGCCATGCATCAGCCGGCTCGCGCGCACCACGGCGCCGCCGAAATGCTGGCCGATTGCCTGATGGCCCAGGCACACGCCCAACAACGGCTTCTTCTGATCGGCGCAGGCTTCGACCAGTTCCAGGCTGATTCCGGCCTCGTTGGGCGTGCATGGGCCGGGTGAGATCAGAAAAGCCTGCGCACCCGACGACATCGCCTGGCCGACACCGATCGCGTCGTTGCGCACCACCTCGACCTCGGCGCCGAGTTCCTGGAGGTAGTGCACCAGGTTCCAGGTGAAGCTGTCATAATTGTCGATGACCAGGATCATGGTCGAGCGACCTAGGCAGACTGAGCCCTTTAGGCAATCGCCACCGCGCTTTCGCGTGCGCAAGCCGCTCTATCGGTGCCGTGACGCCCCCGTAACAGTGGGAACTCCTGTCCTGACACCGCATTGTCGGGCCCGTTCTCGGACGTGCAGGAGTATCCATGTCGATTGTGATCAAATCGGTCGTCGGGGCGGCTTTGCTGGCCGTGATCGTGCCCGCGGCGGTGGATGCCGCCGATCGCGACGATGCACGCATGGCGATCATGCATGCGCGCGCCAAGATCGAGGCGGGCGATCGCGCCGGCGTCAACGGCCCAGCTGCCGATGCCCAGGCCCGTGCCCGCCAGGCGCTCGACGAAGCGCAGGACCAGTTCCACAAACATCACGAAAATAACGCGATCGCCGCCGCCGAGCGGGCGAGTTCGCTCGCCGATCTCGCGCTTGCGACTGCGCAATCGCGCGAGGCCGACGCCGAGCGCCGCGAAGCGATCGCCACACCCCAGGAGTAAAGACCATGAACAAGTTTGCCTTGAGCCTGATGGGCGCCGCGGCGACGCTCGCCCTCGCCGGTCCTTCGCTGGCGCTCAGCCGCGCCAACCGCGTGGTGGTCGAGAATTACCGCGACAAGATCGCCGCCGCGCGTGCCGAGCCGGGCGTAGCCGCCAACGGTGCCGATGCGCTCGCGAAGGCTGATAGCGAGATTCCCATGCTTGCGGACGCGCTCGACGATCACAAGACGCGCCGCGTCGCCGAGATCACGTCGGATATCGACACCCAGCTCCAGATCGCCCGCACCCGTGCGCATGCCGCGATGGCGGCGCACGATGCGCAGCAGATCGGCGCGGCCAAGGCCGAGGCCGCCGACGCCCGCGCTGCCGCTGCCGATGCGCAACATGCCGCGGCGGACGCCAGCGCAGCTGCGGAGGCCAATGCCGCTCAGGCCGCCCAGGCGCGCGCGGATGCCGATCACCTGCGCCAGGAAATGGCCGATTACAAAATGCAGCAGACCCAGCTCGGCGCGACGCTCGTTCTGCAGGACGTCGTGTTCGAGACGGGCAAGGCAGACCTGAAGCCCGGTGCGTCGGACAGGCTGCGCCCGCTCGCGCAATATCTTCAGGCCAATCCAAACGTGCAGGTCCGGATCGACGGTCACACCGATTCGCAGGGTGGCGACGATTATAACCAGCAGCTGTCCGAGGCGCGCGCGGGCTCGGTCCGCGCCGCTCTGATCGCGATGGGTGTCGATGGCGGGCGTATCCAGGCGATCGGCCACGGCAAGGCCGATCCGGTCGCGGACAACAAGACCGAGGCCGGCCGCCAGCAGAATCGCCGCGTCGAGGTCACGCTCGTCGGCCAGCAGGCGACCGCGTTCGGCGCCTGATATCCTTCACTTGGGAAATGCGGGAGGCGGCGTCCGCGCCGCCTACCATTCGTGTGCCTAGAGCGTGGCGAGCACAGCGGGCCGTTCGGTCGCGACCTTGAGCACCATCTCGCCGAACAAAGTATTGGCCCACGCGAACCAGGGCCGCGAGAAATGCGCGGGATCGTCGGGATCGAAGGCTTCGTGGATGAAGCCGGTGTCCGCATCGGTCGCGGCCAGCATCCTGAGCGCCGTCGCGATCTCGGCATCGTCATTGCTGGTCAAAGCACGCATGACGATAGCGATCGGCCAGACGCGGTTGGCACCGGTGTGCGGGCTGCCCACGCCCTCGGCAACGCGCCCCTTGAAGAACCAGGGATTGTCGTCGCTCAGCACGAAAGAGCGTGTCGCCCCATAGAGCGGATCGTCCGCCCCGCACCAGCCGAGATAAGGCAGCGACAACAGACTCGGCACATTGGCGTCGTCCATCAGGATGCGCCCGCCAAAGCCATCCACCTCATAAGCCCAGATGTGCCCATGCGTCGGATGTTCGACGATCGCATAAGCGTGCAATGCCGCCTCGATCTCCTCCGCAAAGGCGCGGCATTCGGCGGCGAGGGCGCTGTCGCCGGTGATCGCCTGCATCTCCGCCAGCTGCCGCAGCGACACCACCGCGAACATGTTGGCCGGCACCAGAAAGGGCAGGATCGCGGCATCGTCCGACGGGCGGAACAGCGACACGATCAGCCCGACCGGCTTGATCGGGTTGCCATAACCCGCACCCGGTGCCGTGTCCGGCTGCCAGCTGGTCTTGCGCTGGAAATGATAGGGTCCGCGTCCGGCCTTGCGCTGCTGGACGCGGAATGTGTCGACGATCACCCGGGTCGCGCCGCGCCATTGCACATCGAACGGGCTTACATCCCCGGTCGCGCGCCAATAGCCATGCGCCAGCCGGATCGTGTTGCAGAGCGAATCCACCTCCCACTTCCGCTCGTGCAGGCCGGGTTTCATATCGGTGTCGTCGCTGGCGAATTCCGAAACCTCGGCCAGATCCTTGTTGAAGGCGTTGGCATAAGGATCGAGCAGCACGTTCGCCGCCTGCCGCGCGATCACGCCCGCGATCAGCCGCTGCAACCGCGCATCCGCCTTACAGAAGGGTAGATAGGGCCAGACCTGCGCGGTGCTGTCGCGCAGCCACATTGCGGCGATGTCGCCGGTCAGCACGAACGTGTCAGGGTGCCCCTTGCGGTCATCGAACTCGACCGTCGTGTCGAGCGTGTCGGGAAAGCAATTGGCGAACATCGCGCCGATCTTCTGCGCGGTCGCACTCGGTCCCATCTTCGCGCGCACATCGGCGATCGCCTGCTCGATCGCGGGGCTGGAGAAACGGCGATGCGCGGGCCCCGGCCGCCCTTTCGCAATCGGAATGTCCGCGCGGGCCATCGCCGCCATCGCAATGCCGCCGCCCAGAAGCGTGCGGCGCCCGATCATTGCCCGAACCCGGCCTCGCCCGCCAGCTCGACCGCTTCGCGCGCGGCGGCGAACAAGGCGCCTGCCTTGGCCTCGCATTCCTTCTGTTCGGAGACGGGATCGCTGTCCGCGACGATGCCGGCGCCCGACTGGACGTGCATGACCCCGTCCTTCACCACCGCGGTCCGGAGCACGATGCAGCTGTCCATGCTGCCGTCGGGCGAGAAATAGCCGACCCCGCCGGCATAGGCGCCGCGCGTTTCGGGCTCCAGTTCGGCGATGATCTCGCACGCGCGCACCTTGGGCGCGCCCGAGACGGTTCCCGCCGGGAAGCCCGCGAACAGGGCGTCGAGCGCGTCCTTGGATTCGTCCAGCCTCCCGACCACGTTCGAGACGATGTGCATCACGTGGCTATATTTCTCGATCGTATAGCTGTCGGTCACCGCGACCGTGCCCTTGGCGGCGACGCGGCCGACATCGTTGCGGCCGAGGTCGAGCAGCATCAGGTGCTCGGCCCGTTCCTTGGGGTCGGCGAGCAGTTCGTCGCGGTTGGCGGCATCCTCCGCAGCGGTACGCCCGCGCGGCCGCGTGCCTGCGATCGGGCGGATCGTGACCTCGCCATCGCGAACGCGTACCAGGATTTCGGGCG
>Ga0207657_10008799_pt1 | contig 10212 bp, 7 predicted proteins | sample KBSC33metaG_FD_184316 | JGI IMG/M metagenome (GOLD analysis project Ga0207657, IMG submission 184316) | Corn rhizosphere microbial communities from Kellogg Biological Station, Michigan, USA - KBS C3-3 metaG (SPAdes) (version 2) | ecosystem: Host-associated > Plants > Roots > Rhizosphere > Soil ... | reverse complement strand
AAGGTGGAGCCCAACGCCGCGCATGAGGCGCTGGCGGCGCTTGATGCGGAATGGCCGGGCGAGTTGCTGATCGTTACCCAGAATGTCGACGATCTGCACGAGCGGGCAGGGGCGCGGCGGCTGGTCCACATGCATGGGGAGTTGCTGTCCGCCCTTTGCGCGGCTTGTGGCAAGGCCATGCGATGGACGCATTCCTTGCCGCCGGAATCGATTTGTGATGGGTGCGGCAGTCGAGCGTTGCGGCCCGATATCGTGTTCTTCGGAGAAATGCCGTACCAAATGGATCTGATCGACGACGCACTGCGACAAGCCGACCTGTTCGTTTCGGTCGGCACTTCCGGAGCGGTCTATCCGGCTGCCGGATTCGTGCAGACCGCGCGCCATGTGGGCGCCCGGACGCTCGAGTTGAACCTGGAGCCGTCGGCCGGCAGCTTTTATTTCGAGGAAAGCCGGATGGGCGCTGCGAGCGTCCTGGTGCCTGCGCTGGTGCGCGAACTGCTGGCTTGATCCGGAGCGATTGGACCGCCGCGCATGGTCCGAAGATTCGCGCCCTTATTTGCCGAGGTCATCCGCCGCAATGTCTTCCTCATCCTGATACAGCAGCATGACGGAGCCGTCCTGACCGTCAACCACGCGGATCGGCAGGCTCGATCGGAGAGCCGAGAGGAATGCCTTGCTGTCGGTGACGCGGAAGCGTCCGCCGACGCGGAGAGAGGAAACCCGCGTGTCGCCTATCAGGATCGGCGCCACGCGGTAGCGGTTGAATTCGTTGGCCGCCTGTTCGATCGTCTCTCCGTCCAGTTCCACCATATGCTCGCGCCAGGCAGTGCGCTGATCGATCAGACGCGGATCCAGATGGGTCAGCGATATGCTGCGCGGCTGGATCACGGCGCCGCTTCCGGCGCTGATCTGCACGCCCGGCGTGTTGCCTGTATAGGCCGTGACAGTGCCCTGCGTGACTGTCAGTTCCACCACTGCCGGGCGAAGCCGCACGTTGAAAGCCGTGCCCACGGCTCTGATGACGGCGGAACGGACCTCCACGTCGAAGGGACGGGAACGGTCGTGTGAGACGTCGAAAGAAGCTTCGCCTTTCAATATGCGGACCTTGCGACCACGGTCGGTGAAACGCACTTCGGCGGCGCTATCGCTGTTGAGGTGCAGGGTAGAGCCATCGTTGAGCGCGATGTCGCTGATCTGCCCTATCCTTGTTTCATAATGGTCCACGCCGCTGAATGTGCGAATAGTGACGATGGCGGCAATGATGAACAGCATCACCGCAATGGCGGCGGCGACCATGATGTTGCGCGAGAGGCGGCGCTGCTGCTCCTCGCTGACAATGGCCTCCAGCGGGGGCAGGTTGACTTCGGCGGCGGCGCTCTTCAGTCGCTCGGCCGCCTCCCAGGCGGCTTCGGCGCGGGCGAATGCCACGGCGTGGCGGGCATCGGCTTCGATCCAGCGGCAGATTTCAATTTCGGTTTCGGTCCCGTGCGCGCTGTTAAGCCTTGCCAGCAGGCGCGCGGCTTCCGCCTCGATCTCGTCCCTGCTTTCGCAGCCCGATTCTGGTCCCGACGCCCGCACGTTCGAAATCCGTTTCCTCACGTTCCGCCCAGGCCCGCATAACTATTGTGATCGCTTTGGCCAGATGTTTTTCAACAGTAGAAACGGACAGGGACATTTCGCCCGCTATTTCCAGCATCGATTTTTCGTGGATGCGGCGGAGAATGAAGACCCGGCGGCACTGCGTGGGAAGCGCGTCGACCATCGCCTCGACCTGGCGCAGGGCTTCACGGGCGTGGAGTTGTGCTTCCACATCATTTTGGCCCTGCAGCAGCTCCAGATCGGCGATGGTTTCGAAACTCACCACCTTGTTCCGCCGGGCCGTATCGATCACCAGATTGCGGGCAATGGTGAAAAGATAGGCGCGACCCGTGGTCACATTTTCCCAGTTGTCGGTGGCGTAGGCGCGGGCAAGAACCTCCGCGACCATGTCCTCCAGTTCCTGATTGGCGGGCAGGATCCTCCTGAGACGACCCCTGAGAGCAGCTTCCTGTGGCAGGATCACTGCCTTGAACCATTCCAGCTTAGCGCGAACCCCTTGCACGATGACCCCCTTGTTGTCAGCCGCGCCTCTCCCGCATTCATCTGTTTGTCATAGTTCAATCATGGATGCAGGGGCCTGTCCAGCGCCTGGACAGCATAATTTCCCTTATCTGTGGAAAACCCGTTCGCCCTAGCCGAAATATCGATCAACCGGGAGGAAGTTCGGGAGGCGCCCGGTCAGGCTGGTCGAAATCGGGGCTCTCGGGCAGGATTTCGGGCGGTTGGCTGGCCGGCGTCTCTTGCGGCGCGTCGGGAGCCGGGGTTTCGGGGGGCGATTGGGGATTGATCCGGTCGGGGGGTGGCAATACGTCCGGCGCAGCATCGGGTCTGGTGGCCATCGTTTTTCTCCTTTGGCATGGCTACGCGCGGGCCTGCGAATGGGTTCCGTTTCGACTTATCCACCGGTTATCCACAGGCTGGACCGCTTGCCCTTGCTTCATGGGCAGCTTTTCTCTATGCCGCGCCGACCGGCGACCGATGCGGGCGTGGCGAAATTGGTAGACGCGCCAGATTTAGGTTCTGGTATCGCAAGATGTGGGGGTTCGAGTCCCTTCGCCCGCACCAGTGCGCCAGACTCATGGATGCGCAGGCGCCAACGAAATTCAGCTGAAGAAAGCGTTTGAGAGAAGAGATGCAGACTGTCGAGACGTTGAACGAGGGCCTGAAGCGCGCCTACACCGTGACCATCACGTCGAAGGATATCGACGCCCGCGTGGAAAAGGAAGTGGCCGCCATCGCGCCGCAGGTGCGCATGCCCGGCTTCCGCCCCGGCAAGGTGCCCGCCAATCTCGTCAAGAAGATGCACGGCGAGTCGTTGCAGCGTGACGCGCTCAACAGCTCCATCCAGGACAGCATCCAGAAGCTGATCGCTGACCAGAAGCTGCGCCCCGCGATGCAGCCTTCGGTCGAGCTGGACGAGAATTTCGAGTTCGGCAAGGACGCCGAGGTCAAGGTCGCTCTGGAAGTGCTGCCTGAAATTACCGCGCCGAGCATCGAAGGTCTGAAGCTGGAGCGTCTGACCGCCGAAGTCGCCGACGCGCAGGTCGATGAGGCCGCCGGCCGCATCGCGACCCAGCAGGGCGCTCTGGAAGAGCATTCCGCCAGCCACAAGGCCAAGGACGGCGACACGCTGACCATCGATTTCGTCGGCAAGATCGGCGACGAAGCCTTTGAAGGCGGTTCGGCCGAGGATGTGAAGCTGAAGATCGGTTCGGGCCAGTTCATCCCGGGCTTCGAGGAGCAGCTGACCGGCGTCAAGAAGGGCGACGAGAAGACGATCACCGTCACCTTCCCCGAAGATTATGGCGCTGCGCACCTTGCGGGCAAGGAAGCGACCTTCGACATCACCGTCAAGGCGATCCTGAACGCTGACAAGCCCAAGCTGGACGATGATTTCGCCAAGTCGCTGGGACTGGAAGGTCTGGACAAGCTCAAGGAGCTGCTGAAGGGCCAGATCGAGCAGGAACATAACGGCCTGACCCGTACCTATATGAAGCGCAAGTTGCTCGACCAGTTGGCCGCTTCGCATGATTTCGACGTGCCGCCCAGCATGGTCGAGGCCGAATTCAACCAGATCTGGGCCCAGCTTCAGCACGAAGCGACCCATGAGGAAGATCCCGAAGCGGCCCTCAAGGAGATGGAAGCGGAGAAGGAAGACTATCGCGCCATCGCGGTGCGTCGCGTCCGCCTCGGCCTGCTTCTTTCGGAAATCGGCCAGGCCAATGGCGTGGTCGTCAGCGAGCAGGAAATGAATCGCCTGATCATGCAGGCCGCGCAGCAGTACGGCCCACAGGATCGCGAGCGTTTTGTCCAATATGTCCGTCAGGACCCGATGGCCGCCGCGCAGCTTCGCGCACCGCTCTATGAGGACAAGGTCGTCGATTTCCTGTTCGAAAAGGCTGAAATCACTGATCGTGCCGTCAGCCGCGAGGAACTGGAAGCAGCGATCGAGGCGGAGGATGGCGATCTGAAGCCGCATGTCCATGGTCCGGACTGCGGCCATGATCACGATCATGACGAGAAGCCCAAGGCGAAGAAGGCTGCGCCGAAGAAGAAGGCGGCCGATGCCGAGGCCGCGGCGCCCGTAGAGGCTGCTGCCGAAGAGGCTCCCGCCAAGAAGGCGCCGGCGAAGAAGGCCGCTGCCAAGAAGGATGAGGCCGTCGCTGAAGAGGCCGCAGCGGAGGAAAAGCCCAAGGCCAAGAAGGCTCCGGCCAAGAAGGCCGCCGCCAAGGCTGAGTGAGCTCTGCCGATATGGATGGACAAGCGCCCGGCTTCGCAAGGAAGCCCGGGCGCTTTTCATTTCGGACGCGGCATGGCAGAGGAAATCCCAAGCGGTTCCGCCATCTCCGTGAAGATGGGGCAAGTCGCCTTTGCGAGAGCATGGATCGTCTCTGGGCAATGTGCGGGGCAAGAAGGTTTGTGGGGCGATGAAGGAATTTCCGGCAGCAGGAAGCGAAGCGGGCGTAGCCATGCCGCGGGTCGCGGTCATCCTGCCCTGTTATAACGAGGCCGGCGCCATTGTTCGGACGGTGGAGGATTTCCGCCAGGCGCTCCCTTCTGCCGAGGTTTATGTCTTCGACAACAACAGCACGGACAGCAGTCGCGAACTGGCGGCCGGGGCAGGGGCGATCGTCCGGCGCGTGGCGCAGCAGGGCAAGGGCCATGTGGTCCGGCGCATGTTCGCGGATGTGGATGCCGACATCTACATCATGGCTGATGGCGACGCGACCTATGAAGCGGCTGCCGCGCCGAAGATGGTGGCGGCAATGCTCGAAGACAATCTCGACATGGTCGTGGGCGCAAGGCGTAGCGAGATTGAGGAGGCCTATCGGCGCGGGCACCGCTTCGGCAACTGGGCGCTCACCAGCCTGCTCAAGCGGCTGTTCGGGCGGAGTTTTACCGACATATTGTCCGGATATCGCGTCTTTTCCCGGCGGTTCGTCAAGAGCTTTCCTGTCCTTTCCGCCGGTTTCGAGATCGAGACGGAGATCAGCGTGCACGCGCTGGAACTCGCCATGCCGGTGTCGGAGGTGGTCACGGCCTATGGCGCGCGGCCGGAAGGATCGGTGAGCAAGCTCAGTACATATCGGGACGGCTGGCGCATTTTGCGGACGATCATCACGCTCTATCGCATCGAACGGCCAATCCTCTTCTTTGGCATCATCGCCGCGCTGCTGGCATTGACAGGGCTGGTCCTCGCGGCCCCGCTGATCGTCACCTATATGAAGACGGGGCTTGTGCCGCGCTTCCCGACCGCCATATTGGTGACGGGCCTCATGATCCTCGCCACGCTTTCGGGCATGTGCGGCCTCATATTGGATACGGTAGTGCGCGGCCGTCGGGAGATTCGCCGGCTTGCCTATCTCGCCTTCAAGGCGCCTTCCGACTTCGCCCGGCGCGATTGATTGCGCCCCGTTCAGTCAAGCAATCCGACTGCGTTTCACGCGACCCCTTGAACAGTCCGTCTTTTGTGCCGATGTAGAGCACGGGCAAAAGCAACACACCCTGAAAGAGCAAAATGACCGATATCATGTCCGATCCCATGGCCGCTCTGGTCCCCATCGTCATCGAACAGTCGAACCGGGGCGAGCGCAGCTTCGACATCTATTCGCGCCTCCTCCGCGAGCGGATCATCTTCGTGACCGGGCAGGTCGAGGATCATATGGCCTCGCTGATCGTCGCTCAGTTGCTGTTCCTTGAGTCGGAGAATCCGAAGAAGGACATCTGGATGTACATCAACTCGCCCGGCGGCGTGGTGACGTCCGGCATGGCGATCCACGACACGATGAAATATATCCGTCCCCAGGTCGGTACCGTCTGCATCGGCCAGGCGGCCTCCATGGGCAGTTTCCTGCTTGCCGCTGGCGAGCCGGGCAAGCGCATCGCGCTCAGCAACGCCCGCATCATGGTGCACCAGCCATCGGGCGGCGCCCAGGGCATGGCGTCCGACATCGAGATTCAGGCAAAGGAAATCCTGCGCATCCGCAGCCGTCTCAACAACCTCTACGTCCAATATACGGGGCGTTCGCTGGAGGAAGTGGAGCGCGCCATGGACCGTGACACCTTCCTGGAGGCAGAAGAGGCCAAGGCGTTCGGGCTCGTGGACGAGGTGTTCGACCGCCGCCCGGCGTTGGCGGAAACTGCCGAGGGCTAAACCCATATTTGCCGCGCGCGCCCTTTTCTCCCCTTGTGAAACGGGCGCGTCGCGGTCTAGGATGATCCTAGGACCACCATATCCCTCACCACAGGCGGCAGTTCGCCTGGCAGAGGGAAGAGAGAATGGCGAATGACTAAGCTTACGGGCTCCGATTCTAAAAGCACGCTTTACTGCTCCTTCTGCGGCAAGTCGCAGCATGAGGTGCGTAAGCTGATTGCGGGGCCGACCGTGTTCATCTGCGATGAGTGCGTGGAACTGTGCAACGACATCATCCGCGAGGAAACCAAGGGTGGTCTCGTCGGCAAGAAGGATGGCGGCGTGCCGACCCCGCAGGAAATCTGCGATGTGCTGGACGATTATGTGATCGGCCAGAACCGGGCGAAACGCGTCCTCTCCGTCGCTGTTCACAATCATTACAAGCGCCTCAACCACGGCACGAAGCCGGGTGAGGTGGAACTGGCCAAGTCGAATATCCTGCTTGTCGGCCCTACCGGCTGCGGCAAGACGCTGCTGGCCCAGACCCTGGCCAAGACATTTGACGTGCCCTTCACCATGGCTGACGCCACCACGCTGACCGAAGCCGGTTATGTGGGCGAGGATGTGGAGAACATCATCCTCAAGCTGCTCCAGGCATCCGACTATAATGTCGAGAAGGCGCAGCGGGGCATCGTCTATATCGACGAGATCGACAAGATCAGCCGGAAGGCGGAAAACCCCTCAATCACGCGCGACGTGTCGGGCGAAGGTGTGCAGCAGGCGCTGTTGAAGCTGATGGAAGGCACGACTGCCTCGGTTCCGCCGCAGGGCGGCCGCAAGCATCCGCAGCAGGAATTCCTGCAGGTCGACACGACGAACATCCTGTTCATCTGCGGCGGGGCGTTCGCGGGCCTGGAAAAGATTATCGGCGACCGTCTGGAGGCCAAGTCTATCGGCTTCGGTGCCCATGTCGCTGCTCCCGAAGAACGCAAGACCGGCGAATTGCTGCGTCAGAGCGAACCGGAAGATCTGCTGAAATTCGGGCTGATCCCCGAGTTTGTCGGCCGCTTGCCGGTGATCGCGACGCTGGAGGATCTGGATGTGGCCGCGCTGGTCAAGATCCTGGTCGAGCCGAAAAATGCTTTGGTGAAGCAATATGCCAAGCTTTTCGACATGGAGAATGTCGAGCTCAGCTTCACCGACGATGCTTTGACCGCGATCGCCAGAAAGGCGATCGAGCGGAAGACCGGTGCGCGCGGACTGCGGTCCATTCTTGAGGCGATCCTGCTCGACACGATGTTCGACCTGCCCTCGATGGAAGGCGTGGGCGAAGTGGTGGTCGACAAGGATGTGGTCGCCGGTAATAAGGAACCGATTCGCGTATTCAGCGAGAAGGACAAAAGGGCCGAAGACGCGGCCTGAATCCAACCTTCAGGAATTGAAATTTGGGGGTCGGCGATGTTTCGCCGGCCCCTTTTTCATAAACTTCGACGCGGTCGCACAAAAAATCCTGCTGCGTTGCAAAACTGCACCACTGTTAAACAGTGAAATGGGTTATAATATAATCATTTTAAAACAATGAGTTATGTAAAATTCGGAAAGTCCCTTGAGTCCGCTTCCTGGCGATGAGCGGCTGCGGTCATCCTGATGCTATTATATTGTCGTAAAACTGTAATCAGAGCATCACAGGGCCGTTGCTATCGGCTGCCACAGGCGGCGCCAGCTCCACAGAGCAAAATAAGAGCTGGCACGATACGCCAACTTCCAAAGGGACAAAAATCATATGAAACAGCTTTTTATGTGTGGCGCAGCGCCTGTCGCTGCCGTCTTTGCCGTGGCCGCGCCTGTCGCTGCACTCGCTCAGTCGACCGGATCGATCGACTTCGAAAATGAGATCGTCGTCACGGGCGCGACCGTCGACAAGGGCGTCGCTGGCGTGCTGCTGCCCGACACCAGCAAGGCCAAGGCGGTGCTGGGCGCGGAGTTCATCCAGGCGCAGACGCCGGGCCAGAGCATCAACGAAGTCATCAATCAGCTGCCGGGCGTCAGCTTCCAGAACAACGATCCTTTCGGTTCGGCTGGCGGTACGCTCACCATTCGCGGTTTCGACGACAGCCGCATCTCGCAGACCTTCGACGGCCTGCCGCTGAACGACACCGGTGGCTATGCGCTTTATTCGAACCAGCAGCTCGACCCGGAAATCATCGATCAGGTGAACGTCAATCTGGGGACCACGGACGTCGACAGCCCGACTGCCGCAGCGACAGGTTCGACCGTCAATTATCGTTCGATTAACCCGAGCGAGGAATTCGGCGCAAAGATGGTCGCTTCGGTCGGCGATTTCAGCTTTTTCCGTCTGTTTGGCATGGTTCAGACCGGCAATTTCACCCCATGGGGCACGCGGGCCTTCTTCTCGGCCAGCCGGGCAAGCAACGACGCCATCTATGGTGGCATCGGCGAGATCAACAAACAGCAATATAACGCCAAAATCTATCAGCCGATCGGCAGCAACGGTGACTTCATATCGCTCGCCGGTCATTATAATAAGAACCGCAACAATTTCTTCGGCTCGGTGCCGCTGCGTATCGATGATGGTCGCGTCGTAGGCAGCTCCAGCGCCAACCGCTTCCCGACCAGCAAGGACGAGCGCTTCTACGAAACCGCGCGTTGCACCATTCCGAACCCGGTCGCGGGCGTGGCAGATGTCGCGAGCGCCTGCGGTTCCGACTATGAATATCGCTACAATCCGTCCGACACGGGCAATATCCGTATCAACTCGCGCTTCACCTTGGCTGATGGCCTGATCCTGACGGTGGATCCGAGCTATCAATATACCAAGGCCAATGGCGGCGGCACGAGCATCGCTTCGGAAGGCCGCACTCCGGCCAGTTCGGGGCTGACAGGGCAGGTCGGCTTCATTCAGGGCTCTTCGAGCGCCACCCAATATTATTTCGGGCGCGATCTCAACGGCGACGGCGACATGCTGGACACCATCCGCCTTGTGACGCCGAGCCAGACCCAGACGCATCGCTATGGCCTGATCGCATCGCTGCGTTACGACATCAACGATCATCACACGATTCGCGTGGCCTACAGCTATGATCGCGGCCGTCATCGCCAGACCGGCGAAGCTGCCTATCTGCGCACCGATGGCTTCGGATCGGAATATTTTGCGATCGACGATCCGATCGCGGACGTGAACGGCAATCTGGTCGAGAAGCGCAATCGCCTCTCTTATGCAATCCTGCATCAGGTTTCGGGCGAATATCGCGGCGAATTCGATGCGCTGACCGTGAATCTTGGCCTGCGTGCACCTTTCTTCAAGCGCGACCTCAATAATTATTGCTTTACCGCGACGGCGGGCGGCAATCTGCGGTGCTTTGGCGACGATGCGGCGTCGGTGGCCTATGCGGCGGCCAATCCGACCATTCAGGGGCCGCAGCGGCGCGTCTTCAAATATGACAAGCTGCTGCCGAACGCGGGCGTCGTGTTCGATCTGAGCGGCGCTGCCAGCCTGTTCGCCAACTATTCGAAGGGTTTGCAGGTGCCGGGCACGGACAATCTGTACAACAGCTTCTTCTATGCTCCCGATACCGAAGGGGCCAATCCCAGCCCGGAAACCACCGACAATTTCGATCTGGGCGTCCGTTACCGCACCAGCAAATTGCAGGCGCAACTGTCGGGTTGGTACACCATCTACCATAACCGTCTGGCGCAGGCCTATGATCGTGATCTCAACGTCACCATCTACCGCAATCTGGGCCGGGTCGACAAATATGGCGTCGATGGCAGCGTGACCTATCAGCCGATTCCGGAACTGATGTTCTACGCCTTCGGCTCTTACCTCAAGTCCGAGATCAAGGACGAGGAATACGTCGAGTTCTACCGCTACCTCACCCACGACCAGGGCGAGCCACTGTCCTGGTCGCACAACCGCGTGGAAGGCAAGCGCGAGTACACCAGCCTCATCTACATCCCCG
>Ga0207657_10008796_pt1 | contig 10215 bp, 8 predicted proteins | sample KBSC33metaG_FD_184316 | JGI IMG/M metagenome (GOLD analysis project Ga0207657, IMG submission 184316) | Corn rhizosphere microbial communities from Kellogg Biological Station, Michigan, USA - KBS C3-3 metaG (SPAdes) (version 2) | ecosystem: Host-associated > Plants > Roots > Rhizosphere > Soil ... | reverse complement strand
CATGATGTCCACCACTTTATGCAGCTTAATCTTTGCCCTGCGCACCTGGGCCCCTCTCCCACTCTGCATTTCAAGAATCGGCTCCTCCATTGTGGTCGCTTTTATAAGCCTGTTGTCTTTTCCTTCTTTAATAAAAAAGAATTTTGAATTTAACGTGTTGGTCTCAATTTTAAAACGCTTCACATTATACTGCAGCTTTTCATTATCGAGGTAAACGGCGGTAATGATTTTCTCAGGGTCGTATTTTTCTATCAATTCAATATTGTCAGCTTCAAACCGTTGCGTAATTTCCTGGCCGGTTATTTCGTAATTGCCATCTTTGTAGATCACAAGAATTTTATCATCACCATCAAAATTGCCCAGCAGCCTTCCTTTTTCGTCGGCGTTCAATCTGCCAAACGTATCATCAAACCAAAGTTTGCGCTGATCGAGTGTGGATTTACCTTTCTCTGACAAACGGATAGACTTGACCGGGTATTTAGTTACCTGGTTGCCAATGCTGCCACGGCTACGGATTTCAAGGGTTTCAAAATAAAAATCCAATTCTTTATTATGCGCCTTACAACCCGGCGTAAGTAAAATCCGGACTACTTCTGCCTCTCCATTAGGGTTTACCGAAAAATAATGAACCTTACTTTTTTCATCGCCTTTTGTAAGATCATATTCCTTATCGCGTGTAACACCGGTTACGTTAAATCGCTTCGCATAGCTGATTCCTTTTTTACCATCTGCGTAAATCATATTGTAAGTGGTGCGATCATCATTTTTATCAAACACAGCTACATGAAGGATGTCTTTGCCAATAAAAACTTTATCAGCCACCTTCACCACTTTCATTTTACCCGATTTGGTAAAAACTATGATGTCGTCAAGATCGCTGCATTCTGCAATGAACTCATCTTTTTTGAGACTTGTGCCTACAAAGCCTTCAGAGCGGTTTACATAAATCTTTGTGTTAGCAATGGCTACGGCTTTTGCTTGGATGGTGTCAAAAAGTTTTATTTCAGTTTTACGCTCGCGGCCTTTACCGAATTTTTTTAATAATTCTTCATAATAAGAAATGGCAAACTCCGTCAGGAATTCCAGGTCATGCTTTACTTGTGCTATTTCATTCTCAAGCGATTTGATTTGTTCGTTAAGCGCGTCAATGTCCAGCCTATAGATTCTTCGTACAGGCTTCTCCGTTAGTTTCAGAATGTCTTCCCTGGTAATTTCTCTTTGTAATAAATTTTTGTAAGGAGCAAATGCTTTATCAATCGCGATAATTACTTTATCCCAGGTCTCATGTTTTTTCTCAAGCTCTTTATAGATTTTTTCTTCAAAAAATATTTTTTCCAGTGATGTGTAATGCCATTTTTCCTGCAGCTCGCGCAGCCTGATCTGCAATTCCTGTTTCAATAATTCACGGGTATGATCTGCCGAAAATCTCAGCAGCTCCGTTACACCGGGAAATTTTGGCTTCTGGCCTTCGATAACACAGGCATTGGGCGAAATAGAAATTTCACAATCCGTAAAAGCATACAGCGCGGCAATTGTAATATCCGGAGAAATGCCCGGGGCCAGGTCCACCGCTATCTCTACTTCGGCAGCAGTATTATCAGTAACTTTTTTGATTTTTATCTTGCCGTTTTCATTTGCCCTAACGATGCTTTCAATTAACTGTGTAGTAGTGGTTCCATATGGAACATCTTTAATGATCAAAGTTCTTTTGTCGAACTCTTCTATTCTTGCGCGAACGCGTACTTTGCCACCGCGAATGCCATCACTATAATTAGTAACATCAATCATTCCACCGGTCATAAAGTCGGGGAACAATTCAAACTTTTTTCCCTTGTAATATTTGATGGAAGCTTCTATAAGTTCCCAAAAATTATGAGGGAGGATTTTTGTCGCCAACCCTACGGCTATTCCATCAGCTCCCTGTGCCAGCAGCAAAGGAAATTTCATAGGAAGCGTTACCGGTTCATTTTTTCTACCGTCATAGCTCAACTGCCAATTGGTAGTTTTATGATTAAAAGCTACTTCGAGGGCAAATTTGCTGGGGCGCGCTTCAATATATCTTGGTGCAGCCGCATCATCGCCTGTGCGCACATCGCCCCAGTTTCCCTGTGTTTCTATCAATAAATCTTTTTGTCCGAGATTCACAATCGCATCGCCAATGCTCGCATCGCCATGCGGATGGTATTGCATGCTTTGTCCAATGATGTTGGCCACTTTATTAAAACGCCCATCATCCATTTCTTTCATTGCGTGAAGAATGCGGCGTTGCACAGGTTTCAAACCATCTTCCATCGCAGGTACGGCACGTTCTAAAATTACATAACTGGCATAATCCAAAAACCATGTTTTATATTGCCCGGAAATGCCCGCATCACTGTGTTTGTATTCTTGTTTATTTTTTTTTGACATCTTTTATTTTTGTTTCACTTCTATGCGTAAATATTTTATAACTCGTACAATTCCAAAGGTTGCCCATTGGGATCATAAAAAAAACAAAACCTTTTATTCGTCAATTCATCCATCCTTATTCCCTGCACATCCACTTTCTTCAATATTAATTCGTTTACTGCTTCTTCAATGTCATCTACAGCAAAAGCAAGATGTCTCAAGCCTTTTGCTTCAGGAAATGACTGACGCTCTTTAAATTCAGGAAATGAAAACAATTCAACCTGGTAACAGCCGTTAACAGCAAGATCCAATTTATAGGAGTTTCTTTCTTCCCTGTAAGTTTCACCCAAAACGGTGAAGCCTAAAACTTCGGTATAAAACTTTTTGCTTTTTTCATAATCATCCGTCAAAATAGCAACGTGATGAATCGCTTTTATTTTCATTTAATTACAAAATTATTTAACCTTGTTCTTCACCTCAAAATCTTTCATATTTTTCAACTCTCCCTGACTGTCTATTTTATCGGCCGTTATTAATTCCTTTAATCGCCAAAGCAGGTAGGCATCACCGGTAGCTTGTTTGGCTTTGGATAAAACCTGGTGAATCACTTTATTGGCTTTCTGCCAGTCAGGAGTTATAAATTCCAATAAATATTGATCATAGAAATCTTCGCCGTGCTGAGACAATTTTTTTGCGCCTTCAAGAATGCGTACTATCTTATTCTCATTGCAAATTTTTGTCCATTCATCCGGATCTATCTCAAATTCCGAAGCCGTAATAAGTCTGGCAAGCTTTTTCGCTTTTAAAAATTCTCTTGGTGGAATTTCAAATAAGTTTTCAGGATAAAAAATGTTTCCTTTAGTATTGATAAAGGGAAGATTGTTCAACATGAGAACATATATCCTTCCTGCAAATTCCTTTAATTGCGGCATCAGCCAATAATATCCGCTTACATCATGTTTATTCGGCGCTACCCATATCCAAACTGTTTCTTCCTGATCGTTTATCAATCTCTCTTTTATTTCTTCCGCGGCTTTTTTGTCATTAACTTCACCCGTGTCAACGTGTCCATCATAATCGCCGCCTGACAACACATTCCGCCACCATTGTTTCCTTTCTTCTATTCCTTCATCTGAATAAATATCTTTGAGCGGGCCTACTGCAAAATCATCTTTTATCTCAATGATTTCGCCACGAAGCGATTCGTCCAGGTCAAAACTCTTAGAAATTATTTTTACATCTTCCTGTTGAAAAACTATATGCATTTTTTGTAATTATCATCCGAAAACTATCGGGCTAAGATTTATAAATTATGAATTGGAACTTCTTAATAATTCAATGTTTTCCGCTTTGCAGGGAACAATAAAATCAGCATCATGTGATGCCAATTTGGTTCCATGAAGTTTGCATGTAGCCAGAATAATGGCATCATTTGGGAGAAGGTTATACGTTGACATAAGTTTGGGTACTTCAAAAATAAAATCAGGGTTGCCTGAAAGGAAATGGAATTCTTCTAAAATTTTTACTTGTTCATTCTCAGCCTGAAGTGTAATTGCGATTTGCTTTTTTTGCTGTATTGTCCGGGGTGATACGCCAGCATTATAGCCGAGTATATAATATAGATATTCGCTTATTACAATTTCATTTATAAAAAATTGATTAGTGTTATCTGAAAATAAAGTTTGATAAAAATCTACTTTATTGCCCTTAAACGTTTCTATTAAAACAGAGCTGTCAATAAAAATTTTACTGTTCATAAACATCATACTTTGTCATTGGAAAATCAGGATGTTTAGCCGAGCCTACAAGACGCATAAACTTCTCTGCTCTTTCATTATTTTTTATTTTTTTCTCAACTTCTCTTTTACTTTCCTTTTCCTTAGAAGATACAATCATTATTTCCAATTCTTTTTCATCATATTCTTCCGGCACAGCAACGGTAAGTTTTCCATTATGCGATGTTCCTATTAATTTTACTGCTTCCATAAAATTTTTTTACAAATTTAATTTATTTTCTTTTCCTCATTTTCACATCATTTAATTAGCTCACCACCCGGTTATCACATTAGCCAAATAACAATTTTGCCAATTAACCCTCCACCAAATCCATCTCTACTTTTAAATTATCAATAATAAAATCCTGGCGCGACGGCGTATTTTTTCCCATATAATATTCCAACAATTGCTGAATGTGCATCTCCGGCAAAAGCATGACAGGTTGCAACTTTATGTCATCACCAATAAATTTACCAAACTCTTCGGGTGAAATTTCTCCCAACCCTTTAAACCTTGTAATTTCCGGCTTGCCACCTAATTTATCTATCGCTTTTTGTTTCTCATTCTCGTCATAACAATAAATTGTCTCCTGTTTTTCTTTACCTTTTCCGGGCATCGTGCGCACTCTGAATAAAGGAGTTTCCAAAATATAAACATGGCCGTTCTTTACCAGGTCAGGAAAAAACTGGAGAAAAAATGTCATCAGCAAAAGGCGGATGTGCATGCCATCTACATCGGCATCAGTTGCAATTACAATATTATTATACCGGAGATCTTCATAACCTGTTTCAATGTTTAAAGCGTGCTGCAAAAGATTGAATTCCTCGTTTTCATACACTACTTTTTTTGTAAGTCCAAAACAGTTTAGCGGCTTTCCTCGTAAGCTAAAAACGGCCTGTGTTTCGACATTTCGCGATTTGGTGATAGATCCGCTGGCGCTGTCGCCTTCTGTAATAAAGAGGGTAGTTTCAAGCCGCTTTGCATTAATCTCATCTTTGTTTTTCCCTTCTGCAGTATCATCAAAATGAAATCTGCAATCGCGTAACTTTTTATTATGCAGGTTGGCTTTTTTAGCTCTTTCATTTGCCAGTTTTTTAATACCGGCCATATCTTTTCTTTCACGCTCGTTTTGCTCGATGCGTCTTTTAATTGCATCTGCAGTATCGGAATTTTTGTGGAGAAAATTATTTAATTCCTTTCCTAAAAAATCAGCAATAAAAGTTTTAACCGCCGGGCCTTTTTCAAACATAAGGCTTGAACCAAGTTTTGTTTTTGTCTGGCTTTCGAACACCGGTTCCTGTACCCTGATACTAATTGCAGCGCAAACACTTCCCCGGATATCCGAGGCATCATAATCTTTTTTATAAAAATCCCTGATGGTTTTTACATAACCCTCCCTGAAACCTGACAGGTGTGTACCTCCTTGTGTGGTAAACTGTCCGTTTACAAAACTGTAATACTCTTCTCCGTATTGATTATTATGTGTAATAGCTACTTCTATATCATCACCTTTAAGATGAATGATTGGGTAGCGAATTTCATCTTCATTGGTTTTGCGTTGAAGAAGATCCAGCAAACCATTTTTGCTGGTGTACCTTTTGCTATTAAAGTTGATTACCATTCCTGCATTCAGGAAACAATAATTCCAGAATTGATTGTCGAGAAACTCATGCTGGTACTGGAAATTTTTAAAGATTTTTTCATCAGGTATAAAATTTACTTCCGTTCCGTTTTCTTCCGTTGTTTTTTCTTCCTTCGCGTCTTTAATTAATTTACCACGTTCAAATTCGGCTGTTTTTTGTTTGCCCTCCCGGAAGGAAATTACTTTGAAATATTCACTCAAAGCATTTACAGCTTTGGTTCCTACGCCATTGAGGCCTACGCTTTTTTGAAAAGCGCGACTGTCATATTTTGCGCCTGTATTTATTTTACTCACCACGTCCACCACTTTACCAAGTGGTATGCCTCTTCCATAATCACGCACAGTCACGTTTTTGTCCTTTATCGTAACATCAATGTGTTTTCCAAAGCCCATAGTATGCTCATCCACGCAATTATCTATCACTTCCTTTAGCAACACATAAATTCCATCATCGGCGCTTTTACCATCACCAATTTTACCAATATACATGCCCGGACGCAAACGAATATGTTCTTTCCAGTCCAGGCTTTTTATAGATTCTTCGTTGTATTCAAATATATTTTGATCCGCCATTAATTTTTTCCCTTTTTTCTGCGCAAAAGAAAGAAATTTTCTACACTTTTCTTGCGCATGATTTTAATATTCAGTTTTAAATTTCTATAGTTCAATATTCTATGTCAATTCGGTCAAATATACGCTAACTGAAAAGTAAATAATTGTGAATCTTTGTCAGGCGAAGAAAAAATTGTAACATTTTTTATGTAATCGCAAGGCATGCCTTGTGACTACATTCACAGAATTTTTATTTTGGAATACTACCGAAAAAAAACCAGCATTATCAAATAATTGGCAAAACCTTTTTGGAAAGATAAACGTACTTTTAAGAAAAATTATTTATGAAAAGGTTTTTTTATACAATGGCCATGACACTTCCGGTTTTTCTTTTATGGTTCTGTACTTCATCTACCACTGCCATAAATAAAAACAAAATGGAAAAAAAAGATTCCATAATAAAAATAAATCCTGAAAATAAAAATATTGCCGTTCTGGAATTATTTACTTCCCAGGGCTGTTCCAGTTGTCCACCTGCGGATAAACTTTTGGGAACTTATGCTGCAAAAAAAAATGTAATCCCTCTTTCTTTTCATGTTGATTACTGGGACAGGCTTGGCTGGAAAGATCCTTTTAGTTCAAAAGAGTACAGCGCGAGACAATACATGTATGCATCAGCGTTAAAATCCGAAGTATATACACCACAACTTATCATAAATGGCCAGCAAGAAATGATCGGCAGCGATGTCAATAAAATTGACGCTGCGCTGCAAAAGGTTTCTTCGGAAACCCCTGATGCAATGGTGTCTGTAAAAAAAGCTGAGGTGAACAACGGAAAAGTAAATATCAGTTTTTATCTTTCCGGCGATATTAATAATTCTCTTTTAAATATTGCCGTACTGGAAAATAAAACCACTACGCCCGTAAAGGCAGGAGAAAATGGAGGCGTAATGCTTACCGATTATAACGTAGTACGTGATTTCGCCACAATCAAGAAATTTAATGAAGGTGAAAATAATCTTTCAATAGACATTCCCGTTTCTTTAGCTCCGGGAAACAGGACGCTGGCTTTATATCTTCAACAAAAGGATAGTTATAAAATTTCAGCAGCGGATAAGCTTGAGTTTTGAACTTACAGTAAAATAACAAATTTTCATCATTTCTATTTCTCTGAAAAAATATGAAGCATTTTCATAATGCAGTAGTCACAAGGCATGCCTTGTGACTACATTCATGCCTTGTGACTACATTCATGCCTTGTGACTACTGCTGAACCTTAAGGATATTATCAACCTCTTTTTCTATAAATCCTCGTTTTTAGATTTCCTAAAACCGGTAATACATCAGGCGTGAGGTCAAAATAAATAATCGAGCCACCATACAATGCAATAAACACAATGCTCCTTAGTGGCATTGCCCAGAATCCATGAAGGGACTGAAATACATAGTAAGGAATAATATAGCTCAAAACAGCGAAGAGAATCGCATAGATCGTTTTCATGCTAAATGGATGCATGTTGAATTTTCTTTGTAAAAAAATGATACGGATAGCATTATAAATCGAATAGGAAATGAGGGTTGAATATCCTGCACCAATGATTCCATAATGCTTCACCAACAAATAATTTAACGGAACCGCCAGGGTTAACAGCACCATTCCGCTTATAAATTCAAAACGCCAGAATGTAGAAGTGCCGATGATCTGTGAATTAACACCTGTACCCAAATCTACAACCCGCGCCAATCCTAAAAAGAAAAATATCCATTGCGATTGAAGATAGGCAGGCTTCAGTTTAAAAGTATGTACTGCATCGTCATAATTGAGCCACACCAATAAAAAAATTCCCAAAGAAGCAATCAAAAGGTTAATGCCTGACCGCTGGTACATTAAATTGATCTTTTCATAATCTTTATCCTTCCACGCTTTGGACAAAACGGGAATAGATGCAGCCACAGCGCCTCTTTGCGGAGCCTGCACCAGTCCCGATACTACAAACCCAAGACTAAAAACACCTACTGCATCAGTTCCCCAGAGCGACATAATAATTATGATATCAATAAATGCCGCAATCGTATAAATGGTACTTCCCACATAGATCAAAGAAGCCATTGAAATCATTTTTTTATAAAACTTTTTAGTAACGCGGCTAATGGTAAACGTTATATAGAATTCTTTTTTCCAGATTAGATAGACTAAAAGTACAAGGGCCACTATTCCGTAACTAAACGCATACATTTTAATAAATGTGTCAAAACTTTTAATCCATTGGAAGCTCAACAGAAAAATAAGTACCAGTGTAATGATTCTAAAAAAAAGTTCGCGCAAAAAAGTGGTAAAGATTGATTTGCGGATATTCCATGCGAATACCTCTAACATGGAGAAAATAAGCAGGGAAAAACCAAAAGGAAAAACCCAGAAATAATATTTAATGAATTCAGGAGAATTACCGCCGAATTTTTTTATAACAAGATCTTTAAATACAATACCTGCAAGTATCACACAGCAAAAACCGAGTATGCTTATCACCAGTGTCAATGTTATCAAATCATTTTTCTTTTTGGAAAGATTGTCATTATAATAAGGATAGAATTTATAACCCACCGCCAACGTTCCGAGATTGGCAAAGGCAAACATAATGTTGCCTACTGCCATAAAGATATTAGTCAATCCATATTCTGACGGCGTAAATACGGAGCCTTGTCGCGTAAAGAGATAGGTACTGAAAAAGCCGATGAGAAATCCCCCGTAAACAAAAATTGTAGAAACGATACTTTGCTTCCTTACCTGAGACATATTAATATTTGAGCGGCTAAATTAGGGTAAAAAATTTGTTGGAAGGATTTGGTGATTTTTAAATATCTGACACAACTTTCACGCTCCCAAAAAAATGATGAGGTTTCACTGCATTCTTTTATATTTGAAATACTGAGCGCTTCAAAACAAAGCAGCGATGCTGAACTAAATCAAAATGATAAATTCCTTAAGACGTTTCAAGTTTTTGTATTCCGTCTATAATTTTTTTCACAGGAAAGAACTGGTTCACAATGAAGCTGCTTTTAAACAACTTGGACTAAAGAAAAAATATTATTCCCCGCTTTCCGGTAAGGATTTTAAACAATTACCCAACGCTGAAACCGGTTCAATGAGCATTGACAAACACAAGCTTTTATCAACCAATCTTTTTAAAAGCCTGGACGAAATGAATCAACAAAGTGTTTTGTCTTTTGAAGAGAATGGATATGCCATTATAAAAAATTATTTATCAGTTCAGCAGGTAGATGCAATCAATGATGAAATAGCTTCTCTTTTGAATGAAAAAAAAATAAAGTTTACGAATGGAAATAAGATCATGTTTGCGATTCATTCGTCTATGCTTCTCCGTAATACCGGCAACAATGCGGCACTAAAAGGACCTCTTTCTGCCTGAAAATGAAATTACATTTTTTGTTTGTTTACTGTTGATGACATTTTTTATATCTTTTGCTTTCGTCAAAAACATTTATCAAAATTTTCAATATTTCAAAAGGCAATCATCACAATCAATTCATATTTTTTTTAGAAACGTTTCAAAAAATTATTTAAACAAAAGTCATTTGATAGCAGTGGGCGGCGGCGACACCGCCTACTGCGGGTTGCCACGGTTGGTGTCTCACCAACCGACAATAATTTGAAAGGCCCTTTACAGGCGTTAGGAACATCTAAAATCTTTTTGTAAATTCGCGTACCTACAATAGATTATATCTATTTTTTACAAGGATCAATTTTTCAACCTTCCAATAGCAATAGCATTAAGGAATAATTAATTTTCATGAGGTATTTTATTTTAATTTTTGTCTTCACTTTTTTTTCCAATTAT
>Ga0207657_10008793_pt1 | contig 10216 bp, 10 predicted proteins | sample KBSC33metaG_FD_184316 | JGI IMG/M metagenome (GOLD analysis project Ga0207657, IMG submission 184316) | Corn rhizosphere microbial communities from Kellogg Biological Station, Michigan, USA - KBS C3-3 metaG (SPAdes) (version 2) | ecosystem: Host-associated > Plants > Roots > Rhizosphere > Soil ... | reverse complement strand
CGGTCCATTTAGCGCGTCCGCCGCTCTTGCGCGTGGTGCCGACATATTTGTCAGTACCCATTGCTTCCAATCGGGCCGCCATTCGCATTGCATAACAGTTGGTGCAGCCAGCTGTCAGGACGGTACATCCCGCTACCGGGTTCCAAGTTGCATCGGTCCACTCAATGGTTGTCTCTGTCACAGCATTACCCTCGGTCGCATTCGTACCGTAAAAATGATCCGCAAGAGATAATTTGTCATTGACGATGGAACAAAACAAGAACATTAATCGAAAACTAAAAGCCCGGGCTCAATCGCCCGGGCCTCTCAGCGTCTCAGTTCAGTTCAGCCTCGCCTAGTGTCCCGCCAGCACCGCGAGCAGCAGCAGCGCCACGATGTTGGTGATCTTGATCATCGGGTTCACTGCCGGGCCTGCCGTGTCCTTGTAGGGGTCGCCGACGGTGTCGCCGGTGACGGAGGCCTTGTGGGCGTCCGAGCCCTTCTGGTGGGTGACGCCGCGGCTGTCGGTAAAACCGTCCTCGAAGCTCTTCTTGGCGTTGTCCCAGGCGCCGCCGCCGGCGGTCATCGAGACGGCGACGAACAGGCCGGTGACGATGACGCCCATCAGCATGGCGCCGAGCGAGGCAAAGCCCTCCGCCTTGCCGGCGATCCAGAAGATCACCACGAAGACGACGATCGGCGACAGCACCGGCAGCAGCGAGGGGACGATCATTTCCTTGATCGCCGCCTTGGTCAGCATGTCGACCGCCCGGCCGTAATCGGGCTTGTCGGTGCCGGCCATGATGCCCGGCTTCTCCTTGAACTGCCGCCGGACCTCGACCACCACGGACTGCGCCGCGCGGCCGACGGCCGTCATGGCGAGGCCGCCGAAGAGGAAGGGCAGCAGGCCGCCGAACAGCAGGCCGACCACGACATAGGGGTTGGCGAGCGAGAAGTTGACCGCCCCCATGCCGTAGAAGAACGTCCCCTCCGCCGCCTTGTCGGCGAAGTAGGTGAGGTCCTGGGTGTAGGCGGCGAACAGCACCAGGGCGCCGAGGCCGGCCGAGCCGATGGCGTAGCCCTTGGTGACCGCCTTGGTGGTGTTACCCACCGCGTCGAGCGCGTCGGTGTTGTGGCGCACTTCGTCGGGCAGGCCCGCCATTTCGGCGATGCCGCCGGCATTGTCGGTGACCGGGCCGAAGGCATCGAGCGCCACGACCATGCCGGCCAGCGCCAGCATGGTGGCCACGGCCACGGCGATGCCGAACAGGCCGGCGAGGATGTTGGCGACGATGATGCCGGCAATGATCACCAGCGCCGGCAGGGCGGTGGATTCCAGCGACACGGCGAGGCCCTGGATGACGTTGGTGCCGTGGCCGGTGACCGAAGCTTCGGCGATCGAGTTCACCGGGCGCCGGCCGGTGCCGGTGTAGTATTCGGTGATAACGATGATCAGGCCGGTGATGACCAGCCCGGTGACGCCGCACCAGAACAGGCTCCAGGGCGTGAACGCCTTGGCGGCGGTGCCGAGCTCGACGTCGAGGCCGCCGAACACCAGGTTGAGCACCGGCAGCAGCGCGATCAGCGACAGGACGCCGGTGGCGATGATGCCCTTGTAGAGGGCGCCCATGATGTTGGTGCCCGAACCGAGGCGGACGAAATAGGTGCCGATGATGGAGGTAACGACGCAGGCGCCGCCGATGGCGAGCGGCAGCATCATGCCGGCGAGCTTGTAGGCGTCGGGCAAGACGATCGCCGCCAGCACCATGGTGGCGACGATGGTCACCACATAGGTTTCGAACAAATCGGCCGCCATGCCGGCGCAGTCGCCGACATTGTCGCCGACATTGTCGGCGATGGTCGCGGGGTTGCGCGGGTCATCCTCGGGGATGCCGGCTTCGACCTTGCCGACCATGTCGCCGCCGACGTCCGCACCCTTGGTGAAGATGCCGCCGCCGAGACGGGCGAAGATCGAGATCAGCGAGGCGCCGAAGGAGAGCGCCACCAGGGCGTTGATCACCGTGCGGTCGGTCGGCGCAAAGCCGAGCGCGCCGGTGAGGATCCAGAAGTAGATGGTGATGCCGAGCAGGCCGAGGCCGGCGACCAGCAGGCCGGTGACGGCGCCCGACTTGAAGGCGAGGTCGAGGCCGCCGGCCAGCGACTTGGTCGCCGCCTGGGCGACGCGGACGTTGGCGCGAACGGACACGTTCATGCCGATGAAGCCGGCGGCGCCAGAGAGCACCGCCCCGACCAGGAAGCCCACCGCGGCATAAGGGCCGAGGAAGATGAAGGCGAGGATCAGGATCACCACCCCGACGATGCCGATGGTGGTGTATTGCCGCTTGAGATAGGCGGTGGCGCCTTCACGTACGGCAGCGGAAATTTCCTGCATGCGGGCCGTGCCGGCGTCCGCTGCAAGCAGACCGCGTGTGGTCACGATGCCGTAAATGATCGACAGCGCGCCACAGATCACGATCAGCCATAGTAGCAATGTCATGAACCTGTTCCCTCGTCCTGGTATGGCCTGAGGGCTGACCCGGTTCAGCGGCGCGCCAGTTGCGCGCGCGAAACCTTCCCCGCCCCCAAGGATGATGCTCGCTTATGCCGAAAAGGGGGCGGTTCGGCAATCGCTTTTGCAGTGAAAAGCCGCTTCCGGCAGGCGTTTTGCCGCAATCGGTGGCTTAGACGGCACCGCCGACCACCCGGGCCAGCGTCGTGACGTAGCGTTCGCCCGTCGCGTGGAGCCAATCGTAGCGGTCCGGCCAGCTCGCGGGCGCGCCGAGATCGAGGGAACGCGCCGTGACGAAGGGGAAATCCGGGTTGCCGAGCGGGGCCTCGAGCGCCAGGGCCAGCGAGAATTCGGGCAGGCGGGCCGCCGTCTCACGGTTCGGCATGCCGCGCACGCCGCGCACGAAGACCCCGAGGCTGCGGTCGGTGACGCAATAGGAGAGCACCAGCTCGGTGGCGGGGACGTTGCGCCAGCGGGCATAGGTATTGCCCCAATAGAGCGGCAGGGCCGGGAAGCGCGCCGCAAAGCCATCCCAGAAGCGCCGGCGGTCCTTATCGGTGTAGCGCGGCATGGCGCGTGCGCCCGAAGCCGGCCCCGGGGCTAGAAGACGTTGGGATAGAGGTAGCGGGCGATGACCTGCTGGATGAAATAGATCGCCACAAAGACGACGAGCGGCGACAGGTCGAGGCCGGAAAAGTTCGGCAGCATGCGCCGGATGGGGCGCAGCACCGGGTCGGTCAACTGGTTGAGGATGCGCCAGACCTGGCTGACGAACTGGTTGCGGGTGTTCACCACGTTGAAGGCGATCAGCCAGCTCATGATGATCATGGCGAGCATGACGTACGAATAGAGCTGCAGCAACAGCATGATGACATCGAGCAGCGCGCGCATGAACGTCTCCGGTGGGTTGGCCGCGTTATCTAAGCGTTCGGGGAAGCGGCGGCAAGGCGGGGCGGCTACCGGACGGGCGTTTTGCCGCGCTATTCCCGTCTGGCCCGGTGACGCGGCGGCGGCAATGGCTTAGGACAGCCGGAAATCGACAGCGGAGCGTCCAAGATGATCTACGAATTGCGCGTCTATTCCTGCCTGCCCGGGCGCCTGCCGGCGCTGCTCAAGCGGTTCGACGAAAAGACCCTGGCGCTGTGGGAAAAGCACGGGGTCAGGCAGGCCGGATTCTGGACGACGCTGGTCGGGCCGCACAATAACGACCTCACCTACATGCTGGCCTGGGAATCGCTTGCCGAGCGGGAGGCGCGCTGGACGGCCTTTCTCGCCGACCCGGCCTGGATCGCGGCGCGCGACGCCAGCGAGCAGGACGGGCCGATCGTCGCCAATGTCGCGAGCTCGCTGCTGACGCCGACGGGCTTTTCGAGCGTGAAGTAGCGGCGGGGGACCTGCCGAGGGCGCTGTGTGTGCGGCTCGACCCCCATCCTCCCTGCCGGCACCGCAGTCGCCTCAGTTGAGCGTCGCCTCGAGATGCCGGAGCTTGTCGGGGTTGCGCACCACGTAGATCGCTACGATGCGGCCGTCGCGGATGTCGAGGGCGGTGCTCTGGATCATGCCGTCGGCCTCGAGCGTGACGAAGCCGGGGAGGCCATTGATCAGGTCGTAGCGGAGAAGGCGCGAGGGGTGCTGGGCAAACACCTCGCGCGCCAGCGTCCCGACGAGCTTCAGCACCATGGCGATGCCGACATAGGGCACCGGCCCGGCCGCGCGCTTGCCGCCGCCGTCGCCGGTGAAGGTCACGTCGTCGGCCAGCATCGCCTGGAGCGTGCCGAGATCGCCGCTGCGCGAGGCGGCGTAGAAGGCGGCGGCGAGTTCGAGGCCGCGCTCGCGGTCGACGACAAAGCGCGGCCGCGCCTCGTGCACATGCTGGCGGGCGCGGGCGGCGAGCTGGCGGGTCGCCGGGGCATCGCGCCCGATGGCGGCGGCGACGTCGTCGAACGGCATGCCGAAGACGTCGTGCAGCAGGAAGGCGGCGCGCTCGAGCGGACTGAGCCGTTCGAGCGCCAGCAGCAGGGGCAGCGTCACCGTGTCGTCGAGATCGACCTCCGCCTCGATCACCGGCTCGGGCAGCCACGGACCGATATAGGTTTCACGGCGGCGGCGGGCCGATTTCAGCACATCGAGCGAGAGGCGGGTCACGACGCGCACGAGGTAGCCCTCGGGCGCCGCGACCGCCGACCGATCTGCGGCGAGCCAGCGCAGAAACGCGTCCTGCACCACGTCCTCGGCATCGGCGACGGAGCCGAGCATGCGGTAGGCGACGCGCCGGAGTTTTGGCCGCAATGGCTCGAAGCTTGCCGCCGCGTCGCCCTGGCGGTCCATCAGGCGGCCGCCCGCCGGTCTTCCGCCGCTGCCGGAGGCACGACGGCGAAGCCGATGTTGAGCCGATTGAAGCCGTTGATCACCCCGATCGCCAGGTTGAGCTGCACCTGCTCCTCCGGCGTGAACTCGGCGGCGACGAGTTCATAGGCCTCGTCCATGTCGCGCCGGTCCATCTTGGTCAGGGCTTCGGTCCAGGCGATCGCCGCCCGCTCGCGCGGTGAATAGAGCGGGGATTCGCGCCAGGCGTCGAGCTGGTAGAGACGGGCTTCGGTTTCGCCGGCGGCCCGCGCCTCGCGCGTGTGCCAGACCAGACACCCGGCGCAGCCGTTGATCTGGGAGGCGCGGGTCTCCACCAGATAGATCAGGGGCTTTTCGAGGCCCAGCGAGGCCACGGCATTGCCGTAGTCGACCAGCAACTGCACGGGATTGCCGCTGACGCCATAAGGGTTGGTGCGATTGCTCATCATCATCTCCATTGTCTTGAACGTTGACAAGAAGAAGACGAGGGGGAAAGGCGCGATGTGACATGGGCGATCGTTGGATTTTCGTGACATCTTCACACGCGACGGAAAAGGCCTTGCCGAGGCGGAGTTCGAACCGATATGCGCGCTGAACCCGAAACCCTCGACCACCACGGCCGACATGGACCGATATTGGAGGTTTTTGTCGCTTTCTTGCGCCTGGGCCTGACTTCGTTCGGCGGCCCGGTCGCGCATCTCGGCTATTTCCGCAATGAATTGGTGCTGCGCCGCAAGTGGATCGACGAAGCCGGCTATGCCGATCTCGTGGCGCTCTGCCAGTTCCTTCCCGGTCCGGCGTCAAGTCAGGTCGGGTTCTCCCTTGGGGTGCTCAGGGGTGGCGGCCTGCTCGGGGGAATCGTCGCATGGTGCGGCTTCACCCTGCCTTCGGCGGCGCTCCTGCTGACCTTTGCCATCGGCGCCGCGTCCTTCGACCTGGCATGGGAGAAAGGCATCCTGCACGGACTGAAGCTGGTGGCCGTCGCGGTCGTTGCACAGGCGGTCTGGGGGATGGCGCGCACCCTCGCGCCGGACCGACCCCGGGCCGGCATCGCGCTTGCGGCTGTCCTGTTGGTGACATTTGCCGGGGGGTCGGTGGGGCAGGTGGCCGCGATCGTCATCGGGGCCGCGCTCGGATTTGCCCTGTGTCGGCAGGAGGGACCGTTGCCTGAAGGACACCTGCCCTTCCCCATACGTCCCTTCGCAGGCATCGCCTCCCTTATCCTGTTCGGACTGCTGGGGGTGCTGCCACCTCTGCTCGATCTGGTGGCGGGCAACCAGGGCCTGAGACTGTTCGATTCGTTCTATCAGTCTGGTGCCCTGGTCTTCGGCGGCGGCCATGTCGTTTTGCCCTTGCTGCAGGCGCAAATCGTGGGACGGGGCTGGACCGACAGTCAAACCTTCCTCGCCGGCTATGGTCTGGCGCAGGCGGTACCTGGCCCCCTGTTCACCTTCGCCGCCTATCTCGGTGCCGTCGTTCGGCCCTGGCCCAATGGCACGCTCGGGGCTGCAATCGCGCTTGCCGGCATTTTCTTGCCCGGTCTGCTGCTCGTTTACGGCATGCTGCCGTTCTGGGACCGGCTTCGGCTCAACCCCATCGCGCAGGCAACCATGCGCGGTGCAAATGCGGCGGTCGTGGGCGTACTGGCTGCCGCCCTTTACAATCCCGTCTGGACGACCGGCATTTTCGGCCCTGCTGACTTTGCCCTGGCGCTCGCCGGGTTCCTGCTGCTCACCGTCTGGAAACTGCCACCCTGGCTGATCGTTCTCACTCTGGCGCTGGCCGGCCTTACGCAAAGCCTGGCATGATCGGGCGGCCTGCTCCGCCGCCTCAGGCGCTCTGCTTGGCGCGGAAGGCGCGCTTGCGTTCGTTGGGGTCGAGCCAGATCTTCCGCAGGCGGATGCTCTTGGGCGTGACCTCGACATATTCGTCGTCGGCGATGTAGCCCAGCGACTGCTCGAGGGTGAGCTTCTTGGGCGTCGTCAGCTTGACCGCTTCGTCCTTGGAGTGGGTGCGGATGTTGGTGAGCTGCTTGCCCTTGACGGGATTGACCTCAAGATCATTGTCGCGGGTGTGCTCGCCGATGATCATGCCCTCGTAGACCTCGACGCCGGCGTCGATCATCATCGGGCCGCGGTCCTCGAGATTCCACAGCGCGAAGGCGACCGAGGCGCCGTTCGAGTTGGAGATCAAGACGCCAGTGCGGCGGCCGGGGAGGGCGCCCTTATAGGGCTGGTATTCGTGGAACAGGCGGTTGAAGATCGCCGTGCCGCGGGTGTCCGACAGCAGTTCCGGCTGGTAGCCGATGAGCGAGCGGGTGGGCACGTAGAAGCGCAGGCGCGTGCGACCGGTGCCCGAGGGGCGCATGTCGACGAGGTCGCCCTTCCGCTCGGTGAGCTTTTGCACCACGATGCCGGAGTGCTCGTCATCGACGTCGATGATGACTTCTTCGATCGGCTCGAGCTTTTCCCCGTTTTCCTCGCGCAGCAGCACGCGCGGACGGCCGATGGTCAGCTCGAAGCCTTCGCGGCGCATGTTCTCGATCAGGACGGCGAGCTGCAGTTCGCCGCGGCCGGCAACCTCAAAACTGTCGCTGTCCGTCCCCGGCGTGACGCGGATGGCGACATTGCCTTCGGCCTCGCGCAGCAGGCGCTCGCGGATCACCCGCGATTGCACCTTGTCGCCTTCGCGACCGGCGAGCGGGCCGTCATTGATGCGGAAGGTGACGGAGAGGGTGGGGGGGTCGATCGGCCGGGAGGGCAGCGGTTCGCTGTTCTGCGGAATGGTCAGGGTATCGGCGACGGTCGTGGTCTCGAGTCCGGCAATGGCGACGATGTCGCCGGCCTCGGCCTGTTCGACCGGGGTGCGCTCGAGGCCGCGGAAGGCCAGCACTTTCGAGACACGCCCCTTTTCCACTTCCTTGCCGTCGCGGCCGAGCGAATGGATGGCGTCGCCCGCCTTGACCGTACCCGAATGGATGCGACCGGTAAGAATGCGGCCGAGGAACGGGTTGCGCTCGATGGTGGTGACCAGCATGCGGAACGGGCCCTGTTCCACCGTGGGCTCGCGGACATAGGAAACCACCTTGTCGAGCAGCGGGCCGAGATTGTCCTTCGGGCCCGCCGGGTTCTCGCTCATCCAGCCCTGCTTGGCGGAGCCGTAGAGCACCGGGAAATCGAGCTGTTCCGGGGTGGCTTCGAGGGCGATGAAGAGGTCGAAGATCTCTTCCAGCACTTCGAGGTGCCGCTCATCGGGGCGGTCAATCTTGTTGATTGCGACAATTGGTCGCAGGCCGCGCGCCAGCGCTTTCGACAGCACGAACTTGGTCTGCGGCATCGGGCCTTCGGCGGCGTCCACCAGGATCACCACGCCATCGACCATCGACAGGATGCGCTCAACCTCGCCGCCGAAGTCGGCGTGGCCGGGCGTGTCCACGATGTTGATGCGGGTGCCCTTCCAGACGAGCGAGGTCACTTTCGCCAGAATCGTAATGCCGCGCTCGCGTTCCAGGTCGTTTGAATCCATGGCGCGTTCTTCCACCCGCTGGTTGTCGCGGAAGGATCCGGACTGCCTGAGCAGCACGTCGATGAGCGTGGTCTTGCCATGGTCGACATGGGCAATGATCGCGATGTTGCGCAACGCCATAGGGAAGGCCGATCTGAAAGGGGGAGTATGTTTTGGCTGGACATAGTGGAGAGGGGCCGAAAACTCAAGGTAGTTTCGCTGCAGGGGTGGGATGCGAGCGCCGACCGCCGGTCGACCGAGGCGGCCTAGCGTTCCTGGTCAAGGTGATAGGGGCGCACCAAAATCTCTGCCGGGAGGTGCCAATGGGTCGCCAGCTTGTGGACCATCGGCAGCGTCAAACGACGTTTGCGGTTCAGCACCTCCGACACCCGGGACTGCGAGCCGAGAAGGGCGACGAGTTCTGCCCGCGTGCGGTTGTGCTGCTCGATGAACAGGTTGATCGCGTCGATCGGGTCGGGGGCCTCGATTTTCCAGGGCCTGTTCTCATAGGCCTCGATGAGGGTAGTCAGCACCATGAAGCGGTCTGACGCAGGCGAGCCCAGTTCCGGTTCACTTTCGAAATAGGGCGTGACCTCGGCCAGGGCCCAATCATAGTCTGCTTCAGTCTGGATCGCTCGAATGTCCATGGCCATTTCCTATACCGTCTCGGCGTTGATCCTGTCGTACTCGGCATGAGTACCGATAAACTTGATCAGCACGCTTTTGTGTTTGTATGCGACATGCACGATGAAGCGGTATTTGTTGCCACCAATGTCGAAGACAACACGATTGTCGCCAACGAAATCGGCGGTCCCAAAGGGAAGTCAAGGTATTTTTCCCAAAACGGGAAGTCGAGTTCCCCGTTCCGGGGCCACCAACGCCTGCCGAAGCTGATCCCATTGGGGCGGCTTTGGTTTATGGTCCAGGCGGCAAGCAAAGAGGACTTCATGGCAGAGGCATTTTCGAGCGGCGGCATCGCGGTCATCACCGGAGGGGCGAGCGGCATCGGGCGGGCGGCGGTGCGCCGGGCGGCGGCGGCCGGGATGCGGGTCGCCATCATTGACGTCAATCCGCAAAAGCTCGCCGTGCTGCGGGCCGAGATCGGCCAGGCGATCGGCGCCGACAACGTATTGGCCGAGATCGTCGACGTCGCCGAGTTTGCGGCGATGGAAGCTCTGGCGGGGGTGGTTGAGGCGCGCTGGGGCTCCCCGACGCTGCTGATGAACAATGCCGCGGCGTTCGTGACGGGCGGCGATGGCGGCATCCTCGATCCCAACGACAACTGGCAGCGGCTGCTGGCGGTCAATGTGCTGGGGCCGATCAATGGCGTGCAGGCATTCCTGCCCGGCATGCTGGCGGCCGGACGGCCGGCGGCGATCGTCAATACCGGCAGCAAGCAGGGGCTGACCAATCCGCCCGGCAATCCGGCCTACAACACCTCCAAGGCGGCGCTCAACGCCTATACGCAGAATCTGGCGCGCGATCTGCGCGAGCGCGGGACCAAGGTTTCGGCGCACCTGCTGATCCCCGGCTGGACCACGACCGGCGATGCCGAGCATCGCCCCGGCGCGTGGCGGCCCGAGCAGGTGGTCGACTACATGGCGGCGGCCATTGCGGCGGACAAGTTCTTCATCCTCTGCCCGGACGATGAAACGCCGAACGCTGTCGACCACAAGCGAATCCTGTGGAACGCCTTCGACATCATCCTCGACCGCCCGGCACTGTCGCGCTGGCACCAGGACTATAAGGAGGCATTCGCCGCCTTCATGGGCAAGGACCTGCCGGACGCCTGAGGGTCGCATTTTGAGTGGAGCAAAGCGGGGTTCTGGCGCTCGAACAGTGGCGTTTCAAACCAGATGACCGCTGCGGTCGGGGGAC
>Ga0207657_10008792_pt1 | contig 10217 bp, 12 predicted proteins | sample KBSC33metaG_FD_184316 | JGI IMG/M metagenome (GOLD analysis project Ga0207657, IMG submission 184316) | Corn rhizosphere microbial communities from Kellogg Biological Station, Michigan, USA - KBS C3-3 metaG (SPAdes) (version 2) | ecosystem: Host-associated > Plants > Roots > Rhizosphere > Soil ... | reverse complement strand
GTTTTCTTTTGCAGTTCACTAAGGCGTGCACGGAAAGCGTCAAGGTCACGTGCTACTGCGTTGCTACCCATTTGCTGCAAAAGTTTATGAATATCTTCGCTGGCAGCATGTAAATCTTGTTGTAATTCCTCTGCTGAAGTAGTCAGGACCTTCTCGAAATTCTTCTGCGCCTCTTCCAGTAAATGCTCGCGTACCGATGGCGGTAAGTGGCCATTTTGCATTGGTACTTTAGGTTGTTTTTTAGTAGCCTCTTCTTGCTCTTTGTGCCAGCGGTGAGCGCGAAAATGCCGCACAATCATAGGGCTAAAAGCGCCGATCAGCAGGATATCTATGCCCAAGAAAATAATTAAAAACGTATTCATGTCAGAAGTCTTTGAGTATTAGATAAATTGCTAATGTCGCCACAGTCAGTATTCCCATCACTAAGGCAGACATTTGCACCAAGTCTCGGTAGACGGCCGACTGGCTCATAGGGTTGCGGCCGACGCTGATGATGCTACTGCGAATCATGGAGTATATGATGCTGGAGACGACAATCAAGGTTATTAAGAATATGGCCCCACTAATGATGATAGGTACCGGCTTTACACTTTTACCGGCCAAGCTGTTGGCTACATTCTGAAGGGTCTGCGGAATTATGGTCTTTTCCGGCTGCTTGAAGAAGGACGATACATTTACCAATACTGGTACGGTGCCAATGAGGGCAGTGTGCTCTTTACCCGATTTGTCCTTATAGGTTTGCTTACTCCCAGTTGTGCCTGTAAGGCTGTCCTGTGCTACGCCAATCACCTTCGTGTTCACGGTAGCTCTCATGCCAACGCCACTTATGGGCGATGCGGTTATATTGTCGCCGTCGTTTACCTTACCATTTATATCTGATACCAGCGCCTGTACAACACCGCTCGTGGCGACTTGGACTTGGGCATCTTTGCTGGTTGATACTGAGAGCAGGGATGTGCCTGGGTCTATAACTACACCAAGCAGGCTATTGACGTTATCTATAGTTGCGATGTCTACATGGTCGGAGGAGTCCTTTTGTAGGCTAACTAGGGAACCGAGCGGTAATTGGTCCTTGGTAAGATAACCTTGCGAAATAGTTGTAATCGCGCTTGCGACAGAGGTTAAGCTAAAGCCGAGAAGCAACGACAAAAGCGCCAAAGCTTTGGCGCGGTGCATAATCCCCATATGTAGCTTTCTCACTTTTTGCTATTCCCCTAATGGTTATCTGTTATTATATCAAATTTTCTCGGTTTCAACCCTATATGCTTACGCTTGGTGCTATTATTTAGGTAAATGAGTAAGCTTTATCGAAATCAAACTGGTTTTACACTTTTAGAAGCAATAGTAGTACTGCTAAGTATCTTCATATTAGGTGCGTTGTTTATTTGGTTTAGTGGCTACCACCCATAGTTTGGGCTTTAGCCCAAGCCGGGTTAAGATGTATGCATGTGGCAAGAAACCAAGCACGGACTGTATAAACAATTTAACTTTAAAGACTTTGCAGAAGCTTTCGCTTTTATGACGAAAGTTGCCGCATTAGCAGAGCGATATAACCATCATCCACGCTGGGAAAATGAATGGAATGTTGTACAAATTTGGTTACAAACACACGAACAAAACGGCGCTATTACTGAGCTTGACAGGAAGCTATCAGAGGAGATTGATAAAGTTGTAGTAGAAGAAACAACGAGAAAAATAGAAAATAGCATGAAAAAGATTGAACAAGTAAAAGTCTATGCAGACGGCGGCTCGCGCGGAAATCCAGGACCAAGTGCTAGCGGTTTCGTAGTCTACGACATGAACGACAAGGTGCTTGTGGACCAGGGCGTGTACCTTGGCGTTACGACCAATAACCAAGCAGAATATACAGCACTCAAACTTGGCCTTGAAGAAGCACAAAAGTTAGGCGCAAGGGAAGTAGATGTATATATGGACAGTTTGCTCGTTATAAACCAAATGCGAGGCATATTTAAGGTGCGTAACCGAGACCTCTGGCCTATACACGACGCCATTAAGAAGTTGGTACCCCAGTTCAAGCACGTACACTTCCAGCATGTGCCGCGGGAACTGAATAAAGCTGCCGACGCTGCGGTCAACCGCGCCCTCGACGAAGAGCTAGGCATATCTAGCCCAAAGCTACCATAAGTGTTATAATATATGAGCCAGATTATTGGCCAGCCGCGTGGGTAACCACGAGGAAAGTCCGGGCAGCAAAGGGAATGGCAGTCGCTAACGGCGACCAGGGGCGACCCTAGGGAAAGTGCCACAGAAACCAAACCGCCCAGCTTCGGCTGGGTAAGGGTGAAAAGAGCGAGGTAAAAGCTCGCAGTTTATATCGGTGACGATATAAAGGGGTAAACCCTGCCTGCTGCAAGGAGATGGATCCTTTGAGCCTAAAGCTCGAAGCTTCCCGCTAAGGTTTCATCATAAGAACCGCTCGAGCTTGCCGGCAACGGTAAGCCTAGATAGATGGCTAGCGCTCGCAAGAGTACAGAACCCGGCTTATAGATAATCTGGCAACTAAAAAGCCCCTCGTTATGAGGGGCTTTTTATATCTGTTATTTTGCTTATTTCTTAGCGGCTTTTACAACAGCCGTGAAGGCCTTTGGCTCATTTACGGCTAGTTCAGCCAGGACTTTGCGGTCCAAATTAATGCCAGCGCCCTTAAGGGCGGCAATTAGTTTGCTGTAGGTAGTGCCATTCAAACGTGCGGCAGCGTTTATACGAGCGTTCCATAGTTCGCGGAAGGTGCGCTTGCGGTTACGGCGGTCGCGAGTAGCGAACTGCAGACTTTTGGTTACGGCTTGCTTGCCACGCTTATAACTAGCGCGGTGACTGTGCTGCATGCCTTTGGTCGCCTTGCGGATTTTGACATGCTTAGCGTGGGCGGCGACGCCTCGTTTAACTCTCATTCTTTTAGACTCCTAGTTGCTTCTTAACGTTCTTGGCATTGCCACCTTCCAGAGTTTCAAGGCCGCGAAGCGCACGCTTGCGGTTCTCGCCCTTCTTGCCGAGGAAGTGATTCATGTTGGGGTGGCCGACGCGAAGCTTGCCGTTCTTGCTAACGCGAACGCGCTTCTTGGTGCCACTGTGGGTCTTTAACTTAAGTTTAGGCATTACTTTCTCCTTCTGCTGCTACTGTTTGCTCTGGTTTTGGTGTTGCTGGCTTGGAAACTGCTCCGGTCCAGCGGACGACGAAGTTGAGTTGTTTGCCTGCCAGTTGGGGCGGGGAGTCGACGGCTATGTCTGTACCAAAGCTATCGATAATCTTTTGGGCGAGCTGGAAGCCGATTTCGCGGTGAGCTTGTTCTCGGCCACGGTACACAAGCGTGAATCTTACTTTGTGTCCAGCCTGGAGGAACTTGCGCGCCCGGTCGGTCTTGATGTCCAAGTCGTGCTGGCCTATCTTCAGTCCGGTGCGGATTTGCTTGAGCTCATACGTCTTAGTGCTTTTGCGATTCTTTTGCTGCTGCTTGGTCTTCTGGTAATTGTATTTACCCCAGTCGACTATCTTGGCAACAGGTGGTTTAGCGTCAGGGCTGATTTCGACTAAGTCGAGTTCGCGCTCTTCGGCCAACTGCAAAGCTTCGCGCTTGCTAAGAATCCCAAGTTGCTTGCCGTCTTCGTCTATTACACGAAGTTCGGGTGCCTGAATTTGTCCATTCAGGCGCGTATATTTCGCTATAGCTCCTACTCCCTTATTTGGTTTTGATACCAAAGCATTTTAACAGAGATAATTCCAGAGGTCAAACAATTACTGCGTGTGGTAGCCTTGGCCGCGGTAGGCCAGGGCTTCGGTTAAGTGGGGGGCTTCTATTGCGTCGGAATCCGATAGGTCAGCTATAGTACGGGCGACTTTTATGAGGCGCATGTAGGCTCGGGCACTAATATTTAGGCGCTGGGCGGCAGTATTTAATATCTCTGTAGCTTCTGCTGTAAGCTTGCCAAGCTTCTTGATGTCGCCATTGGTCATATCGCAGTTGAGCTTGCCTACGCGGCCGTAGCGCTTTACCTGGGCCTTACGGGCTTTATCGATGCGCTTTCGGACTAATTCATCAGCTTCGCGGCTATTCGTTATGCCTAGAAGCTTCTTATGGTCTATTTCGTGAACATCGGTGTAGAGGTCTATACGGTCCAGGATGGGGCCGCTGAGTTTTTGACGGTAGCGAGCAATTTGGTGGGGCAGGCAGCGACAATCTTTGGCAGTGCCGTAGTAACCGCACGGGCAGGGGTTAGCGGTAGCTACTAGAATGAAGTTCGCAGGGTACTCGGCGGTGTCTTTAGCGCGAGCCACGCTTATAAGCCGGTCTTCTAGTGGTTGTCGAAGGGCTTCGAGGGTAAGCCGGCTGAATTCCGGTAGTTCGTCAAAGAACAGGACACCGCGATGACTAAGGCTTATTTCGCCGGGTCGGAGGTTATGGCCACCGCCAATGATAGCTACGTGGGACGCCGAATGGTGTGGTGAGCGTATAGGGCGCTCCGTAACAATTTGTTCGTAATTGCTGCTTGCTAGGCTGTGCAGGTGCGTGACTTCTAGGATTTCTTCATGGCTCAGTTGTGGCAAGATAGAGGGCAGGGCTTTCGCGAGCATGCTTTTGCCGGTGCCAGGAGGCCCGCTAAAGAATACATTGTGGCCACCAGCTGCGGCAATCTCTAGTGCGCGCTTAGCTTGTACCTGGCCGACTATTTCGCTTAAGGAGCCGGTTTCTCCAGCCTCGCTTAGTTCGTGGCCATCAAAAATGCCTTCACCAGTCTGAACGGGTTTGATTTCTTCTGTGCGGTTTAAGTGGCTGTAGAGTTGCTTTAGGCTTTCTACGGGGTATAGCGTAACTTTAGGTACCAACTGTGCTTGTTTCAGGTTAGCCGCAGGGATAAAGAAGGTGGTAATGCCATTCTTGCGGCCAGTAAGCAGTTTGCCAATGATGCCACGCACGGCTCTGGTGTTTCCGTCTAGGCCTAGTTCACCTATGAGCGCATGGTGCTTGGTAAATATGTGGGGGACTTGGCTACTAGCTAGTAGTATGGATGCTGCGATGGCAAGGTCGAAGCCGCTGTCGTCTTTGGGTATGTCGGCTGGTGCTAGGTTGATAGTAATTCGTTTGCGCGGCAGCTGCACGTGGCTGTTTGCAAAAGCACCGCGCAGGCGCTCTTTGGCTTCATCCACGGCCTTGCTGGCTACGCCCACAATGACTATGTTTGGCAGATTGTTGGACAAGTGGCATTCCACGTCAATGACGTTTCCGGACGCACCTGCGTTTATTAAAGTTTGGGTTGTTGCGTTCATGGTGAGGCCTCCGCTCCCACCACAAAATAGTGCCTAAAAGTAAAGCACCTTGCCGTGGGTTTTGGCAAGGTGCTTTGCGAGAAGTTTGGATTTTTCTTTTACTTTTTAAGTGTTTTTGACGTTTGGCTTTTCATGGAACAACGGCTTGCGAGAAGCCGTTGTTACTGTTCGATTTTTTGTTTTTGAGCACTTTTTTTATTCAGTGCTACGCATATAGTAGTTGAACAGATATGCACATGTCAATAACTTTTATGCTTAATTTTTTATAAACCTGTGTATAACTTTTCAGCCAATTTTCAGGCAGTTTGGCTGTGTTCAGCTATTTGGGCCCCGCTGTAAAAATACAAAACCCATTTTCATAAACCGAACTATGAATTTTGGACGTGACGCTACTCACAACTACGCACAAGGCGACCTACAAATGCGGCTCGGTAAGGCTCATCGCCTAGTTCCAAAAAATACAAAATTGCCGTGCGAGATTGAAACAATTTTTGCAGCAACAAACACGGTCAAGCTACACGCAACGATTGCTTATTTGGATTTTGGAGGACGTCTTAACGCCCAATCATTTGCATGTTGCAAAGGCCCATCAAAAGGCAGGTAGCAGCCAATGGACATGATTGTTGGCCGGTCTGGGTAATTTGCGATAGTTTGCATAATGGGAGAGCACTGCTAGCCGCAGTTTAACGGTGTGAGTTTTAAATAACAGGGGTGATAAAGAGGAGGAGTAGCTCAGTATAAGCATAAGGGGATTGACTTTTTAACAGCTGTGTGCTAGATTAGAACCTGTAAGTTACCAAAACAAAAACTACAATTTAACTTACACCTCTTTCCTCACGGGAGGGCATTATCATCGCTCTAATGCGCCTAAAGCGCATGCGAGCGGTCAGTCAAGCCATGGGCGGTAAGCGCTTTTTAGTCACTTTTTTTGAGCGCATTTATCGCCCCGGCTCCATTTATAACACCTACAAGACACTGCAATTGCCTCTGCACAAGCAGTGTTTTTGTTATCATAAGAGGAATGAATTATTTAGAAACAGCCAAAAGGTTCCTTAAAAAGCGTGCGGTTTTATATGTAGCATTACTTGTAGTGGTCGACATCCTTTTCTTTACTACTACAGACCCCGGTAAAGTAGCTGCCCCGTGGCTTATTGTCGGCTATATATTAGCAGTAGCAACCTTGTACTGGATAGTAAGAGCAATCGTGGCGTTCCTAGGGCTCTATTCTAAGGCTCTCAGGCGACAGAAGCGGCGCTTAGCCACACTACTTACCCTTATAGGGGCTATTTTATTGGCTATGGATACAGTAGGGCAGCTTTCGTTTCGAGATTTAGCGGTGTTAGTGCCGCTGGCACTGATTGCTTACTTCTACCTTTCATACGGTAAAAGTAAGAAGAAAGCATAAGAGCTGTAGTTAAGCTGTTATTTCACGCTCAACCATATATAATTAAGACTATATGAACCCGCAGTTCGACAAGTCAGCAAACTTAAACTTGCCACCGCCTATGCCGGATGGAGCCGAAGCGCCAGCTTACGAGGCGCCTGAAGGCGGTGTGGCACCAGCTGAAGCTGTACCAGCAGCACCGGAACGCCAAAAGCAACCAGCAATCGCTGCTCCGGCGCCTATTCCCGCATTACTACCACAACAACAGGGGCAAACAGCCGGTAGTGATGTCTCGAGTACAACGGCCCCTTCTACATCTTTACCTCAAGTGGCTGACGATGCTGACCTCATAGAAAAAGAGTGGGTGAATAAGGCGAAAGAGATTATCGCCAAAACCCAAGATGATCCGTATCGGCAAAGCAAAGAGATTAACTATATGAAGGCCGATTATATGCAGAAGCGCTACAACAAGACAGTTAAATTAAGCGAATAGTAACCATGACAACACTGCTTTATATCCTTGTCGTTGTAGTATTACTGATAGGTATAGCTGCTTTTATAGTCTTCCTGCAATCCAAGAAGACCTTTCGTGAGCAAAAGAATTATGAGCGTGCCTTGAAGATGGTGCCAATGCTTATACATTTGCCACCGCCGAGCGAGGATATTGAGGGCGGCGGCCGAGATGTGCGTGACCTTATAGACGAAAACATCTCAAAAGCACAGGTTATTTACAACATCATCGCTAGTACGGTACAGAAAGGATGGAAAACCAAATTCTACGGTCAGCGCCACTTTGCATTCGAAATTGTTGGTAGCCAGGGCTTCGTGCATTTCTATACTGCAGTGCCTGTAGCTCTGGTAGATGTTGTAAAGCAGGCAATAGTAAGTGCCTATCCGTCAGCCCGCCTGGAAGAGGTAGCCGAACACAATATTTTTAACCAAGTTGGTAAAGTGTCTGGCACCTTAGGTGGTGAGCTTACCCTTAAAGAAGACTACGCCTATCCAATTGCCACATACCAAGACCTGAAGCGTGACGCCATGCAGGCTTTACTGAACGCCCTGTCTACACTCGGTAAGGAGGACGGAGCAGCAATCCAGATACTGATGCGACCTGCGGAGTCTGGTTGGCGCAAGCACGCCAGTAGTGTGGCTAGTAAAAAGCGTAAGGGCGAGAAGAAGAGCGGAGCCGCAGGGCTGGCTAAAAGCTTTGCTACGGCGCTTGTAAAGCCTCCAGAAGGCGACAGTAAGGAAGTTGGTTCAAAGCCTACAGAGCTATCAAATCTCGAGCAGGCAACGCTGGATGCAATTGACGATAAAACTCGTCACCCAGGCTTTGAAGTACTCATACGAGTAGTAACCTCATCCAATATAAGTCAGCGCGCCCAGGCTATATTGAGTAACGTCGTCGCCAGCTTCTCGCTGTATGATGCACCCGGGAAGAATGGTTTTAAATACACACCAGCTAAAGATGTAGACAAATTAGTGACGGCCTATATTATGAGGTTTTTCCCACAACAAAGTAAGAAAACTATCTTGAACGCTGTAGAGCTTGCAACGTTGTTTCATTTTCCAGACCAGCGAAGTATTCCTACATCTCAGTTAACGCGGCAAGATTCCAAGCAAGTCGATGGCCCCCGTAACATACCGGAAGAGGGTCTATTACTTGGATACAACATTTTTAGGGGAGTCAAAAAACCGATTCGATTAAGCCTCGGTGATAGACAGCGCCACATGTATGTGGTTGGTCAAACTGGCACCGGTAAATCTACTTTCCTGGAGAACTTGGCACTCCAAGACATGCTGAAAGGCAATGGTTTTGCGTTTGTTGACCCGCACGGTGATGTCGTAGAACGGTTACTAGCTATGGTGCCACGAGAGCGCACCGAAGACGTTATATACTTCAGCCCAGCAGACATGGATTACCCAATGGGGCTGAACCTGTTTGAGTTCCATACACCTGACCAGAAAGATTTCCTTATACAGGAAGCCTTGAACATGCTTTATAAGCTCTACGACCCGCAGCATCAGGGAATCATGGGTCCACGCTATGAGCACCTCTTCCGTAATGCCGCATTGACCATCATGGCTGACCCGGCAGGTGGCACATTTGTAGACATACCGAAGCTTTTCCGCGACCCCAAGTACGTGCAGCAAAAGTTACAACATGTAACAGATATGAACGTCGTTGAGTTTTGGCAGAAAGAAATGCCCGCCAGCCAGCGCTCTAACGAGTTCGGTGAAGTCGTCAGCTGGTTCGTCAGTAAGTTCGGCGCTTTCCTGAGCAACGAAATGATGCGTAATATAATAGGACAAACCACGAGCGCCTTTGACCTGCGCGATATTATGGACAATAAGAAAATCCTGCTGGTTAATCTAAGTAAGGGGCGCACCGGCGAACTTAACAGCAAATTGCTTGGTATGGTGTTTGTGATGAAATTCCAGGCTGCTGCTATGAGCCGCTCGGACACCCCGGAAGACCAGCGTGTAGACTTTAGCTTGTACGTTGACGAGTTCCAGAACTTCAGTACTGACAGCTTTGCGACCATAATGAGTGAAGCCCGCAAATACCACTTGAATCTGATTGTGGCTAACCAGTTCACCACGCAGCTGACACCAGAAATTCGTGACGCCGTATTCGGCAACATGGGTACAATAGTATCCTTCCGTGTCGGCCAGAATGATGTAGAATCGCTGAGCAAATACTTCCAACCTATCTTTGATGGTGATGACTTACTGCGAGTGCCTAACTTTAATGCTATTGTGCGTACGCTTATAGGCGGTGTGCCAACGCAGCCGTTCAGTATGGCAACGCTGCCAGCGCTCGGCACACCAAACCCTAAGTTGTCCGAAGCGCTTAAGCAGCTTTCTGCCGCCAAGTATGGCCGGCCAAAAGGTACAGTCGAAAAGGAAATATTTGAACGCATGGCTACCAAATCTGAGCCGTCCAGGCCAGGGGCTAGTCCGTTTAGCTCGCCATCACCCTTCGGTTCTACTCCGAGCCCATGGCAGGCTGGCCCCGCTACACCGCCGCCTCCAGCGCCAACAGGTACAGGTTCGTTCCTCGACGAGTGGCTCAGTAAGCGTACTGCTCAGCCGACACCACGCCCAGCCCAGCCAGTGCAAGGGCCGCCAAGCCTGGCTAGCCCTGCACCAGCTGCTCCTGCAGCTGTTCCAGCTACTGCACCGAGCCAAGTAGCCACAAGCACTAACCCGACCACTCCAAACGCTCCTAGCGCAGCTGCAGCCGCCCCATTTGAAGCCCCAAAAGAAAATATATCGAGTGATGAAGTTGAGCAGAACGAAGTTGACCGTATAGCGAAAGAGCTACGCGACCAGCTAGGTAACACCCAGCCTAAAGCTGTAGCTACTGAACCGACACCAGCTGCACAGCCTGAAGCTAAAGAACCAGAAGCAAAACCGGCCGCTCCATCACTCACGCCGCCACCAGGCGATACCATCTTCATAGATAACGAAGGCAATCTTCATGGTAGCGACGAACTAAAGTAGGGTATAGAACTATTCGTGGTGAGGGCGGAGCAAATGGCCGAC
>Ga0207657_10008791_pt1 | contig 10217 bp, 6 predicted proteins | sample KBSC33metaG_FD_184316 | JGI IMG/M metagenome (GOLD analysis project Ga0207657, IMG submission 184316) | Corn rhizosphere microbial communities from Kellogg Biological Station, Michigan, USA - KBS C3-3 metaG (SPAdes) (version 2) | ecosystem: Host-associated > Plants > Roots > Rhizosphere > Soil ... | reverse complement strand
CTCGACTGGGTGAGCCTCGCCAAAGGCATGGGTGTCGAGGCCGCCCGGGCCGCGACGTGTGAACAGCTCGCCGATCTCGTGCGCGGCGGCGTCGCGCGTCAGGGGCCGTTCCTGATCGAAGCGGTGCTGTAGCGATGGCGAAGGGATCGCTCACCACCTATCAGCAGAAGCGGGACTTCAGCAAAACCGCCGAGCCGGCGGGCACGGTCGTCGGCGACGACGGCCGGCGCTTCGTCATCCACAAGCACTCGGCGACGGCGGATCACTACGACCTGCGGCTCGAACTGGGCGGCGTCCTCAAGAGCTGGGCGGTCCCTAAGGGCCCGTCGCTCAATCCGGCGGACAAGCGCTACGCCGCCGAAACCGAGGATCATCCGATCGAGTATATCGACTTCGAGGCAGTGATTCCGGAAGGCGAGTATGGCGGCGGACCGATGATCGTCTGGGACACCGGCACCTGGGCGCCAATGGGCGATCCCGAGGAGGGGCTCAGGAAGGGCGACTTCAAGTTCCGGCTATGGGGCGAAAAGCTCAAGGGCGGCTGGGTGCTGGTGCGGATGAAAGGCAAGCCCGGCGAAGGCAAGAACAACTGGCTGTTCATCAAAGAAAAGGACAGCAGCGTCGACACGCAGACCGACATCCTCGCGGTGCGCCCGGAGAGCGTCAAATCCGGGATGACGATCGAGGAGCTGCTGGCGGCAGACAAGGCCGCAAAAAGGGCGACGCCGAAGGCGAAGGCAACCAGGGCCACGAAGCTCGACCCCGGCAAGCTCAAGGGCGCACTGAAGGCCGCGATGCCGCGCACGACGTTCAAGCCGCAGCTCGCGACGCAGATCGACAACCCGCCGCACGATGCAACCGGCTGGTTGCATGAGATCAAATTCGACGGCTACCGAACGATGGCCCATGTCTCCGGCGGCAAGGTGAAGCTGATCACCCGCGGCGGCCTCGACTGGACGGAAAAGTACGGCGTACTGGCCGAGGCGTTCACCGAGCTGCCGTGCAAGGAAGCGATCCTCGACGGCGAAATCGTGGTGGTCGACGAGAACGGCATTTCACATTTCGCGGACCTGCAGCAGGCGCTGAGCGACCATGCCAGCGAGCGGCTGACCTATTTCGCCTTCGACCTCGTCTATCTCGACGGCTACGACCTGACCAAGGTGCCACTGGTCGAGCGCAAGGCGGCACTGCAGGCGCTGGTGGCGCCGGTGGTCACGCCGAGCTCCGGGATCCAGTTCAGCGACGGCATCACCGGCGACGGCCAGGTGCTCTATGACCACGCAACCGAAATAGGACTCGAGGGCATTCTCAGCAAGCGCGTGGACTCACCCTACATCCAGGCGCGCAGCAAGACCTGGGTGAAGGTCAAGGCGCTCAAGGTCGGAGACTTCCCGATCGTTGGTTATACGCTGTCGCCGGCGGCGGGCGGCATCGGGGCGCTGGCCCTGGGCGAATGGGTCGATGGCGAGCTCGAATATCGCGGCAAGTGCGGCACGGGGTTCTCGGCGAGCGAGCTGATCTCGATCCTTGCCAAGCTCGAGCCGCTCGCCTCGGACGAGCAACGACTCGACGGCATGTCCAAGGACGTGATCCCGATCCGGCCGGTGATCACCGCGCATGTGCACTACGCCAACCTCACCGCGGACAATTCCGTGCGGCACGCGGTGTTCAAGGGCTTGCGTGAGCCCGAGTTCACAGCCAGCGAGGCGCCGGCTCCGCGCAAGCGGCTGATCTCTGATGCGGATCTCGCAAATATCTGGGTGACCAATCCGACGCGGCGGCTGTTCGGCAAGGCGGGGCCGACCAAGCTCGACGTCGCCATCTTCTATGCGGCGGTGGGCGACTTCATGCTGCCGCACCTCTTCGGCCGACCGGTATCGCTGGTGCGGAGCCCAAGCGGGCGGCTCGACGACATCTTCTTCCAGCGCCACCCGTTCACCGGCATGCCGCAGACGATCGCCAGCTTCGAGACGATGAGCAGTGAGGAAGGCGAGCTCAAGAAGTACATCTCGATCGAGGACGCCAAGGGCTATCTGGCGCTGGCGCAGTTCGGGGTGATCGAGTTCCATGCCTGGGGCTGCCACTGGCGCGACACTCTCGAAAAACCGGATCGGATCATCTTCGACCTCGATCCCGGCGAGGGCATCAAGTTCAAGCAGATCGTCGAGGCGGCGTTTTTCGTCAAGGAGACCCTCGAGGGGCTGGCCCTGACGCCCTATGTCAAGACATCCGGCGGCAAGGGATTGCATGTGGTGGTGCCGCTCAAGCCCAAGCTCGACTGGAAGAAGGTGCACGCCGGAACCGGGGAAATCGCCGCCCGGATCGCCAAGGCGGCGCCTGAGACCTTCGTGGTCAACATGGCCAAGGACAAGCGGTCGAAGCGGATTTTCATCGATTTCCATCGCAACTACAGGGGTGCCACCGCCGTGGCGCCGTACAGTCTGCGGGCGCGGGCGAACCTGCCGGCCTCAACCCCTGTTAACTGGTCGGATTTACGATCCATCGACGCTCCGGAAGATTTGAATTATTCTACTTTGCCGGGAATTTTGAATGTTTCCGGCGATCCCTGGGCGGCGATGGATCAGGACGCGGCGGACTTTGCCACCGCACTCAAGCAGCCGAAGTGACGCGTAGGAGTTGAGCGATGGCGCCGAGAGCCAGTTGGAAGGGTTACATCAAGCTGAGCCTGGTGAGCTGCCCCGTGCGGCTCTACCCTGCCGTGAGCGCGAACGAAAAGATCCGCTTCAACCAGCTGCATAAAGAGACGCACAACCGGATCAACATGAAGCCGGTCGATCCCGAACTCGGGCTGGTCGAGCGCTCGGACCTGGTGCGCGGCTACGAGTATGAGGACAAGCAATACATCATCATCGAGGACGAAGACCTCGAGGCGGTGAAGATCGAATCCAACCACACGCTCAATATCGAGGCGTTCGTCGACGCCAGCGAGATCGACGTGATCTACCAGGACTCGCCCTACTATCTCGCGCCGGATGGCAAGATGGCGGAGGAAACCTTTGCGGTGCTGCGCGACGCGATGGCGGCCGAGAACAAGGTGGCGATTGCCCGCCTGGTGATGGCGAGCCGCGAACGCGTGGTGACGATCGGGGCGCGTGAGAAGGGGATGTTCGTGACGACGCTGCGCGATCCGCGCGAGGTGCGCTCGACGGCCTCGTATTTCGACGAGATCCCCGACGTGAAGACCGATCCGGAGATGCTGCAGCTCGCCGAGAAGCTGATCGAACAGAAGGTCACGCATTTCGATCCAAAACTGTACGAGGATCGCTACGAGTCGGCGCTGATGGAGATGATCAAGGAGAAGCTCAAGGGGCACAAGCCGATCATTGCGGCGGCGCCCGAGCGCGGCAACGTCATCAACCTCATGGATGCGCTGAAGGCGAGCCTGGGACAGGCCAAGCCGGCCGCGCCGAGCAAGAGCAAGACGGCGGAACCGGCGGCCGAGAAGAAGGCCGCAAAGCCATCGCTGAAACAGGCGGTGGCGGCGAGCAAGGCGGCGGCCGCCAAGGCCCCTGCCCGCAAGAAAGCCTGATAGCGGCGGATGGTCACGACCCCGGCGAGCCTCGGCATTGTGGGAGCGCTGAACGCGTTCCCGCAGCGGCTCGCCGCACGCGCCGTGGCCGGTCGCGGCAGCCGGCTGCATCGTGGCGTCACGCGCCAGACGCAGCGCGTAGTGATTGGCCGCAAGCTCATCGGCAAAAGCGAAGCCGAGATCGAGGCCAAGCTGCGCACTCTGAAGCTCGCCGATGTGAAGCTGATGAGCGAGAACGCCTTCCTGCGCTGGCTGCATTTGCTGGAGGCGCCGGAACGGGCAGAAATCGGACGGCGCTCGATGCTGGAGCAGTCCCGGCTCGATGAAGACGTCTTCGACCGGCTGGTGCTGTTCGATGCGTTCGAGCATGACAGTGAGCCCTTCTCGTTCCGCGACCTGATCCTTGCCAAGAAGTATGCGGGGTTGATCGCCGGCGGCGCCGGCTGGCTGGCCGTGGTACGCTCGGTGCATCACGCGGGACCGGTGGCGTCGCTGACAGCGATGTCGCTGCACCCCGATGGACCCGGCAAGATCTATGCCGGCGATGCCGCCAACAAGAGCGAGCTCGACGGCCAGCGGCTGCTGCCGCTGGAGCCGGCCGACGACGACAGCGAGGAATATTTCAGCCTGGCCGAACAGGCGGAGGAGGCCAAGCTCTATGCCGAGGCGACCGTGCTCTATGGGCGCTGCCTGGCGCTCGATCCGTCGGATTCGGTCGCCAGCTACAACCGCGCCAATTGCTTCAAGGCGCTCGGCGAAGCCGACGAGGCGGCAGCGGCTTACGCGCTGGCGATCAAGATCGATCCCGGCTTCGTGGAAGCATGGTTCAATTTCGCGGCGCTGCTGCGCGACGAGGGCAAGATTGCCGCGGCGCGGCAGCACCTGCAGCGGGCGGTGGCAATCGATCCGGACTATGCCGATGCCGTCTACAATCTCGCCTCGCTCGAATTCGACGCCGGTGCGTTCACTGCGGCGCGGGCGGCCTGGGCGCGCTATCTCGAGCTCGATGCCGACAGCGACTGGGCGCGAACCGCGACGCGAGGTATTGCGTTCATCGACCTCAACAGCCGGAAGTCCGCGAGCTGATGTCGACCAATTTCCTGTTTGACGGCCCGGAAGACGCGCGCGTCACGATCCTGCTGGCGCATGGCGCCGGCGCGCCCATGGACTCCGCTTCAATGAATGCAGCCGCGAAGGCGCTGGCGGCCGCGGAGTTCCGTGTCGCGCGGTTCGAGTTCGGCTACATGGCGGCGCGGCGGGGCGGCGAGCGCAAGCCTCCGCCTAAGGCCGAGACCGTGATGCCCGAATACGTGTCGGCGATCGACGATCTCGGGCCGACCAACGGGCCGCTGATCATCGGCGGCAAATCGATGGGCGGGCGCGTCGCCAGCATGATCGCCGACGCCGAGTTCGGTGCCAGGCGGATCGCCGGGCTGCTCTGCCTGGGCTATCCGTTCCACCCGCTGGGGCGGCCGGAGCAGCTGCGGACGAAACATCTGCTCACGATGAAGACTCCGGCTCTGATCTGTCAGGGGACGCGCGACGAGATGGGCAATCGCTTCGAGGTCGGCGATTACGGCCTGTCGGACGAGATCGAAGTGTTCTGGCTCGAGGATGGCGACCACGATCTGAAGCCGCGCAAGGCGATCTCCGGGTTCACCACCGCGGGGCACCTGCAGTCGATGGCGGAGAAGGTTCGCGAGTGGGTTCAGCGGATCGCAGCGTGAGCTTAAGGCTTGTGGCCACCCCCACCCCGTCCCTCCCGTCAAGGGGGATGGGGGCCAGCTTACAGACCTCGATGGATGTGCCCCCCTCCCCCTTGAGGGGAGGGGCTGGGGGTGGGGGTGGGCCCAAAGCACAATTGCGATGAAGATCGCCAGCTTCAACATCAACAACATCAACAAGCGGATGGACAATCTGCTGGCGTGGTTGAAGGCGGCGCGGCCGGACGTGGTGTGCCTGCAGGAGCTCAAATGCACCGACCGGCAGTTCCCGGCATCGGCGCTGGTGGAGGCCGGCTATGGCGCGGTGTGGGTGGGACAGTCGGCGTGGAACGGGGTCGCCATCCTGGCGCGGGGCCACGAGCCGATCGTGACGCAGACGGCCCTGCCCGGCGACGACAGCGACGAGCAGGCGCGCTACATCGAGGCGGCGATCAACGGCGTGGTCGTCGGCTGCCTCTACGCGCCCAACGGTAATCCGCAGCCGGGACCGAAGTTCGCCTACAAGCTGGCCTGGAACGAGCGGCTGCTCGAGCACGCCCAAGAGCTGCTCGACAGCAAACTGCCGGTCATCCTTGCCGGCGACTACAACATCGTTCCGGAACCGCGCGACATCTACGTCACGACGTCGTATCGCGACAACGCCCTGGTGCAGGCCGAACCGCGAGCGCAGTTCGCCCGGCTGCTCGCCCAGGGCTGGACCGACGCGCTGCGCAAGGCATTTCCGGACGAGCCGGCGCTCTATACCTTCTGGGACTACATGCGGAACCGCTGGCCGCGGAACGCCGGCCTCCGGCTCGACCACATGCTGCTCAGCAAGAAGCTGGGCAAGGCCTTGACGGCGGCCGGGATCGATCGCGACGTCCGTGGCCGGGAGGGCGCCAGCGATCACGCCCCGGTCTGGGTCGAGGTCGAGCTCTAGGCCGAGCGGCGGGTCCGCAGCAGATCCTCGAGGTCGGCCGCACTCATCGGCATGGCGAGGGCGTATCCCTGCAGCATGTCGCAGCCGAGTTCGGCGAGGATGGTAGCCTGCGCCATGCACTCGACGCCCTCGGCGACCACTTTGATGCCCAGCGACTTGCCGATGTCGATCAGCGAGCGGACGAGGTTGCGCTGGGAACTCGAGGTCTCGAGCTGGTCGAGGAACTGCCGCGCGATCTTGAGGCGATCGGGCCTCAGCTTGAGCAGGCTGATGATCGAGGCGTGGCCGGTGCCGAAGTCGTCGATCGACAGGCCGATGCCGAGGTCGCGGATGGCGTCGATATTCCAGGCGACGGTCTCGTCGAGATCGTCGAGGAAGATCGACTCGAGCAGCTCGAAGGACACCACGCCGCGCGGAATCTCGAGGCGCGCCAGCGAGTTCAGCAGTTCCTCGTCGAGCAGGCGGCGGAACGACACATTCACCGCGACCGTGTCGACGTGGAAGCCGGCGGCCCGCCAGCGGTGATAGTTGGCGAGCGTCGTGTCGAGGATGGTTTCGTCGATGACGTTGACGACGCTCAGATCCTCGGCGACCGAAAGGAAGGCGGCGGGTGCGAGCAGTCCCTTGTCAGGATGCTGCCAGCGCGCCAAGGCCTCGACGCCGACGAGGGTCATGGTGCGCGCGTCGAAGATCGGCTGGTAGTGGGGAATGAATTCGTGCTGTTCGAGGGCACGCAGGATGTCGTCGGCGAGCTGCTTGGTGTGGACGGCTTCGGCGTGCAGCGTGTCGGTGAAGAACTCGAAGGCATTCTTGCCGCGCGCCTTGGCGCGATAGAGCGCGATGTCGGAGTCGACCAGCAGGCTGGCGGGATTGTCGTCGTCGGGTCGCTGCACAGCGATGCCTACGCTCGCTCCGAACCGGCAGAAGTGGCCGTTATAGGGCACTGGACGACGCATCTGGTCGACGATGATCGCGCTCAGCTCCTCGATGCGCCGGGTGCTGCCGGCGACGGTACAGACGATGGTGAACTCGTCGCCGCCCACGCGCGCGACAAACTCGCCCGGAGCGAGGTTGCGCTTCAGCAGCTCGGCGGCGTGGACCAGCATGGCATCGCCCGCCACATGGCCCATCGTGTCGTTGATCTGCTTGAAGCGGTCGAGATCGATGTGGAGGACTGCGACGCGCTCGCCTTCGAGCCGCGCCTGCTGCCAGCGCTGGCGCAGGATGCGATCGAGATAGCGGCGATTGGGCAGGCCGGTCAGCATGTCGTGCAGCGCATTGTGCTCGATGCGGGCGCGGGCATCTTCGAGCGCGAGGGCGCGCGCCTCCGCCAGGTCCTTGGCGCGGGTGAGGTCCTCGCGCGCCATCACCTCTTCGGTGATGTCGGAATTGGTGCCAAGGATACGCCTGGTCCCGTCGGCGTCGTAGTAGAAGATGCTGTCGGCCCGGATGTGGCGGACGGTCCCATCGCGCAGCAGGATGCGGAACTCACCCTTGAAACCGACGCCGCGCCGGGTGCAATCCTCGAATGCGGCGATCACCCAGTCCCAGTCGTCGGGATGGATGGCCTCGTGCCAGGTGCTAGTCACCGGCTCGTCGGGCGTCAGGCCGTAAATCTCGCGCAGCCGCGGGTCCCAGGTGGTCACGTCGGTTGCTGGATTGACGTCGAACACACCGATCCTGGTGACCTCGAGGGCAAGCTCGAGACGCCGCGACACCATGGCAAGCTCCCGCTCCGCCTCCTTGCGCGCGGTAATGTCGGTGTCGGTGCCGATGATGCGGCGAGGGGTGCCGTTAGGATACCATTCTACTACGGCGCCGAGACTGTGGATCCAGATGTAGCTGCCGTCGGCAATGCGTTCCCGATACTCCATCGCAACGCGCGGGACTGTTCCTTCGTGCTGCTGGTCGATCTCTCGCAGAATGCGCTCGCGATCGTCGGGATGCAGCCGCTCGACCCAGTCGTCGTGCTGCCCCGCCGCGGCCGCATCGGGATCGATGCCGCGCATGGTGTGCCAGGTGCGCGAATGATAGACGACGCCGGCCTCGATGTCGGAATCCCACACGCCCTGCCCGGCACTTTCGAGCGCCATCTGCCAGCGGCTCTCGCTCTTTTCGAGCGCAGTGCTGAGTTCGGTGACCCTGGTGATATCCCGCGCCAAGCCGACGAGGCGCAAACCCTGCGGCTCGCGGCAGGCATGGAGGGTAACCGAGAGGATGCGGGTGGAGCCATCGGCGGTCCTGCAGGTCAGCGACAGGGTTCCGACCTGCTCGCCACGGATGGCATGGCGCAAGACCCGGACGAGGACCTTTCGGCTCACCGGCAGGAGCGTGCGCAGCACCTCGCGCGCCGAGCGCGGGGCGAGGCCGTGCTGCGCGAGGATGGCATGAAGGTGATCGGAGAGCTGGAAGCCGGTTGCTTTCGTCCAGGCCCAGCGTCCAAAGCCAGCAAAGGACTCTGCCTCGGGCGTCAGGCGCTCGAGGGCGAAGCTCTCAGATCTTGCAGGGTCGGCGGACTCGTCGCCCATCAGTCACTCCAGCGACGCTGGCGCGAGTGTGACGGGCAAAGCCTAAAAAGGCTTGAAGGGGCCGTCAGACGATGGTTGTCGATAAGGGTCGCAAAAATCGTACTTAATCACTTGCTAAAGCCCGATCGGCATGCAAATCGTATCGAGAAAAGCTTTTCCGAAATCGCTGACCGGCTGTACCGGTTGGACTAACTATCGGCCCGGGAAGGTTTTTCAGCGTTCGGAAAAGCTTTTCTTGGCGTGCTGGGAGGAAAACCCGATCGGGTCCGGCGCCGCCAGGCAACAGGGAGGAGATCTATGAGACTACCGGTTCATTCGAGCCTGCTGGCGCTTGCGCTGACGGCCTCGGCCGTCGCCATGCCGGGCATCGCATCGGCCACCGACATCCAGATGTGGGTGCGCGCATCGGGCGCCACGGCCGCCCAGCACATGATCGATTTGTGGAACTCGAGCCACGACGACAAGGTCGTCGTGACCGTGATCCCCGACAACCAGATGGTCACCAAGCTCGCGACCGGCAGCCAGGCCGGCGACGTGCCCGACATGGTGTCGTTCGACCTCATCTACATGCCCGACTTCATGAAGGCCGGATTCCTCAAGGACATCACGGATGAGATGAAGAAGGACCCGAACTACGAGGGGGTGGCGCAGGCCTACAAGGACATCGCCACCTACGACGGCAAGATCTACGGCGCTGGCTTCACGCCCGACGTGTCGGTGCTGCTGTGGAACAAGGACCTGTTCAAGGCGGCCGGGCTGGACCCGGACAAGCAGCCGGCGACGATCCAGGAGATCCACGAGGACGCCAAGAAGATCAGAGCACTGGGTGACGACACCTATGGCTACTACTTCTCGGGTTCCTGCCCGGGCTGCAACATCTTCGTGACGTCGCCGATGATGGTGGCGGCGGGCTCCAAGATGCTGCCGGCCAACGGAACCGACGACGCGCTGAGCGGCGCGGGCGTCAAGGACGTCCTCACCGAAATAAAGGCGATGTGGGACGAAAAGCTGGTTCCCGACAGCGCCCAGGCCGATACCGGCGCGAACTTCCTGGCAACCTTCGAGACCGGCAAGATCGGCATCCAGGGCACCGGCGGCTTCGCGATTTCGGCGCTCAAGCACGACAAGCCCGACATGAACTTCGGCATCGGTTTCCTGCCCGGGACCAAGCCGGGACAGGCGTCGGCGTTCGTGGGCGGCGACGTGATCGCCATCCCCTCGGCCTCCAAGCATGCGGATATCGCCCTGCAGTTCATCCATTGGGAACTGACGGACGAAGCGCAGCTCGAAGGCCTGGCCAAGAACAACATCATCCCGTCGCGCCCGGCCCTGGCCGACAACAAGTACTTCAAGGATGAGCCGCGCGTCGTGACCACTGCCCAGGCCCTGGGCAAGGGTTATGTGCCGTGGGTGTTCCACTTCAACGACATGGTCAACTCGGACTCGAGCCCATGGATCCAGATGCTGCAGACGGCGATCTTCGACGGTGACGTCGA
>Ga0207657_10008790_pt1 | contig 10218 bp, 8 predicted proteins | sample KBSC33metaG_FD_184316 | JGI IMG/M metagenome (GOLD analysis project Ga0207657, IMG submission 184316) | Corn rhizosphere microbial communities from Kellogg Biological Station, Michigan, USA - KBS C3-3 metaG (SPAdes) (version 2) | ecosystem: Host-associated > Plants > Roots > Rhizosphere > Soil ... | reverse complement strand
ATGACCGCCGCCGACGCCACGGCACTCGAGGCCGATCTGACCGTGGCGCTGAGGCTCCTTACGGGCGACAACTACCAGCAGTTTGCCGCGATCCATCGCGAAGTCGTGCTGCCCGGCGAAACGATCCGGCTGTCGCGCCCGCGCCAGATTGTCGTCGGCCGGTACAACGGCCTGCGTCGCAACCGCAACATGATCGGCTTCGGCGGACGCGCCGCCCGCAGCGACGGCCGCATCAGCGGCGGCGCCGTCCTGCTGGACCGCGAGTACGACGAGACCAGCGAGCTGCGCCGCCTGCTCCGGATGCACGAGCTCGGACATGCCCTCGGCTTCAACCACGTGCAGTCGCAGACCTCGATCATGAACCCCGCAATCGGCCCCGAGCCGACCCGGTTCGACCGCATGGCAGTCCGTATCGCGTTCGACCGCACCCACGCCCGCGCCGCCAATTAAACCCAATCGACCGCGGATTTCCGGATAGTCTTCTTCCGGGCGGTTTTTAGGCTGACCGCAGAGAGCAAACGCGCGGCAAAGCGCCATCGGGGTCTATCCCTAACGTTATAGATCCACGCGATTTGTCGGGCGATTTCAAATCTGTACGTAAACTCAGCCAAGCGGCATTCCAGTTGCTCTTGATGAGCGCGTGCATCAGCCCGAGGGCCCCAGTCGCTTGCCCCGCGTGCGGCGCAAGCGGCATCGCGCGCGGAAAGGCCGTTCCCATCTGACCGTGTGGCTGCTCGTGTGGAGCGTTGCCGCACTCGTGTTGCTCCTGATCACCGCATACAACCGTTCCTTCACCAGCGCCGATCGGGCGACCACCACGGTCGACCGCGCGCAGTTTGCCGACGCGGACATCCCGGGCGATGTGGACGTCGGCAAGCCGCCTGATGCCCCGACCGGCCGTCCGGTCTACCGCTACTCCGTGATTCCTGGAGGGGCGTACAACGCGACGGAGCTGGCCGAAGCGATCGACCGGGACGCGGTCGTCGCGGCCGAGTACACCGGGGTTGCCGCTAAAGGCGTTCATGCGGAAGTGGTTCCGGCCGACCGCATGGCCTACATGTCCTACCGCATCGCCGACAAAATCTACTGGACCAAACACCAAATCAAGCTGCGCAAGGGCGAAACCGTTTTGACCAACGGCGAAGCCATGCTCCGCGGACGCTGCGGCAACGGGATCTCGCTGGATCCGATGCAGCCGACCGCCGACGCGGAGCCGGCGCCGCTGGAGCTCGAAGCGCTGGCGCCCAGCGAAACGCCGCTGCTCGCGTCGCGCCAGTTGCCCTTCGACCTCGCGCTGCCAGGCGGCTTCACACCCGGTCTGAGCTCCGTCGACGGTCTATCGCTGAGCGGACTCCAGCCAATCTTCCCCGGCGGTGAATTGAGCGGCAGCCAACCGGCAGGTGGGCCGCCGCCGGGCGTGCCGCCGATGGACGTCCCGCCCGTGTTCCCGGGCATCCCTCCCGGCCGCGACCCGATCATCCGGCAGATCGTCGACATCGTCACCGGCGGCGATACGTTGACGACCCCGGAGCCGCCAGACGATGGTCCGAAGTTTCCGCCGGAGGAGCCGCCAGGCGGACCGGACACGCCGGTGCCGACGCCGGAGCCGGCCACGCTGCTGCTCGTCGGCGGCGGATTGGCCGGCGCAGCGATCAGGCGCAGGAAAAAATAGCCACGGACGCTCGGCTAAAGCCTTCGCGCTACATTGTTTACGCCATGGTCGATGACGGAGTAATCAGCGCGAACGGTCTGATGAGCGTTGCGTATCCGTGTAGCGCGACGGCTTTAGCCGAGCGCTAGTCCAGCCCGAGAATCTGCAGAATAGCCAGATCGGCGCTCCTTTAGTCATTCGCCGCGGATCCTTTTTGGCGGCGCGCCGGACCTGGTGAACCCAGAAAATGCCGCAGCACCAGTCGTCTCGCCGTCGTGCTTCAACTGGCGATACGCTTGCAGCATCCGGCGCATTGCCCCGATTACCGAAGCTTTTCGTGCGGGCGGCCGCCGCGCTCGGTGTCCTGATCGCGCTGGCACCTGGCCAGCAGACTCGCGTCACCGCTCAGGAGGCGCAGCCGGCGATCCGGATCACGTCGCCGCTCGGACGCACCGGCGTGGTGACGCGCCTGCGGATCGTCGCGCAGGTGACCGTTCCCCCTGGCCAGGCGGTGTCCACCGTCAGCTTCTACGTGGACGGCGCGCTGGTCGGCACCGCGCCTGCGGGGCCGTACTCGGCGGTTGACTGGCTCGATCAGAACCCGTTCGAGCGGCGTGAGATCGTCGTCCAGGCCGCCGACGCCGCCGGTCATCTGCTCAAAGACACCGTCGTCCTCCCCCCCTTCGAGGTCAACGACAGGACGGAGGTGACGAGCATCCTGCTCGAGACCGGCGTGTACGACAAGGCCGGCCGTTTCGTCTCGAGCCTGGATCCCAGCGTCTTCGCGGTCCGCGAAAACGACATCGCTCAGAAGATTGATCTCGTCGCGCGCGAGACGCTGGCGACGCACATGGTGCTGCTGGTCGACAACAGCCAGAGCATGTCGCGCACCATGGATTTCGTGCGCCTCGCCGCCGAGCGGCTGGCCGGTGCGCTCCGGAAGCGCGACACCGTCATCGTCGCGCCATTCAATTCTCACATCGGCACGATCACCGGCCCCACGAACGACCCACCCACGATCGCCCAGGCGATCGGCGCCATGCACGCGGCCGGCGGTACCGCCTTTCTCGACGCTCTCCGCGAAAGCACCCATCTGCTCGAGGGCCTGGAGGGTCGCCGCGCGATCATCCTGATTACCGACGGCTACGACGAGAACAGCAAGTCGACGATGGCCGACGTGATTCGCGAGGCCGAAGCCGCCAACGTCACCATCTACGTCGTGGGTATCGGTGGTGTGGCGGGCATTTCGTTGAAAGGCGAGGACGCGCTGCGGCACGTGGCGAACGAAACTGGTGGGCGAATCTTCTTCCCTCCGCGCGAGCCCGATCTGGTCGCGATCGCCGACTCGGTGGCGACCGACGCGCACAGCCGGTATCTGATCACGTATACGCCGGCCAATCAGAAGAAAGACGGCGGCTGGCGCGCCGTCACGGTGGATGTGCCGGATGGCTATCGCGTGCGAACGCGCGCGGGCTATTTTGCGCCCTCGCCGCCGCCGATCCGTCCCGCGCTCGAGTTCACGGTCACCGATGATTCGCACGCGTTCGTCGACGTCACGGCCGGCGATCTCGAGGTCGTCGAGGACGGCGTGCCGCAGACGGTGGACACGTTTCAAGAAGCGGTGGATCCGGTCGCCATCGTGATGGCGCTCGATTCGAGCGGCAGCATGAAGAAATCGGCCGAAGAGGTGCAGCGCGCCGCGCGCGATTTCGTGCTCGCCGTGCGCCCCGAAGACAGTCTGGCGCTGATTACATTTGCCGACACGCCCAAGTTCGCGCACGTGCTGGCGACCAACCGCCAATGGAGCCTCGACGCGATCGACAAGTACGTGCCGCTCGGCGGCACGGCGCTGTACGACGCGTTGTGGAACTCGCTGATGACGCTGAAGTCCGCGCCGGCGCGCCGGGCCGTCGTGGTGTTGACGGACGGCAAGGACGAGAACAATCCGGGCACCGCCCCGGGCAGCGAGCACACGCTCGATGACGTGCTCAAATTGCTGAAGACGGTCAACGCGACGATCTTTCCGATCGGCCTCGGCACGAAGGTGGAGCGGCCGGTGCTCGAGAAACTGGCCGCGGTCTCTGGCGGGGAAGCCTCCTTTCCGACCGACGTCACGCTGCTCGACGCGCAGTATCGGCGCGTGATCGAAAACCTGCGGCGGCGCTACGTGCTCAGTTACACGTCGACGAATTCCACGCACGACGGCGGCTGGCGCAACGTCGAGATCCGATCGCGGACGAGAGGATTGGTGGTCGCCACGCTAGGCGGCTACTTCGCGCCCGAGCAATGAACGCCAGCAGCCGGATAAACGGCGCCTGTTCCAGAAAAATCCCGAAGTGAACGCCTTTTAGTCTTGCGCAGAGTGGTCTTTTTCCCGCCCTCCATCGGCAGATAACACGGAAGCATTAGAGCCCGACAATATTAGCCACGCGGCCGAGGTGGCGACATGCTTGCACACCGTTTACATGCGTGTTGCTTTCTCCGGCAAAACCTGTGGACCCTGCATTCGATCTGGCGGCGGCGGTTCGGGATCGATCCTGGGCGTGGTTGTTTCAGCTCGGTTCTCGCCTCAGCCTCGACGTGCACATCGTCGATCAGCGCGCGGTGCCCGTACTGTCGGCATCGGCTGAGACCCTTGCCCCGATCCTGCACGATCCGGAATTCGCCGCCGCGGTCGGACGCGCGCAGCGCGCCGACGCGATCGAAGCAGTGCCGATCGGCCGCACGCTCGTCGCCTGCGCGGCGCTGCGGGGTGGCGGAGCCGACGGCGCCGTCCTCGTGCTGATGCGGCCGCGTCCGGCGGAGCAGACGGCGCAAACGGAGGAGCGGCGGCTGGAGCAAATCACCTCCTGGCTCCGCCGCGCCGTCGAAGCGCACCTCGAGAGCGCCGTCACCCGCTCGACCGATGAAGGGCAGCGGCTCACGGCGCTGCGGCGCGCGCTGGCCGAGTCGGGTGCCCTCTCCGAGCTCGATCTCGTGCGCGTGTTCGGCGATGCCGTCTCGATCTGGGAAGACCTCGAGGTGCGGGCTTACAGCCAGGGCATGGACGATGAGTTCGTGCAGCAGTGGGCGCCGGCCGGGGCCGTGCAGGAGGACATCCCGGCGTCGCTCTCGATCCCGCAGGACATGCAGACGCGCGAGCTGTCGCACCTGCCGGTGCAAAGCCTCGAGCAGCTCGGCATCGGCTCGAATGCCGACATCATCGCCGCGCAGGTTGCGCCGAATGGGTCGCGCTGGCTGCTGATCTTTGCGGGCGCCGTCGATCCGCAGTGCGTGAACCGCCTCTCGCTGTACGTCGACGTCCTCGAGCAGTCGCTGAAGCAGCTGGCGACGAACGCCAGCCTGCAGTTGTGCCGCAATGTCTGGCGGCACCTGCTCACCGCCGAGGAACAGCCGGCCCGCTCCGCCGAAGCGGCGCTCGGCGAGATCGTCCGCGCGGTGGGCGGCGAGTTCGCCGCGCTGCTCGTCACCTTTCCGCACGGCGGCCGCGCGCTGGCGGCCGGCGAGATCGATCGCTTCCCGAATCTGCACGCGCCCGCGCATCCGACGCAGATCGCCATCACGCGGCTGCTCGGCGCCGGCGGCACGCTCGTCCTTGCCGTGGGGCGCGCCGAAGGGCGCGCGCCGTTTTCGCGCGGCGAGCGCGACACGCTCGAGACGATTTCCGAGATGCTGGAATCGTGGGCCGCGGCGATCGTGCGGCGGCCGGCAGTGGCGGGCGAACGGCGATCGACGCCGCGGCCGTTTCAGCAGGTCGTCGAGGAAGTGGCCGAGCGCACCGTGCGCGGCGGCAGCAGCGTCTCGGTGCTCGTCATCCGACTGGGCGCGGCGGCGTTCCGGCCTGGCGCGGCCCACCGTCTCGCCTCGCAGATCCGATCGCATTTGCGCGCGGACGAACCGGCCGGCGCGCTGGCCGAGGGCGAAATCGCCGCAGTGCTGTTCGACACGAATCCCAACCAGGCACGCGCCGTCATCGCCCGCCTCCGTCGGCTGGGCGAGAATCTGGACGAAGGCGCGGCTCTGACCGCGGCGACGATGGGCGTGGCCCACTGCGCCGCCGGATCCGTCTACGATACGCCGCTCATCCTCGCCGCCCGTCAGGACGCGCTGCGTGCGGAATCGGGCACCGACGCCGGTCAATCTCTCCCATGAGCCTACTTGCCGATCGCCGCGCGCGCATGCGCTACGAAGTCGTCGGAGTGTTACGCGGGACGCTGGAGATCTCGGCGCCGGCGCGCGTCAAGAACATCAGCGGCGACGGCGCGCTCCTCGAAACCTCCGCGCCGCTCCACGTCGGAGCCATACAGGTCGTTCACATGACGCTCGGCGGCCGATCCGCGCGCGTCACGTCTCGCGTTCGCCACGTCGCCCCGATAGGGCAACCACCCAAGGGCCAATACGCCGTCGGCCTCGAATTCGTGTGTCCGCCGGAGGCGCTGACCGTCTCGGTGGCCAACCTCATCGCGGACGCCCAGCTCGATTAATCCCGCCCGGAATCTGGTTTTTCCGGGATAACCAGCCGAAGAACTCAGTCCTTTCCGACTTTAGTCTGCTTTTTGGAGACTATTGGTTCGCGGCCTGGAAGCCGATAAGTCCCACTCTGGATTGACCTTAGCCAGGCAGACAAATAGCAGCCGGTCGCTGGCGACTTGCTTGCTATCTAGGCCGTTGCTTCAACGATTTCAATCGGATCAGGCCGAGACGAGCCCGCGGCGCACCAGCGGGCCATCTGCGGGGAGTGTCATGGACGAGCGGCGACGATCGGTGCGGATGGTGATCGATGGGCAGCTGGCGACGCTGCCCGCCAACGTGGACGTGCAGGTGATCGATATCAGCGTGGCCGGGGTGCTGCTGCAGACCAACCAGCCGTTCGATCCGGGAACACGCGGCTGCTTGCGGCTCAATCTGTGGGGCACCCCGTTTTCGGCGGACGTCGAAGTGCGGCGGGTCGACAAGTTGATGAACGGCGAGCGGCAGGCCGGATACGGGGTCGGGGCGGTGTTCGTGGCGATCATGCCCGAGCACCGACAGCTCATTGAACGATTCGCGAGCCAGTGACGTTATGAGAGAACTCGTGGAAACAGGTGCACGCCTGAGCAATTTTGCCGCCCGTCCGAAAACCGGCGTGCAGTTGATCGGCACAAGCCCCGTGATGGTCTCGCTCCAGCAGGAGATCGACCGCGTGGCGCGATCGGACGCCAAGGTGCTGATCACCGGCGAGAGCGGTGTCGGCAAGGAGATCGTCGCGCGCAGCATCCACTATCGCGGGCCGCGCGCGGCGAACGTGTTCGCGCCGGTCAATTGCGCGGGGCTGCCCGAGACGCTCCTCGAATCGGAGTTGTTCGGCCACGTGAAAGGCAGCTTCACGGGCGCGTATCGCGACAAGCCGGGCAAGCTGGAGTCGGCGAACAACGGCACGTCGTTCCTCGACGAAATCGGCGAGATGACGCTGCGGATGCAAGGTCTCCTGCTGCGCTTCCTCGAGACCGGCGAGCTCCAGAAGGTCGGCGCCGACGGCGGCGGCAGCCACGTGAACGTGCGCGTGATTGCCGCCACGAACCGCAATCTGCGCGACATGGTCGCTCAGGGCACCTTCCGCGAGGATCTGTTCTATCGCCTCAACGTGATTCACATCATGGTGCCGCCGCTGCGCGAGCGGCGCGAGGACATCCCGGCGCTCGTGAATCACTTCCGCGCGCAGTACGCCGCGCTGAACCATTCGCCGATCACGACGATCACGCCGGCCGCGATGAAGGCGCTGACGGAGTACTCCTGGCCCGGCAACGTGCGCGAGCTCGAGAACATCCTCGAGCGCATGATCGTGACCGTTCAGGGCAACGTCATCGACGTCGAGCACCTCTCGTCGGAGACGCGCGCGCAGGACACCGTCGCGCTCCGCCCGAAGCGCGAGCGCCGCCGCACCGTCGCCGACGATCTCTACAAGCGGATGCTCGAGCAGCGCGAGTCGTTCTGGACGACGGTCTACCCGCTGTTCATGGAGCGCGAGATCACGCGCGCCAACGTGCGCGAGGTGGTCCGCCGCGGACTCGAGGAAGCGCGCGGCAACTACAAGATCGTCTCGCGTCTCTTCAACATGGAATTGCGCGATTACAAACGGTTCCTCAATTTCCTGAGAAAGCATGACTGCCAGATTCCGTTCAAAGAATATCGTTGAGGGCCACGGAGGCGCCGAGCAGATCTGCCACAGAGGCACAGAGCAGATCTGCCACAGAGGCACAGAGACACGGAGGATGCCGACGTTTTTCTCTATGTCTCGGTGCGTCGGCGGCCAATTCCCTCTGCCTCTCCGCCCGCTGACCGTCTGGCTTCTCTCATTGGCGCTCGTGTCGACCGTGGTCTCCGCGCAGCAGACGCCCGCACCCACCGCGTCGGCCGCCCCGCCGCGCGTCTCGGCTCCGGCCGCAGCTCCTGTCGCCGCGCCCGCGATTCCAACCGGCGTCGCGGTGCCAGGCGACTACGTCATTGGTCCGGAGGATGTCCTCGCGGTTGTGTACTGGCGCGACAAGGACATGTCGACGGAAGTGTCGGTTCGCCCGGACGGGAAGATTTCGCTGCCGCTGTTGAACGACGTGCAGGCGGCCGGCCTGACGCCCGCGCAACTGCGCGATCGGCTGATCGACGCCTCCAAGGAATACTTCGAAGACCCCAGCGTCACCATCGTCGTCCGCCAGATGAACAGCCGCAAGGTGTTCATTACCGGCGAAGTCAACAAGCCGGGCCCGTATCCGCTCATTGCGCCGACGACGGTGCTGCAGTTGATCTCGATTGCGGGCGGGCTGCACGAGTACGCGGACAGCAAGAAGATTCTGATCGTGCGCAACGAGAACGGCCGGCCGACGAGTTATCCGTTCAACTACAAGGACGTGATCTCGCGCAAGAACCTGCGGCAGAACATCGAGCTGAAACCCGGTGACACGGTCATCGTTCCGTAAGCACTGCGAGTCACTGTGAACACACGCACTAGTGCGCTCGACGCTCGGCTGAAGCCTTCGCGCTACGACGATGAGGTCGGCGCTCGGCAGCTATTGTCGGATGAACGTAGCGCGAAGGCTTTAGCCGAGCGCCAGCGGACGCATCCGAATAGTGCTTTCGTCGCGCCGTTGATGATCGCCGTGCTCGCGCTCGGGGCGGCGCGGCCGGCGTTCGCCCAGCGCGCGAACGGTCCGTACGCCGGTTTGTTCGGCGGGCAGGACACGGCGGAACAATCGCAGGGGCTCACGCTCAATCTGTCGATGTTCGGCGCGTACGACAAGAACTCATTTCCGCCAGGCGAGGCGTCGGATCTCATCGATCCGCGACTGAAGGAAAGCGGCGCGTCGGCCGGCGTCACCGGATCGCTCCATTACGACCGGCGCGGCGACCGCGGCATGTTCATGTGGACCGGCGGCGGCACCGGCCAGGAATACGCAGCCAGCCCGGGCGCCGTGGTGGCCTACAACACCGGCAGCTCCCTGCAGCTGAAAATGCGGCCCACGCTGGTGCTGGACGCCCATGCCGGAGCGGCGTACTCGCCGTTCTTCCAGTTCTCGCCGTTCCAGGCCGGCGGCCCCGTGTCCGCGGGACCGCCATTGTCAGGATTCGGCTTCGCGGCCGTCGGCGAGCGGAACGTGATCACGGACGGATCGATCGGCTTGACGAGCAACTTCACGGCGCGATCGAGCGCGTACGCCTCGGTGGATCGCTACGACGCGCACCTGCTCGACAATCCCGACAACAATCTGAGCACGTGGGGCGGCCGCGCCGGCGTTCGGCACCATCTCACGCGCGCGCTCGGTCTGCATCTCGAGTACGGCCAGCAGCAGGTGAACAACGCGGCGACGACGGCGCCGCGATATGCCTACAGCACGATCGATGCGGGCGTCGACTACGGCGACAGCCTCACGTTCGCGCGGCGGACGTCGTTGACGTTCAGCACGTCGACCGCCGCCGTTCGCTATAACAGTCAGACCAATTACCGCCTGAACGGCGCCGCCACGCTGGCGCGCGGCCTCGGCCGCTCGTGGAGCGCGTATGCCAGCTACAACCGCGACACGCAGTTCATGATCGGCTTCCTCCAGCCGCTGCTGACCGACTCGGTGACGACCGGCGTCAGCGGACTGATGGCGCTGCGCACGAAGTGGTCGGCGGCCGGCGGCTACACGCACGGCTCGATTGGCTTCGGCGGCTCCGACTTCACCGTATATAGCGCGTCGAGCCGCCTGGAATTGGCGCTCACGCGGTCGCTGGGACTCTACGGCCAGTATTCGTATTACCGCTACCAGGTGCCGGCGGGCTCGAGCGATCTCGACATCCTCACACGGTTGTCACGCCAGACCGGTACCGTCGGCTTGACGCTCTGGGTCCCCATCATCAACGACCTCCGGCGCCCGAACGAGTCCAAATAACATGATTCCCGGCAAACACTACACGCCCGAGGTCATCCTCGCGATCGTGTCGCGGCGGAAGTGGCTCATCGTCATTCCCGCGATTCTGGTCGCGGTGATCGCCAGCGCGGTGATCCACTATCTACCGAACCGCTATCACTCGGAGAGCCTGATTCTCGTCGT